>Ga0209677_100529_pt1 | contig 21261 bp, 19 predicted proteins | sample AraplaCvi_mCL_r2_2_FD_184285 | JGI IMG/M metagenome (GOLD analysis project Ga0209677, IMG submission 184285) | Arabidopsis root microbial communities from North Carolina, USA - plate scrape CL_Cvi_mCL_r2 (SPAdes) (version 2) | ecosystem: Host-associated > Plants > Roots > Endosphere | place: USA... | reverse complement strand
ATCAGCTCATTGCGATAGACGATCTTGCCCTCTGTTATGGCGACGTCCTTGCCGACCACGAAATTGCTTTCGCTGTTCAGCCGTCCCTTGGTCGCCAGCGCCGTCCAGTCCTCGAACCAGTTGTGCGGGCCGGAGATGAAATTCCCGCCGCCACTTTCCATGATCGCACGTAGAACCTCGGGATTGGTCAAGAAGTTCGAAGGCGCGACAGTGTCGAGCAGCTGCCGCAACGTGAAGTCGACGACTGCCGAATTGGGACGTGCCAGACCGCTGATATCGGTGCTCGCGGAGTGCCACCATTGCTCCACCAGCAGAAATGCCTGCGCCAGCATGTTGAAGGCGGGTAGCTCCCAATCCGCTTCGACAAAGCGATGGTCCTGGGCCGCCGGCTTGATCAAGGTCCATGGTTCGAAGCGTGGATGCCTTGGCATGCAGGCTTCGGCGAATTGAAGCGCATGCGTCAACGCTTCGCTGGCCAGCGCAAGCTGCTTCCCCGGCGCGGCCGTGAGGTGGAGCTGCCAGTCAGCGAATGCAAGCGCAACCGCGGCCGGCGACAGCCCGCCGGTCCATCGCGCCAGTGCCGCATGGAACGAACGGTCGATCAGTTGATAGGCGTCGGAATGTCCAGGCTCGGACGGTGCCGGTGCGGGAGCCGGACGCGGAGACGACGGTTCGTCCACCCGGGGTACGAGCGTTGGCACGCGGGGCGTCGATGCGGAAATCGGCATGGCATTCTCCTCCTGCTCCGACCAAGTGCGGCGGATCCGACATTCGCTTCAGCATGGCCGCGGAAGATCCAGGCGAATGTCAGAGCTGGGACACTAGCGTGCCGCCGCTTCGGACCATTGAGCTGCGTCAAGCGGCCGTGCAGGTTTTGGCTTACCGCTTCTGGGCCGAACCACCCCTTACGAGCGACTCCATGGCCGATCTCCAAGCGACCGCCGGTCTCCTGACCGCCGACTTCTGGCGCAGGTCGCCCCAGTCACTTCTCTCCGGTCTCAATGCCGACCTGAATGGGTTGTCGAGCACGGAAGCGGAACGACGTCTCGCACTGTTCGGGCCGAATCGGATGGAGGCTTCCGAGAGCCGCTCGATCTTCCGCAAGCTCCTCCACCGCATTCTCAATCCGCTTGTTGCGATGCTGGTGATCGCCGCGGCCGTCTCGGGCATCAGCGGGGACCTCGGCAGCTTTGTCATCATTGTCACCGTGGTCACGATGTCGTTGACGCTCGACATCATCCAGGAGCACCGCGCCGAGCTGACCGCCGCGGCCTTGCAGGAGTCGGTTGCCATTCAGGCCGACGCGTTGCGGGACGGCAGGCTCGCGGAGGTGCGCACGCTGGCACTCGTGCCGGGCGACATCGTGCGATTGCGCACAGGCGACCTGGTGCCCGCCGATGGAGTCGTGCTCGAAGCCGCCGAATTGCAGGTCAACGAGGCGCTGATGACGGGCGAGCCGTTTCCGGCACTCAAAAGCGCCGCGCCCTGCTCCGCCGCCTCGCCCGCCGAGGCGACCAACGGCCTGTTTGCCGGCACCAGCGTGGTCGGCGGCAGCGGCACGATGCTGATCGTGACGACCGGCGCCCATACACGCTTCGGCGCGATCGCCGCTGCGCTCGCCGCCAGCATGCCGCCGACTGCCCTGGAGCAGGGCGTCAGACGGCTTGGCCTGTTGATCCTGCGTTTGACGCTGTTCCTCACCCTGTTCGTTCTGCTGGCTCATCTTGCCGCACACAGGCCGGCGATGGAGTCGTTTCTGTTCGCGGTTGCGCTGGCCGTGGGGCTGACGCCCGAACTGCTGCCGATGGTCATGACCGTCACGCTGGCGCGCGGCGCCCAGCGCATGGCGGCACGTAAAGTCATCGTGAAGCGCTTGTCCGCGATCCACGACCTCGGCGCCATGGACACGCTGTGCGTCGACAAGACGGGCACGCTCACGGAAGCAAAGATCACGCTTGCGGCGCATGTCGATCCGGAAGGTCATCACAGCGAACGCGTTCTCAGCCTGGCCCGTGTCAACAGTACGTTCCAGGCAGGCATCCGCAGCCCGCTCGATGATGCGATCCTGTCGACTGGCGCCGGTCCGACGAGCGATTGGACACGCATCGCCGAGGTGCCGTTCGATTTCGAGCGCCGCTGCCTTTCAGTGCTGGCGGCGCACGAAAGCCAACAATGGCTCATCGTGAAGGGCGCGCCGGAGGAGATGCTGGCACGCACTGTCGCCGTCGAGGCCTGCGGACGCGCGACTCCTCTCGATCAAACCTGGCGCGAGAGGCTGGCCACGATCCAGGACGGCTATTCACGGCAGGGATTCCGCCTGCTTGCCATTGGCGTCAAAGCGATGCCGCCGGCGCAAACGACCGTCAAGATCGCAGACGAGGCCGAACTCACGCTGGTCGGCTTCTGTGTCTTCGCAGATCCCCCGAAAGCGGATGCCGAGGAGGCGCTGCGCAGCCTGACATCGCTCGGCGTGAAGACCAAGATCATCTCGGGCGATCATGCCGCGGTGGTCGCGCATGTTGCGGGCTCCGTCGGCCTGTCGACATCTCCAATCCTGACGGGCACAGACATCGAGGGGCTCTCCGACACCGCCTTGGCCGCACGCGTGAGCGAGGTCGATCTGTTCGCGCGCGTCGATCCCGATCAAAAGCGGCGCATCATCCTGGCACTGCAGAAGCGCGATCATGTGGTCGGGTTCATGGGGGATGGTGTCAACGATGCACCCGCGCTTCACGCCGCCCATGTCGGCATCTCGGTCACCGGCGCGACCGAGGTCGCACGCGCCGCGGCCGACATGATCCTGCTGGCGCCCGATTTGTCCGTGCTCGCGGCAGGCGTCAGCGAGGGACGGCGAACCTTCGGCAATATCCTCAAATACGTCCGCATGGGAACGAGCTCGAACTTCGGCAACATGCTTTCGATGGCCTTGGCTTCAATCGTGCTTCCGTTCCTGCCATTGCTGCCCCTGCAGATCCTTCTCAACAATCTGCTTTACGACCTTTCAGAGATCGGCATTCCCTTCGACGAGGTCGACTCCGAGGATGTTGCCCGTCCGCAAGCCTGGAACATGCACGACATCCTGCGTTTCACCGTCATCATGGGAGCTGTTTCCTCGCTGTTCGACGCCGTCACATTCGCTGTGCTGCTGAAGGTTTTCGACGCGGATGCGTCGCACTTCCAGACCGGATGGTTCATCGAGTCGATCGCCACGCAAATCTTGGTGATCTTCCTGATCCGCTCGCGGCGGCTCCCCTGGCGCGCGCGCCCTCCGCACTGCATTCTCGTTGCGACCTCGCTCGGCGCCCTTGCGGTGAGCGCGGTCATCGCGCTTGGTCCTGTCGCTCCGCTGTTCGGGTTTGCCACGCTCTCCTTTCCGCTGATCGGAACCATCATCGTCATTACGGTGGCTTACCTGGCTGCTGCCGAAATCGCCAAACACGTCGCGCTTTCGCGCCGGTTTCCCAGCTGAAACCCAAGGCAGGATATCAGCAGCCGGATGCCTCGATTGACGTGGGTCAAGGCTCAAGCGGCCATTGCGTGGTCCTGTATCTCCGGACCGAGCTGCAGGGAGAGCGATCATGTATAGGAATCTTCTGGTTCATGTTCCGACCGAGCGGCCCGCACGCGCGGCAATCGATGCCTCGGTTTCCCTCGCGCTTTCCTGCGATGCTCACGTCGATGCGGTAGCCGCGGGCTACGAAGAAACCTATTCCGTCTGTCCTGTCGGGATCGATGCGAGCGCAGCCGCCCCGGTGATCTACGAAGCCGACCATGAACTTGCCTTGGAGCGCGCCAATACGGCATTGAACGCTTTCGCGGTCGAGGCCAAGGGCGCGGGAATTTCCTTCCAATGTCGAGCCATCGCCGGCACGTTTGCCGAGGTCGCTTCGATGCTCGGCCCCATGGCTCGCCTACACGGCCTGACGATCGTGTCACAGCCGGAGCCGAAGCAGGGCACCTTCGACAATCGGATGCCGCAAGAGCTCCTCCTTCGGAGCGGCGGCCCCGTCCTCTTCATCCCGTACACGTTTCACGGCGCCTTCGGTGCGGCACGGATCGGCATCTGCTGGGACGGAAGCCGGGCTGCGGCGCGGGCATTGCGGGATGCCATGCCGTTCCTCTATCAGGCAGATGCGCTGACGATGATCTCCATGAACGAAAACGGCACGGTGCCGGCGGAGGCTTCGCAGCAGCGACTGGGCGAATGTCTCGCCCGCGTCGGATTGCCGACCAAGGCAATCTCGCTCGACGTCGACCGTGCAAATATTCAATCAGCCATTTTGTCGATCGCTGCCGACGAGGGCATCGATCTGCTGGTGATGGGCGGCTACGGCCATTCGCGCCTGCAGGAAACGATCCTCGGCGGCGTCACCCGCGAGATGTTCCGCAGCATGACAGTGCCGACCTTGATGTCGCACTGACGACGCAACGAGGCAGTCCCATGGCGAACCAGCGCGACGAGTTGTTGGACCGGGCACATCCAGCCGAGCAGCGCGAGCCGGGCAATGTGGTGGCTCTGAGGCAAGAAAATCTGCCCGTACCGGTCGCGGCGCCACCGAGGGTCGCCGGGCGGAGGACTTGGCGCATGGCCATTCCGCTCGCCCTCGTCCTGCTGGCCGGCGCCGGTGGCTACTACTGTTGGTGGAAGTCGACTCATCCGCCGCTGCCGCTCGGCATCAGCTTCGGCAACGGGCGCATCGAGGCGGACGAGATCGACATTGCGACCAAATATGCCGGCCGGGTCGCGGAATTGCTCGCCGATATCGGCGACACGGTCACGCCCGGGCAGGTCGTCGCGCAGATGGATACTCGCGAACTGCAGCAGTCGCTGTCAAAGTCCGAGGCACAAGGTAGACAGGCGCAGCACGCGGTTGACGAAGCCAAGGCCAACCTTGCGCAGCTACAGGCGCAGAAACTGCTGGCACAGCAAGAAATGGATCGCACCAGCAACCTGCTCAAGAACGGCTGGACGACCCAGGAGATCGCGGATCAGCGGAAGCAGGCGCTCGATTCCGCGACGAGCGGCCTTTCGGCCTCCGAGTCGCGGATCGCTCAGGCGCAGCACGCGCTCGATGCTGCCGACCATGACGCAGGTATCTACAAGGTGCAAATTGCCGACAACACCCTCGTCGCACCAAAGGTTGGGCGCATTCAGTACCGGCTGACGAACGTCGGCGAAGTGCTGCAGGCCGGCGGCAAGGTCTTCACCATGCTGGATTTCAGCTACGTCTACATGGATGTCTATCTGCCGACGCGCGAGGCTGGCAAGGTGAAGGTCGGCGCTGACGCCCGCATCGTCCTCGACGCCTATCCGGATCATCCGATCCCCGCCAAGGTGTCCTTCGTTGCAAGCCAATCGCAGTTCACGCCGAAGGCGGTCGAGACCCAGACCGAGCGCGACAAGTTGATGTTCAGGATCAGGGTCCGCATCGAGGAGGACCGGCTGCGCGCCCACGCCGACGCGATCCGAAGCGGATTGCCGGGTCTGGCCTATATCCGTTGGGACCCGGCGGCGGCATGGCCAAAGAGCTTGCAAGGCTCGCCATGAGCGAAGGTGCGCAGCCGGCGGCGGTCGCCTCCGGGATTTCGCAGCGTTACGGCAAACTGACCGCGCTCGACCAGGTTTCGGTCGAGTTCCCCTCAGGCTGCCTGGTTGGGTTGATCGGCCCTGACGGTGTCGGCAAGTCCTCGTTGCTTGCGATCCTGGCTGGTGCGCGCGCAATTCAGCAGGGACGGGCGACCGTGCTGGACGTGGACATCTCAGACTCGGGCGCCCGCGCCTCGATCTGCTCGCGCATCGCCTACATGCCGCAGGGCCTGGGCAAGAACCTCTATCCCGACCTCAGCGTCCGCGAGAACATCGAGTTCTTCGCAAGGCTGTTTGGCCAGTCGCAGGAGGAGCGCAACTGGCGCATCGAGGAGCTTCTCAAGAGCACTGCGCTCGCAGAGTTCGCGGACCGGCCCGCCAAGAAGCTGTCCGGTGGCATGCGCCAGAAGCTCGGCCTCTGCTGCTCGCTGATCCATGACCCGGACTTGCTGATCCTGGACGAGCCGACCACGGGCGTCGATCCACTCTCCCGCCGACAGTTCTGGGACCTGATCGATCGTCTGCGGATCCGCAGTTCGTCGGCCATGAGCGTGTTCGTTGCCACCGCCTATATGGAGGAGGCGGAGCGGTTCGACTGGCTGATCGCCATGAATGGCGGCCGCGTGCTCGCCGTCGGCTCACCGGCCGACCTGAAGCGTCGGACCGGCACCGCCTCGATCGAGGACGCTTTTGTCGCGTTGCTGCCCGAGCAGCGGCGCGCGCTCCCGCACGACGCGCCGACGCGGCCTGCCATCAACGAGGATGGCGATCCCGTCATCATAGCCAAAGACCTCACCTGCCGGTTCGGCGACTTCACGGCGGTCGATCAGGTCAACTTTGCGATCCGGCGCGGCGAGATCTTCGGTTTCGTCGGCTCGAACGGATCAGGCAAGACCACCACCATGAAGATGCTGACCGGCCTGCTGCCGCCGACCGGGGGCGAGGCCCTGATCTTCGGCGAAAGCCTGCAGGCCGGCGACCTCGAGGCACGCCGCCGCGTCGGCTACATGTCGCAATCCTTCTCACTCTACGGCGAGCTCACGGTTCGGCAGAACCTTTCGCTGCATGCCAGGCTGTTTCATCTGTCGTCCGCATTCGCCGAGGAGCGGATCGCGGAACTGGTCGACAAGTGCGACCTCGCTGCTCACCTCGACAGCCTCGCCTCGTCGCTGCCGCTCGGCATCCGGCAACGGCTCTCGCTCGCGGTCGCCATCGTCCACAAACCCGATCTGCTCATCCTGGACGAGCCGACCTCGGGCGTCGATCCACTCGCGCGGGAGCAGTTCTGGCGGCTGTTGATCGACCTGTCGCGCAATCAGGGCATGACCATTTTCGTCTCGACGCATTTCATGAACGAGGCGGCCCGCTGCGATCGCCTCTCGCTGATGCATGATGGACGCGTACTTGCGACCGACACGCCGGAACGACTGATCGAGGCGAAATCTGCCGGCAGTCTGGAAGAAGCATTCATCCGCTTCCTTGAACAAGCCACGGCGATCTCGACATCGTCCGACGCCGTGCCTGCGGACCGCAATGGCCCGGAGCGATCGACACGCGATACCGGCGGCGCGCTGTTCAGCTTTCGTCGGCTGTTTGCCTATACCATTCGCGAGGGGCTGGAGCTGCTGCGCGATCCGATCCGGATGATGTTTGCCCTGTTCGGCACCGCCTTCCTGATGGTGGTGTTCGGCCTTGGCATCTCGACCGACGTGAACAACCTGACGTTTGCTGCGCTCGACCGCGATCAGACCCCGGAAAGCCGTGCCTACCTGGCGGAGCTGAGAGGCTCGCCCTATTTCGTCGAGCAGCGCGCCCTCACCGATTACGCCGATCTTGATCGCCGCATGAAGAACGGCGACATCCAGGCCAGCATCGAAATCCCGCCCGGGTTCGGCATGGATATCAAGCGGGGACGGCCCGCCTGGGTCTCGGCCTGGATCGACGGCGCCATGCCGTTCCGGGCGGAGACGATCCGCGGCTATCTGCAGGGCATGCACCAGCTCTATCTCAGCGATCCCGCGGTAAAGACGACCCTGCCCGCGGCTCCAAAGCCCGCCGACATCGAGGTCCGCTTCAAATACAATCAGAACTTCGACAGCATCTATGCGATGGTGCCGTCGACGCTGGCCATGATGCTCGCTCTGTTCCCGGCGATCCTGATGGCGCTGGCAGTGGTTCGGGAAAAAGAGCTTGGCTCGATCACCAACCTGTATGTCACACCGGTCACGCGGCTGGAGTTCCTGCTCGGCAAGCAGCTTCCCTACGTCACCGTCGCGCTGGTCAATTTCCTCATCCTGCTCTTGATGGCCCTGTTTCTGTTCCACGTACCGCTGAAAGGCAGCCTGCTCGCGCTCGTGGTCGGGACGGTGATCTACGTGTTCACCACCACGAGCTATGGGATGCTCATCTCGACCTTCTGCAAGACCCAGATTGCGGCCCTGTTCGGCACCGCGATTCTCACGGTGCTGCCGGCCTCCGAATTTTCCGGCATGAGGGTGCCGGTATCGTCGCTGTCCGGCACGGCGCAGATCATGGGCCTCTGCTTTCCGATGACCTATTACCGGCCGATCAGCGTCGGCACCTTCACCAAGGGGCTCGGGTTTCTCGATCTCGGCATGAGCATGCTGGCGCTTTCCGTGTTCATCCCGGTGCTCACCCTGGCGAGCCTGTTCTTGCTGCCAAAGCAGGAGCGTTGATCGATGCGCTCGCTGTCCAACATCTTCTGGCTCGGCACCAAGGAGCTGCGCAGCTTCTTCAGCGACTTCGTGCTGCTCGGCTTCGTGATCTACTCGTTCTCGCTCGCCGTAGTCAGCCAGGCACACAGCAATTCCCAGGAACTCTACCGCGCTTCGATCGCGATCGTGGATGAGGACCATTCGGAGCTGTCGCGGCGGATCGCGCATGCGTTTCTGATGCCCTATTTCAAGCCGCCGGTCCTGATCTCGCAATCCGAGATCGAGCCCCTGATGAACAATGGCACTTTTACATTCGTCGTCGATATTCCACCGAACTTCGAGCGGGATGTGCTGGCCGGACGACAGCCCGGATTGCAGGTCAATGCCGACGCGACCGCAATGATCCAGGCCGGATTGGGGTCCGGCTATGCCCAGCAGATCGTCGACACCGAGATCACCGGCTTTCTCTCCAAGACGGAGCTGACCCCGCCCTCTCCCGTCAATCTCGCAGTCCGCATTGCCTTCAACCCGAACGTCACGACCTCCTGGTTCGCGAGCGTCATGGGCATCATCAACAATGTCACCATGCTCGCGATCATCCTGGCGGGCGCGGCACTGGTGCGCGAGCGCGAGCACGGCACCATGGAGCATCTCCTGGTGATGCCACTCAGCCCGTTCGAGATCGCCATGTCCAAGATCTGGGCAAACGGCTTCGTCATCCTGGTTGCGGTAGCGGTCTCGCTCTATCTCGTCGTCCGCATGCTCCTGAACGTTCCGATCAGCGGCTCGATTCCGCTCTTCCTGTTCGGCGCAATGCTCTACCTGTTCTTTGCAACCGCGATCGGCCTCTTTCTTGGCACGGTCGCGCATTCGATGCCTCAACTCGGGTTGATCTACATGCTGGTCGCCCTGCCGATGAACCTGCTGTCGGGGGGGGCGACCCCGCTGGAAAGCATGCCTCCGTTCCTCGCGACGGCCATGCAAGCCTCGCCGTCCACGCACTTCGTCTCGTTCGCACAATCGATCCTGTATCGCGGCGCCGGGCTGGACGTGGTCTGGCCACAATTCCTCGCCGTGGCCGGAATCGGCGCGCTTTTCCTATCCCTGTCGCTGCTGCGCTTTCGTTCGGCGGTGACGTCGAGTTCGTCTTGATCTGGAGAAAATGATGTCCAACGCCGTTCATGTCGCGGCCATTGCCGCTCTGCTGAGCCTTGCCTGCACCAATCCCGTTGCCGCGGCCAATCCCGATCAAGGCAAACGACTGGCGCTGCTCTACTGCGCAAAGTGTCACGCCACCGACAAGGTGAGCCCGAGCCCGCTCCGCATCGCACCACCGTTCCGCACCCTGCACGAACGCTATCCCGTGGGGATGCTGCAGGAATCGCTCGCCGAAGGAATCGTTACCGGCCATCCCACCATGCCGGAATTCCGCTTCGATGCCGATCAGGTCGATGACTTCATCGCTTTCCTGAAGACGCTCGAATAAGAGGACGAATCGTGCGGCGCCGTTGAGCCAGGTCAAGGCGCAATGCGCCCGACGCGCTACCTTCGATCCTACAAACTTGGAGGAGGCATCCCATGCGCGCCCACCAGATCATGACGAAGGACGTCATCAGCGTGACCCCGCACACGTCCATCGAGGACGCCGCCAGGATCATGCTGCTGAACAAGATCAGCGGCCTGCCTGTCGTGGAGGACAACGGCACGCTGGTCGGAATGGTCTCGCAAAGTGATTTCCTGCGCCGCAGTGAAATCGGAACCGGCCGCAAGCGGCCGGCTTGGCTGCAATTTTTCGTTGGACCAGGCCGGGCCGCGGCGGACTTCATCCGCGAGCGCGGACGCAAGATCGAAGATGTCATGACGACAGGTCCGATCACGGTCGAGGAGGAAACGCCGCTCGAAGAGCTGGTCGGGCTGATGGAGAAACACGATATCAAGCGCCTGCCCGTCATGAACGGAAAGGCTCTTGTCGGCATCGTGACCCGGACCAACCTGCTGCAGGCCGTCGCCAGCATGGCACATGAAATCCCCGATCCGACCGCGGATGACGATCACATCCGCGATCGTATCCTGCGGCAGGTCAACGCGACCGACTGGCGGCCGATTGGATTCGAGGTCACCGTGCGCAATGGCGTCGTTCATCTGCACGGGATCATTACCACCGACGAGTCGCGTCAGGCCGCCATCGTTGCCGCGGAAAACACCGCCGGCGTCACGAAGGTACATGACCATTTGTGCCTAGTGGATAGCTATTCCGGCTTCTATGTCGAATCGCCTGAAGACATGAAGGCGGCGGGTTAAGCTGATCGGGAGGATCGTCCGTGGCCTGGATCATCCGGCTCTTCCTCATCATTGCAGCGCCGATCGCGGCGCTACTGGTTGCACGTGACAGCTTGAACTTCGATATCGTGCAAACCTTTGTCGCAATTCTTCTGATGATCGCCCTGCTCGGCTTTGGTGCGGCCTGGACCGATCATCGACGGCGAAGCCATCGTCCCTAGACGCCGGCACTTGATCCAAGTGCGGCGCAGCTCCGGCGGATAGCCGGCCTATCCGGCCGGGACGCAAATATTGTCGCGCCTTCCCCGTCCCATCCGGGATCAAAGAAATGACCGATCAACAGACCTGTCGGGCCTGCCGCACTGTCCTTTTCATCTGTCCGCGAACCGGACACACGGTCCAGGGCTTTCTCGCCAACGAGTTATTCGACACGATCGAGCCGGATCGCTACGCGCCGATATCCTGCATCGCCTGCTCCGAGACGCACTTCGTCAATCTGACCACCGGCGCCTTGCTGGGCGCGGAGGCGAAGCCGCGGTAGTCGCCCCGGTTGGCTTTTGGTTTGGCCGCACCTGCTTGATCTCGCTCAAGGCCGGCATCGGGCAAACGGGTCATGGGATCAAAAAGGGGAGATGATTGATGCCCGTATCATCCATGCTGGTTATTGCTGCGATCGTTGGCATGTTTTCGATCTTCGCCGTCGCTCTGGCGTGGGCCGATCGGCAGACCCGGGACTCCGCCACACTCACGGCCGCGAAGGCAAGCGGACGATCCGGGCGCCCTATCGTGTAGCAGCCGCTGTTCAAACCCGCGGGAACTCGGCGATGAGCAGATCGCCGAGCATCCGATCGATATCGATCGGTCTCAGCCGCTCGACCGCAGCGCGGCCTTTTACATGGAACGGTCCAGCTGGCCGTAGCTGCTCAATCCCAGAGCGCGATAAAGTGGACAATGCAGCACGATTGCCGTCACGAGCAGATAGGCCGCGACGAGGATCGAGAGCACGTCGCCCCAAATCGAGATGCCCTCCTGCGCTCCGAGGGCAATCAATGCCAAGCCCAGAATGGCTCGAATGGTTTGATCTATGATTCCGATATTGCGGCGCATGATGCTGTCTCCCCTATGAGCCGCACCAAATCTGCTCCTGCTCGGTCCTTTCTGCATTGATCCTGCTCAACGGCGATGGACCGGCCTCAAGAGGCTCATCAAGCCGTCATTATAGGCGAAGGCGCGCGCTCCATATTGCTTCAGCGGCTCGAGTAGGAGCAGTACCACCATTCCAGCACCAGCCGCGACGATCAGGTGCTCCGTGCGCGGCATTCCTGCCCGCTCACGTCTTTCGCCGGAGAGCCCAAACGCCGCCAACTCCCAAAAGGATGGCGACCAGCAAGATGGCAATCCAGGACTGAACCAGATCAAAATGCAGCGCGTCACGTGCGACGAACAATGCGGTGATGAACCCCGCTAGGACAAAGACGATACGTAAAATGACGCTCATTGAGTAGCCCCGCAGGTGACGGGAAACGTCGGTTGGGATCGTCGGCCTAACAAACTGATAATAAGCTCTTTCCGATTGCCCAGTTTGAGACATGTCAATCACGAGCCACGAGCAGCCCGAGCGGCGAACCGCCCTTTGACTGGCGCCCATCGGCGGCGGTCAAGTCCGTCTGTGCGGAGACGCAATTGAAACACGTCGCCGCGGATGGGCAGAGATTATCGCTTCGTCGATGGTGCAAAGACCTGATTGCTGAAGGGCGAGCCTGCGGGCACCCTTATTTCAATGAAATCTCGCCCCATGTCGCGGTGGCACGCGTTGCAGCCAGCTGTGAGTGCATTGAAGGCGTTGACGAAGCCCGCCTGATCTTTTGATTGAATGGCTTTCTCGATCAATCGGATTGGCTCGGCCATTGTTGCGACATCGCTCACCGGGATGCCAGAATAAAGTGTCGCCGCCTCGATGAGGCTTGCCCTGATCTGGGCCAGTTCATAGGCCGCAAGGGCCCAGTTATGATCTTTTGCTGCGAACCACAGTTTGATGTGCCGCCATTGCTTTGCCATCATGATCTCGCCGAGACGGGGACCATTTTCGTTCTGCGATATTCGTTCCTGCGAAGATTGGGCCACAGCAAACGTTAGCGGCGCCAATCCAGCCAACGCAACCGCCACAATTACGCGCATCTTCATGTGTCTATCTCCCGTCCGGAGCAACGGGTGCACGGCTCCGCCGGCTCAACGATCTCTCGCTCCTGAGAGCCTCACGTACGTCATCATCTTCCAAAGCGTTCCGAAACCAGCGCACTGCGTCGGCTCCGCTGGCGCGACCTTGAGACGTCTCTGCACCGGTTGCTGGAACCTCCGCTCCAACAGATTTATTCGTTTGTTCGACCATGACATCACCCATCCGAGTATGCGCGCAAGAATGAACAATGCCATCGGCCAGGCACGCGCGCATTGAGCGAGGTCAACTTTTGACCGGGTAGACCATAGCAAACCGGCGCGACCGCCGGCCGAGCGAGACCAACCAAGACCGCCTCGGCAAGGCCCGCTCCTTACACGGTGCTTGCAGAACCAAGATCATGAAGCGTCGGCCGCAGCCCGCGCTTGGTGACATCGAGGATCGCCAGAGTGATCGGTAGCCTGAAACGGCGCGGCCCCGCGCTTCCCGGGTTGAGATAGAGCACGCCCTGCGCGGTCTCGATTCTGGCGCGATGGGAGTGACCCGAAATGACCGCTTCGATGCCGACGGATGCGGGATCGAGCTGCAGCTGGTGAAGATCGTGCAGGACGTGGATTTGGCGGCCGCCGAGCGTCACCGTCGCGGTCTCCGGATAGGCCTCCGCCCACGGCCCCGTATCGACATTGCCCCTGATCGCGGTTACCGGCGCAATCCGGCAAAGCCTCGCGATGACATCCGGGTTGCCGATATCGCCGGCATGGATGATGTGCGCCACGCCTGCCAGCTGCTGCTCCGCTTCGGCGCGCAGGAGGCCGTGAGTATCCGAGATGACGCCGATTTTCATTTGCAGCCCGAGGATCACCGCTGCGCGGCATGCGCCTCCAGGCTTCGACTATACCGCGACATCGCGAAACAGAAGGCAAAATAGATCATCGCCACGAAGATGTAGACCTCGACCGAAAACTGCTGCCAGGCCGGATCGATGATCGCGGTCTTGGCGGTGGTGAGCAGGTCGAAAATGCCGATGATGAGGACGAGGCTGGTATCCTTGAAGAAGGCGATGAAGGTGTTGACCAGCGGCGGGATCACATGGCGGATCGCCTGCGGCAGGATGATCAGGCGGTTCTTGCTCCAATAGGACAGGCCGAGCGCATCGGCTGCTTCATGTTGTCCGCGCGGCACCGCCTGGAGCCCACCGCGGATCACCTCGGCGAGATAGGCGCCCGCGAACAGAATGATCGCGATCTGCGCGCGCAGCAGCTTGTCGATGTTGAAGCCGCCCGGCATGAACAGCGGAAACATCACGCTTGCCATGAACAGCAGGCTGACCAGCGGCACGCCGCGGATCAGCTCGACATAGAGCACGCAGAGCGAGCGGATCGCCGGCAGCTTCGAACGCCGGCCGAGCGCGACGAAGATCCCGAGCGGAAAGCCGAAGGCGAGACCTGATGTCGCGAGGATCAACGTCACCGGCAATCCGCCCCAACGGTCCTGCGAGACGAAGCTGAGCCCGAGCACGCCGCCCCACATCAACACGCTGATCAGCGCCAGCGCGCCGATCCAGATGTAGGCCAGCTCGCGCCGCCACCAGGCGCGGCGCGTGGAGAGATAGAACAGCGCGATGAACAGCAGCACCGACAGCGCCGGCCGCCACTGCTCGTCGAACGGATAGGTGCCGAACAGGATGAAACGATATTTTTCGGGGATGACGGCCCAGCAGGCGCCGAGACCCCGCACTGCCCGGCAGGCGCTGGAATCGTTGCCGTGCGTGACCCAGACCGCATTCGCGATGCCCCATTGCAGGAAGCCGATCACAGCCTTTGCAAGCACCGCCAGCAGCACCAACGTGATGATCGCGTTCGGGATCGACGAAAACAGATTGGCGCGCACCCAGCGCAGCGCGGGAGGGCCCGATTGCGGACGCCTTGCAGCGCGTGGCGCTTCCGGAATATCGGTGGCCACCGTCATGATCAGCGCTCCAGCAGCGCGATACGCGCATTGTACCAGTTCATGAAGAAGCTGATGCTCAGGCTGATCACCAGGAACACCGCCATGATCAGCGCGATTGCCTCGATCGCCTGTCCGGTCTGGTTCAACGTGGTGTTGGCGACCGACACCACGTCCTGATAGCCGATCGCGACCGCAAGCGAGGAGTTCTTGGTCAAGTTGAGATACTGGCTCGTCATCGGCGGCACGATCACCCGCAGCGCTTGCGGCAGGATGATTTGCCGCAAGGTGAAGCTGCCGCGCAGGCCGAGCGCGTTGGCGGCATCCCACTGGCCGCGCGACACCGACTGAATGCCGCTGCGCACGATTTCCGCGATGAAGGCCGAGGTATAGGTCACGAGCGCAATCAGCAGCGAGAAATATTCCGGCGCGAGCGTCAGCCCGCCGACGAAGTTGAAGCCGTGCAGCTCCGGCCAGGCGATGGTCCAGGACACGCCGAGCAGCCATGATACCAGCGCCGGCAGCATGACGATAAGGCCGAGCGCAAATGGCCATACCCGCCGCGGCCTGCCGTCGCGCATCTGCCGCGCGATCAGCGCCCGCCGGATGACATGAACTAATGCGAGGCCGAGCACGGCGGTGCCGAGCACCCAGAGCTGCGGCGCTCCGAGCGGTATCGACGGCAGGATCAAGCCGCGATTGGAGAGAAACACGCCGTCGATCGGTCTTAAGGCCGCGCGCGCCGCCGGCAGCGCCTGCATCAGCACGTACCAGAACAACAATTGCAGCAGCAGCGGGATATCGCGCAGCACCTCGACATAGACGGCAGCAAGCCGCGACAGCAACCAGTTGGCGGACAGCCTGGAGATGCCGACCAGCGTGCCGAGGATGGTCGCGAGCACAATGCCGATCACGGCGACACGCAGCGTGTTGGCAATGCCGACCACGAACGCCCAGAGGTAGGTGTCCCTTGGACTATAGGCAAGCAGGCTGTCTGCGATCGGCATGCCGGCCTCGCGCTCGAGAAAGGCAAAGCCGGTGGTGATGCGGCGGGCCGACAGATTGGCGACGGTGTTGGACCAGAGGAACATGACGACACCGACGGCGATGCCGACCACGAGAACCTGCCAGAACAGGCCTTTCAGCTCACGGCTTCCCCAGCCGGCGAGGAAGCCGCGGCGCGGGCGCGGTCTTGGACGATCGGTCGTCACAGCACAAAATCCTTCGCAAATGCAGCGATGTCCGACTGATTACATCAACTGTTGCACCAAATCGTGATGTATGCAACGAATGTTGCATGGCCCAGCCCGCAAAATCCTCGCCCTTGAGCGACCTCTGCAGCGCATTGCCATCGCTGCCGCTGCGCTTGCAGCAGGTCGGCCGATTTGTCGCCGCCAATGACTACGACGCCACCACCCGTTCGATGCGCGATCTCGCAGCCGAAGCCGGCGCCGATCCCGCCGCCTTCACGCGCCTTGCAAAGGCGATCGGCTACTCCGGCTGGGAGGAGCTGCGCGCGGCGCTGACGGAGGCGCGACGTCCGTCGCAGGCTTCGCCCTTCTCCGGCCGCACCAGAGGCCGCCGCCATGGTCCCAACGCCGACGTCATGCTTGTCACCGACAAGCTCGAGGCCGAGGCTGCCGGCCTTCCACGCATAACGGCGCAGTCGATCGCAGATGCAGCGCGCGCGCTGCACGGCGCCAAGCGAATCTGGATCGCCGGCTATCGCAGCTGCCGCAGCGTGGCGGAGCTGCTCAATTACGAGTTGCGGCTGTTCCGCCCCGACCAGGTGCAGATCGTCGGCGCGTCCGGACCTGACGATCTCGATCTCGGCGCCTTCCGCCCCGGCGAGGCCGTCATCGTCATCGGGTTCATGCCCTATACGCATGCAAGCGTTCGGGTCGCGCAGGCCGCCTATCACGCCGGTGCGACGCTGATTGCGATCACTGACGTCGTCACCGCGCCGATGGCCGAAGGTGCCGACCATGCGCTGCTGTTCGAGGCCGCGGCCTCTCCCGGTTTCTTCCCCAGCCTTACCGGCGCGATCGCGATTGCGCAGTCGCTGGCCGCGGTGACGTTCTCGCTGGGCGGCACGCTTGCGAAGAAGCGTCTGCAGGACACCGAGGCGCGGCTGGCCGCGGCCGCGACCTACGTCTCCGAGAAAGGTTGAGCCATGACCGCTCGCACCAGTCGCGTGCTGCACCGTTCGCTGCGCGAGACGCCGCCCAAGGCGGTCGGCGGCGAAGGCATCTATCTCATTGCCGAAGACGGCCGGCGCGTGATCGACGCCTCCGGCGGCGCGGCGGTCTCCTGCCTCGGCCATCAGCATCCGCGCGTGATCGCGGCGATCGCGAAGCAGGCCTCGCAGCTGGCTTTTGCGCATACCGCGTTCTTCTCGTCGGAGCCTGCGGAGGCGCTCGCCGAGGTGCTGGTCGGCCACGAGCCGGGCGGCCTCGCCTACGCCTACTTCGTCAGCGGCGGCTCGGAAGCGATCGAAGCCAGCATCAAGCTGGCGCGGCAGTATTTCATCGAGCGCGGAGAGCCGCAGCGGCAGCATTTCATCGCGCGACGACAGAGCTACCACGGCAATACGCTCGGCGCGCTCGCCGCCGGCGGCAATGCCTGGCGGCGCGCACCCTATGCGCCGCTGCTGTCAGCTGCGTTCAGTCATGTCACGCCCGCCTTCGCCTATCACGAGCAGCATGAGGGCGAGCCGGACGCGCAATTCGTGGCGCGGCTTGCGGCCGAGCTCGAGGCCGAGTTTCAGCGGCTTGGCCCCAACACCGTCGCAGCATTCCTCGCCGAGCCCGTCGTCGGCGCCACCGCGGGCGCGGTGGCGGCGCCCGAAGGCTACTTCAAGGCGGTGCGCGAGATCTGCGACCGCCACGGCGCCCTGCTGATCCTCGATGAGGTCATGAGCGGCATGGGCCGCACCGGCACCACGCACGCCTGGGAGCAGGAAGGCGTCGCACCCGATATCCAGGCGATCGCCAAAGGTCTCGGCGGCGGCTACCAGCCGATCGGCGCAATGCTCGCAAGCGGCAAGATCATCGACACCATCCGCGCCGGCTCCGGCGCGTTCCAGCACGGCCACACCTATCTTGCGCATCCTCTCGCCTGCGCAGCCGCGCTCGCCGTGCAGCAGGTCATCCGCGAGGACGGCTTGCTCGAACAGGTCAGGGAGCGTGGCCGACAGCTCGAGCAGCGCCTCACCGAACGCTTCGGCAATCATCGTCATGTCGGCGACATTCGGGGCCGTGGCCTGTTCTGGGCCATCGAGCTCGTCACCGATCGCGCGACGCGCACCTCATTCGATCCGGCGCTCAAGCTGCACCAGAAGATCAAGGCGGAGGCGTTTGCCAGCGGGCTCGGCTGCTATCCCGGCGGCGGCACCGTGGACGGCGTTCGCGGCGACCACGTGCTGCTGGCGCCGCCCTACATCACCTCGGCGCAGGAGATCAACCTGATCGTCGATAAGCTCGGCACCGCCGTCGACAACGTGCTGCGCACCATTCATCACTAAAAAGGGGAGAGGAACATGATGAGGGACGTGATTATCGCGGCTGGCCTGCTCGCGGCATCGACGGCCATCGCGTCCGCCGCCACACTCGATACGGTGAAGCAGCGCGGCACGCTGGTCTGCGGCGTCAGCACCGGCTTCGCCGGCTTTTCGGCACCGGACTCGCAAGGCAATTTCAAGGGCCTCGACGTCGACTATTGCCGGGCGCTGGCGGCCGGCGTGCTCGGCGATCCCACCAAGGTGCGCTATGTCGCACTCACCGCCCAGAACCGCTTCACCGCGCTGCAATCGGGCGAGATCGACGTGCTCTACCGCAACTCGACGCAGACATTCTTGCGCGGCGTCACGCTCGGCCTGCGCCAGGGTCCCATCAACTTCTACGACGGACAGGGCTTTGTCGTGAAAAAGGATCTCGGCGTGAAGGAACTGAAGGATCTCAAGGGCGCCACCGTCTGCGTGGCGCAGGGCACCACCCATGAGGTCACGCTCGGCGATTACGGTCGCGCCAACGACATCGACTGGAAGCCGCTAGTGTTCGACCGCGTCGACACCATGTACCAGACCTTTTTCGGTGGCCGCTGCGATGCCATGACCCAGGACGCGTCCGCGCTCGCCGGCGCGGTCACCACCGCGGCGCCGAATCCGGCCGATTACGTCGTGCTGCCGCAGACCATCAGCAAGGAGCCGCTCGGCCCCTTCACCCGCAACGGCGACGAGGTGTGGAGCGACATTATCACCTGGCTGCATTATGGACTGGTCGAGGCCGAAGAGCTCGGCGTCACCCAGGCCAATGTCGATGAGATGGCGAAGTCGACCACGCCCGCCGTGCAGCGCCTCTTGGGCGCCTCTGGCGATCTCGGCTCGCGGCTCGGCCTCGACAACAAATGGCTGGTGGCGGCAATCAAGGCCGGCGGCAATTACGGCGAGATTTTCGAGCGCAATGTCGGCAAGGCGAGCCCGCTGAAGCTCGAGCGCGGCCTCAACGGGCTCTGGACAAAGGGCGGCCTGATGTACGCGGTCCCGTTCAAATAGGCATCGCAGTCTGGCGGTTCAGCAGCGCGCCGTCGCGCATTGCGCTCTGATACCCATTGGCCGACGGCGCTCTATCCGTGATAGGCAAACAGCTCGATCGGCTCGCTGAAACCGCGCACCGGATGCTCGCCGATGCGCTCGAGTTCGAACTCGCCGGCGACCTGGTCGGCGAACGCGCGCGACAGCAGCACCGTCCGGCCCAATTGCTTGGTGAGCGCTTCGAGCCGCGATGCCATGTTGACGGCGGGACCGATGACGGTGAAATCGAGCCGCGCGCGCGAGCCGATATTGCCGTACATGACGTCGCCGACGTGAACGCCGATGCCGTAATTCAACGGCGCGCGGCCGCTTGCGCCGTTCTGTTCGTTCAGGGCCGTCATGGCCTTGCGAGCATCCGTCACGGCGCGCAGCAGGTTGGCGCAGGCCTTCGGCTCGCTGAGCGGAAAGATGGCGAGCAGGCCGTCGCCCATGAATTTCAGGATTTCCCCGCCTTGGCGCGCAATCGGGTCCGAGACCGCGTCGAAATAGCCGTTCAGGAGATCGATGACGTCATCGCGCGGCCAGTTGTCGGAGATCTTGGTGAAATCTCTGAGATCGCAGATCATGATGGCGGCGCGCACGGTGGTCCCGCTGCCGCGCCTGGTGGCGCCGGCCAGAATGAGTTCTCCGGCATGCGACCCCACATAGGTTTCGAGCAGGGTTCGCGCCAGCCGGTTCTTCATGCGGATTTCGCTGACCAGCGCCAGGACCGGCAACAGCTTGGAGAGGGCGGCGATATGCGCGTCATCGAAGCCTCCGCGCCGGTCGGTAGCGAAGGTCACGAGGTGGCGCTTGCCGAGCGTATGGTACAACGGCCATGCGACATAGTCGGTCAGGCCTTGCGCGCGCATCTCGTCATAGACGGCGTGCTGGCGCCCCTGTGACCGATCGCGCTCGAGATTTTCGCGCACCTCCGCGGCACCGTCATGAATCTCGTTGGCGGGACTGCCGATGTATTCGGATCGCTCCCTGACGTCATAGTCAACCCGCGCGATATCGGCGTCACGCATCCCGTCGGTCCACATGATCCGGGCGCCAAGCCACTGCGGGTGATGGATCAGGAGGTGAAGCGTCGCGCGCTTGACGGGAATGCCCGCGCGCTGGAGCCGGATGCACATCTGCGCGAAGATATTGTCGATGAAGCGCTCGTCGCGGGTGCGATTCGTCAGCCAGTCCACGACATCGTCGTCCGGCCGGAGGGTGGCGGAATCGATATTGGCGTCGATCATCGATGAATTCGGCTCGGCATCGTGTGCATGTTTGGCCATCTTATCCGATCGTTGGACCGCGTCCAGATGAGCGGCGATCACGTGCTGACGACCACGTGTCTGCATCGGCAGACGAGCTGTCGCAGGGGTCAGCGCGCGCGCCTGAGTGCCGTCATTGAGGCGTTGAAGGCCTGACACCTTGCACCGGCGATCCTTTATCCGAACGCCTAGATGGTTGCTGCCAGCATGGCCTGCACGACGCGCATACTGGCGTCGGCATCGCGGCCGGTGATCAGGCCGCCGTCCTGAACCATGAACGGCGCGGCGCCGGCACCCGTCACGCAGATCGCGCCAAGCCTCGCGAGTTCCTGCGCGAGCGACGGTGCATCATCCGGCAGGCCAACAGCGGCATTTTCGGCCTGGTCCGGTGCCGTCAGCCTGCGACCGGCAACGAGCGGCGTCATATCAGGCTCGCAGACCTGCAGTAGCGCGGCCATACCATGTCCGATCAAGGCGCAGGGCCGTCGCTGCTCATGCAGCTGACAGATCAGCGCCTGTGAGTCGCGATCGCATGAAAGATCCCAGAGCGCGCCGGCGCCATCGGGATAGTATACGGCCGAGAAATCGCCGGCACAGACCTGCGACAGCATCAATCCGTCCGAGAACTCCTCGCGCGCAGTCGGATCGCTGTGGAAGCGTTGCACGACATCGGACGCCACATCCCGATCGGAACAGGGCGCGATCGGCGCCGGTCCCCCGAGCGGCGAGCAGATCGTGACCTCGAGCCCCGCATCGAC
>Ga0209677_100528_pt1 | contig 21277 bp, 30 predicted proteins | sample AraplaCvi_mCL_r2_2_FD_184285 | JGI IMG/M metagenome (GOLD analysis project Ga0209677, IMG submission 184285) | Arabidopsis root microbial communities from North Carolina, USA - plate scrape CL_Cvi_mCL_r2 (SPAdes) (version 2) | ecosystem: Host-associated > Plants > Roots > Endosphere | place: USA... | reverse complement strand
ATCGTGGTACCCGCCGCGGACGGCACGACGGACTTCTCGGTCCTTCAGAACGAACTGAAAGGCAAGTCGACCAGCATCGTACTGGTCGCCTTCGATCTCCTGTACCTGAACGGCCGCGACCTCCGGAAGCTGCCGCTCTTCCAGCGCAAGACCGAACTCAAGAAGATCATCGACGGCACCGAGATCCAGTTCAGCGAAAGCTTCGAGCTTGAAGGTGCCGACATATTCGCACACGCCTGCAAGATCGGGCTCGAGGGCATCGTTTCGAAGGTACGCGACAGCGCATACGCCAGCGGCCGCGGCAACAACTGGGTGAAGAAGACCTGCGCGCAGCGGGAGACCCTGACGATTGCCGGCTTCGCGCTCGACGAGGGGAAATGGGACGGCATATACCTCGGACGGCGAAAGGGCGACGACCTTGTCTACGCAGGCAAGGTCGACCACGGCTTCGACAAGGTTTCGGCTGCCGAGTTGCAGAAGCGTCTGAAGCCGCTGATCCGGAAGACCCAACCCTACGCGAAGCGGATCGCACACAAGGGCATCTGGGTCGAGCCGAAGCTGTTGGCCGAGGTCGAGTACAGGGCCAAGTCCGCCGAAGGAAAGGTCCGGCATCCGTTCTTCAAGGGACTGCGAGAAGATCTTTAATTTGGTTTCGAAGAGCCGCTGCGCTTCGATCCGCCGCGGCTCCTGCTGCTTGGTCGGTCTAGATAGCCCGGCCGCTCCTGCCCGCCATCAGCCCATAGACGAAAAGTACGATGATCGCGCCAATGACGGCGCCGACCAGCCCCGCTCCTTCGCCAGGCCGATACCAGCCGAGCCCCTGACCGAGATAGGTCGCCACGAACGCTCCCACGATTCCAAGGATCGTGGTCAGAACGAAACCAGTCGGCTCGTTGCCGCCGGGCATGATGAATTTCGCGATGACTCCTGCGATGAAACCGATGATGATCGTCCAGATGATGCCCATTTTCCCTCCGAGTGCGCGTTGTGTTAACCAGCCGACGGAGAAGGAACGCGTCCATCGGGCGTGTATTTGTCCACGGCAGTCGGCAGCTCGCGGGACAAGCGGTCGAGTATCTCCTGCTGCGACAGTCCAGTCTGCTGTTCCAGCTTCTGCAGGACATCCGGACCGATCGCCTGCTTAAGTTCGGGCGGCGTGACCTCCCGGTTCGGCCCGTGATCGACCCAGGACTGCGCGGCGTCACCCTGACCGTTCTGTTTGAAGTGCTCGAGAAGTTCGCCGATCCCGCCGTTGAGCAGCGAACCCACGCCACCGCCGCCGACGAGGCCGCCCAAGTTGCCGAGCATGCCGCTTAGCGAATCCTTGTTGCCTGCCGCCGGCTGCCCGGTGGTCGCGTTGCGAAACATCTGCGCCAGCTTGTCCCGATTCTGGTAACCGGCGAGAGCGAGCATGCCCAAGAGGGCGGTCATCGATGGCATTCCGCGGCTCATTTTCCGCTCCTGTATTCGATCGTTGTCGCGTGCAAAAAGAGGCGGCCCGCTTTGGAGGCGGGCTGCCAACCGATTTACCGTACGCCTGTGCCGTAGAGTTGGCGCTCGCGGCGGACCTCGTCCGCGCCGTAAGGTTGCGCCGCCGGATCGTAGCTCTTCCACCCCGACTTTTGCCAAGCCGCGCTGCGGTCGCGCAGATTGACGGCGGATTGGTCGAGGATTGCTTCGTACCGCGCACGGTCGCCGTCAGGAACGCGGGCCGAAACCATCGTGCCGCCGCGCCTTACGCCTTCGGCATAGAGAGGTGCTTCTTCCTCGGAAACGCCGGCTTGCGTCAGCGCACCGACGACTCCGCCCGTGGCGCCGCCGGCGACCGCGCCCAGCGCCGTCGAGGCGAGCCATCCGGCCGCGACCACCGGACCCAAGCCCGGAATGGCCAGCAGTCCAAGGCCAGCGAGCAGACCGGCTGCGCCGCCGAGACCCGCGCCGACGCCGGCCCCCGTGGCAGCACCTTCGGCACGATCGTCGACACCGTCGCGGTCGCGATCGACTTTGTTGTCTGTGCTGTACCAGTTGTCCGAATTGTTCGCGACGATGCTCACCTCTGAATGCGGCAGACCTGCCGCTTCGAGGCTCGTCACCGCGCGCTGTGCGTCGGAATAGTTGTCGTAGAGACGTGAAATCGTAACAGTCATTTTGAATCCTTGTCTGCGTTCGCTACTGCGCTCAGTGTTACTTGGCCGCGTTTACGTTGCCCTGAAAATCCAGGCTGACGTTTGTCGATGTGCCGCCCTTGCTGGCCTTGCCGCGCCACACGCCGTTGTCGTCCTTCTTCAGGCCCGTGACGTCGGTGTAACCGGCCTGCTCGATCTTCGATTTGGCCTGGCCCTCGGTGAAGCTGTTGGCCCCCGAAACCGGTTTGTCGGAATTGTTCTGGCCGGAACTGTTGACCGCGTTGTTGTTCGGGCGGTCGGTCGCCGGCGGATTTTGCGCGAACGACGGACCCGTCAGAAGCGAAGCGGCCGTCAGCAGCAGAAGAACTTTCTTGTTCATGTCGTCCTCCAGTATTGGCCGGGCACAACATGTGCTGCGCCCAGAGGTTCCAAGTTTTCCCGGTCGGATTGACGCAGCACTCAGGCCGTGACGCCGACGCCGCGAGCCCGCCGCGGCGCCGGCGCCGGAGAATGAGACCCATGGCTGCTGATCGAACCATGAGGGGTAGCCGGCGTTTACTGACATCATGTCAGACGCTTTCGACTATTTTCGCGCCTACGCAGTCCGGGCTCTTTGCAAGGCGCGAGCGATGCCGAAGGGCCGGATGAAGCACCTGCAGCTTGTGGTCGGCCGGATCTATAACCTCCTCAAGAAGGAGGCGGCTTACGGCCCGAACACGCAGCACCTCGAGGATTTTCGCGCGGCCCGGAAGCTGGAGAACTCTCTCGATCGTCGGTCAAGCGACCGCCCCGGGGGTCGCCTTACTCCGGCGGCGCCGCGAAGCTCGGACCGGGAGGCTGGCTGAATGCCTTCGCTCGACGCGCGCGATGTGGCAAGTCTCCTGCGAGAGTACGCGCAGCGCACCGCCTTGCGAGGCGGCAATCCCTACCGGGCGAAAGCTTACTCTCGGGCCGCCGACAGCCTGGCGGCTCTTGCTGTCCCTCTGGACGTGCTCATCGCCGAAGACCGGCTTACGGAGATCCCGGGGGTCGGCGACGCGATAACCGACATCATCACCAAGCTTCACATAGCGGGCAGTCATCCCAGCCTCGAAAAGCTGCGGAAGGAGATTCCCGAGGGCGTGCTCGAGATGCTCGCTGTGCCCGGCCTTCGTTCGGAGAAGGTGCTGCGCCTCTACAAGGATCTCGGCATCGCTTCGCTCGCGGAATTGGAAGCCGCTGTCAAGGACGACCGCATCAAGAAGGCAAAAGGACTCGGCGCCGCGCTGCAGACCAAGATCCTGCAGAACCTAGCGATCGCCAAAAGTGGAGAAGGTCGCCTTCACTTGCACCGTGCCGCCGCCTTGCTCGAGCACGCGCGTGATTCCATCCGGAATGCCCGGCCCGAACTCAAGCGCGCGACGTTCGCCGGTGATTTCCGTCGAGGCTGCGAACTCGTCGGCGACCTCGCAATCGTTGCGGAGGCGGCCAAGCCGGACAAGACATCGACGCCACCGGCCGACGGCTGCAAATCCGAGTATCTGACCGCAAGCACTTCGGCGCTGCTCTCCTCTTCGCGACAGGCTCCGCCACTCATATCGAACAACTCCAAGCTTTGGCTGCGGAAAAGAGGATGCGATTGGAGCCCGACGGCTTGCACAAGGGGCGCACCCTAATCGCCAGCGAGGAGGCGGAGATCTACCGCGCCCTCGGTCTGCCCTTCATCGACCCTGAGCTCCGGGAAGGGCGCGGCGAGATCGAGACGGCTCTGAAAGGCAAGCTTCCAATGCTCGTCACCGATCAGGACCTGCGCGGCATCCTTCACTGCCACACCGATGCCTCCGACGGCACCGAGACCCTGGAGACCATGGCGAAGGCGGCGCGCCAGCGAGGCTTCGAGTATTTCGGCGTCGCCGACCATTCCAAGTCTGCCCACTATGCGGGCGGTCTCTCCGTCGAGGAGGTCGCGCAGCAGCACCGGGAAGCCGACCGGCTGAACAAGCGCTTCGGCAAGGATTTCCGGATTCTGAAAGGCATCGAGTCCGACATTTGACGGCTCGCTCGACTATGACGACGACGTGCTGGAGCGCTTCGACTTCGTGGTGGCCAGCATCCACGGTCGCTTCAAGTTGGATCGCAAGGCGCAGACGCAGCGCCTGCTTGGGGCTATTTCCGATCCCCACACGACCATCATCGGCCACATGACCGGGCGACAGCTCCAGCGGCGGCCGGGCTACGAAATCGACGTCGAGAAGGTGCTGCGTGCTTGCGCGAAGCACGATGTCGTCGTCGAAATCAATGCCCATCCATGGCGGCTCGACCTGGACTGGCGCTGGCACCAGGCGGCCCTCGACTTCGGCTGCATGCTGAGCATCAATCCGGACGCGCACTCGATTCCCGAGCTCGACCACATGCACTGGGGCGTCCTGATGGCCCGTAAGGGTGGTGTCCCCGCCGCGCGGGTCCTGAACGCGATGTCGCTTTCAGAGATCACGCGCTACCTACGCCAGAAGCGGCGCTCGCTCTCGCGGGCGGCCTGATCTGCGTATGCTGAGCGTTGGGAAGCAATCAAAAGTTTCCCGGACCGACCGATTATTGTTGCTGACTGAGAGATACCGATGACAGACATTTCTAAGATCAAGGAACACATGGACGTGATTTCGTCGGATAGGAAGATGGTCTGAAAAGTCGATCATCTGGACGGAACCGATAAGATCAAGCTGACGAAGCAGAGTTCGCCGGACGGTCAGCATCATCACTTCATTCCGCTCTCCTGGGTCGATCACGTCGATCAGCACGTGCATCTCAATAAGACAGGCGCCGATATCACCTCACACTGGCAGCACGCTCAAAGCTGACCAACCGACCGGTCAACCCATGCATCACTGCGGCAAAGGCGTCCAAAACCACGTAGGCGCGCCACCTGCCCGACTCTAAGAACGGTCCCGCCGCCGGCCCGTTTCCAGCGCGAAGCCAAGGAGCAACAATGGCGGATCAGGCACGATATGGAGCGCTGAAGGGCGCAGCCGCGGCAGGCGCATTCGCTCCGGTCGGATCAGCGGGGCACATTGCGCTCGGACAACATCGTAGGCACCACTTCAGCAAAGCGACCCTTGACCGCATAGTCCTGGTGGAAGGCCACGGCGTCGAAGGCGACGCCCACGCCGGCGCGTTCGTTCGGCACCGCTACCTTGTCCGTCGCCGCCTGCCCAAGTTCCGGCAGTTCCATCTGATCCCATCCTAGCTCTTGGCGTCCCTTCTTGATGCCGGCTTCGAGGTCCCTGCGGGCGACCTCGGCGAGAACATCACCACTGCCGGTCTGGACCTCGAGCGGAGGACGCCACATCGAGGGCGCCTCGCTCAGTGCCTTGCGGCCGACCTGCGGCAATCTGAAACCCATCACAGTAGACGCACTAGCTTCGCCCGAACTGGAACAATTGTCCAAGCGATCTAATTGAAGTTTGTTACGACTTAGCTGGGATGACACGGAGTTTTCCTGGAGAAGCGTGTAGTTGATCAGGAAAGGTGCTTCACATGGATCACGGACGAAAATCATCAAAAGCGGGGGAACAGGCCGCTGAAGGCTTGCGCGAGGCGACTGCTAAGGAAGAAGCGAAAAACGAGACCAAGTCGGGACACGATCTAGCTAAGGGCGCTGACCGCTTTGAAGAACGATCTAAAAGCTCCGATGGAAGAAGCGCAAAAGAAAAACAAAAAGGGTGAATGTAAGACCCGGCGTGGCGTCCGTCACTGGCTCATCTGCGAAGCGGTCCTGAGCCAACGAAGGTCCGCTCATCGAGGTACACTCCGACAATGCTCTCGGAGCGTTCGCCGGTGGACGTTTTGGAGAACTGAATGGGCCGCACGTCGAGTTTGCCGAAACGCCTGCAGCCGATGCTCGCGACCTTGACAGATGATCCGTTCGACGATCCCGCCTTGGTCTTCGAAGACAATACGACGGCTTCCGTATGATTGCCGAAATCAGGGACGGCAGGGCCGCTCTCTACAGCCGCAACGGCAAGCTTATCAGCCGCAGCTATACCGAGGTGGCCGCAGCGCTCGAGATGGTGAAGGGAGACGCGGTGATCGATGGCGAGTTGGTCGCGATCGGAAAAGACGGAGTATCTCATTTCCAGTTGCTTCAGAATGCCCTCCGCCATGAAGCGAAGCTGCTGTATTTCGCCTTCGATCTCATGTTCGCGAATGGAGAAGATCTGCGGAAGCGGCCTCTCCTCGAACGCAAGGAGCGGCTCAAAGCCATTCTGCCGCGCCACGGGCTGATCGGTTTTAGCCGCCACCGCAAGGGGAAGGGCAGGAAGTTCTTCGCTGAGGCCGAGCGCGATGGGCTCGAAGGCATCATGGCGAAGCGCATCGACGGTGCATACGCGTCCGGAAGCCGGACTCCGGACTGGCTCAAGATCAAGACCGCGAAGCGCCAGGAGGTCGTCATCGTCGGCTTCACGGCGCCAAGGCGCACCAGGCCTTTTTTCGGTGCCTTAGTTCTTGCTGTCAGGGAGAAGGAGTCCTGGCGGTACATCGGGCATGTGGGAACGGGCTTCAGTCACCAAACGTTGGCGGAGCTTCACTCCAGGCTAACCCGGCTCCAAGTGGCGAAGTCGCCTTTTCCTGCGAAAGTGAAGGATGAGACAGTCACGACCTGGGTGAGACCTTTCTTGGTAGCCGAGGTAAAGTTCGCAGAGTGGACCACCAAGGGTGAACTGCGCCAGCCCGTCTACCTAGGCCTCAGATCCGACAAACAGGCGAAAGACGTCGTGCGCGAACAAGAGCGGCTTCGCTCGATGTGAGTCGTCTTGTCTTCCACTCCTGGCAGATCGAGGGAACGACGCTCAGGCGGGACCGTTCGAAAGACGTTGCAGAATTCCAGACCGAAAGGAGCGGCTGGTGCGCCTACTCTTCGTCGAGTATGACTCTCGCTGATCCGGGAGCTCGTGGTGGAGGCTCGACGTGATCCACGCCTCGACCGGCGGAGAGGCACTGGCATCGTGCGGGCGAAGCGCCGCCGATGTTCTCATCACCGACGTGCAACTGCTGGGAAGCGTCGATGGATGGCAGATCGCCGAACGCTCAAGCAGGATCCGGGATTGCGGGTTATCTACGCCATCGGCTTTTCGCCGGTCGCGCCTCGTCCGGCGGGAACGTGTTCCTGCGCAAGCCTTTCCCACCGGAGGTAGCGTTGCGAAACATGTCCGCTAACTTGTCGCGATTTTGGTAACCCGCGATTGCGAGCATGCCCAAAAGGGCAGTAATGGATGGCATTCCGCGGCTCATGTTAGGCTCCTAATTTTCCAAACGGGGGATCGTGGTTGCGCGAGAGGTCGGAAGCATGGGCCGGCAACTCTCACAACTGTTTGGTCTTTTCCTTCGCGGCCTGGGTGGCATCAGTCCCCGCTTGCCTCATCCGATCGACTGCCTCGGCTCCCATGTCGCTCGCTTCGGCCACGAGCGTATCGGCAGCTTCGCGCAGCGCCTGAGACACGGCGGATCCGCGCCTGCTCAGATCATCCTTCACTTCGTCGCTGACCTCGCCGATGTAGTTGTCTTCCATCTGAGACGTTCGAATTGCGCTCGCAAGTGCTGCGCCTATCGCCAAGCCAACGGCGCCGATTACCAGGGGCTGTTTCTCCATGACGTCGCCGATTGAAGACTGAGCTTTCGCCAAGGTGTCTGCTGTCGGTAGAGGACTTCCCATCTGGGCGAACTGTTCGCGAGCGTAAGCCACGCCTTCGTCGAAGCGGTCGCGGACGCTGTCCGTTGCATCAGACATCGAGCCGGCCGCAATATCGGCGGCTGTATCTACCGTCCCGCGCGAACCGCTCCCTTCATGATCCATGTCCGGGGCGGTCGGAGGCGCTGCGGTCCGCTGCAAGCCCGAGGCTGCAGCCCGCAGATTGGTCGCACCGGCGTCGACGACGTCTGATGCGACGGTGGCCGCGGATCGCGCAGCCCCCTTCAACTTCGCGTCCCCGACCATCAGCCAAAGTGCTCCGCCGCCGATCAGCGCGGCGGAAAGCGGGTTCTCTCGGGCTGCAGCAAGGAGACTATCAAAAAAGCCGGTTTGCGGGCCGCTCATCGCATCATTCCCTTCACGGTATCTTTGTCCTTTTCAAGCTGCCTTATGGTCTCCCGCGGAGCCAGGCTGCGCGCGTCCAGCCGCTTGATGCCCATGGCAAACAAAGCGCCCGATATGGCAGCGGCGACAATCGCGGAAGTCAGGTAGGCAAATGTTGGCGACCACCCCCCGTTGATCAACGCGGATGCCAGGGCGAACAACGCCATGACGATGGCCGGGATGACAAGGACGGCGCCCCCGGCCAAAAGTCCAAATGCTTTGCCGAGCCTTTGCACCTTTTCGCCAAGTTCGGCCTTCGCCAGGTCGACCTCATTCTGGAAAAGCTTCGCGACCTGAACCAGCGCATCTCCGACAAGGCCCGAAATGTTGCTAAGATCGCTTTTCCCCGTTTCGATGTCGTGCTCGATGCTCATGATGCGCTGCCGTCCTGCGAAGGTGGCTTCTGCTGCTGTCCGGTCGGTGATCCCGTAGAGGTCTGGCCACCGAAGTCCTTGCTCGCATAAGCGGCTCGGCCGCCGGATGAGCCAGCTTCCGCGCCTGTCGCCGAGCCCGTCCGCTGCGCGGTCGAGCTGCCTCCCGAAGCCTTCAGAAACCGTACAGCGGCGAACCCAGCCAAGACAGACAGGCCAAGAAAAGCCGCGGGTTGTCGCTTCGCAAAATCGGTCGCACCGTCGACGAGGTCGCGAAAGCTGCCGTCGCGAACCTTTGCGGCCGCGTCTTCCACATAATCGGCGGCTGAGTTGATACCGCGTGCGGCAAATGGCACGTCAGTTTGGAATGCGCCCGCGGCCTGGCGGAAGTTTCCGGCCAAGCGCTGGATGAAATCGGCGCTGGTCTGCTGCTGTTCTCGTGCCCGTTCTTGGATCTGGTCGACGGTGCCGCTGGCGACGTTCTTGGCTGCATCGGTGGCTTCGCTGAACTTGTCCCGTGCCATGTCCGCCGATGCCTGCAGGGCTTCTCCGGCGCGCTGCTTTATCTCGGCCCCTGCATCGCCGATCTGTTCCTTCAGACCGATGGAGGAGTTGCTCTTACCTTTGTTGAAGTTGGCCGGCTTGATGACGTCTGAATCGCTCATGGTGTATCTCTCAGGTGCTAGAATTTCGGGAGGGGCTGAACGCCGCGTCGACAACTTCTGCGGCCGCTTCCTTGAGGTTGTCGGCCAGATTCCGGGTCATACGGCTCGCGTGCCGCCCCAGATCGGCTTCACTCACGCTCCTTGTCGCGGCATCGGCGGCCGACAACGTCGCATCCTTGGCCGCCTCCAAACCGGATTCAGCTGCTTCGCCTGCAGCGCGCTTCAGGCTATCGCTGGCGGGGCCGGCCGTCCGGTCTTCGAACTTCGTTTCCGGCAGGGCCGCCGCGATTATTGCGCCGATAGCGATGCCAAGTCCTCCGATCAGCGCGGCATTATCACCGATGATCTGACGCGCTTGTTCTGGAGCGGCGTTCGCCGAATCCTTGATGGCGTCCATCCCTCTGGTGATGTTGTCACCGATCGCCCCTGCAGCCTCCGTTGCTCGAGCCTTGAGGTCGTCGGCTGATGTCTTGGCCGCATCCATGGCATCGTTGACCGCACCAGCGGCCCGCCCTTGGGACTCGGAGAGTTTCGCCTGCGCCCCACTTTTCGCTTCCTGCACCCTCTCGGCAGTTTCGTCGATAAACCGACTGGCTCCATCCATCACGGGCGACACCGCTTCAGCAGCCCGGTCGCGCACGCTCTTGGAGGTAAGAGCGAGGCCCGCAGTAATCATGAGAAGCGGCAGGGGCACCCCTCGGGCCAATCGCAGCAGCGGCACAGCCACCGCGGTACCCGCGGCGACCGCGCCCAGCGGGTTATTCATCATTTTCTGTTTGAGCTCTTTGACCCAGCCTTGAGCCGTGTCGCTCACATAGTCCGACACTTCCGATTTAATTCGCTGAGGCGTGACCATGTCACGCAGATCCTGCTTCGTGTCGGATAGTCCCTGCTTCAGACGGTCGACCGTGGCCGCCAGCTCCGCCCGGTTACGCTCGGACTCGCGTCGTAGCTCATCCACCGATCGTGTCATGTTCATCCTCTTGGGCTTATTTTTGGACACTGCTTCGAGGACGAACTCGCCTTTGGTTGGATCGTTCCTAGTTGCTCGTCCGGCGCTCTCGCGATCAAGAACGCTCGAAAGCAGGACAGACAGGTCTGGCGAATCCTTCCGCAAAGGCACGGAGGAACGGCCCTGAGTACTCCGCTGAACCGTCCACGTCCGGTTCTATCGCCGCCCACGTCGGCGGCATCGCCGCTTTCCCGGCTTCGCTCTCTTATGTCCCTCAGGTCCGGGAAGCATGGCGGCGGAGATTGGCGGACGACCCGTCTGCAACATGCTCGCCGCCCTCAAGCTGGGCCTTAGTCTCCCGGACAACAAGGAACGGGGCGAGTCTCCCCCTCGCGAGGTGAGCCTCGGCGCGACCAACATGCCCTCCAAGGTGCGATGGACTGCAGCTCCCTCGTGGCGGCGGCCGATCGCGTGCTCTAGGCCGCCAAGGACAGCGACCGCGATCGACTCGTCACGGCGATCGTAGAACCGACCGGCCTCCGGACGCCCTGCGTCCTCATCGACCGCTTCCGGGCCGGCCTGAAGCGGCACTTGCTCTCGTCGGCAGAAACAGGCCCACCATTCAAATGCGGGGTGCTGGGCGTTGTGCGGGCCGGCGGAGCGGTTGCGGGTGGCGATACCGCGCGGATTCGGCTCACGTCCACATCGTTTCGCGCCTTATCGACTTTGTAAGAGCCTGGTGCACAACCCGGCAACCCCATCGCCGAATCGAAACGCGTTCGGTAGTCGGGCGGGCATGGCCGGAAACAAGGTAACGGCGGTACGCTTAGGGCTGGGGAGGCAATCGACAGTCCGGGACTAACCAAGCCGCCGCGCCCAGCCGGCGGTTTCTTTTTTGACCTCGATATCACCTCAGGAGGCGTTCGCCCTCGCCCGTTCGCGCGCCTCGCGACGACGTTCGCGGCGTTCGCGCCGCCGCTTGGCACGGTCAGTAGGCTGAGGCAGGGGAGGAAGCTGGTTTGGAGTGACTATCGGAGCCGTAGCCTCCTCGACGAAAGGCGCCTGAATCGGTTCGGGCGCAGCGGGGCGAGCCTCCATGAACTCGAGCACTGCCCTCCCATTGGCCGTGATCTGCCATCCGCCGCTGATGCGTTCGACCAGCCCTTGTGAAAAGTTGTCGAGATCCGGAACCCGGGCGGCGAGGCGCTTGGTTCGATCCGCCCATTCGCGGCCACTGGTCGCCAGGATGGCCATGTCGCGCTTGAGGTCTTCCATGAGGGCGAAGCCGTCCGAATAGCTCACCAGGATCTTCAGCACCGTGACCTGGAAATTCACGCCCGCCTCGACCGATCAGCGCGACATCGTGGGTGCGCGCGAAAGGGCATCACGGCCTACCTGCCTGAGTTCTTCCAGCGATACCTCACCTTTGGTAGCAGCCTCCAGTATCTTTGAGGCAACATGGGTACGCGCTCCGATCTCGCGGTGCGAAACGCTCTCGCAAACTTCGTTTAAGACCGCGCGCAATAGCGCAGTAGTTGTCGGATCGAACATGAATGCCCCCCAGAAGGGAAGACCCCATCGTAGCCAACATTTCGCGTGCCGCGATTCAAAAATGTTAACGATTGCGATAGGCCAGTTGGTCTGACCGACCTTTTGGAAATTGGCTCGACGGTGGACTTACCTTGCAATATCGGGCAATTCGTAAGGCTATCTTCGAGATCAGGAAGTCGCGTGTCGAGACCTCACCGAGCCTATAGGCAGGTCGTTCTTTCGATGTCGGTAGTCATGCTCCTGGCAGCTGGCGCCGCGGCCCAGGAGGACAAGAAGACCGACGACGACAAGCCGGCCGATCCGGACACGGGTGAGAGCACCGTGGAGGAAAAGACGCTCGGCATTCTGCCCAATCCGCTGCAGAAGTACGGCGTGAAGTTCGCGGCCACTTACATAGGCGAGGCGTTTGGTAACGCTACCGGCGGCCTGAAACAGGGCGCTATCTACGAAGGTCGCCTCAACCTCGCGGTGGATGTCGACCTGCAGAAGCTCGTCGGCATCGACAAGCTCACTTTTCACGCCAACATGTTCCAGATCCATGGCGACGGTCTATCGCGCAGTAATCTTCAGAACTTCTCCGTCGTCAGCGGCATCGAGGCCTTGCCGTCGACGCGACTTTACGAAGCCTATTTCGAGAAGCAATGGGGCGCAAAGAAAGTCTCGTTGAAAGTCGGCCAGCTTGCCGCCGACAGCGAATTCTTCAACACCAAATATACTGACGTGTTCACCAACGCCTCGATGGGTTGGCCCGCGATCACCTCGCTCGATCTTCCCAGCGGCGGACCGTCGCCACCTTTGGCGGCTATGGGCGCAAGGCTGCTGGTCAACGTAACTGACCAACTTTCGCTTCTGGGCGGGATCTTCGACGGCGACCAAGCCGGACCCGGCTCAGGCGACCCGCAGCAGCGCAATCGCTACGGCGTGAATTTTCGCGTCAACGATCCGCCGTTGCTTCTAGGTCAAATCCAGTACGCCTGGAACAACAAGAAGGGCGACCCGAACCTGACCGGCCAGGTCAAGTTGGGCGGCTGGCGCCATTTCGGCTCTTTCGCCGATCAACAGCTCGCGTCTAATGGCGTCTCGTTCGCCGCTCCCGGCACTAGCGCGGAGCCTCTATTGCTGGCAGGAGATATCGGTGGCTGGGCAGTGTTCGAGCAACAGATCTACCGGGTGCCTCACAGCGACGATCGTGGGATCGGTCTCTTCGCAAGGGCCGCTGGCGCGCCCGCCGATCGCAACCTGATCGATCTCTACGCCGATGCCGGCCTCGAGTTCATCGGCCTTCGCGACGACCGGCCCGACGACAAATTCGGGATCGCCGCGGGTTATGCGCATGTCTCAAAACGGGCGCAGGCGCTCGACGCCGACTACCGGACGTTGGTCAATCCAAGCTGGCCGATCCGAAGCTTCGAAGGATTGCTGACGGCCGTCTATCAGTATCAGATCAGGGATGGCTGGACGGTACAGCCGAACTTTCAATACATCGTCCACCCCGGCGGTGGAGCAACATTACCCGTCGGCCCGCTGGCGGGGAAGATTCTCAAGAACGCTTCGGTGTTCGGCCTCAGGACCACACTCAAGTTCTAAGACGACGAGCCCATGAACATCGTGGCGACCATGCCAACGATGCAGAGAGCCATCGCGGCGGTCGCCGCCCAGCCCAACCAGTACAAGGGCCCGGTGACGACAAGCTTGCCCATGACCTTCGGTCGCCGGACGAGCACCATCAGAAGGACCATCACAGGCGCGGCCAGCACTCCGTTGACCACAGCGCTCCAATAGAGGGCTTTGATCGGATCAATCGGGGTGAAGTTGAGCCCGATACCGCAGAACCCCGAAAGTGCCAGCACGGAGTAGAACGCGATGGCCTCCTTCGGCTTACGGGACAGACCGACCTTCCAGCGACGCCCTTCGCCAATGGCGTATGCAGTTGAGCCGGCCAGGACAGGGATCGCCAACAGTCCGGTCCCGACGATGCCGAGCGCGAAGATGAGCTCGGCGAAAGGACCTGCGATCGGCTTCAAGGCTTCCGCCGCTTGCGCCGAACTTTCGATGTCGGTCTTGCCCTGGGCGTGAAGCGTCGCCGCGGTCGTCACGATGATGGAAAGCGCGATGAGGTTTGAGAAGGCCATGCCGATCATCGTGTCCAGCCGGATACGCCGGAATTCTTCCGGTGCGTCAGACGAATCCTTCTTTAAAGGCTTCTTGTCGGCGTCGATTCGCTGCTCCTCGGCTTCTTGCGACGACTGCCAGACGAAGAGATAAGGCGATATCGTCGTGCCGAGAATGGCGACGAGCGTCGTCAAAAACGCAGCGTCCCAGCTTACGCGGGGGATTAGGACGCCCTTCAGCGCCTCCTCCCAAGGCACCTTTACGACGGCGAGAGCGATCACGTAGGCGAACAAGCTAAGCGTCAACCACTTCAGCACGGACACGTACCGGTCGTAATTGAAGAAGATTTGGGCGAGGACCGACAGAGTGCCGAACAGCACCACGTAGGCGATGCCGGGACCTCCGATCAAAAGCTTCAGCGCGTCCGCCATCGCGCCGAGATCGGCGGCGATGTTGATCGTATTGGCGACGAAAAGCAGTCCCACCAGACTCCAGACCCAAGCTGCGCCGAAGTTCCGGCATACATTCCCCGCGATGCCGTGGCCGGTCACTCGCCCTATCCGTCCGGAGATCTCCTGGATCGCAGCCATGAGGGGGTAAGAGAGCAGCATGGTCCAACCGATGCCGAACCCAAGCTGCGCGCCGGCCTGGCTGTAGGTGCCTATCCCGGACGGATCATCGTCGGACGCGCCGGTGATGAGGCCTGGTCCCAGCGTCGAGAGAAAGTTGCGGACGCGGAACGTCTTTCGCCTCTGAACCTTCGGTTCGATCGCCGCATCCATTCGAATGGTTCTCCAAACATTCTGGGACAGTCTCTCATGCGCAGAACTAAGTCATCAAAGTGCTCGCCCGCCCCGGGCGCTCGGCCAAGGAGGGAGGATCGAAGGCTGCTAGTGTCCGCGTCGCTCCGGGTAAGGGTAGGTTCCGAACGGCGCCTGATAACGGGCTGGAACCCCCGACGTTCCTTGGCCGGGAGCGGCGAGATCTGCTTGCGGACTTGCTGGTAAGGGCGGCCTGATAGTGTCACGAAGTGCTATCGACAAATCCGGGGGTGTGTCATGCGATCGCAGGTCCGGCTTCCCGATCCGATCGCCGCCGTCTTCATCACGGAGCAGCTCGCCGACCGCCAGACTGCCGCGCCTAACTTCCTGCGCGAAAAACTTGCCATTCAGAACCTTGCTGAGGTGATGTCCGACCATCCGGATGAGGTGCTGCCCCGGCTGGCCAAACTCGGCATGGAAATCTGCGGGGCTCACTCCGCCGGCATCAGCATCTTCGAGCCGGAAGTCGGCCAGTTCCGCTGGGTACGCGCTCGCGGGCGAACTGGCGACCTTCGACGGCGCGACGACTCCGCGGAATTTCAGCCCCTGCGGGGTCTGCCTCGATCTGGCCCCAGCCCATCCTCATGGAACATCCAGAACGTGCCTACGACTGGATCCGAGACGCGGGAATCACGGTGCCCGAGGTGCTGCTCGTCCCATTGACCATGAAGGGGGCGGACGCGGCTTCAGCAAGCCGGAGCAGACCATATTACGCTGATGAAAGGGGAACGGCGTCGACGGCGATGCCACCCGGACCTTGAAAAGATGCCGCTCGGCACACGCATCGTACGCGGTCGTCGAGCTGACGGGCCTGCGGACGCCCTGCGTGCTCATCGATCGCTTCAGGACCGGCCTAAAAAGGCAGGTCGTGTGCCGATAAAAACGGACCCTGCATTCAGATGCGGCGTCATGGACGTGGTGCGAGCGGGCGGACAAGTGGCAGAGTCATCCTGCCTGATGGATATCAAAAACGCTTCCTTCGCTATAGCCCCGTGGCAAGCCGGAGGAACCAAGCCGCTACACCTCCGTTGGAGCTGGCTTTTGAGGACAGGTCCATGACGAAGGGTGACGAACTCCACTACGGCGCTCCCCGGAACGCAGTCCATCTCTGCGTCGACATGCAGCGGATGTTCGCGGGAGGTACGGATTGGACGATGCCGTGGCTGCCGCGCGTCCTGCCGAATGTCGTCGCGATCACCTCCGCCCATCCCGAGCGGACAATCTTCACGCGCTTCATCCCGGCGCAAAGCCCAGGCCAGGGCGCCGGCATGTGGCGGCGCTACTACGAACGCTGGAGTTCGATGACTATCGACCGGCTCGGGCCGGAAATGGTCGATCTGGTGCAGGAGCTCGCCCGCTTCGTCCCGCCCGCGCGCACTTTCGACAAGTACGTCTACTCGCCTTGGACAGGGAGCGCCCTGCATGCGCAACTTCGCGAAGCCGGCGTCGAAACCGTCATCGTCACAGGCGGCGAAACCGACGTTTGCGTCCTCGCAACCGTATTGGGCGCGGTCGACTGGGGCTTCCGCGTGATCCTCGTCGCCGATGCGCTTTGCAGCTCGGCAGACGAGACGCATGATTCCATGATGAAGATCTACATGAACCGGTTCGGCCAGCAGGTGGAGTGCGTCACGACCGAAACGCTTCTCGCCAACTGGCCGGCCGACGGCCGGGCTAGGTCCCTCTGATGAACCGTTCCTACGTCGTGCAGATCCTCGTGCCGAAGGAGACCGGCAAGGGCGAGCCGGTTTCCAAGGAATGGTTCGACAAATTCCTGCAGAAGCTGACCGACGAGTTCGGCGGGGCTACCAGCTACATCCGGGCCCCTGCAAAGGGCCTGTGGCGCAGCGGCGACACGACCGAGCGCGACGATATCGCGGTCGTCGAGGTCATGGCCGCGAAGCTCGCACCAGAATTCTGGCGGTCCCTCCGCGAGCGGCTCGAACGAGAGCTCTCGCAGGAGGAGATCGTCATCCGCGCCCAGGAAATCATAGCTCTTTGAAGCCTTAGGAAGCGCGCGCCAAGTTTGCCGATCGGATCCAATCAAGAGGAACGCCATGGGATCACCAATGACATCAAGACGCTCCATGCTCTGGTGGAGTTCTTCGCATTTTGACTGCGGACATCGCAGCCGTATCAGGATGGCTGCGATGGAATGCTCGGATCTAAAACGTCGTGAAGTGCACATTTTGAGTAATTTGAGCCGATTCTCTCGCCCTGCGAATTTAATCTTCGATAGCGAAACCGTTTCTGGACTATGGTAGTCTGTGTTCTATCACAGCCCGGTCCGTGGCTTTTATCTGTGATGAGAACGCCGGTAGCGCTCCCGCCTTCCTCGAAGGATAGGAGCGCGCCATGGCAAGTCGGCGTCGTTTCAAGCAAACAAGATCGCTCAAAGATCGGCTCGCGTCGTTCGCCAAGGATGCGCGAGAAAAGGCGTCGTCTCTCCCGCCTGGCGCAGAGAAAGACGAGCTGCTTCGCAAGGCGGGACAGGCCGACACCACGGCCCGCGCTGCGATCTGGATCAATTCGCCTGGCTTGCAGCCGCCGAAATAACGTGAAGGATTATCAAGCCTCCATTGAAAAGCTTCGCAAGGATGCTGCCGAGGCGGCGCTGATCCGCGACTCGGCTATGGATGAAGCAAAACGTGAAGTATTCAATCGTCTATGGGAGCACCTCAATCGTCTCGCTGATGAAGTTGAGCAGGCGCTCCGAAAGGGGCAGACATAACAGAAAAGGATCTACCTAAAAAAGCCTCCTGCTCAAAAGGAGCCCGAGGGACTGAACGACTTTCGAGAGTTGGCCCGCGAGGGCATCGAGGAGCAGCGCGAGCAAGCGCAACAAGGCTTCCGGCGAGTTCATAGGCGTCAAAAAGCCCGCGAAGGGCAAGAAGGCTGCCAAAAAAATACAAGGGCGTGCGGGTCGAGAAGAAGGCCGCGAAAAGAAGAAGGCGCGACGATAGGAACGGACGACACAGGCGCCGGTTGAGCGCAACAACTCTGGAGGTTCGCCGTGAAAATAGTCCCGTTGATAACAGCAGGCCTGATCGTCCTTTCGACTGCCGGTGCCTCGGCGCAATCAGGCGGCGCTCCGAGCGGACGAGGAGCGGTGACCGGTGATCCCGCGGCCAGCTCGACAGCGCCGAACGCGGATCCGCGCAGCACGACTGGCATGTCACCAGGCTCGCGCAGCGGTAGCGGCACGTCCACGTCCGGCGGGAAGGATGACAACGGCGATCAGGGGCGAGACAGAATGCCGGACAGCAATATGGCAGTAAGGCCGCAGAGCGATCAGCCGCAAAAGCCGCACTGACCCCCGATAGGAACGAGGCTGACACCCAGCCGTTGGTTCCTTGAGGTGCTGGCATCTCCGCCCCCTGAGATGTCGGTACTGAGAGCCCCGTGGCGCCGCCGCTGCGGGGCTTGTCTTTTAAGGAGCCTACGATGAGTGACCGTACAGGCAATGAACCTTCGCCGTTGATTATTTTCGGCATCGCGATCGTCCCCATCATTGCGGTACTGGCGTGGTTCGCTTTCTGATCGCGACATTCAGCCCCACTCGGGCGCTAAATCGCGCGAGGCACCTATGAAGATCGACCTACCTGGTGAGTTCTCACATTATGCGCAGATGACATCGTCCGCTCAGCAATTCTACAAAGAGGCGGCGGCCTGCCGCGAAGAGGCATCTCGAAGCCTCAACGCTGTCGATCGCGAGGGCTGGGCAAAGCTTGCCCGCGAATAGGCGGAACTCGCGCTCGCGGCGGAGCGTGGCCAGATTTTCCGTCGGCGGTAGGGTGGCTGCATCCCAAGGACGTGCTACTTGCTGGATTGAGCTTCCGAGCGCAGCCCTTTCAAGGCGCCGATGGCCGTAAGCGATGCCGCCGGGATTCTAGCGTCGTGGGCGAATTTCGCGAGTGTCGTGAATGCTGCCTCGCCGGATTCGAGGATTGCGACGCGTGCTTCCGAGCCCGCCTCGTCCGATAATTAGGCGCTCGTCTCATGCCCCGCTGCGCTGGGTGTGCCGACCTTCCTTGACCTCTTCCACGATCTTGGCGAAGAAGGCCTCGAGATCGCCCGGGTTGCGCGAGGTGATGATGCCCTGGTCAACGACGACCTCTGCATCTTCCCACTTCGCACCGGCATTCGCGACGTCTGTCTTAATCGACCTAAAGGACGTCATCTTGCGACCTCTTGCGATTCCGGTCTCAATGAGAAGCCATGGGGCGTGGCAGACGGCCGCCACGACCTTCTTGGCATCGAAGATATCCTTGATGAACTTCAGCGCCTTGGGCTCGACGCGCAGGAGATCCGGATTGATCTGCCCGCCAGGCAATACGATCGCGTCGTAGTCGGCGGCCGACGCCTCGTCGAGCGTCTTGTCGACCTTCACGGGCCGACCCCAATCCTTCTGGTCCCAGCCCTTGATCTCGCCGGCGGCGAGCGACACCACATCGACCGTCGCGCCAGCTTGCTTCAGGCGCTCTTGCGGCACTTCCAACTCGGCCTGCTCGAAACCGTTCGTGGCGAGAATGGCGATCTTTTTGCCGGTCAGATCCATGGGTCCAATCCTTCATTTCGGGGTTTCCTCCAACAATCGATTGTCTCGAGCGTCGTTCCTGAAAAGCTGGATCGGGCGGGAATTATGACCCGACCGTCGCGGCGACGGTATAATTGAAAGCAGCAGGAGAGTTTCGCATGGCCGACAGGTTCCACGGCAAGGTCGTTGCAGTCACTGAAGGGGCTTCCGGCATCGGAGAAGCGACAGCGCGCCGCTTCGTTACGGAGGGCGCGAAATGCGCTGGTCGACCGCGAGGAAGCCTCACTCGAAAAGGTGGCCAGAGCCTGCCTGCCGACCAGGTCATGGTTCAGACGGACGACGTGTCGGATTCGCGTGCCGTCGATGGAATGGTCGCGGCCGTCGTCCGCCCCTTCGGACGGCTAGACGTCATCGTGAACAACGCCGGCGTCCGTGAAGATCCCGCTTCAATCACTGACGAGAAATGGCGGAAGGTCATGTCGACCGACATCGATGGCGTGTTTTATGGCTGCCGCGCGGCGCTGCCCACCTCGAAAAGACCAGGGGCGCGATCGTCAACACGGCGTCGGTCTCTGGGATCGGCGGCGATTGGGGCATGAGCCCATACAACGCGGCGAAGGGCGTCGTGGTCAATCTGACGCGTGCCCTCGCCCTGGACCTCGGCAAGAAGGGCATCCGCGTGAACGCGGTCTGTCCCAGCTTGACGGGAACCGGCATGACGGAAGATATGATGGACGACAAGAAGCTGCTGGCAAAGTTCGCCGAGCGGATCTCGTTGGGTGGCGTCTGCGAACCGCAGGAAGTCGCCGCGGTCATCGTGTTCCTGGCAAGCGACGACGCGAGCTTCATGACCAGTGCCAACGTCGCGGTCGACGGGGGCGCATCCGCCTCCAATGGACAACCGCCTCAGGAATAGCCGTCGAGCGTCGTCCACCGTTCTACTTTGCGAGCGCCGTGTCGTCGAAGCGTGCGTAGAGGGTGCTCGGTCCTGGGTACACTTCGACGCACCCGGCCTCCCGCAGCGAGTATTCGGTGAACCCGCCACAGAGGACGCCGAGGGTCGGGATTCCGGCCTTGCGGGCCGCAACGGCATCGTACGGCGTATCGCCGATCGCGACCGCTTCGGCTCCTTCGATGCCGAGCTTCTTCAGCACGACCTCGAAAATGTCCGGGGCCGGCTTGGATTCGTCGACGTCTTCAGATGACGTCGCGACGTCATCGGCCCAGACCGACGTGATGGCGGAGACGAGATACCGCTCATACAATTCGGGAGCGCTGGCATCCATCTGCCGTTGCACGTAAGATGCTCGGCACGTTTGGTCCGCGAGGACTCTGGCCCGAGAAACCCATCCAGCGCCTGAACGAAAGCGTTCGCCGCCGGAGTGTGCTCGATTGCGCTGTAGACGCTGAGCCCGAGGCGTCCGGACGGCCTGAGGACGCGAGCCATCTCTCGGAGCGCCTGCGGTCGGTCAGGAAAGAATTGCAGTCCGAGTTGGCAGAGCACGACAATGATCGTGAACTGTCATGACACCCTCTTGAAATTGGCCGGGTGAAACCGAGAAGATCAACAAATATTCCCCATGCTGACCGATAAGGACGGCCAACACAACGTCTCTAAAAGTATGCACGTCTTCCGGCGGAGTGTCGACGTTCGGCAGAGACTTGCGAAGACTGGCCGCTGGCTCAGCGTCCCAAGCGCTTCTCGACCCGCTTGCGGCTATTGCCGACCTTCTTGACGGCCTTCTTCACGGCCGATGCCGAGCGGCCGGTCTTCTTCGCTTCGTAGCGGACTTCGTAGTCCTGTCCCTTGGCGACGCGCGCCCGGTCCTGCTTGCGTCCACGCGCTGTCTTCTTCGCTGCCGCCATCGGCTCCTCCTCTTTCGAACTGACGGCGATGCAACGCTGCAAGGATTCGGGGGGTCCTGAAACGAATCCTGCCGTCCCGGCTTGAGTCCACCAGTTGCGTTGGAGTTCGTTGCGTGGCGTTTCAGCGACGTAAACCGGCGGCGGTCGGCGTGAAGGCGCCGTTCCCC
>Ga0209677_100527_pt1 | contig 21298 bp, 17 predicted proteins | sample AraplaCvi_mCL_r2_2_FD_184285 | JGI IMG/M metagenome (GOLD analysis project Ga0209677, IMG submission 184285) | Arabidopsis root microbial communities from North Carolina, USA - plate scrape CL_Cvi_mCL_r2 (SPAdes) (version 2) | ecosystem: Host-associated > Plants > Roots > Endosphere | place: USA... | reverse complement strand
GCCGTGGTGAGCCGCAGGCCCTCGCGCCGGATCGCGTCGACGTGCGCCGGCCGCCCCACCATCCGCACCGGCACGCCGGCGCGCGCCAGCATGCCGCCGTAGTAGCAGCCCACCGCGCCGGCGCCGACGACGGCCACGCGCGCGGGCGCGCCGTCGCCCGTGACGCCCGCGCCCCCGTCCACGCGCACGCGCACGCTCACGCTCACGCGCCCTCGCGCAACGGCGGCGCGATCTGCTCGGCGTAGTCGTACAGCGCGGAGAGGATCTCCTGCCCGCGCTCGTCGGCCTCCTCGTTGAGCTGGTCGATGCGCTCGAAGAAATCGGACAGCGTGGTCGCCCCGCCCGCGCCCTCGTGCAGCCGCGCGCTGCAATGGTCGACCCAGCGCTCGTTTTCCTGCGCGCTCAGCGTCGAGGCGAAGTTGCGCGCCCGGTAGCGGAACAGGATCTCCTCGAGCCGCGCGTCGTCGAACACCACGCGCTGGCCGGCGAGCTGTTCGCCCGGCAGCCGGCGCAGCTTCTCGAGCCGGCGCCGATCCTCGTTGCCGACGAAGCCGCCGTACAGGTCCTCGTCGACGTCCACCGGCGCCGTGGCGGCCGGCCGCGTATAGACCTCGCGCCAGGCGCCCTGCATCAGCGTGGCGATGTCCGGCGCGGCCTGCGCGTGGCGCATGGCGCGCTCGACGTCGATGGCAAAGCGCTCGGCGGTGGCTGGCGTGAGCGTCTTGAGGTTGCCGACGACGACCGGCGACTTGTTGGCGTGGATGCTCTTGATCGGCAGGCGCGTGACGCCTTCGGGCAGGTCGGCCGTGCGCGTGAACATGCGCAGGCGCAGCGTCTCGGAATCGAGGCCGGCGAGCTCCTGCGGATCGTGCGCCAGGTCCCACACCAGCAGCTCGTTCTTGTTGGTCGGGTGCGGCGCCAGCGGATAGACGACGGCCATGCAGCCCTGCTCGACGCCGAACATGCCCGAGATGTGCAGGAACGGCCGCTCGGCGCCGATCTCCGACCACACGGCCTCCTTGCGGCGCAGCTTCAGGCAGAACTCCCACAGCCGCGGCTGGCGGTCGCGGATCAGGCGCGCCAGCGCGATGGTGGCGCGGACGTCGGACAGCGCGTCGTGCGCCGCCTCGTGCGCGATGCCGTTGGCGCGCGTGAGGTGCTCCAGCTTGAACGAGGGCCGGCCGTCGTCGTGCTTCGGCCATTCGATGCCCTCGGGCCGCAGCGCCCACGTGGCGCGCACGACATCGAGCAGGTCCCATCGGCCGCACTCGTTCTGCCATTCGCGCGCATACGGGTCGATCAGGTTGCGCCAGAACAGGTGGCGCGTGACCTCGTCGTCGAAGCGGATGGTGTTGTAGCCTACGCCGATCGTGCCGGGCAGCGCCAGCGCGGCCTCGATGCGTGCCGCGAACTCGTGCTCGGGCAGGCCCTGCTCCAGGCAGGTCTGCGGCACGATGCCGGTGAGCAGGCAGGATTCGGGATCTGGCAGCGAATCGGGCGACGGCCGGCAGTAGTGCATGACCGGCTGGCCCACCTCGTTCAGCTGCGCGTCGGTGCGGATGCCGGCGAACTGCGCCGGCCGGTCGCGCCGCGGCACGCGGCCGAAGGTTTCGTAGTCGTGCCAGAAGAAGCTGGTTGCGGTCATGGAAGCAAGATACCTCGGAGAGCGAAAGAGCGCCGAGCGCCGTTCCTTGCATTTTCGACCCTTCCGGCATTCACCCGCCCAGACCGGTGTCAGGTCTTGCGTTTTGCGGTGTCAGGTCTTGCGTTTTGCGCTCGCCCACGCGTTGGCGGGCATGAACCTCCCAGCCCGAGGGTCACGTCTTGCAATTTGCACGGTGAACGTGCGAGACGGGCACCGGGATCCTGACACCGGGATCGCGCGAGCGTGCAAAACGCAAGACCTGACACCGCAAAACGCAAGACCTGACACCGGCGGAAGGCTGTCCAGCAGCCCCCACGTAAACTCCGCGGCACCTCATTCCACGGGACTCTTCCCATGCGTCAATTCGCCACCTCGCGGCGCCTGCAGATGGGCGCCGCGCTGCTCGCGGGCCTCGTCGCCAACGCGTTCGCCGCCGCGCCCGGACAGCCGGTCGCGCCGGTCAAGCCCGTCACGGACACGTACTTCGGCACGGCCGTCGTCGACAACTACCGCTACATGGAGAACCTGGCCGATCCGCAGGTCAAGGCGTGGATGAAGGCGCAGGCCGACTACACGCGCGGCCAGCTCGACGCCCTGCCCGGCCGGGCGGCGCTGCTCGATCGCATCCATGCGCTGTCGAACGCCGACCTGCAGCGCGGCAACTTCACGCGACGCGGCAAACGCCTGTTCTACACCGTGACCGAGCCAGGCGCGCCGCTGCCCAAGTTCTACTACCGCGACGGCATCGACGGCGCCGAGCACCTGCTGGTCGATCCGGGCGCGATGGGCAAGGGCACGTCCACGCACTATGCGCTGGACTTCGCGACGCCGTCGTGGGACGGCAAGCGCGTGGCCTACGGCATCTCCGCCGGCGGCTCCGAAAAGAGCGTGCTGCACGTGCTGGACGTCGACACCGGCAAGGACCTGGCCGAATCCATCGACCGCACGTCGGACAGCGTCGTGGCCTGGCGCCCCGACAACCAGTCGTTCTTCTACCTGCGCTACGTCAAGCCGACGCCCGGCATGCCCGCCAACGAGACGATGTACAACGCGCGCTCGTACCTGCACGTCGTCGGCAGGAACGCCGACGGCGAAGGCGACGCCGTGGTGTTCGGCCGCGGCGTCAACGCGAGGCTCGACGTGCCCGAGGGCCAGGGCACGTGGATCGTGACCTCGCCCGATTCGAAGTACGCGCTGGCCATCGCCAACCACAACATGGACGACAACCCGTCCACCGTCTACGTGGCGCCGCTCGCGCAGGTCAACGGCGCAAGCACGCCCTGGCGCAAGCTGGCCGACGCCGCCGACGGCGTCACCGCGTTCAAGCTGCACGGCGACTCGGCCTACCTGGTGTCGCAAAAGGGCGCGCCGCGCTTTCGCCTGCTGATGCTCCCGCTCGCCGATCCGGTGCTCGCCCAGGCCGCCGTCGTGCTGCCCGAGGGCCCGGGCGTGCTGACCGACGTCGAGATCGCGCAGGACGGCCTGTACACGCGGACGCGCGACGGCGCCGTGTCGCACGTGCACCGCGTGTCCTTCGACGGCAGGCAGAGCACGCCCGTGCCCCAGCCGTTCGACGGCAACGTCAGCCAGCTGGTGGCCGACGCGCATGCGCCCGGCGCGCTGTTCAGCATGCGCGGCTGGCTGCAGTCCACGCAGACGTTCGCGTTCGATCCCGCCACGGGCCGGTCGACCGACACGGCGCTGAACCCGAAGTCGTCGATCGACGCGTCGGCCTTCGTGTCCGAAGAGGTGATGGCCACCGGCGACGACGGCACGCGCATCCCGCTGTCCATCCTGCACCGCAAGGACCTGGTGGCGGACGGCTCGCACCCGACGATCCTCAGCGGCTACGGCAGCTACGGCCTGTCGTCGGAGCCGGGCTTCACGCCGGCCAACCTCGCCTGGCTGGAGCGCGGCAACGTGCTGGCCATCGCGCACATCCGCGGCGGCGGCGAACTGGGCGAGGCGTGGCACATGGGCGGCTTCATGCAGACCAAGCTCAACACCATCCTCGACTTCATCGCCTGCGGCCAGTACCTCGTCGACCACCAGTACACGACGCCGGCGCGGCTGGCCGGCATCGGCGGCAGCGCGGGCGGCATCACGGTGGGCGGCGCGCTCACGCGGCGTCCCGACCTGTTCAACGTCATCCTCGACGTGGTGGGCATGTCCGACACCCTGCGCTTCGAGACCGAACCCAACGGCCCGCCCAACGTCGTCGAGTTCGGCTCCACCAGGACCGAAGCCGGCTTCCATGGGCTGTACACGATGAGCACCTACGCCCACGTGCGCGACGGCATGCCCTACGCCGCCACGCTGTTCAGCACCGGCGCCAACGACCCGCGCGTCTCGCCGTGGCAGATGGCCAAGATGGCCGCCCGCCTGCAGGCCGCGACGTCCAGCGGCAAGCCGGTGCTGCTGCGCGTGGACTACGACGCCGGCCACGGCCTGGGCTCCAGCACCTCGCAGCGCGAGGCCCTGCAGGCCGACCTGTGGTCGTTCGCACTCTGGCAGATGGGCGACGCGGCGTTCCAGCCGCCGGCGCGTTGAAGCGACGGTGAGGCGACCCGCCGGCCAATGATCGGGGTCGGGCCTTCGCCTCGACATCGCGCTCGGCGAAGGGGCCTCGGGAGCATGCCCTGGCGCGATATCGCGGGGAGTCCCGACCTCTTCGCGAGGTCGGCTCAACGCACGCGGTACATCGCCGACCACCGCACGCACAGCGACGCCAGCACCTGCACCGCCGCGCACGCCCCCAGCAGCACGGTCACCTGGCCCGGCGCCGCCAGCTGCCCGGACACCACCAGCGCCAGAGGCATGCCCAGCTTGAACAGCGAGCCGGTGACGCCCGAGACGCGCCCGATGTGCTCGCTGGCCGTGCTCTCCTGCCGGTAGCCCCACACGCACACGTTGCCGGCCACCTGCGCGAAGCTGTTCAGCGTCAATCCGGCGACGAGCGTGACGGCCGCGTGCCCGCACGCCAGCACCGCGATGCTCGCGCCCTCGAACGCGAACGAGGCGGACAGCAGCCGGCCCAGCCCCACGCGGCGCCGCATGGGCCCGGCCAGCATGCCGGCCGCGATGCCGCCGACGGCCGCCAGCGCCACCATCGCGCCGAGCGCCGCCGGCGCGACCTGCAGCTGGTCGCGGGCGCGGAACAGGAACAGCACCTCGACGACGCCGGCCGCGCCGTTGGTCGCCACGATCACCCACGCGGTCTGCCACAGCGGCCGGTTCGCGCGCAGCACGCGCCAGCCTTCGCGGAACGCCGGCCAGAACGCCGGCCGGGCCGGCGTGCGCGCGGGCAGGTCGAGCCCGCGCAGCACCGCCGCCGCCACCAGCAGCCCGGCCATCGACATCCACAGGCAGGCCTGCGGACGCCACGCCACCAGCACCCCGGCCAGCGCCGGCCCGCCGACCGCGGCCACCTGCGTGATCGTGGTCAGCTGCCCCGTCGCCGGCAGCAGCAGCGTCGGCGGCAGCATCTCCTTGACCAAGCCGATGCGGCAGATGCCGTAGACGTAGTTGAGCGTCATCAACGCGAACGCGGCCGCGAAGAACGGCACGACGAGGCTGCCGCCGCGATCGAGCAGCAGCGCCTGCGCGCCCATCAGCAACACCATGCCGCCCATCGCGAGGCGCGCCCAGCGCGCGCGATCGACGCGGTCCACCCACACGCCGATGAACATGGCCAGCAGCAGGTTGGGCAGCAGCTCCACGGCGCGCAGGCCGGTCATCACCGCGGCCGACTTCGTCAACTCGTAGAACGCCAGCGGCAGCGCCAGCTGGTACACCTGCACGCCCAGCGCGAAACAGCTCGAGGACAGGAAAAGCCGGCGGAAACCGGCGTGGCGCCAGACGGCGAGATCGGACATCGAAGGGCGTTGGAGTGACGACTGGCGCCAGTATCGAGCGCAAACGCGGAACACAAACAGGTCAGAATCGGAACACGATTTCCGCTTTTGGCTGAGACCTGCGATGCCCCTGCTCCACCAGTTCGTGCGCCTGGCCGACGGCCTGCCCAAGGACTCGCGCCTGTCCATCGACGCAGTCGCCGAGCGCCTGTGCTGCACGCCGCGCAACGCCCGCCTGCTGCTCGGGCGCATGCAGGCCGAAGGCTGGCTGCGCTGGACGCCGGGACGCGGGCGCGGGCGGCTGTCCACGCTGCAGTTGCGCCACCACCCCGGCGAGCTGCGCGACGCCCACCTGCGCGCGCTCATCGGCGACGGCCGCCTCGAGGAAGCGTTCGACAGCCTGCCCGCCAGCGCGCGTTCGCGCCTGCAATCGGCCCTGCCCGCGTTCCTCGGCCCCGCGCCCGGCGGCGGCCTGCGCATCCCGTTCTACCGGCCGCTGCACGCGCTCGACCCGATCGACGTCACGCGCCGCACCGAGTCGCACCTGATCACCCAGGTCTGCGAAGGCCTGGCCGGCTTCGACCGCGAGCGCGACGCCGTCGTGCCTGCGCTGGCGCATCACTGGGAGAGTGAGGACGGCGGGCGCCACTGGCGCCTGTGGCTGCGCCCAGGCATGCGCTTCCACGACGGCCGCCCGCTGCGTGCCCGCGACGCCCAGGCGACGCTGCTGCGCCTGCGCGACACGCCCGGCCCGCACCGCGCGTTGATGGCCCACCTGCGCGACGTGGCGATCGCTGGCGACAGGATCGACCTGCAGCTGTCGCAGCCCGACCACCTGCTGGCGCACCGCCTCGCGCACCACAGCGCCGTCATCGTGCCGGAAGGCGACTGGGAGCGCGCCGACTTCGCGACGTTTCCCGTGGGCGCCGGCCCGTTCCGCGTGCTGCGCAACAACGACTACCGCGCCACGTTCGGCGCGTTCGAGGGGTACTGGCGCGAGCGGCCGCTGCTGGCCGAGGTCGACCTGTGGGTCGTGCCCGACGGCTCGCCGATGCCCGAGGTCGACGTGCGCCAGGGCCACGTCGCCGCCGAACAGCCCTTGCCGTCGCACGACTGGCATCGCCTGCAGCAGGCCGAACAGGGTTGCGATTGCGTGCTGCTGAATCCGGCGCGACCGCGCTTTGCCACGGCCGCCGCGCGGCTGGCCATCGGACGCTGGCTGCGCGCGCACGTGCAGCGCCGCGCGATGCCGCCGAGCCACCGCCCCGCGCGCGGCTGGCTGCCGTCGTTCGAACACCTGCCCGCGCCGCGCGCGCGCGATGCGGCCACCCCGCCGCCGTTGCCCTCGTCCGTGCGCATCGTCACCTACCAGCTGGGCCAGCACATCGAGCTCGCGAACGCGGTCGCCGCCGCGATGACCGGCGCCGGCAGCCGCGTCCGCATCGAGGTGCTGAGCGCCCCCGAATTCGCCGCCCAGGGATGGCGCGACGACTTCGACGTGGCCATCACTGGCGAAGTGCTGTCCGATGACCTCGCGTTCGGGCAGTTCAGCGCGCTGTCCAGCGACGGCCAGTTCCACGCGTGGTTGCCGGCCGGGATGCGGCGCTGGCTGGCGGCGCGTTGCCGCGCCATCGCGGCGGAGCCGTCGGCGGCCACGCGCGCCGCGTGGATGGAGGAGGCCTTCGCGCGCATCACGCACGCAGGCGGGGTGATGCCGATGCGCCACCTGCTGCAGGCGGTCGACCATGCGCCACACCTGGGCGGGGTGTCGCTCACGCGTTGCGGCTGGATGGACTTGCGCCGGCTGTGGATCAGGGCTGCGCCGGCTCCAGCCCGCTGACGCCGTTCATGCGGCGGCTCGCGCCCGTCGCTTGCGCGCGGTCTGCATGCACGCCGCCACCAGCGCCTGCGCCTGCGCCTCCGTCATCGGCGACGGCCCGAACAGCGAGCGGTAGATGATGGGCGAGACCACCGTGTCCATGACCGCGTCCACCTCGGGCACCGCCTCCCCTCGCGCGATGCCGCGCGCCAGGATCGCCTCGACCTGAGCGGTCGTGAAGGCCACGCACTGGCACGGCAACGGCGGCTTGCCCTCGGCAAGCATGCCGCCCTTGGCCGACAGCACGTCCAGCATCATGCCCAGGCCGACGTCCGAGGACATCTCGTCGCGGTACTGCTCCACCCAGGCGAGGAGGTCGCCCAGCACGCTGCCGGTGTCGGCCGGCTCGCCGTCGGGGCGCATGCGTTCGACGGCGACGTCGGCCAGCAGGTCGGAAAGCTCGCCCCAGCGGCGGTAGATGGTGGACGGCGTGACGCCCGCCCGCGCGGCGATGAGCGGCACCGTGAGCGCCGCGCGGCCGTGCAGCGCCAGCAGCTCGGTGGTGGCCTGGTGCACCGCCGACTGGACGCGGGCGCTGCGGCCGCCGGGCCGGGGTATCGCGCGGGGAGTCGTCGTCATGTCGCCATGCTAACGCAAAGGAATTGCGTTAGCCAGCGAGCGGGCGCACAATGCGCAAACGCAAAGTCTTTGCGTTAGTCGATTGGAACCCGTCATGACCCCTGCCGCACGCCCTGCCCTGCCAGTGACCGCCACGCCCGGCCGCATGGGCCGCCGCGCCGCGTTGTGGCTCAACGCGTCCCTCCTGGTGACCTACCTGGCCGCGTCCACCGCGCCCTCGCCGCTGTACGCGCTGTACCGCGAGGCCTGGGGCTTCTCGGCGCTGATGCTGACCGTCGTGTTCGCCACCTATGCGTTCGTGCTGCTCGCGGCGCTGCTGTTCTTCGGCGCGCTGTCCGACCACCGCGGCCGGCGCGAGGTGGTGCTGGTGTCGCTGGGCCTGGAGATCGCGGCCATCCTCGTGTTCCGCCACGCCGATTCGGTGGGCTGGCTGATCGCCGCGCGCGCCGTGCAGGGCCTGGCCACCGGCATGGCGACCAGCGCGCTCAGCGCGGGCATGCAGGACATCGACCGCGAGCGCGGCGCGCTGCTCAACAGCGTGGCGCCGCTGCTGGGCATGGGCGTGGGTGCGCTGGGCGCCGGCGCACTCGCACAGTTCGCGCCGTCGCCGATGCAGCTGGTGTACGACGCGCTGCTCGCGGTTCTCGCCGCGCAGGCCATGGCTGCGTTCTTCCTGCCCGAGACGATTGCCCGGCGGCCCGGCGCGCTCGCGTCGATGAAGCCGCGCCTGGCCGTGCCGGTGCGGGCCCGCGCGACGCTGTGGCAGGTGCTGCCCGTCAACACCGCGCAGTGGGCGCTGGGTGGGTTCTACGCGTCGCTGGGCCCGTCGCTGGCACGCATCGTCACGGGCCTGCACTCGCCGCTGCTGGGCGGCGGCGTGGTGGCCGCGCTGGTGCTCAGCGGTGCCTTGGCGGTGCTGGCCGTGCGCACGCGGGACGCGCGCGCGGTGCTCGCGGGCGGCACGACGGCGCTGGTGGTCGGCGTGGGCATCACGCTGGCGGGCGTGCAGTGCCATTCGACCGCCCTGTTCTTCCTCGGCTCCGTGATCGCGGGCCTCGGTTTCGGCGCATCGTTCAACGGCACGCTGCGCCGCCTGGCGCCGCTGGCCGAGGCGCATGAGCGCGCGGCGTTGATGGCCACGTTCTTCGTGCTGAGCTATCTCGCGTTCAGCGTGCCGGCCATCCTTGCGGGCCTGGCCGTGGGCCACGTCGGGCTGCAGGTGGCGTCGACCGGCTACGGGCTGCTGCTCGTGCTGCTGGGCGGGGTGGCGCTCGCGATGATGGTGCCGCGCAAGCGCTGAGTCCCCCGGGCGGGACTTTGTGGGCAGGACGGAGGCATCGCTCCGGGACGCAGTGGTGTCCCGGGCCAGGACCCCGATCGGGTCGTGTCAGTGCCGGAACATGCCCCGCGCCTCGTCCACATCGACCTGCAGCTTGACGAACGCCTCGGTGCCGCGCGCGATGTTCTGCGCGCCCACGCCGCTGCGCGAGTGCGTGGCGCCCACGTAGAGCACCGTGCCCATCGAGCGGCGGAGCGCATAGGTGAGGGAGCTCGTCATGCCCGACTCGTGGTCGGCATCGACAACGCCCAGCTCGCCCTTGCGGTCGACGGTAGAGCGCTGCAGGATCAGGCGCAGGTTCTGCCGCGCGTCGATGTGCCACACGCCCAGCAGCTGCGACGCCGTCTCGCGATAGGCCAGCAGCCGGCCGTTCCTGAGCCACGCGGCCCACACGCTGGGCTCGATCTCGATGGGGCCGAACGGGCGCGTCGACATGGACAGGTTGACCTGGCCGCCCGGGCGGACGACGCGCGCGGGGACGTCCGCCATGCGGCCCAGCGACACGGTGGCATCGACCAGCGGAATGGACTGCGACACCGTCGTCGAGTATTCGCCCTTCCAGTAGTGCTCGCTGAGCAGGCGGCCGCCCGCGGCCACGCGCAGCTTGGACAGGCCGTGCCAGCCGACCCAGAACTGCGTGTTGTGCGGCAGGCTCATCCACACGTCGGGCGCGACCGACTCCTGGATCACGTCGCCATTGATGCGATCGCGCACCAGCTGCGAGCGCAGGTTCAGCCACATCTCGTTGATGGGCGCGAGGTCGCGGAACACCACGCCCTGGTGCAGCTCGAGGTCGCGCATGCCGGCCTGGTTGACGAAGCCGGTGTCGTGGCGGAACTGCGGGCTGATGTCCAGGTCGGCGAACTCCAGCTGCGTGCGGTCGGTGAAGCGCGTGGCCTTGAGCATCAGCGAGTCGCCGGTGGTGGCGCGGCCCTTGGCGAGCGTCAAGTTGCCCGTCCGCGCATCGGTGGACGGCTGCGCGGTGGTCTGCGACCGAAGCCACTGCGCGCGCACGCGCCAGGCATCGTTCACCTGCCAGTTGACGTCGGGCCCGGCCACGATGTTGTCCCCGAGGTCGCCCTCGTAGCGGCGCGCGGCCAGGATGCCCCCGAGCTCGAACCGCGCGGCGTCGTCGACGTCGGCGTGCACGCGCGCGGACAGCGAGCGCGAGCCCGGCTGCAGCGCGGTGTCGGTGCCGTACGCATGGGGCAGCAGCGTCTCGCCGCCGCCCTTGTCGTCGATGACGAACGCGGTGCCCGCCAGCGACGCGCCACGCCACGTGGAGCGCACGCCCCAGCGCGGGGCCGTGAAGCTGCGCGTGTACAGCGCCTCGGTGGGCGAGTGCAGCAGGTCGCTGGACTCGAAGAAGAACGGACGCTTCTCGGGCAGGTACAACGCGAAATCGGTGTTGCCGCTCAACTGGGGAACGTCGAGCGCGACCTGCGAGAAGTCGGGCTTGAGCGTGCCGTCGATCACCAGCTCGGGCGACGCGCGCCACTTCACGTCGAGGCTGCCCTGGACGCCGTTGGTGGAGTGCGTGCGCTCGCCGGGCTCGCTGTCGCTGGTGTGCCGCGCCGTGACGCTGGGACGCAGCGTCAGGTAGTCCTGCTTGCCCGGCAGCTCGATGCCGTCCAGGGGCTGCATGTACGAGATGAACGACGGCGAGTCGGTGGGCACCGGCACCGACGTCCACATGTAGGCCTGGCCGCGCGGCAGGCGGCGGCCCACCATGATGCGCCAGCGGGCCTGCGGATCGGCCGAGAAGCGCAGCGACGAGAACGGCACGCGGAACACCGACGTGTAGCCGTGCTCGAAGCGCGCGGAGGCGGCGTCGAAGTCGAAGTCGGGCGAGAAGTCCTCGTCGTCGTCGGAGGCCGTGTGCATGCCGTCGCCGGTGCTGCCGGCGGCGTTGACGCGGAAGAACTGCGCGGACTGGCGCTTGCCGATGGCGTCCAGGTAGAGCACCACGAAGTCCTGCGTGCGGATGACCTTGTCCTGGCGCACCAGCGGCGCGGTGATCTGGTCGGGATGGTCGTCGAACGACGTGACGCCCACGTACACGGCCTGCTCGTCGAACAGCACGCGCACCTCGGTGCGGTACAGGGGCCTCGCGTCGTGGTGCGGCTCGTTCTCGATGAAGTTGTCGTACACGGGCGCCCGCTGCCACGCGGGGCTGTCCAGCCTGCCGGTGAGCTCGATGTGCTCGTCCGGGCGCAGGCGCACGGCCCGCATGGCATAGGGGCTGGCCCGCGGCGTGTCGGTGCGGTCGGCGCGGTTGACGGGCGGCTCGCCCGGCAGCGGCTGCGGCGCGACGACGGGCTCGTCGGGCCGCGACGCGGGCGTGGCGCCGACCTGCGCCCATCCTGGCGTGGTGCAGGCGACCAGCGCCGCGGCCGCCAGGACGCGGCGTCCTGCGGAGATCAGACTCATGAACCTTCCCCGTGCGGGCCACGATGGCGCGCACCTTCTTGTTGCTTGTCATGACGCGGCATGCCGCGTTGCTGACGCGATTGTCAGCAGATTTTCGACGGTCGGGACCTCAAAGGCGACGAAGCACGGAAATCGAGGCTTGAAGCGGCCCCGGCGGCGGGCCCGAGCCCTGCGCGCGAAAAAAAGGGGCCCGGCGGCCCCCTGCATGCGGTATTCAGCGCATCACTTCTTGCGCACGATCACGCTGCCGATCGAGTAGCCCGCCCCGAACGAGCAGATCACTCCCAGCTCGCCCGGCTTGAAGTCGGCGTGGTACTCGTGGAACGCGATGATCGAGCCGGCCGACGACGTGTTGGCGTAGGTGTCGAGCACCAGTGGCGCCATCTGGCTGCCGGCCTCGGCGCCGACCAGCTTCTTGAGGATCAGCTGGTTCATGCCCAGGTTGGCCTGGTGCAGCCAGAAGCGGCGCATCTGCGTAGGCTCCAGGCCCTGCGACTTCAGGTGCGCCTCGATGTGCGCGGCGGCCATCGGCACCACTTCCTTGAACACCTTGCGGCCCTCCTGGCGGAAGGTCTTGTCGCGCGCGTTCGGATCGGAATCCTCGCTGCGGTTGATGAACCCGAAGTTGTTGCGGATGGCGTTGGAAAACTGCGTGGCGAGCTTGGTGCCCACGATCTCCCACTGGTCGGCCGACGTGGCCGTGTCGGCGCTCTCGATGACCGTGGCGGTGCACACGTCGCCGAAGATGAAGTGGCAGTCGCGATCCTTCCACTCGATGTGGGCGGACGTGATCTCGGGGTTGACGACGATCGCGCACTTGACGCTGCCCGTGCGCACCGCGTTGACGGCTTGCTCGACCGCGAAGGTGGCCGACGAGCACGCCACGTTCATGTCGAAGCCGTAGCCGCCGGCGCCCAGCGCCTGCTGGATCTCGACCGCCATCGCCGGGTAGGCGCGCTGCATGTTGGAGGCGGCGCAGAAGATGGCGTCGACGTCGGCGCCCGTCCGGCCCGCGGCCGCCAGCGCCTTGCGGCACGCGTCGACGCCGATCTCGGCCATCAGCGACAGCTCGTCGTCGCCGCGCTCGGTGAACTTCGGGCGCATGCGCGTCGGGTCCAGCACGCCGTCCTTCACGATGACGTAACGCTGCCGGATGCCCGAGGCTTTCTCGATGAACTCCACGCTCGACGGTGTCAGCGCCACCTGCGTGCCGTTGGCGATCGCCTCGGCGTTGGCCGCGTTCTGCAGCTCGGCGTACGCGTTGTAGGCCGCGACGAGCTCCTCGTTGGTGACGATGTGCGGCGGCTGGTAGAGGCCGGTGCCGCTGATGACTGCTTGGGGCATGGAGGTTCCTGTTCTTCGCGGCCGATTTTAACCGGCGCGGGTCACCCGCGAGTCGACCGGATCCCCGGGAAAGCACCCGCAAGACGCAACGTTGCGCGACGATCCGCGCACGTTCAGAACGGAACGGCGCTCTCGAACACCAGCGGTTCGCCGCTGAGCGGATGCGGCAGCGCCAGCCGGCAGGCGTGCAGCATCATGCGCGGGGACGGGTCGCCCGGGATGCCATAGAACGGATCGCCGGCGATCGGGCAGCCGAGGGCGGCCAGGTGCACGCGCAGCTGGTGGGTGCGGCCGGTGATGGGTTCGAGCGCGATGCGCGTGAGCGTGCCGACGCCGTCCACAGGGGCCTCGCCGGACACGCGGTAGTGCGTCAGCGACGGCTTGCCGCGGGCATGGCACACGATCTGGCGCGGGCGGTTGGGCCAGTCGACGACCAGCGGCAGGTCGATGCTGCCCTGGGTATCGGCGGGCGAACCGTGCACCAGCGCCTCGTAGCGCTTGTCCGTCTGGCGCTCGCGGAACGCTTCGCTGAGCGACGCATGCGCAAGTGCCTCGCGCGCGAGCACGATGACGCCGCTCGTGAGCATGTCGAGGCGGTGCACGATGCGCGCGTCGGGGTAGACGGCCTGCGCCCGGATCAGCAGGCTGTCGCGCTTGTCCGGCCCGCGGCCCGGCTCCGACAGCAACCCCGGCGGCTTGACCAGCACGATGAAGGCCGCCTCCTCGTGCAGCAGCTCCAGGCCGGTGTCGGGCGGCGGCGCGTAGACGTCGGCGTCGGGCACCGTGCGCGCCATCGTCACTCGCTTGGCAGCAGCGCCTGGACGTCGACGCCGCGTTCGCGCAGCAACTGCGCGAGCGGGGCCAGCAGTGGGCCGAGGCGCTCGTCGACGGCGGCGCGCACCGTGTCGACCATCACCTGCGTGCTGCGCTCGATCTCGATGTTGAGCGCATCGCCCGGCACCTTGGCGCCGAACGTGGTCATGCGCAGCGTCTCGGGGATCAACCAGACCTCGAACCAGCCCGCGGCCTTGTCGGCGTCGGACACCGTGAGGCTGGCGCCGTTGATGGCGATGTAGCCCTTGGCGAACACGTAGCGCATCCACGGCGCGGGCACCGAGATGCGCAGGACGTGGTTGTTCTCGGGCGTGCGCACCGAGGCGAGCGTGGCCTGGAAGTCGACATGGCCCGACAGCGGATGGCCGCCGATCTCCGCGCCGTCGCGCGCGGCGCGCTCGACGTTGACGCGGCTGCCCACCGCCAGCGTGCCCAGCGTGGTCAGGGCCAGGCTCTGCTGCATCACGTCGAAGTTGGCCGCGTCGTCGCCGACGCGCTCGGTGACCGTCAGGCAGGTGCCGTCGACCGACACGCTCGCGCCGATCTCCAGCCCCTCGCAGAAGCCGGGCGGAAACGCGAGCGTGAAGCTGCGCAGCCCGGGCTTGTCGACGAGCACGGAGACGGTGGCGACGGCCTGGACGATGCCGGTGAACATGGCGGGGATCCCTGGATTTCAGCGAAGGCCCGATTGTCGCTGGTGTCAGGTCTTGTCGCTGGTGTCAGGTCTTGCGTTTTGCGGTGCCAGGTCTTGCGTTTTGCACGGCACTGTCGCTGGTGTCAGGTCTTGCGTTTTGCGGTGTCAGGTCTTGCGTTTTGCGCGGCACCGCAAAACGCAAGACCTGACACCGCAAAATGCAAGACCTGGCAGCGCAAAATACAAGACCTGACACCAGGATGTCGCAAAACGCAAGACCTGACACCAGGACGTCGTTCGCACCGATGCTCAGCCCAGTCCGACGCCGCGCGCCATCGCCGCGGCCAGCAGCGGGATCGGCACGAACAGCGCGAGCTCGGCCTTGAGCCAGGCGCGGGTGCTCGCGACGTCGCGTTCGGGCACCACGAACTGGGCGTCGCGCGCTGCGGCCTTCTTCCAGCGCAGCAGCCGGATCGTCGGCACGGCGGACGTCGCGCCGACCGCGGCGAAGAACGCGAGCTTGGTCCAGAACACCGGGTTGTGCAGGTAGAACGCGGAGCCCTTGGCGCCGTGGAACACGCGGCCGAAGCCGATGGCCAGGATCAACATCGCGAGCACGCCGTAGAGCGCGTCGAGCCGCGCGGCGTGGCGGATCCGGGTGGCGCCGACGTGGCCGCGCAACAGCACCAGCTCCGCAACGGGGAGGGCCAGCAGCGTGAACACGACGAGGTGGTGGAGGCAGGCGAGCAGCAGGTCGGTCAGCATGGCGTCTCCGGAAATGTTGACAGTGGATACATTGGTGGCGCCGATCGTATGAGATGATGTAAACGGTGTCAACATCCATGCCACGGACCATGCCTTCGAAGCATCGCCCCGCCGCCGTCCGCACCTATCACCACGGCGACCTGAAGAACGCGCTGCGCTCGGCGGCCGCAGCGCTGATCGCCGAGCGCGGCGCCGAGGCGGTGAGCCTGCGCGAGATCTCGCAGGCCGCCGGCGTGAGCCACACCGCGGCCTATCGCCACTACGCCGACAAGCAGGCGCTGCTGGCCGACCTGGCCGAGCACGGCTTTCGCGAACTGGCGCAGATCAACCGCGACACGATCGCGGTCACGCCGGGCGGCCCGGTCGAGCAGCTGAAGGCCTGCGGCCGCGCCTACGTGCGCTTCGGCGTGCAACGGCCCCAGGTGCTGCAGCTGATGTTCGGGCAGGCGATCCCCGACTGGACGATCCACCCGTCGCTGCAGGAGGCGGCGAACGCGCTCGCGCAGACCTTGGCCGACGTCGTCGCCGCGGGACAAGCCGGCGGGACGATCCGCGCGGCACCGCTGGGCGACGTGACGCTCACCGCGTGGTCGCTGGTGCACGGGCTGGCGATGCTGATGGCCGGGCGGCGCATCCCGGTGGAGAACGTCGACGAGGCGTTCGTCGAGCACATGGCGGCGCAGGCAGTGGCGCTGCTGATGGGCGGGTTGGCTGTCTGACGAGCCTTTTCGCGAACCGGTGTCACCCTGCGCGGCGTTCCAGCGCTCAACCCTGCCGATGGGCCGTGTGCAGCCGGAAGTTTCGCCCGCGACCCGAGCAGGTTCGCGTGGCGCGAGGGCTACGCGCGAGTCGCCCAGTCCGCCTCGTCGAATCCGACGGTGATGCGGCCATCGTCCCACTCCACCACCGGCCGCTTGATCACGCTCGCATGCTCTCGCATCAGCGCCTGCGCCGACGCGGCGTCCACCACCGACGCCTGCAGCGCCGGGTCGAGCTTGCGCCACGTGGTGCCCTTGCGATTGAGCACGCGCTCCCAGCCGGCCGCGGCCACCCAGGCGGCGAGGCGGTCGGCGGGCACGCCGGCCTTCTTGAAGTCGTGGAAGACGACGTCGACGTCGCGCGTGGCGAGCCACTCGCGGGCGCGCTTGACGGTGTCGCAGTTGGGGATGCCGTAGAGGGTCGTCATGGGGCGATTGTCGCGCGCGGCGCGGTCGGGCCCAGAATGCGCGGTCGAGCCGGCACACGCCTCTCGCTGGCGTTCATGGAGTCCCGATGTCCCTGCACCTTCCCGGCCGCCGCGTGCGCGCGCACATCGCCCGCAAGCGCGCCGAACGCCGCACGCTGCGCCGCCCGTCCGGCTTTCGCATCGCCATCGCCGACTGCATCGCCCAGCTCGATCGCGACGCCTGGGACGAGGTCGTCGACGGCGAGTCCTGGTTCTTCAGCCGCGACTACCTCGCGATGCTCGAGCGCGTGCCGCCCGCCGTGATCGAGCCGCGCTACGCCCTCGTGTCCGACGCGCAAGGCCCCGTCGCCGCCGTCGTCCTGCAATGGGCCGAGGTGGACGGCACGCGCCTGCGACCCTTGCCCAAGGCCGGCGGCGAGGACGACGAGCTGAACCCCCTGCGACGCCTCGTCGACAAGCTCTCGCGGCCCGCGCGCGCCGCGTTCGCCACGCGCCTGCGCGAGCGGGTGCTGGTGTGCGGCAACCTGCTCACGTACGGCCAGCACGCCGTGGCGGTGGCGCCGGACGTCGAGCCCGACAGCGTCTGGCCCGCCGTCGCCGAGGTGCTGTACCGCGTGCGCCGCGCCGAGAAGCTGGCCGGCCAGGCGGGCTTCGTGCTGATCAAGGACATCCCGCTCGCGGCCAATGCCGGCGTCGCGCAACTGGGCGGCCTCGGCTACCGCGGCGTCGAGACCGAGCCGAACATGGTGCTCGCGCTGGAACCTGCCTGGAAGACGCACGACGACTACCTGGCCAGCCTCGCGTCCAAGTACCGCAGCGCCGTCAAGAACCAGATCCTGCAGCCGATCGCCAACGCCGGCCTGCGCGTGCGCGACTACGTGCCCGCGGGCGCCCTCGCGCAACGCACCCACGAGCTCTACCTGGGCGTGCACCACAACGCCAGCCTGCGCCCGTTCACGCTGCATCCCGACTACTTCGCCGAGCTCGCCGCCACCGCCGGCGAGCGCGCGCGCTTTGCCGGCCTGTTCGACGGCGACTCAGGCGCGCCCGAGTCGCTGCTCGGCTTCATCGTGACGCTCGCCGATTCGGACGAGGCGCTGGGCTATCACATCGGCTTTCACCAGGGCGACACCGGCCTGCCGCTGTACCTGCGCCTGCTGCATGCGAGCGTGGCCGACGCGATCGCGCTGCGCGCCACGGCGCTGTCGTTCGGCCGCACGGCGCTCGAGCCCAAGGCGCGCCTGGGCGCCAAGCCGCAGGAGATGCAGGTGTGGCTGCGCCATCGCCAGCCGGTCTTCAACCAGATCGTGCGGCGGCTGGTGGGCTTCGCACCGCATGTCGAGGCGCCCGAGACCAACCCGTTCAAGAAGGCATGAACAGCCCGGCTTCAGGCGCCGGTCGCGCCTCGGGCCAGAATCGGCAGCCACACAGGGGAAGAACGATGAAGTCCTACCAACTCGCCGCCATCGCCACGGCCTGCTCGGCACTGGTCGCCTGCGGCGGCAACGACGCCGGCGACACCTCGAGCAAGCCGCCCGCGGGCGCCACCACCTACCCCGAAGTGACTCCGGTGGTCGGCCAGGTGGACACCTTCGCCACCGTCACGACCGACGACGCGGCCAACGTCGTCGATCGCGGCTACGAGGAACGCGTGACGGCCGTGGGCGCCGATGGCTCGTACACGATCGCGCAGGACGATCCGAGCAACTTCACGACGACCCTCAACGGCATCACGTACCACTACGTGCCCACCGAGCGGCAGTTCGGCGCGACGTCGGGCGGCAACCTGCAGACGGGCTACACCGAGACGCTGGCGGACGGCCAGGTCTCCTGCAAGCTGGCATACCAGGGCGGCCAGCGCCCCAGCCCGATGTGGGTGGGCCAGACCTGGACGCTGCGCTACACCGTCACCTGCGGCAGCACCGTGACCAGCTACACCGACGTCGGCTCGGTCGACGCGGCCGAACCGGTGTCGGTGCATGCCGGCACGTTCAACGCGCTCAAGCTCCGCGACACCCTCCGCTGGACGACGTCGACCGGCCAGAACGTCGTCGAGCAGTCGACCAGCTGGGTCGATCCGGCGCATGGCTTCTTCACGCTCAGGCGCGAGGTCAGCTACCAGCGCAGCGGCACGGTGCCGGCGCATTTCGTGACGGGCCAGACGGTGGAGCTGCAGAGCCGGCAATGAGACTGCACCGACCCTCGGCATGATGCTTGCCGACGGTCCGGGTCTCGTCCGCCCGGCCGCCGCGCGCCCGGGCCGGACGCTTGCGCGATGTCGCGCGACCGAACCGGAGCCTGCTTGTGTCCGCCCCCCTCGAACACTGGAAAGTCTTGCCGCATGGGCCGCTGACGGCCGTCGACGACAACGTGTGGACGGTGACCGGCACGATCCACATGCCCATCGGCGACTTCGAGCGTCGCATGACCGTCGTGCGCCTGCGCGACGGTGGCCTGGTGGTCTACAGCGCCATCGCGCTCGACGAGGAGGAGATGGCGCGCCTCGAGGCCTTCGGCCGCGTGGCCTGGCTGGTGGTGCCCGGAGACGACCATCGGCTCGATGCGAAGATCTGGCTCCAGCGCTACCCGACCACGCACGTCGCCGCGCCCGCGGGGGCGCGCGAGAAGGTGCTGGAGGTGGTACCGGTCGAATCGACCGAGCCGGATTTCCACGACCCGGACGTGCGATGGATCACCGTGCCCGGCACGCGCGAGCACGAGGCCGCGCTGACGGTACGCGGCGCCAAGGGCACCACGCTGATCCTCAACGACCTCGTCGCCAACCTGCGCCACGAGCACGGGTTCACCGGCTGGATGCTGCGGCTGATGGGCTTTGCGGGTGACGAACCCAACATCCCCGGCGTGCGCAAGCTCGCGATGGTCAAGGACTCCGGCGCGCTGGCCGACCAGCTGCAGGCCTGGAGCGAGATCGACGACCTGCACTGCATCCTCGTGTCGCATGGCGAACCCATCGCCCGTGACCCGCGCGGCGAACTTCGCCGCCTGGCCGATTCGCTGCGCTGAGGACGCCCTTCGATGACGGAATCGCTTGCCGAGGACGCCGAGGAAGGCGCACGCCAGTCCGCCTTTCGCGCCGGCTACCGCACCGGCTTCGGCGACGGCTTCGAGGCCGCCGACAAGGTGCACGAGGCCACGAAGAAAAAGGACGCTGAACCCAGGAAGGACGACGAGTCCAAGGGCGACGACAAGAAGGACGCCGACCAGAAGAAGCCGGACGACAAGGACGGCGAGAAGAAGGACGACGACAAGGACAAGAAGGACGACAAGCCGCCGCTGTGGAAGCGCCCGCTGTTCGTGCTCGTCGCGATCGTCGTGATCATCGCGCTGATCGTCATCGGCACGATCTTCTTCATCGAGTCGCGCCACCACGAGACCACCGACGACGCGTTCATCGACGGCAACACCAGCCAGGTGGCCGCGCAGGCGGCCGGCCGCGTGACGCACCTGTACGTCGACGACAACCAGCTCGTGCATCGCGGCGACCCGCTGGTGGACATCGACGCCGCCGACGTGCGTGCCAAGGTCGACCAGGCCAAGGCCGGCGTGCTCACCGCGCAGAGCCAGGCGCAGCAGGCGCTGGCCCAGGTCGAGGGCCAGAAGGCGAACGCGGCGCAGGCCGCGGCCGCCGCGCGCCAGGCGCAGGCCGAGAACACCAACGCGCAGCAGGACCTGGCGCGCTTCAAGGGCGTCGATCCGGATGCGGTGTCCCGGCAGCAGGTCGACCAGGCCGTGGCACAGGCGCGCGCGGCTGCCGCCAAGGTCGACGCGGCGCGCGCGACCGAGGGCACCGCGCAGGCGCAGGTGAAGGCGGCGCTGGCGAACGTGGCCGTGGCGCAGGCGCAGGTCGCCACCGCGCAGGCCGAGCTGGAGACCGCCAGCAACCAGCTGGGCTACACGCACGTGCTGGCGCCGATCGACGGCCGGGTGTCCAAGCGCTCGGTGGACGTCGGCAACGTCATCGCGGTGGGCCAGCCTGTGCTCGCGATCGTCGGCGACAACCTGTGGGTGACGGCCAACTTCAAGGAGACGCAGCTCAAGAAGATGCGCGTGAACCAGGCCGTGACCGTCGAGATCGACGCGGTGCCGGACGTGAAGTTCGCGGCCCACGTGCAGAGCTTCCAGCGCGCCGCCGGCAGCTACTTCAGCGCCCTGCCCGCCGAGAACGCCACCGGCAACTACGTGAAGGTGACGCAGCGCGTGCCGGTCAAGATCGTGTTCGACCATCCCGAGGAGCTGCGCAAGTACAACGTGGGCCCGGGCATGTCGGCCAAGCCGCGCGTGTCCGTCGAGTGAGGGCGCGCGCGTGGCCGCTTCGCCTCCCTCGTTGCCGCGCTCCGCGGCGGGCGAGCACAACCCGTGGCTGATCGCCGTCGTCGTGTCGCTGGCCACCTTCATGGAGGTGCTGGACACGACGATCGCCAACGTGTCGCTGCGCCACATCGCCGGCGGCCTGGGCGCGAGCCAGGACGAGGCCACGTGGATCCTCACCAGCTACCTGATCTCCAACGCGATCATCCTGCCGGTGAGCGGCTGGCTGGCGACGCTGATCGGGCGCAAGAAGTTCTACATGACCTGCGTGGCGCTGTTCACCGGCAGCTCGTTCATGTGCGCGCTGGCGCCCAACCTGGGCACGATGATCTTCTTTCGGGTGCTGCAGGGCATCGGCGGCGGCGGCCTGGCGCCGACGGAGCAGTCGATCTTCGCCGACACCTTCGCGCCCGCGCAGCGCGCCAAGGCCTTCGCGTTCTACGGCGTCACCGTGATCGTGGCGCCGGCCATCGGCCCCTT
>Ga0209677_100526_pt1 | contig 21304 bp, 13 predicted proteins | sample AraplaCvi_mCL_r2_2_FD_184285 | JGI IMG/M metagenome (GOLD analysis project Ga0209677, IMG submission 184285) | Arabidopsis root microbial communities from North Carolina, USA - plate scrape CL_Cvi_mCL_r2 (SPAdes) (version 2) | ecosystem: Host-associated > Plants > Roots > Endosphere | place: USA... | reverse complement strand
TCGTCTACTACGAAGGAGACAAGTGATGTCGTCCGCGACCCAGTCCGCTCCGGCCGCGGCCGCACTGGTGGCCACCGAGCTGGAGGCGGCCCGGCCCGGCGGCGGGACGACCCCGACCGGACCCAGCCGACCGAAGCCGGTCGGTGACCGCTGGTACAAGCCGAAGTCGATCATCGGCAAGACGCTGCTGTGGATCGTCGCCATCGCCATGGCCCTGCTGTTCATGTACCCGTTCGCCTGGCTGCTGGCGGCAAGCCTGAAGCCCCGCGAGGAGGTCTTCGACAACTCTCTCTGGCCGAACACCTTCTCGCCGCAGAACTACGTCGAGGTCTGGAACCAGCTGCCACTGCTGTCGTGGATCGGCAACAGCGTCGTCATCGCGATCCTCGCTGCGGGGCTCGTGGCGATCTCCAGCTCGATCGTCGCGTTCGGGTTCGCGTACTTCAAGTTCCCCGGACGCACCGCTCTCTTCGGACTGATACTCGCCACGATGATGCTGCCCGGCGCAGTGACGATGGTGCCGCAGTACCTGATCTGGAAGAACCTCGGGCTCATCGGCACCTGGATACCGATGTTCGGCATGAACCTGTTCGGGTCGGCCTTCTACATCTTCCTGCAGCGTCAGTTCTTCCTGGGGCTGCCGCGGGAGCTGTTCGAGGCGGCCCGTCTCGACGGCGCGAGCTATTGGAAGCTGTTCACGAAGATCGCCATGCCGCTCAGCATCCCGTCGTTCATCATCATCTTCCTGTTCGAGTTCCAGGCCAGCTGGAACAACCTCCAGGCTGCCCTGATCTACCTGAACGCGGGAGGCGTCGACGGCTTCACGGTCCCCCTCGGCATCTCCTACGCGATGACGACGTTCAGCCCGACGAACGGCGGACACGGCGACTACCAGTACGTCATGGTCGCCGCGCTCATCGTGACGTTGCCGATGCTGCTGCTCTTCGCCTTCGGGCAGCGGTACTTCATCGAAGGGGTCGCGTCGCAGGGCCGCAAGGGCTGAGTCCGCCCGGAACCGGGCGCGGATGGACATCGTCCACCGCGCCCGGTAACGTTTAACCCCCTAGCGACGATTTCGCATCGAGCCGGCGGGTGGGAGGACCACCTGTTCCCGACTCGAAAGGCCGTCGTGGCATCCACTTCTCCTTCTCCCTCCCTGTTCGCGTCCCGCGACTTCCTGCTGCTGCTCGCCGGGCAGACCACGAGCCAGCTGGGCGCGCAGGTATCGGGCGTCGCCGTGCCCCTGCTCGCCGTTGTCACATTGCATGCGACCGCGCTGGAGGTCGGGATGCTCGGCGCAGCATCCACCATCGCGTTCGCCGTCGTCGGCCTCCCTGCGGGGGCATGGGTGGACCGGATCCGGCGGAGGTCACTTCTGATCGCGAGCGATCTCGCCCGGGCGGCACTCCTGGCGACCATTCCGCTCGCGGCCGTGTTCGGCATCCTGTCGCTGGGTCAGCTCCTGTTGGTGTCGTTGCTCGCCGGCGTCTCGCGCGTCTTCTTCGACGTGGGGTACCGCAGCTACCTGCCATCCGTGATCGGACGGGATCGGGTGCTCGCCGGGAACTCGTCGCTCGAGTTCGTGCGCGCATCCGGTCAGGTCGCCGGGCCCGCGCTCGGCGGGGTGCTCGTCACGCTCATCGGGGCGGCGTCCGTGCTGCTCGTGCAGGCCGGGACGTTCGTGGTGTCCGCCCTGTGCCTGCTCGGGATCCGGGCCCGCGAGGATGCGCCTGCGCCGTCCTCCGCCGGCCGGCCCCGGCGGATGCGCGAGGAGATCGCCGAGGGCCTGGGCTTCGTGTTGCGCTCACGGGTGCTGCGAGCGACCACCGTCGCGAGCGCGCTGGGCAACTTCTCGTTCGCGATCGCGTCTGCGGTCAACATGGTCTTCCTGTCCCGGACCCTCGGCCTGTCGCCCGCGCTGATCGGCGTGGTGATCGCCGTCGGATCCGTCACGGTCATGATCGGCGCCGCCTTCACCACCCGGCTGTCGCGCGCTGTCGGCTCGGTGCGCATCGTGTGGCTGTCGCTCGCCTTCACGGCCCCGCTGGCGCTTCTGGGGGCGTTCGCCCAGCCGGGATGGTGGACGCTGCTGATCGTCGTCGGCATCGCCGCAGGTGAGTTCGGTCAGATCGTGTACGCGATCGCCCAGGTGAGCGTCCGGCAGCAGGTCTGCCCGGACCGCATGCTCGGACGCGTGAACGCCACGATGCAGGTGGTCGTGATGGGGCTGTTCCCGCTCGGCGCGATCGTCGGAGGCGTCCTCGGCGACGCCGTCGGCGCCCGCTCGACGCTCATCCTGGCGGGCGCTCTCCTGCTCCTCTGCCCCGCGCTGCTGTGGCGGGCGCTCCGCGGACTCCGCGACGTCTCCGACCTCCCGGGCCTCCCCGGGGCGGTCCCGCCCCGCTGACCGCGCTCGTTCCCCATTCCCCTTCGCCGAAGTGCTCGTAGTTGCATCCGACACGCCGCGCACGACTGCAACAACGAGCACCTCGGCGAGTGGTTCCTCGCGGTCGACGCATGCGGGCGCGCGCGCGAGCGGGGCCCGGGCCGCCGTAGAGCGCGCTGGCACGAGCGCGCGGACGCAGAGAGCACGCAGACGGCAGAACCCGCCGAAGTGCTCGTAGTTGCATCCGACACGCCGCGCACGACTGCAACGACGAGCACCTCGGCGAAGAGTTCCTCGCGGGCGGCGCACGCGGGCGCATGCGGACGCGCGCCGGCGGTGCCCGCGCCGCCGTAGAGCGCGCTGGCACGAGAGCGCGGACGCAGAGAGCACGCGGACGGCACAACCCGCCGAAGTGCTCGTAGTTGCATCCGACACGCCGCGCACGACTGCAACAACGAGCACCTCGGCGAGAGGTTCCTCGCGGTCGACGCATGCGGGGCGCGGGCGGCGCGCGGGCGCGCGCGGGCGGGACGCGGCGCGGGAGCGCAGGGCGCGTCCGGGGACGCGGAAGGGGCGACCTCCCGGAGGAGGCCGCCCCTGAGGGAGCCGCGGTTACTTGCTGCTCTTCGTGGCCTGCTGGTAGGCCTTCAGGGCCGCGGACTGCGCGTCCTTCAGGGCCTGGCTGGCCGACTTGTTGCCGAGCAGGTACGACGTGATCGCGTTCTGCAGCTCGGTCTGGATCTGCTGACCGGCCGGCGATGCTCCGAACGACTTGCCGTTGCCGACGACGTCGTAGTACGTCGAGATCGCCTTGTCGAAGCCGGCGTTGCCGGACGGCTTCACGTACTTGCTGCGGAGCAGCTTGTCGGCCGCAGGCGAACCGGTGAAGAGGCCGGTGTTGATGGCACCCGGGGTCTTCGCGATCGTCTTGGCGCGGGCGGCGCCGGCGGCCTCCCATGCCTGCAGGCTGGTGAGGTCGAGCGCCCAGGCGCAGGCCGCATCCTTGTTCTTGGAGCCTGCCGGGATGACGAACGACGTACCGGACGCGACCGTGAACGGGTTGCCGGAGCTGTCCTTGAACGGAACAGCGCCGATGTCGACGCTGCTGACGAACGGGGTCAGCACGTTGACGTACCACTGCGCGTCGACCTCGGCCCCGACCTGGTCCTTCACGTACTGGTTGTTCTTACCGAAGAAGTCGAACGAGTCGGTGAAGCTCTTCATCTTGGCGTAGCCGCCCTGAGCGTCCGTGATCTGCTTGAGGACCTCGAGACCCTTCTCGTTCTTCGGGTCGTCGAGCGTCGGCTTGCCGTCGCTGCCGATGACCCCGCCGCCGTAGGCGAGCAGCCACAGGCCCGCCTGGCCGGTGGCCTGCGGGTCGAAGCCGAGGGTGCTCGGGTTGCTGCCCGACGCCTTGTACATCTTCTTGATCGCTGCGACCAGGGTGTCCGGCTTCGAGGTGTCGATGTCGGCGTCCGTGACGCCGGCCGCCTTCATGACACGCTCGTTCGTGATGATCGCCGGCGGCTGGTAGAACTGCGGCACTGCGTAGATCTTGCCGCCGTAGGTGATGTCATCGATCACCGAGCCGTAGTACGTCGTCTTCGGGTCGACGTTGTGCGTCGAGTAGCACTGGTCGAGCGGCTGGATGAGGCCCTGCGCCGCGTAGGTCGCCACGAACTGCCGGTCCATCTGCACGACGTCCGGGACGTTGCCGCCGGCGACGCGGGTGGTGAACTTCTGCGCGTCGAACGGCGTCTGATCGATCTTGATCGTGACGCCCTTGAGCTGGTCCTTGGCGTAGGCCAGCCGGGACGTGCCGACCTCGTCGGCGTTGTCGAATCCCCAGGCATTCAGGTTGCCCTTGACATCCTTCGAGAAGCCGCCGCTGGACGAGGTGCCGCCGCTGGAGCTGCATCCGGCGAGGAGCGCCACCGACGCGGTGATGGCCAGCGCGGCGAGGACGGTGTGCCTCTTGTTCATCTGATTTCCCTTCAGTGGAGTCGCAGCGGGCGTCCTCGCCCGTGCGAAGAGGTAGGGGATCCCCTACTGCCGGGGTTCAGAGCGACAGTATGGAAACCTTCCCACATCGCACGCTAATGCAGCGATGCGGCTCTTCACAAGGGGACCTGCTCCCTGGGGCCCATATTCGTTACCCGATTGTTTTGTACGCTTGAACAGGGTGCTTCTCAAGCCCTAGGGTCGTATGGCAACGATGCCAGCTTTTCCTCAGGAAGGACCCGATGTCACGCATCCGCCGATTGCTGCTGCTCGGACACACTCATCACGACGTCGGTTACACCAACAGCCCCCGCATCATCGACAGGATGCACGCCGAGATCGTCGGCGAGGTCCTCCGTCTGGCCGCCGAGGACACCGCCCGGGCCGACGACCCGGACCGTTTCCGCTGGACGTTCGAGGTCGCTCGTCCCGTCCTGAACTTCCTCCGCTCGGCGACAGCCGCGGAGGCCGATCGGCTGCGCGACCTCGTCGCCGACGGCACCCTCTCGGTGACCGGCGGCTACCTCAACCTGACGCAGCTTCCCGACCTCCCCGAGTTCGAAGCGGCCTATCGCTCGCTGCAGACGATCCGGGACGCCGGCATCCCCGTCCGGACCGAGCAGCACGGCGACGTGAACGGCATCGCGTGGGGCGCCGCCGATGCCATGCTCGATGCCGGTATCGACCGGCTCGTCATGGCGCTGAACCCGGATCACGGCCGGGCGCCACGCGAGCAGCCGAGCGTGTTCTGGTGGGAGGCGCCCTCCGGGCGGCGTGTGTTCACGCTTCTCTCGACCCACTACGGGTTCGGAGAGGAGTGGGGCATCGTCGATGGGGATGCGGAGCTCGCCGAGCAGCGCATCCTCGCGTTCGTGGAGCGCCTCGACCCCCGCGAGGACTACCCGTTCGACACGGCAGTCGTGCACGCCGGCAACGACAACCGCTGGCCGACGGCGCTGTTCACCCGCGTCGTGCGCCACTGGAACCAGCGGCATCCCGACCGGCTTATGGAGACCGCGACGATCGACTCGGCGATGGATGCGCTGGCCGCGCAGGCGCCCGCCGAGCTGCCCGTGCTGCGCGGGGAGTGGGCGGACTGGTGGTCGCACGGTCACGGGTCCACTGCCCGCGAGGTGGCGGTCTACCGCGAGGCACGCCGATTCGCCCGCTCCGCCCGGGCGGCTTTCCGCCTCGCTGCCGAGCGCGGCGAAGGGACTCCCGCGCTGGCAACCGTCCTGGGCTACCGCCGCGGTCCGGTCCGCCTGCGCGACGAGGCAGAGCTGGCCGCCGCCTTCGAGCGCGTGCATGAGGACCTCCTCCTGTTCGGCGAGCACACCTGGGGGTCCTGGGAGACGTACTCCAAGCCGCACTCGAACTTCAGCCACTCGCACGGGAACGCGAAGGCAGCGTTCGCGTACAGCGCGTGGGACTGGGCGCGCGACCTGAACGTCGAGGCCCTCTACCGGCTCGCGGCCTCCGGCGACGCGGCGGCGCAGGCCGAGGGCGTACTGGTCGCCAACCTCAGTGACCGCCCGCGACGCGAGGCCGTCGAGGCGGAGGTCGATGGCGCCGGGGGCGGCGAGCGCCGGCGCGTCACCCTCGTCGCCGACCTCCCGCCGTCATCCGTCGCGGTCCTACCCGTCCCGTCGCCCGAACCGCGGCCGCAATCGGGCACGACCGTGGAGGCCGGACGGTTCCGGGCGACCGTCGATCCCGTACGCGGCGGAGTGGTCTCCCTGTTCGACCGGTCCACCGGGCGGGAGCTCGTGGATGCGCGGGCGCCGCACGGACTCGGAGCTGTCGTCACGGAGGCGGTCACCGCCGCCGGCCGCGCTCACGCGATCTTCGACGACCCGAAGAACTTCAACCCCGAATTCCCCGGCCCGGACTTCGAGCGGCGCCACGCTGCCTCGAGCGAGGCGCCGCTCGTCGTCCGGACCGATGCCTATGCGCGCATCCACTGGTCGAGCGTCCTGCCGGGTGAGCTGACGGCGACGCACACGCTGACCCTGTTCCGGGACCTCGACGACATCGACCTGGCCGTCCGCATCGCCAAACCGGAGCGGTTCGGGCCGGAGAGCGTCTTTGTCGCCTTCCCGTTCGCCGTGGCCGAGCCGGAGTTCCTCCTCGAGACCGCGGGAGCCGTATTCGCGGCCGACCGGGAACAGCTCCCCGACACCTCGAAGGACTGGTACTCGATCCAGCATGCGATCGGCGTCCGGAGCGCTGACGGCTCCGCGGCGATCCTCTGGGGCACGGTGGATGCTCCACTCGTCCAGCTGGGCGGGTTCCACACCGGCGAGTGGGCCCGGACCCTGAAGGCGCCCGCCGGGCACCTGAACAGCTGGGTGATGAACAACCTGCACTTCACGAACTTCCAGGCGCGGCAGGAGTTCACCGGGACGCTGCACTACCGGTTCCGGCCGGCGTCGGCGACCGCACTGCGCGAGGCGACCGCCCAGTACGGCGCGGATCTGGCACTCCCGCTCCAGGCGCGTGCGTACGCGGGTCCGTCGGGTCGACCCGGCCGATGAGCCCGGACCTCCTCACGGTTCATCGGACTTCCCCACGGTTCAGCGGTCGTCGCTAGGCTGGCCGACGGGGTTCGACCACAGCGGACGAACGGGGAGGGCGCGCATGACGGGGGACGACGGCCTGGCGATCAGGGTCCGGGGGCTGCACAAGCGGTTCGGCGAGAAGTATGCCGTGAACGGCATAGACCTGGATGTGCCGTCAGGCAGCTTCTACGGCCTGGTCGGCCCGAACGGCGCCGGCAAGACGACGACGCTCAGCATGGCCACCGGGCTGCTGCGGCCCGACGCCGGCGAGGTCCACATCCACGGTGTCGACATGTGGCGGCAGCCGCTCGTCGCCAAGGCGATGGTCGGCGTGCTCTCGGAGGGCGTCCGCCTGTTCGACCGGCTCACGGGCCAGCAGCTCGTCGAGTATGCGGGGCTGCTGAGCGGGATGGACCGGCCGACGGCGCAGCAGCGCACTCACGACCTGCTTCAGCTGCTCGACCTCGAGTCCGCCGGCGGCACGCTGGTCGTCGACTACTCGGCCGGTATGACCAAGAAGATCGCGCTGGCCACCGCGATGGTGCACGCGCCGCGCGTCCTGGTGCTCGACGAGCCGTTCGAGTCGGTCGACCCGGTGTCGGCGGCGAACATCCGCGACATCCTCCGCTCGTATGTCGACGGCGGCGGGACGGTCGTGGTCTCGTCGCACGTGATGGACCTGGTCGAGCGGATGTGCGATCACGTCGCCGTCATCTCGGCCGGCCGCGTCCTCGTCGCCGGATCGGTGGATGAGGTGCGCGCCGGATCGACGCTGGAGGACCGCTTCGTAGAGCTCGTGGGCGGCCGCCGGGTCGGGGAGGGGCCGGAGTGGTTGCGACACTCGTAAAACTGCGGCTCCTCGTCCTCCGCAACTCGTTCCGTCGCAGCACCAGCCAGCTGGTTGCCGTCATCATCGGCGCGCTGTACGGATCGATCGGGCTGCTCGTCGTGCTCGGCGGGCTGCTGGCGCTCTCCCTCGCGGCGGCCCAGGTCGCCACCACCGTCGTCGTGCTCGGCGGGTCGGCCGCCGTGCTCGGCTGGGCCGTGTTCCCGCTGCTGCTGTCGGGCGTCGAGCAGACGCTGGACGCCGCGCACCTCGCCGTGTACCCGATCCCGCTGCGTCCGCTCATGCTCGGGATGCTGCTGAGCGGGGCGGTCGGCGTCGCCGGCGCCGCCACCACCATCGCCGGGATCGGAACGGCCCTGCCGTGGCTGCGGTCCCCCGGTGTGGCGCTGATCGCGGTGGTGACGGGCGTGCTCGGTGCCGCGACCTGCATCGTCGTCTCGCGCGCCGTGACCTCCGTTGCGAGCGGTCTCGCGTCGGGCCGGCGCTTCCGGGAGGCGAGCGGGCTGCTCATCCTCATCCCGCTCATCCTCGCCGGGCCGATCGTCATCGGCATCACGCGGGGTCTGCGGTCCTCGGCGGATGCGCTGCCCGGCGTGGCGGCGGGCCTCGGCTGGTCGCCGCTCGGCGCCGCGTGGGCCGTTCCCGGCGCGGTCGCCGTCGGCGACGTCACGGGCGCTGCCCTCCGGCTGCTGATCGCTCTCGCGACCTTCGCCCTGCTGTGGATGGTGTGGCGCTGGGGCCTCGCCCGCTCGCTCGTCACTCCGGCACGCGCCTCCTCCCGGGTCCGGGCTCCGGGAAAGTCCGGGCTGTTCGGCGTGCTGCCGGGCACGCCGGCCGGCGCGATCGCCGCCCGCTGCCTGACGTACTGGTTCCGCGACCCGCGCTACCTCCGTCAGCTGCTCGTCGTGCCGCTGCTGCCCGCGGTCATGTGGTTCTACTCCAGCCTCAACCATTCGACCGGATACCTGTTCGCGGCGGGGCCGGTCGTCGCCTTCGCTCTCGGGATCGGGATGATCGCCGACGTCTCGTTCGACTCGACGGCGTTCGCCCTCCACGTCTCGAAGGCCGTCCCGGGCCGGGCCGATCGCTGGGGACGCGCGTCGGCCCTGCTGATCTTCGCGGTGCCGGCGGTCGTGCTCATCGGTGTCGGAGCCGCGGCCGTCAGGGACGACTGGCTTCCGGCGCCCGGACTGCTCGGGCTCTCCTTCGGGATCCTGCTGAGCGGCGTCGCCGTGTGCTCGGTGACCTCTGCGCGATTCGTGTTCCCCGTGCCCGAGCCGGGCGACAACCCGTTCCGGTCACGTCCGGGTGCGAACATCTCGCTGCTCGGCCCGACCTTCGCGGCCTGGGGCGTCATCGCGCTGCTGTGCCTGCCCGAGATCGTGCTGCTGGTCGTCTCACTGGTCACCCGCGAGGCGGTGTGGGGCTGGCTCGGGCTTGCGGTCGGAGTGGTGCTGGGCGCGGTGTTCCTGGTGCTGGGAGTGCGGCTCGGGGGTCGCGTACTGGATGGGCGCGCGCCGGAGCTGCTGCTGCAGCTGCGCAAGGACGGCTGAGCCCGACCGGACGCGCGCGCCCACGTCCGGACGGCGACGCGACCGGTCAGTCCGCCAGGGTCTGCTCGCAGGCGAGCAGGGTGACGCCGACGCTCCAGGCGTGCGAGAGCGTCAGCAGCATCCCCTTCGGCTGGAAGCACTCCGTCTGGTAGTACCGCTCGCTGACCATTCCGCGGTAGGCGTTGAAGTCGCCGTCCTCGCGGGCGATGAACTGCCGGAAGCAGGCGAGGGTCTCGTCGGCGCGCTCGGCATAGTGGGGGTCGCCGAGGGCGGCCGAGAGCTCGCGCAGTTCGGCCGTGCAGACGAGTCCGTACGCGTGGAGGTGCTGGTTCGATGGCGACGCGTTGTCGGCGCCGCGGGAACGGAAGCCGTACGCGCCCAGGAGCGTGTGCTCGGGGAACGAGACATCGTAGCTGTAGCGGAAGGTCAGCATCCAATCGGCGGCGCGCCGGGCGACGTCCAGCCAGTGCGGGTCGTCGGTCGCGCGGTGGAGGGCGACATAGGCCATGACCGCGGCGTAACCGTCTTCGGAGGTCGGCGCGAGATCGACGTCCTCCGGGGCGCCGTGGAGGAACTCCCGGTCGACGAACTGCTCGTAGTAACGGCCTGCGGCGAGAGCGGCCGGGAGGTAGCGGCCGGAGCGGCCGGCGGCCTCCACGAGTGCCGCGATCCAGGTGAGCCCGGACGCGCCCGACCACGACAGCACCTCACCGGTCTCCGCGTGATGCACCGAGCCGAGATTGCCATCGCCGCGCTGGCGTCCCACCACCGCGTCGAGGTTCGATTGGATGGCGTGCTCCCACTGGTCGTGCGGGGTCAGCTCCTGCGCGCGCACCAGGAACAGCGTCGCCTCGGCGAGGGTCCGCGAGTGCAGGCCGCGCTTCAGCTCGGTCCAGCTCTGCGTCCAGCCGTGGTCGCGGTACCAGACGCCCCAGAAGGTGCCCGAGGGCGAGAGGGACTCGGTGATGAAGTCGATGACGCGACGTGCCGCCTCCACCTCTTGGGCGCGCGCGGTGCGCAGACCGTGAGCCAGCAGGGCGTACGCCCAGGGGATGCCGCTGACCCAGCCGACATGCATCGCCTGCCGGTCGACCGTGAGGCCGTCGCGGCCGCTCACCTCGCGGTCGAAGCCGATGGTCTCGAGCAGGACGCCGGGATCGGGGTCGTAGTGCCAGGTCAGCAGCCCGTCGGCCGTGAGGTCTGCTGCGGTGGCCACATCCACCCAGGGGTCGAGGGGCGCGGTCGGTTCCGACTCGGCGTGCAGGGCGCGCAGGATGGGCGCATAGGCGTGGCGGGACGGGTCCAGCTCGAACACGCGCAGTTCGAGCTCGACGACCTCATCGGGCTCGAAGCGGTGCGTCGCGGTGTCGGCCGGCCGGGGACGAGCGTCGCCGTAGTACGTGATGGGGTACTCCCGGTAGGGGAAGCGGATGCTCAGGGTGGCGTCGCCGCTGGCCGCGTCGTGCGCGAGACCGAGGCCCGTGAGCCCGAGGGGTGACGTCTCGGCCGCGGCGAGCGCGAGGCCGCCGCGTCCCGCACCCGCCCACGCGAACACGGCCGGCGTGGCGGCCCGGTCGGCGCGGAACTCCCAGGCGTCGCTGACGAGTGCCGCGTGCTGCTCGGGGGAGTCGGCGCCGATCTCGAAGCGCGGGAACGCGCGCGTGTTCTCGGCCGGCCGGTTCTCGCCGTAGAACGCGCCGGGGATGAGCCACCACGGATCGTCCGCGTTAGCCACAACGGCTTCGACGAGCACCGACGCGTCCACGGCCTCGCCGCCGCCAGAGGAGACACGCAGCCGCAGCGTCCATCCGATCTCCGCCTGCTCCCACTCCTCCTGCACCTCGAACGCGCCGACGCGGGTCGGGACGGTATGGGGAAGTGTGCTGGGGACGACGGTGACGCGGATCGCGGGATGCGCACTCACGAGAGGGGGCGCTCGATCAGGTCGACCTCGCGCACCGGCTCGGCCGGGTCGGCCGGCACCACGAACGTCCGCAGCTGGGACGGACCGAAGTCCTCCTCGATCGTGCGTCCGAGGAGGGGCAGCTCGATGCGGGATCGTCCGCCTTCTCCGCGCGTCTCCACGGCGCGCACGACCACGTCCGCCCCGCCGGGTGCAGGGGTCGCATCCTCCGTGCCCTTCAGCGCGGTGACCATGACCGCGGAGCCGCCGTCGCTCGCGAACGAGTTCACCGGAGGCAGCGCCCCGTCGTGGAACGACTCCTGCATGGCTCGCACCGGATTGCCGAGGAGGAGCGCACGGCGGATCGGATCGGCCGTGCGCCAGTCGCCGCCGTGCGGGACGAGCTCGTAGCGGAAGCGCTGGATGCCCTGATCCTGGAACGAGTAGATCCCGTCCGGGTCGAGCAGGCGCGGGTCGTGCCACGAGTAGACCGGGCTGCGCACCGCCGTGACGCCGATGCTCGGCTGCCGGCCGTTCTCGTCGGACCCGGGCGACACGTCGTACGCGTGCTTGTTCGTCGTGACCACGGTCAGGCCCGCCGCCGTCCCGGCGACCGTCCCCGTGAGGTCGACCCACGACTGCGCCGGCTCCTCCGCGCCGTCCACGGGACGCTCCAGGTGCCCGAACGGGATCTCGTACGTGGCGGTCGGGTCCTCCAGCACGGTGGGGAAGCGCAGCTTCAGCAGGTGCGCCTGCTCCCGCCAGTCCAGCGTCACATCGACGCGCAGGACGGGCGAGTCGTGATCCAGGATGAGCTCCTCCACCAGGGTGGATGCGCCCCACCCGCGCTCGATCCGCACCCGCGATCGCAGCGGCCCGGTCTCGCGCACGACGATCCGCTTCAACTCCATGGTTGCGCCGGGCCACGCGTAGGAGATGACGCGATGACCCCAGGTGTCGGTCGGATCGTCGTTGACCTGGGTGTGCTGCGCGCCGTCGATGCCGGCCATCAGATCCACGCCGGTGGCCTTGTCCAGGTAGGACGAGATCCAGCCGGTCGCCTGGTCGATGCGGATGCGGACGTGGTCGTTCTCGAGCGTGTGCTCGCTGACCGTCAGCGCACCCGAAGCGGCACCGGGGCCGGCGCCCGGCCGTAACCGGTAAAGGCGGTAACCGAGCGCCGGGACGTCCGCCCGGAACACCACGGCGCCGCGCGAGACGTCGTCCGTCGTCGCCGTCGACTGGGAGTTCTGGAAGACGACCGCGTCGCCCTTCTCGTCGACCACGTGCACACCGGCGCGCTGGCCGCCGTACTGGAAGTCGACATCCACCGACACCGGCCAGGGGTGCGGGTTGAAGACGATGACCGGCTGCGTCCCGTCCTCGCGATCGACCTGCACCTGGCGGGCGATGACGTTGTGCGCCCGGGTTACGATCCGCTTGGAGATGGCGACGGCCTCCCCGAGCTGATCGCGCGCGTCGTCGTACGACGGCTCGATCGCCGAGCCGGGGAGGATGTCGTGGAACTGGTTGAACAGCACCTGCTTCCACGCCGTCTCCAGCTGGTCGCGCGGGTACTCGACGCCGTCGCTCGCGGCGACGACGGCCGCCCAGCGTTCGGCGTTCAGCACGGCGAACTGGGCGCGGCGCTGCCAGGCCTTGATCCCGGAGTGCGACGAGTAGCAGCCGGGCGCGTGGTGCTGCAGGTCGTCGCGGTGGACCGGGAGCGCGTCCAGGAACGCCTCGCCGCGGCCGAGCACCTCGTCGAAATAGGCGCGTGGTGAGGACATCGTCATCCTTCCGAAGGAGCCCATCCGGTCGTAGCGGTGGATGGACTCGATGTTGGCGATCGTCGGCCCGCCGCCGTGGTTGCCCACTCCGTAGAAGACCATCGCGGCCGCGTTCTCACCGAAGCCGACGCTGCGGTCGAGCGCCGCCAGCGACTTCTCCGTCTGGCCGTCGACGGAGCCGCCCGGGCTGCCGTACTCGAACGGGATGCGGTAGGCGAGCACCCGGGAGCCGTCGGGCGCCTCCCACCAGAACAGCGACAGCCCGAAGTCGGACTCGTGCGGGCCCGGGCGCAGGAACGTGTACGAGTCCATGCCCTGCCCGCGGAGGATCTGCGGCAGCATCGCGTTGTGGCCGAACGGGTCGACGTTCATCCCGACCGTCGCAGGGATGCCGAAGCGCGACTCCAGGTAGCGCTGGCCGTACAGCCCCTGCCGGACGAAGCTCTCGCCCATCGGCATGTTGTTGTCCGGCTCCACCCACCAGCCGCCGACATTGACCCAGCGGCCCTCAGCGACACGGCGCCTGATCTGCTCGAACAGCTCGTGATCGGACTCCTCCACCCAGCTCAGCAGCACGATCTGGTCGCAGGTGAAGACGAAGTCCGGGTACTCCTCCATCCGCTGGATGGCGGACCAGAACGTGGCGCGCGCCTCCTGGTAGCCCTCCTGCCACGGCCAGAGCCAGACCGGGTCGAGGTGGGCGTTGCCGATCATGTGGAGCGTCCGCTGCGGAGTCGCCGTGGGCCGCTTCGCCGGCGGGAGGTCGCGCGGCTGGCTCCCGGCGGGCGCGTTGGCGACGGGGGCGGCGGCGTCCGCCGACGTCTGCCCGAGAACGCTCTCCCGCGGGTGCTGCGCCGCATCCACCGCGACCTTCTCCGGCGTCTCCCCGCCGGCTCTCGGAGTGTCGACGGGAGAGCTGCCGGAGCTCGTGGCGCGGGTGTCCGGGGTTGTCACAGTGCGTACTCCTCGTCGCCGTCGGCCCACGCATCCACGATCTCAGAGAGCACGTGGAGCATGAAGGTGTGGAATTCCTGGATCCGCGGGGTGGTCGTGGATGGACTCAGCAGCGCGTAGTCGGCGAACGCCCGCGCCGGGCCGCCGTCGCCTCCACCGAACAGCACCGTCGTGGCTCCGGCGAACTTCGCCGCTTCGAGCGCTGAGACGATGTTCGCACTCCGCCCGCTCGTGGTGAAGGCCGCGACCACGTCGCCCGGGCGGGCGAGGCCCAGCACCTGGCGGGAGAAGACGTCGTCGTAGGAGTAGTCGTTGGCGATGCAGGTCATCGTGGTGGGGTCGGTGCTCAGCGTGACGGCGCCGAGCGGCCGCCGGTCGCGCTTGTAGTGCCCGATGATCTCGCCCGTGAAGTGCTGGGCGTCTGCGGCGCTCCCGCCGTTGCCGAACGTGTACAGGATGTGTCCGTCCGCGAACGCGTCGCAGAGCAGCTTCCCGACTTCGCGCAGCGACGGCAGCAGCTGCTCGCCCTGCTCGGCGACCTGTATGTGGGCCTCCAGCTGTTCATGCATCCACTCAGCCACGGTGGTCTCCCTTGCGGTCTGTTGCGCCGGCACCGGCGAGCTGGTCGAGTCGGTCGAAGGCGACGGCGCCGGCGCCGACGACACAGACGACGTCGCCGAGGCCCGCGAGGACGACGGTGGATGCGGCGGCCGCCGGCGCCATGGCGGCAGCCGCGACGCGCTCCCGCACGGGGACGACGAGGGCGTCGCCGGAGCGGGTGACGCCTCCGCCGAGGACGACGAGGTCGGGCTCGAACACGTTGACGAGGTCGGTGAGGGCGACGGAGAGCGCGTCGACGGTCTCGTGCCAGAGTTCGGTCGCCAGCGGATCGCCCTGGGCTGCGGCTGCGACGACGTCCTCCGCGCGCACGTCGGCCAGCCGCGCGAGGGAGGAGTCCGCACCGCGCTCGGCGACGGCCTCGCGGGCGCGCTGGGCGATCGAGGTGCCCGACGCGTACCCCTCGAGGCACCCGCGCCGGCCGCAGAGGCACGGACGCCCGCCCGTGCGCACGAGGACGTGGCCGAACTCGCCGCCGTTGCCCGCAGCACCGCGGTGCAGGCGGCCGTCGATGACCGCTCCTCCGCCGATCCCCGTGGAGATCGTGAGGTACACCATCGTGTCCGCGTCGCGGGCGGCTCCATACCGGAACTCGCCGAGAGCACCGGCCGTCGCGTCGTTCTCGAGCACGGCCGGGACCCCGAACTCGCGCTCGGCGAGCTCGACGATCGGCAGATCGATCCAGCCGGGAAGGTGCAGCGGTCCCGTCAGCACGCCGGTCTTCGCGTCGAGCGGGCCACCGCACGAGATGCCGACGGCCTCGATGCGCCGGCCGGACTCCGCGATCGCCCGATGGCCCATCGCGAACAGTCTGGGAACGATCGCACCCGGACCCTCCTCGCGGCGGGTGGGCTCGACCGTCAGTGCATGCGTTCGTCCGTCCTCCGTGACCACACCGACGGCGAGCTTGGTGCCGCCGATGTCGAGTGAGAGGACGGCGCGGGGGCCGTCTGCCATCATGTCCTTCCGAGGGAATCACGACCCCGCCTGCGCTGGTGGATCGTGTGGGATCGTTCCCACAGATACTAGGCCGGACGCCCCCGGGCGGTCAACACGGCAGGCCGCCGGACGCCGAAATCGCTCGCGCGGCCGTACGGCCGGGGGCCGGTCCGCGGTGTGTGCTGCGGTTCGGAACGTATGCGGCTGCTCGCCCCGCCGCACGTGTTCCGGAGACCCGCACACGCGCGTCGCGAAGGACGAGTCGTCAGGCGATGGTGGGCGAGGGGATGGTGTCGGCGACGGCGTCGGCGGCCTGGCCGTAGCGGACGGTGCCGATGGTGACGTCGGCGGCCAAACGCTGGCGCTTGCGTGCGGCGTCGGGGGTCTGCACGGCGAAGCGCAGGCGGACGGTCTCGTGCGGGGCGGCGAGCGCCGACGCCCGGGGCGGGTCGCTCCATCCCTCGGGGGTCACCAGGTCGGCTGCGATCTCGCGCTCGTCGTCGTAGGGATTCACGACGACCACCTCGTACTCGAGTGCCGCTCCGGGAGCCACCCGCTGGTAGAAGGGCTCGAGGAGCACGACGTTCCCGTCGGCCGGCGGCAGCATCCCGTCGTCGGGCAGGAGACCGTCGTGGATGTCCGCGAGTTCGTCGCCCTGCTCGGTGAGCAGTTGCAGGTAGTCCTCGTCCACTTCGCGGCCCTGCCAGTGGCCGGTGATCATGAGACCGGGGGCGACCCGCCGGTACAGCGCTGCGCTCTGGATGAAGTCGTCGCGGCGGAACCGGTTGCGGTACTGATAGTTGAGGATCTCGCGCTGCACCCCGAGGCGGCCCTCCGCGGTCTGCTGGTCGCCCGTCGCCAGCACCCGCACGCCGTCGACCTCGAACTCGAATGCGGCCGCATAGAGCGTGTGGCCCGGCAGCTCGTGGGTGACGATCTCGTACTCGCGCCAGCGGACGGTCTCACCGAGACCGAGCACGCGATCCGCAGGGATGGGCTCGAACCACTGGCAGGGCAGGTCCATCCGCATCGGGTCGGCCATGATCGGGGCCACGTTCTCGGGCAGCCAGACCTCCGTGCCCTCGACGTCGCGCAGCAGGTTGAAGCCGGCGATGTGGTCGTCGTGATAGTGCGTGCCCAGCACGACCTCCACGGAGGTGACCCCGAAGTCGCGCTTCAGAGCAGGGAGGGAGGCGAGCCACGGCCGGCGCGCGGCGCGATCCGTCCCGGCGGGCCAGCCGGTGGACATGTCGTAGCCGTAGTCGATGAACAGTGCGGCGCCGGAGTCGCTCAGCAGGACGTAGACGCAGGAGTTGGCGGTGCGGTTCAGCAGCAGGTGGTCGGTGAGGCGGACGAACGGACGCTCCAGCCAGTCGCGGAGGTCCCACGGGTTGGTGCGGCGCGAGTCGACGTATCCGCTCATCCGGCCGGCGAGCTGCTCGAGGGCGTCGATCGCGTCGGGCATCGGCTCGCCGTGCGAGGGCAGCAGGATGGTCGGCTCCTCCTCCTGCAGGAGCATGCAGGAGAGCACGTTCATCGCCGGGCCCTCGTTCTCGGTGTACGACCACTGAGTCGCCGCGAGGGACCACACCTTGCCGGGCGCGTAGATGAGGTCGCCGGTGAAGGCGACCCGTGTGGGCTGCTCCCCGGCACCTCGCTCGACGAGGTAGGTGACCGAACCCATCGTGTGGCCGGGCGTCGGGATCGTCTTCACATCGATGCCACCGAAGACGGCCGAGCGGTACTCGGGCACCGTGCCGGCGATGGGTATGGGGTCGAGCAGCGAGAACCGGTCCTGCCGGAGGTTGTAGTCGTTGTAGAGGGCCCGCGCGGACCACATCTCGTCGACCCGGGCGAACAGGTCCTGCTCAACGGGAGGCACGAAGACCGGGATGCCGGCGGCGATCGCGCGCGGAAGGCCCTGACCCTGGTCCCTGTGGTGGTGGGTCATCAGGATGGCGTCGAGCGTCTCGAGGCCGAGCTCGCCGAGGTGGTCCAGTACGTCGCCCGAGCCGAAGTCGATCGCGATGGCGCCGGCCGGGGCCCCCGCCGCGCCCGCAGCGCCGGCCGCGCCCTCCGCGGTCACCACGTACACGTTGCAGGTGTCCACGAACCGGTGGACCCCCGGCGCCACCTGCGTGAACGCGCTCATACGGCGGTCGGCTCCTTCGCGGCGCGTTCGCCGCGGGCCGCACGGTAGCCGCGCCACAGCGCGGCGATCTCGTCGAGGTCCGCATCGGTGACGGTCTCGCGGCTGTTGTCGATCGATTCGACGTAGTAGAGCGCCGGCACACCGAGCTCGGGCTGGAGGCGCGCGTAGGCGAGCCACTCCTCCCGGTTCGGCATCGGCCACTGGTCCGTGTCGATCGGGTGTCCCGGGAGGGAGGCGGCGGCGATGTCGTGGCGGTACCGGAGCTGGTCGCCGACGGGAACCGGGTCGCCGTGCACCGAGTCCTCGAGCACGTCGTTGAGGCGCACCATGCCGGTGACGTCCGAGAACGAGGGATGCACGGTGTGCGTCACGACGAGGGCGTCCGGCTTGATCGCGCGAGCGGCGTCGTGGATCGTCTTGACGATCGCGTACAGCCCGGCCACTCCCCAGACACCGTCGGCGTGCGTCCGCAGCATGACGCCGGAGGGCGCCCGCTGCGTGAAGTCGACCTTGAAGCCGTCGGCGTCGAGGCCGTCCGGCGACAGCATCCGCGTCACCTGTCCGGCGAGCGCCTCCAGGTAGGCGGGGTTGGAGGGGTCGACGGCGACCGGGCGGCCGAAGGGGTCGCGGACGGTGAGCTCCGGCGGCAGCCCGGCCGGGTCCCAGGCCTTGAACCAGAGCAGGACGCGCTGACCGGCGGCGTGGCGCTCGTCGATCCACCCGCGCAGGTCGGGCCACTTCTCGGTGTCGACCGTGTTGGTGCCGTAGTCGGCCTGCCAACGGTCGTCGATGACGACGGTTCCCGGGCGGATGTCGCGCTCGGCGAGGCGGCGCAGCCACCGGTCGTAGAGGTACTGCCGGGCCAGGTCGGGAGCGAAGGCGGCACCGGAGGGCAGCACGAAGCCGTCGGCGTTGTCGGTGGCGAGCGCCTCGCCCTCGTGGCTCATGCGGACGGCGAGCGCGCACTGTGCGCCCCAGCCGCAGAAGATCGGCTCGTGCCACCAGTCCGCGCCCTCCGGAGCAGGCGCCGCCCAGCCGCGCGCCGCGAGGTCGTCGCGGTAGTCGCGGATGGCGCTGAGCGGGGCGCCGGCCGGCCGCAGCACGAAGTCGGGGGACACCCATCCGCCCGCCTGCACGCGCGTGTGCCCCTCGTATGTGAGCCGGAACAGGAAGCCGCCGTCGATCGCGTCGTAGCGGAACGTGGTGAAGCCGAGCTGGGCGACGGGCGCGACGACGGAGACGCCGAGCCAGTCGCCGACCGGCATGTCGGTCGGCCCGTGGGCAGCGCTGTTCGAGATGAACGGGCGGCCCAGCGCGAAGAGCAGCGGCGGCGGCGAGAAGATCCCGTGGAGGCGGCCGGGCTCGGCGTCGCCGACGACGCCGAGCTGCGCCTGCGTATTGGAGGGCCGGACCACCTGGATGGGCTCGGTCGGGGTCGGCACGAACACCGACGGGAAGCGGATGCCCGAGCGGAACGTCCCGGACGCACCGGTGGGCAGGACCGCCTGACCGCCGAAGATCGTGAGGTCCGCGATCCGGGCATCGTCCTCCTCGGTCGTCACCTCGATCCGGGCGCGCACCTCGCCGGGAGTGCAGTGCAGCACGACGGCCTTGGTCGCCCAGGCGCTGGAGTCCATCAGCACGGTGACCTCGACGGCCCCGTCCGCGCGCTCCTCGACGGTCACGGCCGTCGGCCCGGAGGACTCGTCGGGCACGCCGACGCGGTCCACGCTCGCGAGGAGCGAGAGGTCGCTCCACAGCTCGCCGTCCGGGCCGGCGATGGTGGCGCGCGGCCGGGCGAGGGCGACGCCCAGCGTGTAGGCGGGAGCGGCGAGCACCACCTCGGTGGCGTGGCGCGTGACGGTGATGTCCTGGATGGTCTGCATGGTCCTCGGTGTGGGGGGAGTGAGGGGCTGGCGAGTTGCGGGCGGGTGGGTCACCGGGCGGCGAGCGCTGCCACGGAGTCGGCGGTGAGCGGGCCGCCCGCACCCGTGGTGCGGATGCGGAATCCGGGTTCGGGGCCGAACCGGACCTGGAGGGTGGCGCGCTCGTCGCCGAGCACCCACTCGAGTTCGAGGGTGCCGTCTGCCTCCACACGGTAGCCGAACTCGCCGCCGAACGCGGGATGCCTCGAGCGCAACCGGACGAGCGCTAGTTGCGCGCGGGTCACCTCGGTGGCGAGTGCGGCCTCCACCTCGTCCGGCGTGTACACGTGGCGGTTGACGTCGCGGCCCTGGCCGGTGCGCTGGAACAGGGCCACATCATCCAGTCCCCCGAGCAGTCCGACGTAGTAGAGCTGCGGGCGGCCGGGGAGCCACAGTTGCACCGCGCGGGCGAGCAGGTAGCGGTTCGCATCCGCGCCGAGGGCGGAGAAGAAGGTGGCGTTGATCTGGTGCGGGAGGCTCATCCACGCCGGGATGACGGACGCGATCGTGGAGTGCCCGCCGGTCGCGACGGCGGCCCGCTCGAAGATCGCCGCCATCTCGGCCTCGTCGATCAGGCCGGGGAGCTCGCCTGCGGGACCGGCGTCGACGATGCCGATGCCGTCGTGGGTGTCGAGCACGGTGATGGCGTTCCGCGGCCGGATGCGGAGCCACTCCAGCAGGCGGTCGGAGGTCCCGGTGCCGAGACTGTGGAGCAGGAGCGGGGCGAGGGCGAAGTCGTAGACGTCGTCGACGAGCGGGGCGATCGCGAGCTGCTGCGTGTAGTGGGCGTGCACCTCGACCAGCACGCGGAGGCCTTCCGCGCGGGCGAGCGCGACGATCTCGCGGACGAACCCGAGCGTCTCGGACGTCATGAAGCTGTCGGTGCCCGGCGTCTTGACCGCGTACCCGACCGCATCCAGCCGCACGGTGGAGATCCCGCCGGCGTGGAGGGTGGCGAGGATGCGACGGAGGTAGGCGCGCGCCCGGTCGTTCGCCACGTCGAGATCGACCTGGCTGGGGAGGAACGTCGTCCAGACCAGGCGGCGACGGCCGTCCGCCATGCGATAGGCGGTGAACGGGAGGCCGGGCCGCGGGCGGTAGAAGGCGGTGATGTCGGCCTCGGAGGCGCCGTCCGGGAAGACCGTGTCGAAGGTGAGGAACATGCCGTCGTGCGCGGACCGCTCGCCGTGCGCCAGCCAATCCACGAACTCCGCCGACTCGCTCGACACGTGGTTGACGATCAGATCGGCCGTGACCTCGTGGCGGGCCGCGATCGCGCGGACGTCCTCCCAGGTGCCGAGACGCGGGTCGACGGTGCCGTGGTCGATCGGGTCGAATCCGGCGTCCGCGCCGTCGAAGGGCACGAAGAACGGCAGGATGTGCACCCCGCCGAAGTCGCGCAGCGGGCCGTCGAGCAGAGAACGAAGCCGCCGCAGGTCGCCGCCCAGGCGATCGGCGTAGGCCAGGAGCTCGACGCGCGTCATGCGCGGGCTCCGGTCGGCTCATCGGGAGAGGGTCCGCCGGACCCGGGAGGCGCCGGGCGGTTCGCGCTGGCGTCCGGCGATCCCGGGTCCGACGGGGTCGATGCCTCGGCCAGCCGGGCGACGCCGCCGGCCGGGGAGGTGAGTACGGGCACGTCGACGCCTGCGGCCTGCGCCGCGGCGGCCATCGACGCCTG
>Ga0209677_100523_pt1 | contig 21334 bp, 17 predicted proteins | sample AraplaCvi_mCL_r2_2_FD_184285 | JGI IMG/M metagenome (GOLD analysis project Ga0209677, IMG submission 184285) | Arabidopsis root microbial communities from North Carolina, USA - plate scrape CL_Cvi_mCL_r2 (SPAdes) (version 2) | ecosystem: Host-associated > Plants > Roots > Endosphere | place: USA... | reverse complement strand
CACCGAGTACGCGATGTCGTCGGAGAGGTCCATCACCTGGGCCTCGATGCAGCGCTGGCGCTCGGGTGCGCCGGCGCGCATCCACTCGAAGACGGCGCGGTCGTCGGCGTAGAACCCGAACTTGGCACGCCCGCTCGGATCGGCGACCGACGAGGATGCGGGCCACGGATACTTGCAGCTGGCGTCGAGGCTCGCCCGGGTGAGATTGAGGCCGTAGGGGCGCCCGTCGTTGCCGAAGACCTTCGGCTCCAGCCGGCTGAGCAGTCGGAGCGTCTGCGCGTTGCCCTCGAAGCCGCCGATCTCCGCCGCCCACGCGTTGAGCGCCCGTTCGCCGTTGTGGCCGAAGGGAGGGTGCCCGATGTCGTGCGCGAGGCAGGCGGTGTCGACGATGTCGGGGTCCAGTCCCAGGCTGTTCGCAAGCTCGCGGCCGACCTGCGCCACCTCCAGCGAGTGGGTCAGGCGGTTGCGTGCGAAGTCGAGGCCGGCCGTCGGGCTGAGCACCTGCGTCTTCGCGGCGAGCCGGCGGAGCGCGCTGGAGTGCAGCAGGCGCGCGCGGTCGCGCGCGAAGTCGCTCCGGCGGCTGGAGTGCTGCTCCGGCATCCACCGTTCGCGGTCGTGCTCGGTGTAACCGGGTGCGCCCTCAGGGAACTCGTCGCGCGATCGTGCGCCGGAGCGCGGTGCCGCCAGTTCATCCACCACTGTTGTGCACCTCCGCGTCGGCGACCTCTGCGCGCGCAGCACCATCGAGATCGCGGCTCGCGAGCCATCCATCGGGCAGTGCGGGGCGCTTCGGCGACCCGGCGCGACCGCGCTGGCCCTCTGCGGCCTCGCCTGGGTACTCCTGATCGGCGTCGAGGGTCGCGAGCAGCTCGTCCATATGCTCCAGCGTGTCGACGGTGGCGAGGCTTGCACGCAGGTCGCCGCCGACCGGGTAGCCCTTGAAGTACCACGCGACGTGCTTGCGGATGTCGCGGCAGCCGCGCTCCTCGCTCTCGAAGAACTCCGCCAGCAGTTCCGCATGACGACGGAACGCCTGCGCGACCTGGCCGAGTGTCGGTCGGGCCTGCGCCGCCTCCGCCTCCGAAGCGCTGAGCTCGCCCGCGCGTGCGCGGAATGCCGCGGCCAGGTCTCCGAACAGCCAGGGGCGGCCGAGGCAGCCCCGGCCGACGACCACGCCGTCGCACCCGGTCTCGTCGACCATCCGGAGAGCGTCGGCGGCCGACCAGATGTCGCCGTTGCCCAGTACCGGTGTCGAGGTCACGGTCTCTTTGAGCTTGGCGATCGCCGACCAATCCGCCTGCCCCGAGTAGAACTCGGCAGCCGTCCGGGCGTGCAGAGCCACGGAGGCGACACCCGCGCCCTCGGCGATGCGGCCGGCCTCGAGGTAGGTGAGATGGTCGCTGTCGATGCCTTTACGCATCTTGATGGTCAGCGGGATGTCGCCCGCCGCATCCACGGCGCCTTCGACGATCTCGCGGAACAGCCCCAGCTTCCACGGCAGCGCGGCCCCGCCGCCCTTGCGCGTGACCTTCGGCACGGGACAGCCGAAGTTGAGGTCGATGTGGTCGGCGCGATCCTCTGCCACCAGCATCGTGACGGCTTCGCGGACGGTCTTCGGATCGACCCCGTACAGCTGGATGGAGCGCGGCGTCTCCGACTCGTGGTGCGTGATGAGCCGCAGCGACTCGGGCGTCCGCTCGACCAGCGCTCGGGACGTGATCATCTCGCTGACGTAGAGCCCGGCGCCGAACTCCCGGCACAGCCGGCGGAACGCCGTGTTGGTGATCCCGGCCATCGGAGCGAGGACCACAGGCACGTCGAGCCGCAGCGGACCGATGGTCAGCTGGGGCGCGTGGCTTATCGTTGCAGTGGTAGACATCTCACTCGATTCTCCCAGAAGGCGTGCTGAGCTATGACCGAGAGCCCGGAATCTGTGGAAGACTCCCCCAGCGTCGAAGCTGTGGACACCGGTCGGGAGCGTGTGCTGGCCGATGCGGCAGCTCGCGGTGTCGACATCCGGATCATCGAACGGCCGGCCGCCCGGAGCCTCGCCGAGGCGGCGGAGCTGCTCGGCATCCAGCCCTCCGACATCGTGAAGACCCTGGTCGTGAAGCGCAGCGACGACACCTTCCTCTTTGCGCTCGTGCCCGGCGGACGCAAGATCGCCTGGCCGAAGCTGCGCTCCGTGCTCCAGGTGAACAAGCTGCAGCTGCCGGACGCCTCGGTCGCGCTCGCGGCGACCGGCTACGAACGCGGCACGATCACGCCGTTCGGAAGCACCACCGCGTGGCCGGTCGTCGCCGACGCCACGATCCTCGGCCGGACCGTCTCGATGGGCGCCGGCGAGCACGGCTACTCCCTCTTCGTCGACGCGGACGCGCTCATCGCCGCCTTCGGCGCCACCGTCGCCGACATCACCGACCCCGAGTAGCCCATCCACTGGTCCCAACATGCCGTAAAGGCACAGCGGCTTACGGCGTGTTGGGACCAGTAGTTTCCCGCCCGTGGAGAACGCACGACGCTCGCGCGCTGGATGATGCAGAGTGGCGTCATGAAGCAGCCGGGACCGCTCCCATCGATCCTCCGATCTCCCGCGTTCTCCGTCCGCGTCGCGGTGCAGGCCGGGGTGCCGGTACAGCGTCTTCGCCGCACAGACCTCGATGCGCCATTTCACGGCGCCCGGCTGATGCACGCGTCCAGCGGAGCCGATCTGCTTGCACGCTGCGCCGCGTACCGGACAGTGATGACTCCGGGCTGTTTCTTCAGCCACACCACCGCTGCATGGATTTACGGTCTCCCCTTGCCACGAAGTCACCCGGAGAACGATCGGCTTCATGTCTCGGCAGTGCTGCCTGTTCGAGCGCCGAAAGGTCGGGGTGTGCGTGGACACGCGCTTTCGAGCCGCCCATCAGTGCGACTGGTTCGCGGGATGCGGGTGCCAGAGCCCGCGGAGGTATGGTGCCAACTCGCGTCTCTCCTGACACTGGATGAACTGGTCATCGTCGGCGATGCCCTGGTGCGTCGGATAGATCCGTTTTGCGAAGTGTCCGAGCTGATTCAGGCGGCCAGTGAGATCTCCGCTCGACCAGGCGCCCGTAGGATCCGCGAAGCGATCCGGTTGGTGCGGGCTCGGACAGATTCGCCGATGGAGACGGTGCTCCGCCTGGCCGTCGTGCGCGCCGGCCTGCCTGAGCCTCAGGTGAACCACCCCATCGCCGACGGCTCCCGGAGGATCGTCGCCTCGGGTGATCTCGTGTTTCCCGCGGCGCGGCTGGTCGTCGAGTACGACGGGGACCATCACCGTACGGACGCAGTGCAATATCAGACGGACATCGATCGTGTGTATCGGATCGAATCTCTCGGGTGGACGGTCGTCCGCATCAGCAAGATGCACATGCGTGACGGGGCGAACGAGGCGCTTGCACGTATCCGGCAGGCTCTGAAAACGAATGGTCCCAACATGCCGTAACGCTCGGCGCTGACACGGCGTGTTGGGACCAATAGTTACGGGAGGGTGCAGGTGTCGCCGTCGCAGACGGCGCCGGCGGCGCCGAGTGGGACGAGCGGCAGACGCGGGGCCGGCTGGGGCGCCGGAGGCGCCCCAGCGGCGGGCGCAGCCGGCGTCGCCGGCACGGCGGGCGTCACGCGGTCACCGCGGCGCGCTCGGACCAGACCTGCTCGAGGACCTGCGCGAAGGCCTGCGCGTCCTGCGCACCGGAGACGCCGTACCGGCCGTCGATCACGAAGAAGGGGACGCCGTTGATGCCGTACTCGGTCGCAGTGGCCTGGTCGGCGCGTACGTCCGCCAGATACTGCCCGGATTCGAGGGCCGCCAGCGCCTCGGCGCGGTCCAGTCCTACCTCCGCGGCCAGGTCCGCCAGGTCGGCGATGCGGCCAACGTGACGTCCCTCGATGAAGTACGCGCGGAACAGGCGCTCCGCCAGCTCCAGCTGCGCACCACGCGCCTTCGCGAAGTGCAGCAGTTCGTGCGCCTTCACGGTGTTGGTGTGTTTCAGGCTGTCGAAGTCGTAGTCCAGTCCGACGGACGAGGCGATTCCGGTGACGCGCTCGAGCATCTGCTCGACCTGCGACGCCGGCAGGCCCTTGTGGCCCGCGAGGAAGTCGACCTCGCTTCCCTCGAAGTCGACCGGGGTGTCGGGCGAGAGCTCGAACGAGTGGTACTCGACCTCCACGTCGCGGCCGTCGCCGGCGCCGGCGAAGAGGCCGCTTCCCGCCTCGAACTTGCGCTTTCCGATGTAGCACCACGGGCACGCGATGTCGGACCAGATGTCGATCTTGATGGGTTCGCTCACGTCAGGCGCAACATCCTGCAGCGGTCCGACTATTCCGCGACGGGCGCATCCACTGCACCCCCGAACCGGCGATTGCGGCGCAGGTAGAGGTCCACCGCCTCCCAGAGGTCCGTCCTGCTGAAGTCGGGCCACAGCGTGTCGAGGAACACCATCTCGGCGTAGGCGCTCTGCCAGAGAAGGAAGTTGCTGGTCCGTTGTTCGCCCGAGCTTCGGACGAAGAGGTCCACATCCGGCATGTCCGGGAGGTAGAGGTGGCGCTGGATGGTCTTCTCACTCACCGCGGACGGCCGCAGCCGGCCCGCGGCCACCTCCTCGGCGATCGCCCGCACCGCGTCGGCCACTTCGGTGCGACCGCCGTAGTTCACGCACATCGTCAGGGTGAGGACGTCGTTCCCGGCCGTCAGCTGCTCGGCGTACTGCAGCTCCTTGATGACCGACGACCAGAGCCGGGGTCGTCGTCCGGCCCAGCGCACCCGCACTCCCCACTCGTTGAGCTGATCGCGGCGCCGGTGCAGCACCTCCCGGTTGAAGCCCATCAGGAAGCGGACCTCGTCGGGCGACCGCTTCCAGTTCTCGGTGGAGAACGCGTACACGCTCAGGTGCTTGATGCCGGCCTGGATGGCGCCGGCCACCACATCCAGAAGCGACGCCTCCCCTGCACGGTGTCCCTCGATCCGGGTGAGGCCGCGACGGTTCGCCCACCGGCCGTTCCCGTCCATCACGATCGCCACGTGCGAGGGAACGCCGCCCGCCGGGAATGCGGGTGGATGGACGCCGGTCCAGTCGAGCGGGCGGTACTCCACCGCATCCTTGTGCGTGTAGGGCTTCGGACTCATCCACTCGCCTTCTGGTCGTGCGTGTCGTGCTCGCGCTGGTCGTCCCGTTCGCGCGTGTCGTCGTGCTCTCGCTGCGACGGCGCGCCGCGCTGTTCGTTCCGCTCCGGCGGGATGTGCTGCAAAGAGCGCAGCCCGCGTTCCAGATGCCACTGGGTGTACGCGGCGACCACTCCGTTGGCGCGGCTGCGGGTGGTGTCGGATGCCGCGTCCGCCGCCTCCCAGTCGCCGGACAGCAGCGCGCCGAGAAGCGCGATGGTGGGAGCATCCACCTTGGGCGCGCCCGGGGGCGCACAGTTGTCGCACACCACGCCGCCCAGCTGGACGACCACCGCCGTGTGCGGACCGGGCGCGCCGCAGCGGGAGCAGTCCTGGAAGCTCGGAGCCCAGCCGGCGAGCGACAGCGCCCTCAGGAGGTAGGAGTCGAGCGTGAGGCCGGCACCGTGCTCCCGGCGCGAGAGGGAGCGCAGTGCACCCACGAGCAGGAGGTACTGCTGGAGGGATGCTTCGGCGTCGGTCAGCCGGTCGGCGGCCTCCACCATGGCGTTCGCTGCCGTGTAGCTGGCGTAGTCGTCCGCGATGAGGGCTCCATAGGCTCCCAGCGTCTCGGCCTGGGTGACGATGTCGAGGCTGCGCCCCTCGTAGAGCTGCACGTCGGCGACCATGAACGGCTCCAGCCGCGACCCGAACCGGGATGCGGTGCGTCGCACACCCTTCGCGACCGCCCGGATCTTGCCGTGCTGACGGCTCAGCATCGTGACGATGCGGTCGGCTTCCCCCAGCTTGTGGGTGCGGAGCACGACGGCTTCATCACGGTAGACAGGCACACTCCAGTATCGCGCGGCGGGCTGACAGTACGGCGGAGGCGGTGGTCCGGCGCGCGGGCGGCCGCATGAAACCACCGGTCCCGACATGCCGTATGGCGTGCGGGCGCTGCGGCGTGTTGGGACCAGCAGATCGCGAGAAGCCGAGTCGGCTCCACCGCGCATGATAGATATGACAGATGAGCACCCCCGCCCTCGCCATCGGCGCCCTGTCGATCCCGCTGTGGGGCGACCTGATCGCCGTCGGAGTCGGCAGCCTCCAGGGTGCGATGTTCGCGGCGGGATTCCGCGACCGCCGGCTCGATCTGCTCGGCGTCGCGATCATCGGGGTGGCCACGGGCGTCGGCGGCGGCCTCCTCCGAGACCTGCTGCTGAACGTCACGCCGCTGGCGCTCCAGTCCAACTGGTACCTGCCGATCACCGTCGTGGCTGCGCTGCTCGGGATGCTGCTGATCCGGCTGTTCCGGCGGCTGGATCCGCTGATCACCCTCCTGGATGCGCTCACGATCGGCCTCTTCGGCGCGATCGGCGCGAGCAAGGCGCTGGCCCTCGGCCTGCCGGAGGTGCCCGCGGTGTTCGTCGGGGTGGTCTCCGCGGTGGGCGGATCCATCCTGCGGGACATGCTGCTCAACCTGCCGATCGCGCTCATGCACGTCGGCTCGCTGTACGCCGTCGCGGCCGGCGCGGGCACCATCGTCCTCGTCGTGATGATCGACTTCGGCGCGCCGCTGACCGCAGCGGCGATCGTCTGCGTCCTGGTGACCCTGGTGATCCGCCTGCTCGCCGTGCGCTTCGGCTGGAGCCTGCCGGAGCAGCGGGAGCTGGGACGCATCCCGCGTCCGCGCTGGCCTCGCCTCATCCGCGCGCCGCACCGGACCGCGGAGAGCGCTGCGGAACGCACCGCCGACCGCACGGACACCGGCACGCTCCCCCGCTATCGCATCGACAAGGGCGAGTAGGGCCGTCGGAAACGGAGGACTTCCGTCCCGAATGACGCGGAAACGCGGGGAACGGAGGCGATCATGTCTGTTCGGGACACGATCGCCTCCGTTCGCTACGCGTGACGCGAGTCGGGAGACGCGAGACCGGGAGGGCGGGCGTCAGGACTCAGGCGCTGACCAGCTGGTCGGCCGAACGGCCGGCCGCAGCGCGCACGGCGCGGTTCACCGCGGAGACGACCGCCTTGAACGACGCCGTCGTGGTGTCCGCGTCGATGCCGACACCCCAGCGGCGCTGGCCGTCCACATCCAGTTCGACATAGGCGGCGGCCAGCGCCGACTCGCTTGCCGACAGCGTGTGCTGCGAGTAGTCGTACAGGTGCGCGTCGACGCCGTGCTGCTTCAGGACGTCGAAGAGCGCGGCGATCGGACCGTTGCCCTCTCCGGTGGCCTTGGAGACGGTGTCGCCGTCCCGCAGCGTAACGGTGAGGACCACGTGGTCGCCCGTCTCGTTCGTGGTCGACGTGCTGCCCAGCTCGAACCGGCCCCACTTCGCCTCGGGGTCGGAGGTCGGAGCGGGCAGGTACTCGTCCTGGAAGATCTCCCAGATCTGGTCGCTGGTGACCTCGCCGCCCTCGGCATCCGTCTTCGCCTGGACGACCCCGGAGAACTCGATCTGCAGCTTGCGCGGCAGATCCAGCGCGTGGTCGGTCTTCAGCAGGTAGGCGACGCCGCCCTTGCCCGACTGCGAGTTGACGCGGATGACCGCCTCGTAGCTGCGGCCCAGGTCCTTCGGGTCGACCGGCAGGTAGGGCACCGCCCAGACCAGGTCGTCGACCGACACGCCCTGCTCGGCAGCACGCGCCTCCATCGACTCGAAGCCCTTCTTGATGGCGTCCTGGTGCGATCCGCTGAACGCCGTGAAGACCAGGTCTCCGCCCCAGGGACTGCGCTCGCCGACGGGCAGCTGGTTGCAGTGCTCCACCGTGCGCTTGATCTGATCGATGTCGCTGAAGTCGATCTGCGGGTCGATCCCCTGCGTGAACAGGTTCACGCCCAGGGTGACCAGGTCGACGTTGCCGGTGCGCTCGCCGTTGCCGAACAGGCAGCCCTCGATCCGGTCGGCTCCGGCCATGTAGCCGAGCTCGGCGGCGGCGACGGCCGTTCCGCGGTCGTTGTGCGGGTGCAGCGACAGGATGACGTTCTCACGGTGGTTGAGGTGCCGCGACATCCACTCGATGGAGTCGGCGTAGACGTTGGGCGTCGCCATCTCGACGGTCGCGGGCAGGTTGATGATGACCTTGCGCTCCGGCGTCGGCTCGAACACCTCCAGCACCTGGTTGCAGATCTCGGCCGCGAACTCCAGCTCGGTGCCGGTGTAGCTCTCGGGCGAGTACTCGTAGTAGATCGCCGTACCCGGCACCAGGGACTCGAACTGGCGGCACAGGCGTGCGCCGCTCAGTGCGATGTCGACGATGCCCTGCTGATCGGTGCGGAAGACGACCTCCCGCTGCAGGATGCTCGTGGAGTTGTAGAGGTGCACGATGGCCTGCTTGGCGCCGACCAGCGACTCGTAGGTGCGCTTGATGAGGTGCTCACGCGACTGGGTCAGGACCTGGATGGTGACGTCGTCCGGGATGGCGCCCTCTTCGATGAGGCTGCGGACGAAGTCGAAGTCGGTCTGGCTCGCCGACGGGAAGCCGACCTCGATCTCCTTGTAGCCCAGCCGCACCAGCAGGTCGAACATGATGCGCTTGCGCTCGGGGCTCATCGGGTCGATCAGCGCCTGGTTTCCGTCGCGCAGGTCGACCGCGCACCAGCGCGGCGCCTGGGTGATGCGCTTCGTGGGCCAGGTGCGGTCGGGCAGCTCGACGCGGATCTGCTCGTGGAAGGGACGGTACTTGTGAATGGGCATGGCGCTCGGCGCCTGCGTGTTCTTCATGGTCTGTTTGCTCCTCGCGGTGTGGTGTGGAGAGCCGACGACGAACTCCGCGACGAGGGAGGCCCAGAACTAGGACTCGTCGCGGCAGCTAAGAAGGAGCAGACCGTACACAGTGGCGAGAATACCACGGAGCGCCAGAGCGTCGGCCGGGAACATCCTCACAAGTGGGTCACGCCCGCCCGCGCGCCACGGTCGCGGCCTGCCGCACCGAGAGCCCCGGCAGGTAGGCGCGCACCAGCGCGATGCCGATCGCCGGCAGTGCCACGGGGTCCGGATAGGCCATGATCAGCGGGTGCAGCTCGGGCTGGAACTTCTGCTTGAACTTGAGCAGCGAGCGGAAGCCGTACACCGGTTCCAGCGACGAGCTGAGGTAGCCGAGCAGCCGATCCATAGCGGCCTTGTCGCCCTCGGGCGTGGCCGCGGTGTGGGCGAGCGGCGCAGCGGAGAGCGACATGAACTCGATGCCGTCCTCCTTCATCCGGGTGGCCGCCTCGGCGATGAGGAACTCCATCACGCCGTTGATGCTGTCCGGACGGCGGCGCATGAAATCCAGCGTCCAGCCGACCACGATGCCGTTGCGGAAGGTCGGGAGCCAGCTGGTGACGGCCTCGATCCGGCCGTGTTCGTCGACCGCGAGCATGAGGCGGACGTCGGGGTCGCGGAGCTCGTCCAGGCCGCCGAGCGTGAAGCCCATCTCGGGCAGGTCCTTCTCCGCCACCCACTGCTCCGAGATGTCGGAGAGCTGGACCGTCGCACTGAGTGGCAGGGCGGCGAAGCTGGTCCACTCGGCGCGGACGCCGGCCCGCTGCGCGCGGTTGATGGAGGAGCGCACATCCTGCCACTTCTTGCCGGTCGTCGCCCACAGCTGCGGCCGGATCACGGTCTCCTCCGCGACGGTCATGGTCGACCAGCCGAGGCGCTCGAAGAGCGAGGCGTACCGCGCCTCCACGCTGTAGAACACCGGGATCCAGCCGTTGTCGTCGCAGAAGCGCGCGAATCCCTGGATGGCGCCGTCGTGCGGACCGACCGCCCCGAACGGCCCCCCGGTGGTCAGTGCGACGCGTCCCTCCACCCGGTAGGCGATCGCGCCTCCCCCGATGGGGTCGAACCAGTAGGAGTTGCCCGGCCAGGTGGCCATGAACGAGATCGCGTCGCCTCCGCCCCGATGCAGCAGCTCCCGGACCTGCCCGATGTCGCCGGTCCCCCGCCTGCGCAATCCACGCCCCAGCATCACCGGGATGGCGGCCACGATCGCGACGAGCCAGAACACCGTTCCGATGTTGTGGTAGACGACCGTCGCGAGCGGTGTCGTCGGGAGGTACTGCGCGGGCTCCCGTCGCAGGAAGCTGACCGGGATGAACCGCTCGAGCACGTCGTTCAGCAGGTCCTCGATGTCGATCGGACGGGTGAACCCGGTGTCCTTCTGCAGCCAGCCGACCAGCACGTACACGCCGATCAGACCGAACCCGGTCGCCAGAAGCAGGGTCACGTACCGGCGCACTGCCCGTGCCGTCGGCATCACGATGAAGTGCCGGCGGAAGACGACCAGGAGGATCGCCATGGCCAGGGGCACCAGGGCCGACAGGGCCAGGATGAGCGTGACCTCCCAGTACCGCGCCGACACCGTGGGCCGGGCCGAGGCGACGGGCAGGATGCCATAGTAGAGCGCCGAGAGCAGCGCGAGCAGGCCGTTCACCGTGACACCGAGCCAGACCGCGAAGCGACGTCCCCGCAGCAGTCCGTACGCCGCGACGAGAAGGAGGAGCAGCGGCAGCACGGACAGCAGCACCGGCCCCAGTCCGTGGATGCGCTCCAGCGTCAGCGAGTGGAAGCACTGGCGGGTCACGGCGAACGCCTGGCAGCGCTGGATGACGGCGGTGGCGCTCGGCGTCTCGTTGCTGAACAGCAGGCCCACCGGGGACAGCATCCCGTATCGCGTCGATCCGAGGAGGCCGATCACCGGACCGAGCGCGGTGATGGTCAGCGCGGCCGACAGCAGCACCCGGACTTCGTGGTGGGAGCTGCGCAGCCAGTCGCCGGCCACCCGTGTCTGCCGCAGCAACGGCCCGAGCGCCAGACCCGTCAGCACCGCCAGGAGCCGGTACAGGTCCGACGGCATCCCCGAGTAGAGCAGGTACATGATCGCGATCAGCAGTGTGATGACGCGGATGCGGCGGCGCCACAGCGTTCCGGCGAATGCGCTCGCGGTCATCACCGTGCCGCCGATGGCGGTGAACACGTCGAGCACCAGCAGCCCGTGCACGTTCCGGGCCCACAGCTCTCCGACGTCGTTGGCGATCACCTGGACGAGGACGCCGACCACGATGCCGACGGCCGCGGTGCCGAAGAAGGCGAGAACCGTCCGCCAGGTGCCCATCAGCCGCTCGGAGGCGCCGACGAGCACGACGGTCAGGACGAGCACGACGATCAGCTCGAGCAGGTTGTCGGTGAACAGCACTGCCGTGAACGGCGACCACCAGTGCCCGTCCATCAGCTGGATGGCTCCGGCTCCCAGCCAGCCCCGCAAGGGCCGGTGCGGCCCGTGAAGCGGTCCGGTCGCGAGGGCGAGCCCCAGGATGAGGAGGGTGAGCGCCGTCGTGAACGGATGCTGCGCGACGAGCTTCGCAGCCCGCGCGAGGACAGTGCTACGTGAGAGCAGAGCGGCCGGCTTCACGACCCCAGCCCCAGCTGCTCGGCGATCGCCGGGAAGCCGTGGGCGAGGACGTACCGCACGGTCTTCCAGTCGTGCGCCGTACCCGGCGAGCTCAGGACCTGCGCCCGCACACCCGCGCGGACGGCATCGCCATAGAGCTCCTGGGCGAACTTCGTGTACTTCGCATCCAGCTGACCGGTGCCGAAGATCATGACGGAGTCGCGGTAGGGCGCGTTCGCCTTCATCGCCGACGACGGCTGGGCCTTCTCGTAGGCCGCCGTCGATCCCCCGAATCCCGTGCGGATGGTGAGCTCCTTGTTCCCCAGCGTCGGCCCCAGCTCGCTCGAGGACGCGAGCGCCGAACCGAACACGTCGGGGCGGGCGCTCGCGAACTGCACGGCGCAGGTCGCGCCCTGCGAGTAGCCGAACACGCCCCATCCTGACGGGTCTCCGCTCACACGGAGGTGCGAACGCACCCATTGACGCACATCCGTCAGCAAATACGTCGCAGAGTTGCCGTACGCGGGCGAGTCGACGCACATGGGATTGCGCCCGGGGCCGCCGAGCTGGTCGGGAGCCACCACGATCGGTGCGTAACCGCCGTGCTTCGCCGCGAACGCGTCCATCACACCGGCGACGTCGCCCGCCGTGAACATGTCCGCCGGGGCACCCGGCTGGCCGGAGAGGGCGTAGAGCACGGGAAGCGCAGGAGGATGGGCGGTCAGTGCGATCGGAGGGAGGTAGACGACCGCCTCCCGTGCGGGGAACCGCGACACGGTCGAGGGGATGTAGACCTTGCCGATCTCGCCCTTCGCCGGCACGGCGGGCTGGCGGCTCGCCGGAGGGTCGGCCACCGACGCGCGCCAGTCGGTCCCCGCGACGACCTCGCCGTGCTCGGAGTGCAGCGTGAGTGCCTTGTACGGGATGACGCCGAGCACATCGTTCAGGTTGCGGTAGGCGCCGAAGTCGGAATTGATGCCGCAGAACGCCGCCGCCAGGAAGACCGGGATGCTGAGCGCAGCGATCACCTTCCGCCACCACCGCGAGCGGAACAGGTTGGCGATCGCAAGGCTCACGCCCGCGAAGCCCAGCGCCGTCCACATGGTCGTGACCTGCGTCAGGGTGACGCCGAACACGTCGTACACATCCGTCACGAGCCAGACGACGAACCACCCCAGCAGGCCGCCCGCGACTGCAGCGGTCAGCCCGGCGAGGGTCCGTCGCCAAGTGGGGCGGACCAGCAGGTACAGCACGAGGACCGCGGCTACGACGTTCAGCGTGAGGAGGAACGGCGCTTTGTCGATCCTCAGCGTCATGAGCCAGTTCAGGGGTGGATCCTCTCGGGGGCGGGCAGAGCGGTGCCGTCGTTGCGGCGACGTCCCATTATCGTCGGGTCACTTCATCGATAGCTGAGGCTCTGTGAGAGTTCAGCCAACATTCAGCGGTGTCACTCGACGGCCAGCGCCTCCATCGGCGAGATCCGCGTGGCCCGGCGGGTCGGAGCGATCGCGGCGAGGACGGCCAGCGCTGCGGCCGCCGCGGCGATCGCACCGAGGAACGGCCACGGGAGGGCCGGTGCGAGGAGGCCGCCGCCGGGGATCAGGCCGAGCAGCGACTGTGCGCCGATCCAGCCGTACAGGGTGCCGAGCACCAAGCCCGTGAGCACCGAGGCGACGGTCAGCTGGGCACTCTCGGCGAGGATCATCCGGCGCACCTGGGCCGCGCTGAAGCCGAGCGCGCGGAGCAGTCCGAGTTCACGGCCCCGCTGCAGCACGCTCAGGGAGAGCGTGTTCACGACGCCGCACGCCGCGATGACGGCGGAGAAGCCGACCAGCACGGTGAAGACGGCGAGCGTCCCTCCGATCACTCCTTCGGCTCCCGCGTACGAGTCCGGCTGCTTGGCGGCGGCGGCTCTCAGCTGCTGGAGCCAGGTCGACGCTGCCACGACGAACATCGTGATGAGGGTCACACCGATGACCAGGCCGATCGCCGTGCGCGAGCTGCGCTCCGGGTTCCGCACGGCGTTCGCGGCGGCCAGCCTCCCGGCCGCTCCCCGGCCGAACAGCACACCCACGCCGCGCAGGACCGCCGGCAGGAAGAACGGCGCCGCCAGAACCGTCCCGGTGAACGAGAGGATGCCGCCGAGCATCGCGACGAGCACTCCGTCATGCGTGAGGTCGGCGAGCATCCCGCCTGCGGAGATGAACACGCCGAGCCCGAGCAGGAGCCCGAGAACGAGCAGCCCGGCACCCGAGACGATAAGGACGAGCGTGACGGCGAGGCGTCCCCGGGTGCGCATCACCGTGGCCGGCCGCTCCTGGGCAGCGCCGAGCGCCTGGATCGGCGTGACGGACAGGACCCGGCGGCTGCCGACCCACGAAGCAAGCCACGTGGTGAGCACCACGACGACCGCCGGAGGAATCATCGTGAAGGTCAGCACGGGATAGAGCGCCTCCGGCAGGATGCCCGTCAGGACGAAGACGCGGACGGCGACCAGCCCGAGCACGGCGGCCGCTGCCCCGCCGGCTGCCGCGCCGATGAGGCCGACCACCAGGCCCTCGCCCGCGACCGAGCGGCGCTGGGCGCCGGCGCTGGATCCGATCAGCCGCAGGAGCGCGATGGTGCGGGTGCGGCCGGCGATGACGGTCGAAAAGGTGTTCGTCGTGACGATGGCGCCGACATACACGGCGACCACGAAGAAGACGCCGGCCACGACGGCCAGGGCGACCTGCACGCTGCCGTGCTCGCCCATCCGCGACCGGCCGATGTACGCACCCAGCACATTCACTCCGCCGACAAGAGCCACGCCGAATGCGGAGCTGAGAGCGGCGACCAGGATGCCGGCACGGTGGTCGCGGGCGTTCGCCCGGAAGGCGGAGAACGGCCGGCTCACGCCCGCGTCTCCATGCCGAGCATGAACGACGAGATCTCCTCGGGAGTGGACCGGGTCCGCTCGGCGGCGACGCGCCCGTCCGCGAGGAACACGATGTGATCGGCGAAGCCGGCCGCTACCGGGTCGTGGGTGACCATGGCGATGCTCTGACCGAAGCTGCGCGCCGCCTCCTGCAGGACGCCGAGCACCTCTCGACCGGTGCGCGAATCCAGGTTGCCGGTCGGCTCGTCGGCGAACACGAGATCCGGGCGGGTCGCCAGCGCGCGGGCGATCGCCGCGCGCTGCTGCTGCCCGCCGGACAGTTCGTGCGGCCGGTGCGTGAGCCGGTCGCGCAGACCGAGGGTATCGATGAGGTGGTCGATCCACTCCCTCTCCTCCGGCGTCGGGCGGTGCCCGTCCAGCTCGAACGGGAGGAGGATGTTGCCGCGCACATCCAGCGTGGGCACCAGGTTGAACGACTGGAACACGAAGCCGACGCGGCGGCGGCGCAGGAGTGTCAGCTCCGCATCCCGCAGGTGGGTGATCTCGGTGTCGCCGAGGAACACGCGGCCGCCGGTCACCGAGTCCAGGCCCGCCATCACGTGCATCAGCGTCGACTTGCCCGAGCCGCTCGGGCCCATGATCGCCGTGAACCGCCCGGCCGGGATGCCGAGGGTGACGCCGTCGAGCGCGTTGACGCGCCCGGCGCCCGTGCCGTAGGTCTTCGTGGCGGCCTCGACGCGCGCCACCGTGTCGGTGAGAGTGAGCTCCATGCCCTCCACGCTAGGGACGCGCGGGTGCGTGGCGGATCGGGCGGCCGGCCGATCGTGTGTCCTCCCTGAGGATGATCCTGGACCGCTATTCGGGGACCGTGAGGCCGTGCTCGAACGCGTAGACGACCATCTGGACGCGGTCGCGCAAGCCCAGCTTGGCGAGGATGCGTGAGATGTGAGTCTTCACGGTCGCCTCGCTGAGGAACTCCGACCCCGCGATCTCGGCGTTGCTGAGGCCCCGGGCGGCGAGCACGAAGATCTCGCGCTCCCGCGAGGTGAGGGAGGCGAACTCCGGCGGGGCGGGACGCGCCGGCTGGGCGGAGGAGAAGTACTCGAACAGCTCCCGGGTAGCCCCGGCCGCGATCACCGCGCTGCCCGCGTGGACCGTGCGGATGGCGGCGAGCAGGAACTCGGGCTCCGCATCCTTCAGCACGAACCCGCTCGCACCGCCGCGGATCGCCCGGGCGGCGGCCTCATCCAGGTCGAAGGTGGTGAGGACGACGATGCGCGGCGGTGTGCGGCCCGCGCGCTCGGCGTCCGCGATGATCGCGCTCGTCGCGGCGATCCCATCCATCACCGGCATGCGGATGTCCATCAGCACCACATCGGGCCGGTTCTCTGCGGCCAGCCGGACGCCCTCCTGGCCGTTGCCGGCCTCCCCGGCGAACTCGAGGTCGTGCTGCGAGCTCAGCAGCATCCGCACCCCGGCCCGGAACAACGGCTGGTCGTCGACCAGGAGCACCCGGATCCGGGGCGCGTCGACGCTCGTGGCGGTCACGCGGCGGTCCCCGGCAGGAAGGCGGACACCACGAACTCGCTGCCCTCCGGCGCCGCGGTGAGCGCACCACCGGCGAGGGAGGCGCGCTCGCGCATCCCGGGGAGCCCGTGCCCGATGCGGGGCAGGGAGCCGGTGGTGATCGGTTCGAGCGTGGTGTCTCTCATGGTGTTCCTCACGGTGATGATGAGCCCGGGCCCGCGGTCTGCGGGTCCCTCGGCGAGGACGACACTCGCCGGCCGGCTGGTGTCGCCGTGGCGCAGCGCGTTGGTGAGCGCCTCCTGCACGATACGGAAAGCGGCGAGCTGCGTTGCCGGGCCGAGGCGGGTCATGTCGCCACGGCGTTCCAGGACGACAGCGAGGCCTGCGGAACGGATGTGCTCGACGGTCTGGTCGAGGTCGGCCAGCGACGGTTGCGGGGCGTCGTGAGCGGTCGGACCGGCGGGATCGGACGGATGAGCGGGCTCGTTCGAGTCCGTCGCGCTTGTCGACGGAGACTGACGCAGTTCGGCGAGCAGCACCCGTACGTCTCCGAGCGCCGAGCGGGCGGTCGACGCGATCGTCGCGAGTGCCTCATCCACCGCATCCGGGTCGGACTGGCGGGCGTAGCGAGCACCGTCCGCCTGTGCGATGACGACGGCGAGCGAGTGCGCGACGACGTCGTGCATGTCGCGGGCGATGCGCGTCCGTTCCTGCTCGACGACCACATCCTCCACGGCTCGGTTGCGATCGAGCTCCGCCTCGGCACGCGCGCGCCGGGCCACCCGCGCGTTCCGCCAGGTGCGCACGAGCAGGCCGAGCACCCAGGACAGCCCGAGCACGGTCACGCTGACGACGAACAGGAACGCGAATCGCAGCGCGACGCTGGCGATCGCGCTCGACAGCAGGTCGTAGTACCCCTGCGAGACGGCGGCGGTGACCGTCAAGTACAGAGCGGCGACGACCGCACCCACACCGGCGGAGATGAGTCCGGCCCCGCGGACGATCCGGTCGCCGTAGGCACCCGTCGCGTACAGCACCACGAGCACACCGATGTCGGCGACCAGGATGCTGTGCCCGGTCGTCATCTGCAGCACCGCCGCCAGCCAGGCGATCGAGAGCGCGACGGCCGGAGAGACCCGCCGAAGGGCGATCGCGACGGCGAACGCGGTCATCACCAGGAACGAGGACCGGTCCGCGGCTCCCCCGGCCACCAGGCAGATCGCCGTGAAGGCCACCGCCCCGCCGATGTCGAACGTGAGCTGCGGCCGGGTCAGCCGGCGCACGAGTTCCGGGCGGGACGGGTCGTCCTCGTTGATCGGGGCTCCCCCGCTCGAGGCGAGCCAGACCAGGAACGAGCGGCTGTGCGCCCGGTCGGGCGTGCTCTCCGAGCCGACTGCGCCGTCCGCGGCGGCCGCACTCTGCGCGGCGCGCTGGCGCGCCACCAGGAAGCCGAGCAGCCAGGCGGCCACGAAGATCACCGCGAGCAGCAGGCTCATCAGCGCGAACCCCAGCCCCTGGCTGGTGTAGTAACCGCCGATCACCGGCCCGAACTGGGGGAACTTCAGGTCGCCGAGCACCGTGAACAGGAACGCGGACGCCGGCGCGAGCAGGATCGCGGACGCGAAGTCCAGCCAGCGCAGTGCGCGTCCGCCGTGGGCCGCGACTCCGACGAGCGTCACGACGACCGCGATCGCCGAGATCACGCGGAACGTCCCGTGAAGGGGCGCACGTTCCGTCAGCTCCAGCAGGACGGCGACCCACACGAGGCCGAGGGCGACCCCGGGGAGGATGCGCGACAGCGCGACTGCAGCGCAGTAGAACACGAGAGCGAGGGCGGCCGCCACGTCGAACGGCAGCCCGGTCACCAGCCACGCCGCGAACAGCGCGACGGCCAGCGCCGGCTCCAGCACCCAACGGTGCGGCGCGAGCGCGCTCAGCAGTCGGCGGCGGTCGGGCATGGTTCTACGGTACGGTCCTGCGGCGCCGACCCGCGCATCCCGGCGCAGCAATCATCCTCGAGATGTACTTCCGGCCTGCGGCGCCGCTCGCCGCCGCCGTCCGACGCTGCCGCCCGCCGCCGCCCGCCGGGCGTCGTGTCAGAAGCCGAGGCGGCCCAGCTGCTTCGGGTCGCGCTGCCAGTCCTTGGCGACCTTCACGCGGATCGACAGGAACACGTGCCGCCCGAGCAGGCGCTCGATCGGCTCGCGCGCCGCAGCACCCACATCGCGGATACGGCTGCCGCCCTTGCCGATCACGATGGCCTTCTGGCTGTCCCGCTCGACGAACAGGTTGGCGTAGACCTCTACGAGGTCCTTGTCGTCCCGCTCCACGATGTCGTCGATGGTGACGGCGAGCGAATGCGGCAGCTCGTCGTCCACGCCTTCCAGCACTGCCTCGCGGATGTACTCGGAGATCCGGTCCTCCAGGCCCTCGTCCGTGATCGCCTCGTCCGGATACAGGGGGCTCGGCGAGGTCGGCAGCAGCTTCAGCAGCTCGGACGTGAGTGTGTCCAGCTGGATGCCGCTCGTCGCGGACACCGGGATGATCGCCTCCCATTCGCGCAACGCCGACACCGCGAGCAACTGCTCGGCGACCTGGGTCTTGCCCACCGCATCCACTTTGGTCACGATCGCTACCTTCTTGGCGCGCGGGTACTCGTCCAGCTGCTCGTTGATGAAGCGGTCGCCCGGGCCGATCTTCTCGTCGGCCGGGACGCAGAAGCCGACCACATCGACATCGCCGAGCGTGGACTGCACCAGGCTGTTGAGCCGCTCGCCGAGAAGCGTGCGCGGCCGGTGGATGCCCGGCGTGTCCACCAGGATGAGCTGGCCGTCGGGCCGGTGCACGATCCCGCGGATGGCGCGCCTGGTCGTCTGCGGCTTCGAGCTCGTGATCGCGACCTTCTCGCCGACGAGAGCGTTGGTCAGCGTCGACTTGCCCACGTTCGGGCGGCCGACGAACGAGACGAATCCTGCGTGGTACTCGGTCACGATCGGGTCTCCTGGGTGGTGGTGTGGCGGGTCTCGGTGCGGCGGTCGGGCCGAGGGGGTTTGTCGTGCCTGTCGGGCTTGTCGTGCCGATCGGGCTTGTCGTGGCGGTCGCTCTTGTCGTGCCGATCGCTCTTGTCCGGGCGGCTCGGCCGATCGGTTCGCTCCTGGCGATCCGTGCGCTCCTGGCGCTCGGCGCGCCGCTCCTCGTCGCGCGTGGAGCGCGCCCGCTCGCCCGGCTCGGGCAGCAGGGCGACATCCCGTTCCGCGAGGACCGTCGCGACGTGCTTGTGCCGCCCTTCGATGCGCTCGACCGTGAAACGGAGTCCATGGACGCTCACCGTCGACCCGACCTCCGGCAACCGGCCCAGCGCCTTGGTCACGAGTCCGCCGACGCTGTCCACGTCGTCCTCCTCGATCTCGATGTCGAACAGCTCGCCGAGATCGTCGATGGGGAGGCGGGTGGCGATGCGGTAGCGGCCGTCGCCGAGCAGCTCCACGAGCTCCACCTCATGGTCGTACTCATCGGAGATGTCGCCGACCAGCTCCTCGATGAGGTCCTCGAGCGTCACCAGTCCCGCGATGCCGCCGTACTCGTCCACGACCATCGCCAGGTGGTTCGACTCCCGCTGCATCTCCGCGAGCAGGGCGTCCGCCTTCTGCGACTCGGGCACGAACAGCGCGGGACGAGCCAGGTCGCGGACCGTGATCTCATCCGCGCCGAGCGGGCGCTCGTAGCTGAGCTTGGCCGCATCCCTCAGGTAGAGGATGCCCGCCACCTCGTCGGGATCGCCGCCCTCGATGACCGGCATGCGGGACACCCCGGTGCTGAAGAACAGGCCCATTGCGGTGCCGAGGCCGGCCGTCGCATCCACCGTGATCATGTCGGTCCGTGGAATCATGACCTCGCGGACGACGGTCGCGTTGAACTCGAAGATCGAGTGGATGAGCTCCCGGTCGTCCTCCTCGAGCACCTCGAACTCGGTCGCTTCGTCGACGATCGAGAGCAGCTGCTCCTCGCTGGTCACCGGTGCGGACCGCGCGCGGGACGGCGTCACCCGGTTGCCGAGGCCCACCAGCCCGTTCGGGATGGGGCCGAGGACGACCCGGACGAAGCGGATCAGCGGGCCGGTCAGCTGCAACAGCAGCGTCGAGTTCGCGCGGCCGACGCTGCGCGGGCTCACCCCGACCAGCACGAACGAGGCCGCGGTCATGATCAGCGCGGCGAGGATGAGGGAGAGCCACCACTGCTCGAAGATCTGCTCGAAAGCGAGGGTGACCAGGACGGCGGCGGTCGTCTCGGCAAGGAGGCGCGCGAAACTGACGGCATTGAGGTAGGCGCCCGGGTCGTCTGCGATCGCGCGCAGCGACGTCTTCGCGCGGGACGTCTCCGCCAGGTCGGCGATATCGCCGCGGGACTGGACGCCGAGGGCGGAGTCGACCGCGGCCATCAGACCGCCGAAGGCCACCAGCAGGAACGCGACGACGAAGAAGAGCGCCTGCAGCATCCCGCCTCCTATCGCTGTCGGTCGTAGCGCGCGAATCCGACGAGGATGTCGCGCTGGATCGCGAACATCTCGCGCTCCTCGGCCGGCTCGGCGTGGTCGAACCCCAGAAGGTGCAGGATGCCGTGCGTCGTCAGCAGCAGGAGCTCATCCATCAGCGAATGACCGGCGGTCTCGGCCTGCACCTGCGCGACCTGCGGGCACAGCACGACATCGCCGAGCAGTCCGGCGGGCGACGGCTCCTCCTCGGTGCCGGGGCGCAGCTCATCCATCGGGAAGCTGAGGACGTCGGTCGGGCCGGGCTCGTCCATCCACTGCACGTGCAACTGCTCCATCGCCGCCTCGTCGACGAGGACGATCGCCAGCTCGGCGTCCGGGTGGACGTGCAGGATGTCGAAGGCGTAGGACGCCAGCCGCTGCAGGGCGGCCTCATCCACCGGGATGGTCGACTCGTTGTTGATCTCGATGCTCACTGCGGCCCTCTCGTCTGGCTATCGGCGCTTCGGGAGGTGGTCGCGCGGGAATGCGCCGCGGCGCTCAGCGCGATTGGCGAACTCGGCCGCCTGCTCGCGCTCGTAGTGGCGGGCCTGCTGGCGCGCGTCGTACTCGGTGTAGGCGTCCACGATGCGCCCGACCAGGTTGTGCCGGACCACGTCCTCGCTGGTGAGGCGGGTGAAGTGGATGTCGTCGATGTCGTTCAGGACACGGGTGACCAGCCGGAGGCCGCTCGCCGCGTTGGGCAGGTCGACCTGCGTGATGTCGCCGGTCACGACCATCTTCGAGTTGAAGCCCAGCCGCGTCAGGAACATCTTCATCTGTTCGGGCGTGGTGTTCTGCGCCTCGTCGAGGATGATGAACGAGTCGTTCAGCGTCCGCCCGCGCATGTACGCGAGCGGCGCGACCTCGATCGTGCCGGCTGCGAGCAGCTTGGGGACGA
>Ga0209677_100522_pt1 | contig 21397 bp, 15 predicted proteins | sample AraplaCvi_mCL_r2_2_FD_184285 | JGI IMG/M metagenome (GOLD analysis project Ga0209677, IMG submission 184285) | Arabidopsis root microbial communities from North Carolina, USA - plate scrape CL_Cvi_mCL_r2 (SPAdes) (version 2) | ecosystem: Host-associated > Plants > Roots > Endosphere | place: USA... | reverse complement strand
TCGGGCGCTGCCGGTGCCGCCGAAGCGGCCGGCGGCTCCGTGACCGTCTCCGCTTCCGGCGGCGAGACTTGGACAGATGGGACTTGGACGGTGACCGTCTGCGGCGACGCCAGCGGCGGCGAGACGATCGGCACCACCGGCTCCGCCGCCATGCGCGGCGGCGGCAGATTGTCCTGCACCGCCGGCGGCGTCACCTCCGGCTCCGGCGGCGCTTCGGCCGCCTCGACGGGCGCGGCTGTCGGCGGCAGCTCCGTCTCGGCCTCGGCCTTGATTTCGGGCTCCGGTTGCGGCGCGGGCTCGGCGTGAGGCTTGAGCTCGGGTTCTGGCTCGGATTCGACCACCGGCGCGACCTCGCGCGGCGGCTCTGCGAGACCTTCGGGGATGGCCGGCCGCACCGGCCGCGGCGCCAGCATGGTCTGCTCGAATGCCGACGGCGCGATCGTGGCGCCCTGGTCGGACGGCAGGCTCGCCACCGGCGTCTGCCACTGGAAGGCGTCGAGCCGACCGGTGACCGGCGAGACCGGCCGCCAGCGATCGCTGACATAGCCATCGGCGGTCCAGGCGGGATCGTGCCGCGCGCGCACTGCGCGCAGGGTCCATTCGCGCGCCTTGCCGGCATCGCCGTGCTCGGTGCGCTCCAGCTCCGCCATCAGCATCGCCACCCGCTGGGTCGGATTGTCGAGGAAAGGGGCGAGCACCGCGCGCGCCCGCGTGAACTCGGCGGCGTCGATCGCCGCGCGCGCCACCGCGAGCGCGCTCTCGATATGGCCCGAGGTCCGCGCCGCCAGGTTCTCCACCCGCGACAGCCGCTGCCTGGCCGAATCGCCGAGCCGCACATGGGCATAGGCGTCGGCGAGGTCGGGATGCGGGCCGGCCACCCAGGCGGTCTCGATGATCTTCATGGCGCGCCGCACCTGGTGCGCCTCGCTCTCGTACTTTGCCGCCAGCACCGCCGCGGGCACCAGGGTCGGCGCAAGCTTCACCGCCTCCATCACGCTGTCGCGCGACATGTCCCTGTTCTTGGTCTCCAGATCCAGCGCGCGCGCCGTCAGCAGCACGCCGCGCTGCCGCCGATAGGACGGCTTGTCGAGCAGGCGCGCGGTGTAGTTGCTGTCGAGGATCGCCAGCGCGCCGTTCCAGTCGCCGCGCGCGCAGCGGAAGCCGAGCACGGCATGCGAGGCCCAGGGGGCGTTCGGCGCGACCTTCAGCGCCTCGTCGGCAATCATGACGGCGGCGACCGGATCGTCGGCGCGTTGCGCCTCGATGAACAGGCCGCGCAGGCCGAGCAGGCGCGTATCAGCGCGCTCGGCCATGACGCGGAAGGCCCGCTGCGCCGCCTGCCGATCGCCTTCGAGCTGCGCCGCCTGCGCATGCAGCAGCAAGGTCAGCGGATCGTCGGATGCGAGCTTGCGCGCGACATTGGCATGCTGGCGCGCGGCGGCCGGATCGCCGTGGCCGATCGCGAGCAGGCCATGGGTGATGGCATGGCGGCCGCGGGCGTGACGGCGGGCGTGATGACGGCGACGGATATGGCCGGGCGCGCGAACCAGCGTGCGCAGGATGCTCCAGAGCAGCAGCGCCGCCACGATCAGCAGGAACACCGCGAGCACCGCGACCGGCAGCGTCGCTTCGATCCGGTACGGCCCCCACGTCATGACGACGTCGCCGTGCTGCTCGGCGACCCAGGCTGCACCGACGGCCGCGGCCCCGATCAGGATGAGGAAAAGGATGATCCGGATCATAGGTATTCCTTGGGCATTCCTATTGCGGGGCCATCATTGCTGCGAGGTCGTTAGTTCTGCGACACGTTGGCGAGCGCGGTCATCGACTCGTCAGCAAACTGACGTGATGCGGTGAGCGCGGCATCGCGCGCATCGGCCTTGTCGAGCCAGGCTTGCGCCGGCGCGCGATCCGCGGGCGCCAGCGTCTTCAGCTCGCGGCGGGCTTCCGTGAAATCGTTGCGCAACGCCGCCGCGGTGATCCGCGCCACGATCGCACCGCGGTCGGTGCCGGCGCCGTCGGTGCGCTCGATGCGCACCAGCTTGGCGGCGCCCGCCTGCAGCCTGTCGACCAGCGAGGTGCCCGATGTCGTCGCCTCCTGCGGCTGCGGCGACAGCTTCGGCACGACAGTCAGCAACTCGCGGTCGAGTGCGATCGGATTGGGCACGCCGGTCGCGGCGAACGTCTCGAGCGGCTTCAGCGCGTCGGCATTCGGCGCCAGCGACCTGGCGGTGTCGAGCGCGCTCACGAAGGGGTCGCCGTGCCGGACTGCGACGTCGAGCAACGCGGCGGCGACCAGGCGGCGCAGCGGCAGGTCATCGGCCGGCTTGGCATCGGCGATCTTCTTGTCGGCCTGTGCCAGCGCCGCGTCCTGGCTGCGGTCGGCGCGCTCGATCTGGTCGAGGCGCGCGCTCAGCGCGGCGAGACTGGCTTGCAGCGCGGCCGGGCCGCCATTGTCGCGCGGCGCCGCCTTCAGCTCGTTCATCGCCATATTGGTCTTGTCCGACTGCGCGCGCAGCTGCGCCACCTCGCTGCGCACCGACGCAAGCGCCTTGTCGAGCGCGTCTCCGCGCGATGCCGCCGTGGCATCGGATTTGCCGAGCCTGGCCTCAAGACTCGCAATCCTCGTGTTCAGCCCGTCGACCACGGTCGAAAGCTGCGGCGCAGCCGAGGGCGGCTGAACCTGCGGCCAGCCGAGCATCCAGCCGACGCCGATGACCAGCGCCGCAGCCACCGCGCCGGAGAACGGCGCGATCACCCAGGGAGAGACCCGCCGCGCCGCCGGCGGCGGGGCGGCCTCGACATGCGGCGGCACATCATCAGCCATGGCCGATGCAGCGGCGATCTCGTCTGCGTCGGGCTCCAGATCGGGCGCGACATGCGGATGCGATTCGCCCGCGACGTCGGACGAGGCTTCCGCAACCGCCTCGGCCGGCGCGGGATGGGTCTCGCTCGAGGTCGGTTCGAGATCGATGGTCGGCGGCGGGCGCCTGGACCGGCCGGAGTCGGGAACGGATGTCGCGGTGTCGGAGATGTCATCGACCATGGCTTGTGTTCCCTGGCAGCACGCGGTTGAGAAGACGTGCCGCCCTCTTACGCCATTCAGGACCGCAACGCACGAGCAAGCCCTTCCAACAATTCATTTTCATCCGGTCTGGCAGCGACGCTGACCTGGGCGGCGCCCGCCTCGCGCAGCACGTCCGCCACGGCGCCCGACATGCAGCATTGCGGCACGGCGAGCGCCGAGATCTCGACACCGCCGCTCCGCGCCGCCGCCACAAAGGCTGCGGCGCTGCGGCGTGAATAATGCAGCACCGCCTCGATGCCGTGCGCAGCGAAGGCCTCGCAAACCTCTGGCGGCAGCGCGGTGACCTGCGCCATGCGATAGACGGTCTGCGTCACCACGTGCAGGCCGCGCGCGGCGAGTTCGCCGGCGAGGTCGCGGGAGATGTCTTCGCCGGCGAGATAAAGAAGCGTATCGCGCTTGCGGAAGATCCGTTTCTTGACGCCGTTGGCGACCAGCTCGCGCAGGTCAGCCGCATCGCCGTCGGCCGAGACCACTTTCGTGAAGCCGGCCTCGCGCGCCACGGCTGCGGTCTGCGCGCCCACCACAAGCAGCGGCAGCCGCTTCAGGTTCGAGCCCTCCAACTGCGGCGTCGCCGCGCGGAGCGCATTGGCGGACGTGACGATCAGCGCGCCGATAGCGCGGTCAGTCTCGCCATCAGCCTCCTCGCCAGCCTCGTGACCGAAATCGGCCGGCAGCGGAACCGGCTCGAAACGCAGCATCGGGGCCAGCAGCACCTCGAAACCGCGTGCGCGCAAGGCTTCCGCGGTCCTGTCACTGTCGGGGGATGGACGGGTCACCAGCACGGCCATGTGCTATAGGTCCAGAAGCCGCACGGCGGACGGGTCGCAACTGACGGACGATTGCACCTGGCGACCTCGCAGGTTAGGCGGATACCGTCCTCATAATAGCCGAAGGGTTGAGATTGGGTAACGATTCACGACAGCTGGTGCTCGGCATCGAGACCACCTGCGACGAAACCGCCGCGGCGGTGGTCGCGCGCACGACCGATGGTTCCGGGCAGATCCTGTCCAACATCGTGCGCTCGCAAATTCACGAGCACGCGGCCTATGGCGGCGTGGTGCCGGAGATCGCTGCACGCGCCCATGTCGACGTGCTCGACAGCCTGATCGATACGGCGATGCGCGAGGCCGAGGTCGATTATGCCGACCTGGACGGCATCGCCGCGGCGGCCGGTCCCGGCCTGATCGGCGGCGTCATTGTCGGCCTGACCACGGCGAAGGCGATCGCGCTGGTGCACGACACGCCGCTGATCGCGGTGAACCATCTGGAGGCGCATGCGCTGACGCCGCGCCTCACCGATGGGCTTGCCTTTCCCTATTGCCTGTTCCTGGCCTCCGGCGGCCATACCCAGATCGTCGCGGTGGTCGGCATCGGCGATTATGTCCGGCTCGGCACCACGGTCGACGACGCCATGGGCGAGGCCTTCGACAAGGTGGCGAAGATGCTCGGCCTGCCCTATCCCGGCGGGCCGCAGGTCGAGCAGGCGGCAAAGGACGGCGATGCCGCGCGCTTTGCCTTCCCGCGCCCGATGCTGGGCCGCGCCGACGCGAACTTCTCGCTGTCCGGCTTGAAGACCGCGGTGCGCAACGAGGCAAGCAGGATCGAATCCATATCGCCGAAGGACATCAGCGATCTCTGTGCCGGCTTCCAGGCCGCGGTGCTGGATTCGACCGCCGACCGGCTCAGCGTCGGCTTGAAATTGTTCCGCGAGCGGTTCGGCGCGCCGACGGCGCTGGTCGCCGCCGGCGGCGTCGCCGCCAACCAGGCGATCCGTGCGGCGCTGGATGACGTCGCGAAAGCTGCCGGCACCAACCTCGTGATGCCGCCGCCGGCGCTCTGCACCGACAACGGCGCCATGATCGCCTGGGCCGGCGCCGAGCGGCTGGCGCTCGGCATGATCGACGGCATGGACTCGGCGCCGCGCGCCCGCTGGCTGCTCGATGCCAATGTGAGCGTGCCGGAGAAATTCTCCAACACGCGCGCGGGGTTTTGAGCGGTGATGGGGATGCTTCCTTATTTCTCCCCCGTGAGCGGCGTGCGCCTTAACCTCTCCCCGCTTGCGGGGAGAGGTCGATCGCGCAGCGATCGGGTGAGGGGGTACAGGTCTCAATACTCGCACCAGTCGGGCGTCTGCCCCTCACCCCAACCCTGTCAGCGCGAGCGAAGCTCGTCGCGACCCCGTAAGAACGGGGAGAGGGAGAACTGATACCGCCCGTGTCGCCGCCATTCCAATCGATCAGCATTATCGGTGCCGGCGCCTGGGGCACAGCCCTGGCTGCCGTCGCGGCGCGCGCCGGCCGTGACGTCACGCTCTACGCGCGCGATGCGGCGCATGCGGCGGAGATCGCAAAGGCGCGCGAGAACCCGCGGCTGTCAGGCATTCCGCTGGCGCCGGAGATCGCCATCACCAGCGATCTGGCGCTGGCCGCGCGCAGCGACATCACGCTGATCGTCGTGCCGGCGCAGCATCTGCGCGGCGCCGCCATGCATCTTGCGCCGCTGCTGAAGCGCGGCACGCCGGTGATCGCGTGCGCCAAGGGCATCGAGCACGGCACCCATAAATTCATGACCGAGGTAATCGCGGAGGCCGCGCCGAACGCTGCGCCCGCGATCCTTTCCGGCCCGAGCTTCGCCGACGATGTCGCGCGCGGCCTGCCGACCGCAGTGACGCTCGCCGCGCATGACGAGACGCTGGCGGCTGCGCTGGTGCAGGCGTTGGGGTCGGCGACCTTCCGGCCTTATCACTCGACCGACGTGCGCGGCGTCGAGATCGGCGGCGCCGCCAAGAACGTGCTGGCGATCGCGGCCGGCATCGTGGTCGGCCGCAGGCTCGGCGCCTCCGCGCTCGCCGCGCTGACCACGCGCGGCTTTGCCGAGCTTGCACGTCTTGGCCGCGCGCTCGGCGCACGCAGCGAGACCTTGACCGGCCTCTCCGGTCTCGGCGATTTGATCCTCACCTGCGCCGGCCCGCAGTCGCGCAATTTCGCCGCCGGCCTCGCGCTCGGCCGGAGCGAGCAACTGCCCGCCGGCAAGCTCGCGGAAGGCCAATACACCGCACCGGTTCTGGTCGAGCTCGCGGCTTCGCACAAGATCGAGATGCCGGTGTCGCGGGCAGTGGCTGCGATCCTGTCCGGCGTGGTGACGATCGATGCCGCGATCGAAGGCCTGCTGACAAGACCGTTCAAGGCGGAGGAGTGAGCCGCGCTTCTTGACCTCGCCCCGCTTGCGGGGAGAGGTCGGATTGCATCGCCAGATGCAATCCGGGTGAGGGGGGTACAGGTCTAACAACTCGTCCCGACCGGGCGTCTGCCCCTCACCCCAACCCTCTCAGCGCGGGCGAAGCTCGTCGCGGCCCCGTAAGAACGGGGAGAGGGAGCGCACCGCGTCGTGTCGCCGAGCTCGCACTCAATTCCTCATAACTTGTCTGTCCTCAACCGCCCTTCCCGCCGCACACATGCTGTAATAGCCTTCGCGCGATCCGACGGATTCCCGACCAATAACCAACAACGAATCCAGCAGAGGAAGCGCATGCGCAGAGCAAGTTTTGCTGCCGTATCAATTGGCCTCGCATTGATCATCAGTGGGGCCGCCGCTCACGCCCAGACCACGACCACCTACGACGAGCTCGCCAAGAGCGAGGCCGCGGCCAATGGCGAGGCCGGCAAGCGGGTGGCGCCGCAGAAGTCGATCGGCAATCCGACCGACGAGGTCAGCCCCGCGATGCAGGCGCTGATCGGCGCGCCCTACCCGCCGCATTTCAACGCCGATCCGAAGACGCCGGCCGAATGGAAGGAGCTGATCGACCGCCGCGCGAAGCAGGCGACGTCAGGCATCCCGACCATGAAGCAGAAGCTCGGTGTCAGGGTCGAGGAAACGAAAATCGCCGGCGTGCACTGCTTCATCGTCACGCCCGACAAGATCCCGTCGCGCAACCGGAGGCGCCTCCTCGTTCACGTCCATGGCGGCGGCTACGTATTCGGCCCCGGGGAGGCAGCGTTGCCCGAGGCGATCATGATGGCCGGCTTCGGCGGCTTCAAGGTGATCTCGGTCGACTATCGCATGCCGCCGGATTTCCCCTATCCCGCCGCCATGGACGATGCGATGGCGGTGTGGAAGGTGCTCACGAAAACCAACGACCACCGGCGGATGGCGATCTTCGGCACCTCGACCGGCGGCGCCATGACGCTCGCCATGGTGCTACGGGCCAAGGACGAGAAGCTGCCGCGGCCGGCCGCGATCGCACCGGGCACGCCGTGGGCGGATATCGACAAGGTCGGCGACAGCTACGCCGACAACGAGTGGGTCGACAACGTGCTGGTGACCTGGGACGGCTGGCTCGGCCGGGCCGCCAAGCTCTACGCCAACGGCACCGACCTGAAGAATCCCTACATCTCACCGATCTATGGCGACTTCAAAGGTTTCCCGCCCACCATCCTGACCACGGGCACGCGCGACCTGTTCCTCTCCAACACCGTGCGCGCCCATCGCAAGTTGCGCCGTGCCGGCGTGATCGCCGACCTCAACGTCTATGAAGGCCAGTCGCACGCGCAATATCAGTTCAACGTCGACGCGCCGGAGACCAAGGAGGCCTTCACCGACATCGCGAAGTTCTTCGACAAATATCTCGGGGAATAGCGCGCAATCACTCTATTTGTCGTCATGGCCGGGCTTGACCCGGCCGCCCACGTCTTGACTATGCTATATCGGAAGACGCGAACATGGTCGCCACTAGAGCCGCCATGACCAACGAATGGTTGAGTGCGATGAACTACTGGCTGGTGAAATCCGAACCTTCGACATGGTCCTGGGACCAGCAGGTGGCCAAGGGCGCCAAGGGCGAGGCCTGGACCGGCGTGCGCAACTACACCGCGCGGCAGCATCTCGTCGCGATGAAGAAGGGCGACCTCGCCTTCTACTATCATTCCAACGAGGGCAAGGAGATCGTCGGCATCGCCGAAGTGATCAAGGAGGCCTATCCCGACCCGACCGACAAGACGGAAAAATTTGTCTGCGTCGACATCAAAGCTGTCAAACCGCTGAAGACACCGGTGACGATGGCCGCCATCAAGGCCGAGAAGAAGCTGGCCGACATGGCACTGGTGAAATACTCGCGCCTCTCGGTGCAGCCGGTCACCCCTGAGGAATGGAAGCTCGTCAGCAAGATGGGCGGGCTGTAGACGCGCAAGGTCTTGTAAGACGGGCCAGACCCAAGCGCCATTCGTGGTAGCGGCCGGCTGCCGCAGGCTGTGTTCTTTCGGCGCCGACACCATGATGCTACGTTCACCTGCAGCAGGGAGCACCTGCTTCCTGCTTCTACCGAACAGGAGAACGACATGCCTGACAGTGTCTACAAGGTCATTGAGCTCGTCGGTACCAGCGGTGAATCCTGGGAAAAGGCTGCCACCAACGCCGTCGAGCAAGCGGCGAAAACGCTCCGAGACCTGCGTGTCGCCGAGATCGTCGAGCTCGATATGCAGCTCGACGCCAAGGGGAAAGTCGAAGCCTATCGAGCCAAGGTCAACGTGTCGTTCAAGTTCGAAGGCTCATGAGCTGAGCGAGGCTGGGTCTAGAGCAGGCCGGGGACGACAGTGGATCTGGGACACGTGCTGAAGCAGCGCACTCCACTGTCGTTCTCGCGCATGCGAGGGCCCATAACCACCGAACGATTTGATAAGTCGGCTGTCGCTCCAGCTTTCGCAAAATGAAATTTCGCGGCTATGGATTCCTGGCTCATCGCTTCGCGATGCCCCGGAATGACGACGGAGAGCGGTGCGCCAGCCGGTCATCCCCCCTCGGGCAAGGTGAAGACAGCGCATGGAGATGCGATGCCGCGCAGGCTATGCGTTCCGAGCGCGATCAGCGGCAATTCGGTCTGTGCGGCGAGAGCGCCTGACACGAGGACCGGCTTCTCGAGCGGCCGGCACAGGCCTTCCAGCCGGCTCACCAGATTGACCGCGGGACCGATGGCGGTGAAATCCAGCCGGTCGGCCGCCCCGATATTGCCCCAGAACACTTCGCCGAGATGCAGCGCGACGCCGAACGGCAGCGGCGGCTGCCCTTGTTGCTCCCGCTCCTTGTCCAGACGCGCCATTCCGGCCCGCGCCGCGGACGTGGCGCGCAACGCCGCGTCGCTGGCAGCTCGCGGAGAGTCTCCGACAACTGGAAAAATCGCCAGCACGCCGTCGCCAACGAATTTCAACACTTCGCCGCTGAACGCATGAACCGCGCCGGCGATGCGATCGAACCAGGCGTCAAGCGCCGAAATGACGTCCGACGGAGGACGGCTCTCCGACAGCGCCGTGAACCCGCGCAGGTCGGCAAACAGCAAAGCCGCCTGGATGGTTTCGCCGACATTGCGCCGGAGCGGCGCTGAGAGCACCCTGGCCGCGCTGCGCCGGCCAAGATAGGCGTCCAGCGCTGCCCTCAACGTGTCGCGCGCCGACAGCGCAGCAAGGGGTGCGGCGGCGAACCGCGCTGCCTGGCGCAGGTCCTCAATCTCATCCAACGTGAACGGACGCGGGCCGATCCAAGCAAGCGAAGGTCCACCCGGCCGCGCGCCGACCTGATCCTCATGCACGACGCCGGCCGCGATGCCGGCGAGCCAGCGTCGACCCGGATCGTCGGACGGGGCGGAGCCGAGCGGCGTCAAGGGTCCGCCCGGCGCGAACCCCAGGGCCTCGATGATTTCTCCGCTGGTGGCTCGCCACAGCCAGGTGCGCCTTGCAATCAACGGGTGTGGAACGGCGAGCGTCAGCGAACCGCCGGCCAGCGGGAGACCGTCCCTGTGCAGATGCGCGCCAAGTTCCGCGAGCAGCCGATCGGCGCCCGAGACCTCGCTCGCCGCATCGACCAGCCAAGAGAGCGTGCAACAGAGCCTGGAGGACAGCTGCATGATATGATCATGGAACGGCGGCCCATCCTTGTCACGGACTATGCCCATGACAGAGCCCCCCGCAGCCAGCCGCCGAGCGTTGAGGAGATGTCGATGACGGAACCGCTTGTGATCCAGCGCGAGCTCCAGATCGCCGCCCCGCCTGCGACCGTATTTGCCTTCCTGACCGATCCCGAAAAGATCATGAGCTGGATGGGCGCGGAAGCAACGGCCGAGGCGCACCCGGGCGGGCTCTATCTCATCAAGGGCGTCGGCCAGCGCGCCACGGCGCGGGGCACGTTCCGGGAGGTCATACCGGTTCACCGCCTAGCCTATAGCTTCGGCTGGGAGGGCGGCGAGGAGGTGCCGCCGGGTTCGAGCCTGATCGAGATCGATCTTGTCGACCGCGACGGCGGCACATTGCTGCGGATGACCCATAGCGGTCTTCCGAACGAAGCGCAGTGCGCGGCTCACGCGCGGGGTTGGACGCATTACCTCGGCCGACTGGCCATCGCCGCTGCCGGCGGCGATCCCGGCATCGATCAAGGCGCTGGCTCGCGCGAGGCTTGATCCGATTCATCGATCGGCTCGGATAGCGAACACATCGGTGTCAACGGTGTCTTCTCGCTGCGCCGGTTCTACTGCGCCGGCCACGCATGCATGGCATGCGCAAATTGCCCGTCGGGTTACTTTGTCGCAAGGCTGCACGCTTGCGCTGTCGGGCAAATCAGAACGATCTTTCCGCACGTCCCGCCTCCATGACGGAGAGGCGTATCGCGATCGTCACGAGACGTGGGAAGCGGGATGCGATGGACGCGACGTGCCGCATCGTGCAATCAGCACGAGGACGAACGGCATGGCGCGGACGTGAAATCGTGCGGTCCTGGCCTCCCGGTGCTGAGGCCAAGCCTTGCGGAAGATGAGCCGCAGGGCGACGGGGACAAGACAGCCGGTCCCCGGGGAGACCACGTATAAGCGTTAAAACCGTCGCGCAGGGAAGGCCGGATGTTCGGCTCGTACCTGTGGTGACTGCCGCCTGCTTTCTTTTCTGCAGGCGGGCCATGGGTGTGGGCTCACACCCGGCCTTCCCTGCGCCCTCTGCTATTTGAGGGTAACGAGATCAGCATAGCTCGGGCATTTCTTGCCGCGAGAACGCAATGATGCGCCTGATGAATTTGGTAGTCGCTTCATTACCCGCTTCATCGCCTGCCCACGGATCTCGCGACAGCACTCTGCTGTCGTCCCGGACAAGTGAGCGCAGCGAACGCGATCCGGGATCCATAACCACAGGACGGTGTTTTGAAGAAAGCTGGAGCTACCGGCGTGAAATGCAATGACGAGTCGTGGTTATGGGTCCCCGCCTTCGCGAGGACGACACCGAATGTGCGGCAACGCTTTGCGACCTTAACAATCGTATTACGCCGCAGCCGCCATCACGACCTGGGCCAAAAGCTGCTCACGCCTGCTCTGCGAGCGCTGGCCTTTCATGGTCGCGGCGAAGCGCTCCAGGATGCCGTCCTCGAACGCGGTGACGATGGTGTCATGCACGTAGCTGCGGCGGCAGATCGCCGGCGTGTTGGTGAGCTCGTCGGCGGCGGCGCGGATCGCTTCCAAAATCTGCTTCTTGCGGCCGCGCGCGCTCGCCGCCGGCGTCACCCGCGACAGCGTCTCCAGCGCAACGGCCGAGGCCATCAAGGTGCGAAAATCCTTCAGCGAGATCTTGATGCCGGCGATCTCGCGCAGGAACGCATTCACCTGCGTGGTCGAGACCGCGCGCACGATTCCCTGCATATCGCGATACTGGAACATGCGCTTGCCCGGCAGATCGCGCAGGATGCCGATGGCGCGCACCAGCTTGGCCGCGTCGCATTCCTTGCGCACCGCCTTGCCGCCCTTGGCCTTGAAGGTCAGCACGAAGCAATCGTCTTCCAGCAGGACGTTGGATTTCAGCAGCGTGGTGGCGCCGCGGGTGCCGTTCAGCCTTGCATAGGATTCGTTGCCGGGGCGGATCGCGGTGCGCGCGATCAGCTCGATCACGGCGGCCAGCGCAAACTCCCGCGTCGGCTCCTCGCCGGCGAGATGCTTGTTGACGGCGCGTCGAATGCGGGGCAGCGCGCCGACCAGCTTGGCCAGCCGATGCGCCTTGCGTTGCTCGCGCACTTTCTCCCAATCCGTGTGATAGCGGTATTGCAGCCGGCCGGCGGCATCGACGCCAACCGCCTGGAGATGCGAGTTCGGGTCCGGCGAATAGCGTACGTCGCGATAGGCCGGCGGCATCGCCATCGCCTTCAGCCTGCGGATGGTGCCGACATCGCGCACCGTGGTGCCGTTGGCGCGCGTGAAGCTATAGCTCTTGCCGCGCTTGACCCGGCGGATGGTCAGCGCGGCCTGCTCGCCGAGCGTCAGGCCGAGCTCTTCCGCCAGCTCCTCGACGGAGGTCTTGGCGTCGGGCTTGGCCTTCGAAAGCTCTTTCAGGGACAGCTTGCGGCGGGGTGGTTTGGGCGGCCATTGGCCGAGCGCCTTGGCAAGTGCAACGTCGGGATCGGCGGAGCCGGGCCGGACGGCCTCAAAATTCTGCTGATCCATCATTACCTTAGACACCTCGCCGGCTGCTTTATTCGCTTAATGTCCCCGGCTGACGTTTGGTTCCTGCCAGGTTATCCACACCTTAGCTGCGACATAGGGCGTTCCTGCTCGGATGGCGAGTCCTCAATTTCGGGCGATTCGGTTTCTAAATACCGTTCATGCCAGCCATTCCCCGGGAACGTTGACCGGGCACGGCCTGCTGGCAAGGCCATCACAACCGAGACTTGCGATTGCTTGATCGACCGCAAGGCGCAGTTCCCCGCCGAAGGTTCTACTTGTCTATGCTTGTCCGGCTCGGCTAGGCGGACGCATAGTGAGACAACGACGACGGCCCGCGATCAACGCGTGCGCAGGCCGCATGGTGGAGGGTGAAAATGTCCGAGAAGATCTATGACGTGCCGGCCGAGTGGACCAAACGCGCCCTCGTCGATGCCGCCAAGTACAAGGAGATGTACGCCCGCTCGGTCTCCGACCCCAACGGCTTCTGGGGTGAGCAGGCCAAGCGCCTCGACTGGATGAAGGCGCCGAGCAAGATCGATAACAGCTCCTACGCGCCCGGCCACGTCTCGATCAAATGGTTCGAGGACGGCGTGCTCAACGCCGCCTACAACTGTATCGACCGCCATCTGCACAGCCGCGGCAACCAGACCGCGATCATCTGGGAGGGTGACGACCCCTCGGAGTCGAAGCACATCACCTACCGCCAGCTGCATGACGAAGTCTGCAAGATGGCGAACATCCTGCGCACGCGGAACGTCAAGAGAGGCGACCGTGTCACCATCTATCTGCCGATGATCCCGGAAGCGGCCTATGCGATGCTGGCCTGCGCGCGGATCGGCGCGATCCATTCGGTGGTGTTCGGCGGCTTCTCGCCGGACAGCCTCGCCCAGCGCATCAAGGACTGCAAATCGAATGTGGTCATTACCGCCGACGAAGGCCTGCGCGGCGGCAAGAAGGTGCCGCTGAAGGCCAATGTGGATGCGGCTCTGAACAAGGTCGACGGCGTCGACTGGGTGGTCGTGGTCAAGCGCACCGGGGGCAAGGTCGAGATGAACCCGACCCGCGACCTCTGGTACCACGAGGCGGCCGAGGTGGTGACGACGGAATGCCCGGTCGAGCACATGCACGCCGAGGACCCGCTGTTCATCCTCTATACGTCAGGCTCGACCGGTCAGCCGAAGGGCGTGCTGCATACCACTGGCGGCTACCTCGTCTACGCGGCGATGACGCATCAATACGTCTTCGACTATCACGATGGCGACGTCTACTGGTGCACCGCCGACGTCGGCTGGGTCACCGGCCACAGCTACATCCTCTATGGTCCGCTGGCCAACGGCGCGACCACGCTGATGTTCGAAGGAGTGCCGAATTATCCGGACAATTCGCGCTTCTGGCAGGTCATCGACAAGCACAAGGTCAACATCTTCTACACCGCGCCGACCGCGATCCGCGCGCTGATGCAGGGTGGTGACGCCCCTGTGAAAAAGACCTCGCGCACCTCGCTGCGCCTGCTGGGCTCGGTCGGCGAGCCGATCAATCCGGAAGCCTGGGAATGGTATCACCGCGTGGTCGGTGACAGCAGGTGCCCGATCGTCGACACCTGGTGGCAGACCGAGACCGGCGGCATCATGATCACCCCGCTGCCGGGCGCCATCGCGCTGAAGCCGGGGTCGGCAACCCTGCCGTTCTTCGGCGTGGCGCCGGAGATCGTCGATGCCGACGGCAATCCGTTGGAGGGCGAAGCCACCGGCAATCTCTGCATCACCAAATCATGGCCGGGGCAGATGCGCACCGTCTATGGCGACCATGCGAGGTTCGAGCAGACCTATTTCTCGACCTACAAGGGCAAGTATTTCACCGGTGACGGCTGCCGGCGCGACGCCGACGGCTATTACTGGATCACCGGCCGCGTCGACGACGTCATCAACGTCTCCGGCCATCGCATGGGCACCGCCGAGGTCGAGAGCTCGCTGGTCGCACATCCCAAGGTCTCCGAAGCCGCCGTGGTCGGCTATCCCCACGACATCAAGGGCCAGGGCATCTACGCCTATGTAACGCTGATGTCGGACATCGAGCCGACCGAGGAGCTGCGCAAGGAGCTGGTGGCCTGGGTGCGCAAGGACATCGGCCCGATCGCCTCGCCGGACCAGATCCAGTTTGCGCCCGGCCTGCCGAAGACACGCTCCGGCAAGATCATGCGTCGCATCCTGCGCAAGATCGCGGAGGACGAGCCGGGCTCGCTCGGCGATACATCGACGCTCGCCGATCCCGCCGTGGTCGATGATCTCGTCAAGAACCGTCAGAACCGGAGGGACGAAAAGCAGGCGTAGGATTGTCGGGTCGGCCGTCGATCGATGACGGATCGGCCCGCCGAGCCGACGCGAATGGGGCGCGAACAGCTGCGCAGATGCGCTCCCTCCCACTCCCTTGTTGGGGAGGGGGCGCTACACATGATGAGCTCGCCGCAGGACTCCCGCGGCGCCGAGAATAGGCAACGATTGATTGCTCACGCCGATGTCAATCAGTGCTGCGTTCGCGCGACGGGTTTGCGCGCGGGTGTTGTTTCCAGGTCATTTACTTTGATTGCAACTTTTCATCTTCTCCTCGGCAGGAACGACCCCGCGGACTGTCTATCCGGCAACCATTCGTTGAGCATGCCCCCGTAAAACTACGGTAAGTAGAGGCGAGCGATCGGTCTTTGCAGGGTTGTTGGGTGCCGCTTGCGTCCCCCGGGGCGCAAAACGCGGCGCCGGAGCAGACGAGGCGGAGCGACCATGTTGAAAGGCATTGCGGTGGCGCTGGCTGCCACCATCGGGACGGCAGTTGCGACGACAGAGCCGGCTCTCGCGCGGCCCGAGCTGGTCGGGGTCGGCAGCCAATATGCGCCGGGCACCATCGTGGTGAGGACGGGCGAGCGCAGGCTCTATCTGATTCTCGATGACGGACACGCCATGCGCTATCCGGTCGGGGTCGGCAAGAACGGCAAGCAGTGGGCCGGCACCGCCAAGATCGAGGGCAAATACAAGTACCCGGCCTGGGCGCCGCCCGACGACGTCAAGCACGACCATCCCGCCCTGCCGGACCTTATTCCCGGCGGCTCGCCGCGCAACCCGATGGGCGTCGCGGCGCTGACGCTGTCCGGCGGCGGCGAATATGCGATCCACGGCACCAACGTGCCGAACTCGGTCGGCGGCTTCGTATCCTATGGTTGCATCCGCATGCTCAATACCGACATCACCGATCTCTATGATCGTGTCTCGGTGGGAACCACCGTCGTGGTCACGCGCTGACGATTCGTCTCAATATCTAAGTCCGCGGGAGGCTGCGCCGTTGCGCAGCTTTTCCAGCAACAGTATCAAATAATACAACTTTCGGTAGTTTTACCAGCATGCCTGTTTAGGTTGTATTTAACTCTGTGGCGCCAACTCGCGTGTAGCGAATCGCGGGGGGGTCTGCGCACTATGGGACGGTTCAATTTTCGCATCGGCACGAAGCTTGGCCTCACGGCAGGAATCGGCGTCGTTCTGGTCGGCGGCATGCTGGCCAACCAGCTTTACGGCAATCGGCTGATCGCTGAATCCAGTCGTTCCGTCTCGGCGAACTACACCAACAAGTCCAGCGCGCAGACTGCGGACAGCGGAATGATCCGCGCGCAACTTGCGATCCGCGAGATCAGCGCCGCTCGCTCCGCCGCCGAGCTCGACGAAAGCACGCAGATGTTCCGCGCCAGCATTGACGCTGCGGGACGCGAGATCGAGGCGACGGGTCTGCGGGCCAAGCGGCCGCAAGTCAAGGAACTCTACCTCGGCACCAAGACACTGATCGATCAGTATTTGGGCCTCGGATCTCAGCTCGCCGCCGCGCAGAAGACCTCGATCGACGCGTTGAGCAAGAGCACTGACGCGACTGCAGCATGGACTCACGCTCTGGATCAGTTGCTGTCGTCGTCGGCTCTCACCTCGTCAGCGAATCGTGCCGGCCTCGAAGCCGAGCTGAATGACGCCGGCGCGCTTTTCAAAGCGGCCGACGCCGCCCTGTGGCGCTTTGCGAGCACCGGCGCTCCGGCGTCGAAGGACGAGGTGGCCCAGCGCATCGAGGGCGCGATTGAAGCGCTGAAGCGCACGCGCACGCTCGCCGGCGACAACCAGATCACGGCCGCGATCGATCAATTGGCCGCGGCGGTCGACCACTTCAAATCGTCCGCCCACCAGGCCGCGGAAACCCAGCATCAGAAGAATCAGCTGTTCGCCGATCGCCTGCGACCGCTCGCCAGCGAGATCGGCACGCGCGTCAGCAAGGCCGTGGCCTATGGCAACGAATTTGCACAGGAACGCCAAGTCGAGCTGTTGGCGACCATGAGCTCGGTCACTGATGTCGCGCTGATGGTCGGCCTGCTGGTCGTGCTGATGCTGATCGGATCGGCACTGTTCTCGGTGTTCAACATCGCCCGCCCGATCCGACGGATCGGCGACGTTCTGCTCGAGCTCGCCAACGGCAACAAGGCCGTGGACATTCCCTACATCGAGCGTGTCGACGAGGTCGGCGACAACGCTCGCGCCGCGCACACCTTCAAGAACAACCTGATCCGCATGGAAGCGATGGAGGCCGAGCAGAAGGATCAGGAGGCGGTCGCCTCCACGCGCCGCAAAGCCGAGATGATCAAGCTTGCCGATGCCTTCCAGGCCGCGGTCGGCGGCATTGTCAACTCGGTGTCGTCGGCATCTCACCAGCTGGAAGCCGCCGCCGGCACACTGACCGGCACCGCGAACCAGACCCAGGAGCTCTCGGGAATGGTGGCCGCGGCATCCGAGGAAGCCTCCACCAATGTGGGGGCCGTCGCCTCTGCCGCGGAGGAAATGAGCGCGTCGGTGACCGAGATCGGCCGCCAGGTTCACGATTCCAGCCGCATTGCCGGCGACGCGGTTCAGCAGGCGCAGCGGACCGATGTCCGCATCAACGAGCTGCTCAAGGCTGCAGGGCGCATCGGCGACGTCGTCAAGCTGATCACCGCGATCGCCGAACAGACCAACCTGCTGGCGCTCAACGCCACTATCGAGGCTGCCCGCGCCGGGGAATCCGGCCGCGGCTTCGCGGTGGTCGCCAGCGAGGTCAAGGCGCTCGCGGCCCAGACTGCCAAGGCCACCGAGGAGATCGGCAACCAGATCGCCGGCATGCAGGCAGCGACACAGGATTCGGTCGCGGCGATTAAGGAGATCGGTGCGACCATCACGCAGATCTCCGACATCGCGACGACCATCGCCGCCACCGTCGAGGAGCAGGGCGCGGCGACCACCGAGATTGCGCGCAACGTCAACGAGGCCGCCAAGGGCACTGCCGAGGTCGCCGAAAAGATCACGCACGTCAATCGAGGCGCCAGCGCCACCGGCGCGGCGTCGGCCCAGGTGCTCGCGTCAGCCCGCTCGCTCGCGAAAGAGAGCACCAGCCTCAAGGCCGAAGTCGAGAAATTCCTCAACACCGTGCGCGCCGCCTAAGGAGTGGCGATGCAAGACCCTGAGCCGCGGCAGGCGGTCGAGATCGCTTGCGCGCCAGGCATCAAGAAACGCAAACCAAGAATAGGTACCAGCATATGACTATCGACATGACATCAGCCGATGCCGTGGAGCGGATGGCCGACCTGATCAGGCGCCAGCATCCATCACTCGACACCATGCGGCTCGAGCCCGACGGCAAGTACCAGACCCGAACCGTCACGCTCGAGACCTTGACGAACGAGGTGACGGCTCGCCTCGCTGAAGGCTTCAAAGGACGCCGCGACGAAGACTTTCCGATGCTGTTCTGCGCGTGGGGCAAATGCCGGGTCGGCTCGACGCCGTTGAACAATCTGTTCGGCGTGGCCGGACTGCCCTCCTACTATCAACCTGTGAAAGGCATCCTGCGTCACGCGCTGATGGACAACGTTGGCACGCCCTGGGACATTCCGCATGCATCAGAGCAGCCGGGGATCTTCGGCAAGGAAACCGCCGGTCCTTATGTGCTCGCCGAAAGCCTGTTCAATCCGCTGCAATCCCTGATCGAGGCCGGCTATCCGTCAAAACGGCTGCATGCCATCATTCTGGATCGCGACCCCGCGAGCTCGCTTGCGTCATGGCTCGACAAATGGTCGGACCGCGCTCCCCAGAGCACGCTCGTCTACAACTATGTTGCGGCCGTTTTGAATACGCTCCGGATCAAGAGCTATGCGCATCAACACGGGATCGCCGTCACGCATTACGTCTACGAGGCAAGCAAGGAGGCAGTGTCGACGGTCCGCACGCTGTTCGACCGACTGCGTCTGGCGGATCGCTTCACCGAGAACACCGTGACCGCCTGGAACGAGATGGGACAATTGGAATCGGAAAACACGCGCATCATTTTCTCCGACGTGCCATCGATCTATCCGACCTCGGGCATCCACGGATCCGACACCGCGTATCGATTCCATGCGCGCGGCACCGCGAACCTCAGCGACGCCTGCTTGAAGCTCCTTGAGCGCTGCCGGCTTCACGACGTCTACCACCTGTCTGTGGCAGGGTGTGTGCGCGATCTCGACCTCAACCCTGCAACTTCCGAGCGCCTGTTCGGCGATAGCGTCGGTGCCGCCGCATGAGCACGCTCGATCTTACGACCGTCGCGGTCCCCTCGCCCGCGCGCGCCTGCAATGAGGTGCCGCGCGCAGCCAGCAGCCATCTGAAGCGTCTGGAGGCGGAGAGCATCCACATCTTCCGCGAGGTGGCGGCCGAATTCCGCAAGCCGGTCATGCTGTACTCGATCGGCAAGGACTCCTCGGTGCTGCTGCATCTGGCGATGAAGGCCTTCCATCCGGCCAAGCCGCCGTTTCCGCTGCTGCACATCGACACCACCTGGAAATTTCGCGAGATGATCGCGTTTCGGGACCAGCGGGCGCGTGAGCTCGGCCTGGAGCTCCTCGTCCACACCAATGCCGACGGTCTCGCCCAAGGCATCGAACCCTTCGGCCACGGCTCGGCGCTCTACACCGACGTCATGAAGACGCAGGCGCTGCGGCAGGCGCTGGATCGGCATCGGTTCGATGCCGCGATCGGTGGTGCGCGACGCGACGAGGAGAAGTCGCGCGCCAAGGAGCGCGTCTTCTCGCACCGAAGCACGGCGCATCGCTGGGACCCGAAGAACCAGCGGCCCGAGCTGTGGAGCCTCTACAACACGCTGCTCGCCCCCGGCGAGAGCGTTCGGGTGTTTCCGCTGTCGAACTGGACCGAGCTCGACATCTGGGAATACATAGAGATCGAGAACATTCCGATCGTTCCGCTCTACTACGCGGCGATGCGGCCGGCGGTCGAGCGCGACGGCGCGCTGATCATGGTCGACGACGACCGAATGCCGCTGTTATCAGGCGAGGTGCCACAACTGCACTCGATCCGGTTTCGCACGCTCGGCTGTTATCCCCTCACCGGTGCAACACCGTCGACCGCGGCCGATCTGCCTGCGATCGTCAGGGAGATGATGGCCTCGAAGACATCGGAGCGGCAGGGCCGCATCATCGATCGCGATAGCTCAGCATCGATGGAGCGCAAGAAGGTTGAGGGCTATTTCTGATGTCTTTCCTTGAAACGGCCTTGGACGTCCGTCACGGGACGACGTCCGTTCGCGACGACAAGCCGACGCTGCGTTTCGTCACCTGCGGCAGCGTCGACGACGGCAAGAGCACGTTGGTCGGCCGCCTGCTTTACGACTCCAAGATGCTGCTCGACGATCAGCTCGATACGTTGACCTCCGACAGCAAGATCTCCGGCACCGCCGGAGCGCAACTCGATTTCGCGCTGCTGGTCGACGGCCTGCAGGCGGAGCGCGAGCAAGGCATCACCATCGATGTCGCCTATCGCTTCTTCGCGACAGAGCGGCGCCGGTTCGTGGTCGCCGACACGCCCGGACACGTGCAATACACCCGCAACATGGCGACGGGCGCGTCCAACGCCGATCTTGCGGTGGTGCTGGTCGACGCACGCAAGGGCGTCATCACGCAGACCCGGCGCCATGCCCACATTCTCGGCCTGCTCGGCGTTCGCCACATCGTGCTGGCGGTGAACAAGATGGACCTGGTGGAGTTCGGCGCCGATCGCTTCGCGTCGATCGCGGTCGAATTCCGCATACTTGCCGAGCAGCTCGGCATTCACGACGTCCAGTGCATTCCGGTCGTGGCATGCGACGGCGACAACATCTTCGCATCGAGCGCGCGGATGCCCTGGTACACCGGGCCGACCGTGATGGACCATCTCGAATCCGTCGATGTCAGCGGTGACATCCAGAACCGACCGTTCCGACTCCCAGTGCAATGGGTCAACCGGCCGAACGCCGACTTTCGCGGCTTTTGCGGGCGCATCGCCAGCGGAACAATTCGGCCGGGCGATCCGGTCAACGTGCAGCCTTCGGGCCGCACCAGTCGTGTCGCCGCCATCGTCACGCTGGATGGTCGGCTGGACCAGGCAACCGCGGGGCAGTCGGTGACGCTGCTGCTGACCGACGAAATCGACGCCAGCCGCGGCGATATGCTGACCTCAGGCGAGGCACCGATCATCTCGGATCAGCTCGGCGCGCACCTCGTCTGGTTCGACGATGATGCGATGCTGCCGGGCCGGCGCTACCTGCTGAAATCCGGCACCTCATCGATCGGCGCGGTGATCTCGACCTTGAAGCATCGTATCGCGATCGACACCATGGCACAGCAAGCCGCCAGCACGCTGGAAGCCAACGAGATCGGCTGCGTCAACCTCAGTCTCGATCGGCCGCTGGTCTGCGAGGCCTATCGCGACGATCGCGAGCTCGGCAGTTTCATCCTGATCGATCCGATCACGCGCCGCACCGTCGCGGCCGGCAGA
>Ga0209677_100521_pt1 | contig 21414 bp, 18 predicted proteins | sample AraplaCvi_mCL_r2_2_FD_184285 | JGI IMG/M metagenome (GOLD analysis project Ga0209677, IMG submission 184285) | Arabidopsis root microbial communities from North Carolina, USA - plate scrape CL_Cvi_mCL_r2 (SPAdes) (version 2) | ecosystem: Host-associated > Plants > Roots > Endosphere | place: USA... | reverse complement strand
GAAGCCGGCGTTTGCGATGTGTCTCAGTCTGTCCGAGCGGAGCGCTCAGCTCGTCAGCCGTCTCTGTCATCGATTTTCCCGAATCAGTCGGGCCGACGATACCACGGCGGGCCACAGCCGCGGCAGAGTCCGTACCCCCTCACCATAGCAAGGCGGACCTCGCGCAGACGCGGACGACCAGCAAAAAGGGCGGCCCGAGGGCCGCCCTTTTGGTTCGATGAGTTGGTGTGATCAGCGATCACGACGACCGGACTGGCCGCGCGAATCAGTTCGCCTTTGGCTTGTCGGCGCGGGATGATTGGTCGCCCGAGGCCTTGTCGGCGGTCGTGTTGTCATTCGCCGCAGGAGCTGCAGGGTTCGCCGAGGAGCTGCTCTTGATGCCGTGCAGCAGGTCGTCGGCCATCTTCAGCGCCTTGTCGTCCTTGGCATCCGGCGGCACGTAGGACTGCGAGCCGGTCTTCTCGTCGCCGTCGTTCTTCAGATGGCCGCGCAGCGAGGCCTCGCCCTTTGTGTCGGTGCGCGACTTCAGCTCATCCGGCACGTCCTGCAGCACCTCGATATCAGGCACGATGCCCTTGGCCTGGATCGACTTGCCCGACGGCGTGTAGTAGCGCGCGGTGGTGAGTCGCAGCGCGCCATTGCCGGCGCCGAGCGGAATGATGGTCTGCACCGAGCCCTTGCCGAACGAGCGGGTGCCGACCAGCGTCGCGCGCTTGTGGTCCTGCAGCGCGCCGGCCACGATCTCCGACGCCGAGGCCGAACCGCCATTAACCAGCACGATCACCGGCTTGCCCTTGGTGAGGTCGCCCGGATGCGCCGAGCGGCGCTGGGTTTCCTCGGCATTGCGTCCGCGGGTCGAGACGATCTCGCCACGTTCCAGGAAGGTGTCGGAAACGGTCACCGCCTCTTCCAGCAGGCCGCCCGGATTGTTGCGCAGGTCGATGACATAGCCCTTCAGCTTGTCGCCGATCTGGCCCTGCAGGTCGGCAATGCTCTTCTTCAGGCCTTCGGTGGTCTGCTCGTTGAAGGTCGTGATGCGGATGTAGGCGATATCGTCGGCCTCGATGCGCGAGCGCACCGAGCGGACGCGGATGTTGTCGCGCATCAAGGTGATGTCGAGCGGATTGTCGGCGCCCTTGCGGATGACCTTCAGTTTGATCTTGGTACCGACCGGACCGCGCATTTTCTCGACCGCCTGGTTCAGCGTCAGGCCCTGCACGGCCTCGTCGTCGAGATTGGTGATGATGTCGTTCGCCTGAATGCCGGCCTTCGATGCCGGCGTGTCGTCGATCGGCGACACCACCTTGATCAGGCCGTCTTCCATCGTGACCTCGATGCCGAGCCCGCCGAATTCGCCGCGGGTCTGCACCTGCATGTCGCGGAAGCTCTTGGCGTCCATGTAGCTCGAATGCGGGTCGAGGCCGGACAGCATGCCGCTGATGGCCGATTCGACCAGCTTGGAGTCGTCGGGCTTTTCGACGTAGTCGCTGCGGACCCGTTCGAAGACGTCGCCGAACAGGTTGAGCTGGCGATAGGTATCGGCGGTCGCAGCGCGCGCAGTCGATCCCATCAGCACCGCGCGTGGCTGGGTGGCAAACAAGGTCAGTGCTGCACCGGTTGCCATGCTCAGGAGAATTACCGAAGTCTTACGCATCATCCGCGAACCTTCTCGCCTTCGTTTGTGGCCCACCATGGGCCTGGATCGATTGGGGTACCGTCTTTCCGGAACTCAACGTAGAGCACTGGTCGACTCGCATTGGTAGCGAGAATGGAGGCAACCTGGGACGTCGATCCCATGGTCGCGACCGGCTCTCCCGTCTGAACAAACTGCCCGATATTGACGGAAATGCGCTCCATCCCGGCGATCAGGACATGATACCCGCCCCCGGCATTGAGGATCAAGAGTTGTCCGTAGCTGCGGAAGGGGCCGGCATACACAACCCAGCCGTCACACGGGGTTGTGACCTGGGCGCCGGGCCTGGTCGCCAGCGAGATACCTTTGTCGATGCCGCCCGCTCCGTCGGAACCGCCGAATTCGCGAATCTTTGTTCCATTCACGGGAAAGGCGAGCATGCCCTTGGTTGAGGCAAAGGCGATCGCCGGGCTCTTCCGGCTTGGATTCTTCAGCGCATTGGCATCGGGCTTGTTGTTGATCGGAACGCCCTGCAAGCTCGCGGTGACTGCGGCTTTCGCCGCGGTCTTGACGTCCTGTTCCATGGTGGAGATCAGGCCCTGCAGATTGTCGATCTGCTGCGCCAGCGCCACTGCGCGCCCGCTCTCGGCCTGCATGTCCTTCTCGGCGGCAGCCTGCTTGCGTTGGCGCTCTTCGATCAGGACGCCGAGCCGCACCTGATCGTTCCTGAGCTTGTCGCGATCCTGCGCGAGCCCGTCGCGCTCGGCCGCGATGCTCCTGTGCAGGGACATCAGCTCGCCGAGATCGTTCGACAGCTTTTCGGCGCGGCTCCGCATCTCCGGCACCACCGAACCCAGCAGCATCGCGGTCCGCAGCGACTGGAGCGCGTCTTCGGGGCGCACCAGCAGCGCCGGCGGCGTCCGGCGGCCGGCGCGTTGCAGCGCCGCCAGCACTTCGACGATCTCGGCCCGGCGCGAGTCGAGCGAGGAGCGGATTTCCTGCTCGCGCGAATCGAGCCCCTGCAGCCGGACTTCCGCCTCGCCAATGCGACCTTCGACGCCGCGCACCTGGGCTGCAACGTCGATCAACTGCTGATTGAGCTTGCTGCGGTCCTGGCCGATCTGGGCGATGTCGGCCTTGAGGCGCTCCTGCGCCTCGGCGGCACTCTTCTGCGCGGCGCGGGCGGCCTCGAGCTCCTGCGCCCGCTGCTTCAGCTCCTCGGCCGATGCAGGGGCCGCGGTCGCCGCGGCAGGCCCGGGAGCGCCTGATATCGAGGGGCGCAACGCATTCTGCGCGATGGCAGGCGCAAATCCGATCAGGATGCCGGCCGAGACTGCGCCGGGCAGGGCGAGCGCCGGCAACCCGAAGGCCCGAAGCGCGCCGATCCGCAGCCGGGCGTTGCGGCCGGTGCCGGGATGGGTGGATCGAAAGGGCCGCGCAGCGGTCATCAGTTCCTTAATGTGCTCGTCTCGCGCTCATCAGGCGCGGTGATAGGGGTGACCTGCCAGAATCGTGGTGGCCCGGTAAAGCTGCTCCAGGAGCAGGACGCGTACGATCTGATGCGGCCAGGTTGCAGCCCCAAACGCAACCCTGAGCTTCGCCTTGCGCTGCAATTCAGGCGAAAGTCCGTCGGCGCCGCCGATCACGAAGACAGTATTCGTTACGGATTCGTCACGCCAGCGGCCGAGATGGCCGGCGAAGACGGCGCTGTCAACGTTCTGGCCTCGCTCGTCGAGCGTGACAAGCACGGATTTGTCCGGGATTGCGCCCGCGATCGCCGAGGCCTCTTCGGCGATCCGGGTGGCGGTGTCGCGCGCCCGGCTTTCCGAGAGTTCATGAATGTCGAGGCCGCGAAAGCCGAGCTTTCGGCCGATATCGTCGAACCGCTCGCGATAGCGCTCGGCGAGCTCACGCTCGGGTCCCTGCTTGAGGCGGCCGACGGCAATGACGATGACGCGCATGCGCATGCAGGTAGCATGCGCTGCGGTCAAATAACATCGGCCGCCGCGTCAGACTGTCTGTGTTCAGACCGTCTTGGCGGGCTTCGGCCCCTGAGTCCACATCCGCTCGAGGTTGTAGAACTCGCGGACCTCCGGCCTGAACACGTGAACGATCACGTCGCCGGAATCGATCAACACCCAATCGCAGTTGGGCAAGCCCTCGATATGGATGTTCTTGAGGCCGGCTTCTTTCAGACCCTTGGCGACATTTTCCGCGATCGAGCCGACATGCCGGTTCGAGCGGCCAGTCGAGACGACCATGTAGTCGGAGTAAGCGGATTTGCCGCGGAGGTCGATGGTGACCGTCTCTTCCGCCTTCATGTCGTCGAGGCGGGAGAGGATCGTGCTCAGCGTCTTGTCGGCGTCAGGTTGCGCCTTCAAGGCCGCAGCTTGGGTCGATGTTTTACGCGCCGACTTGCCAGTCTTGGGTAAAACCGACTGAGACAATACAGATGTGGTCAGGGACCATTCCTTTCACTGTATCGCAGGCGACGAATCCGCCTGCAGAGCATTCTAGGCATGTGGGGTTAAGCGTTTCAATATTCCAGTTCGTGGTTTCCTTCGGGCTTTGTTTCCAGCTTCGTAACCCTGTCCGAACCTGGCTCCCGGCCCTCTGGATTGGCGGCTTTCGACGCCTCAAGTCGACTTCCAGCTTCCATCCGGGTTCCGCAAGCCCGTCGAGGAGAGGCTCAGTTTCAATCCGGTGAGGAACACCCAGGCCGGCGCGCGGCGGTCGGCCAAACGGCCGGCCTCGGTCTCAGGAATTCGGTAGTTCGCCAGCGCCTGGGCGGCCGGAGCAGACAGGGCACGGAAGCTCTGCGGCGGGCGGTCGATGACCGCGATCGGGACCTGCCTGGCGATGCGCTGCCAGTTCTGCCAGCGATGGAACTGCGCGAGGTTGTCGGCGCCCATGATCCAGACGAAGCGCAGGCGCGAGGCGCGTTTGCGCAGGTAGTTGATGGTGTCGGCAGTGTAGCGGGTGCCGATGACGGATTCGAGACAGGAGATGTCGATGCGCGGATCTGCCGCCATCCTGCGCGCCGCCTCCATCCGCTCGGCTAGCGCATGCAGGCCGCCATTGTCCTTGAGCGGGTTGCCGGGCGTCACCAGCCACCAGACGCGATCGAGCTTCAGCCGCTTCAGCGCGAACAGGCTGATCGCGCGATGCGCCTGGTGCGGCGGATTGAAGGAACCGCCAAGCAGGCCGACGCGCATGCCGTCACTGTGTGGCGGCAAAGCTTGCGTCATCGCATGCGGCGCGGCCGTGAGATCGTTCAACGGCGTCTCCGCTTCACGCCCTGAAGGCTTCGCCTGACGCTCACGCGCGATCCGCCCCAGGCATCATCACGGCCGGGTCTGTCCGCTGCCATGGATGCGGTATTTGAAGCTCGTGAGTTGATCGACGCCGACCGGCCCGCGCGCATGAAACTTGCCGGTGGCAATGCCGATCTCGGCGCCGAAGCCGAACTCGCCGCCGTCGGCGAACTGGGTCGATGCGTTGTGCAACACGATCGCCGAATCCACTTCGTTGAGGAATTTCTCGGCCGTGGCGGCGTTCTCGGTCACGATCGCATCGGTGTGATGCGAGCCATGGTCGTGGATATGCGCGATCGCCTGATCGACGCCGTCGACGACTTTGGCCGCGATGATGGCGTCGAGATATTCGGCATCCCAATCGTCGTCATCAGCGGGCTTCACCCGCGCGTCAGCCTGCTGGACATCGGCATCTCCGCGCACCTCGCAGCCGGCATCGAGCAGCATCGTAACCAGTGGCTTGAGCGTGGAGGAGGCGGCCGCGCGATCGACCAGCAGGGTCTCGGCCGCGCCACAGACGCCGGTGCGGCGCATCTTGGCGTTCAGCACGATCGACTTCGCCATGTCGAGCTGGGCTGCGCCATCGATGTAGACGTGATTGACGCCTTCGAGATGTGCGAACACCGGCACGCGCGCCTCGGCCTCGACGCGGGCCACGAGGCTCTTGCCGCCGCGCGGCACGATGACGTCGACGCCGCCATTGAGGCCGCTGAGCAGGAGGCCGACGGCGGCACGGTCGCGCGTCGGCACCAGCGTGATCGCCGCCTCCGGCAGGCCGGCCTCGCGCAGGCCCTGCGTCAGGCACTCGTGGATGGCGCGGCAGGAGCGGAATGAGTCCGAGCCGCCGCGCAGGATCACCGCGTTGCCGGACTTCAGGCACAGCACGCCGGCATCGGCCGCGACGTTCGGCCGGCTTTCGAAGATCACTGCGATGACACCGAGCGGCACGCGCACACGCTCGATGGTCATGCCGTTCGGTCGCTGCCAGCTCTCGGTGATCACGCCGACCGGGTCTGATATCGCGCGCACGGCCTCGATGCCTTCGGCCATCGCCTCGACGCGCGCAGGCGTCAGTGTCAAGCGATCAAGGAAGGCCGAGGTGGTGCCGCCAGCCTTGGCCTCGGCGACATCCTCATTATTGGCGGCCAGGATCGTCGCGACATTGGCGCGAATGGCCTGCGCCATGGCGTTGAGCGCACGGTTCTTCTGCTCGGTCGGTGCCAGCGACAGCACACGCGCAGCAGTGCGGGCGCGCGTGGCGAGATCGTTCATCAGCGCGGGCAGATCGGCGTTGCCGTCGATGGCTTTGAGCGAGGCGGTCATGACGTTCCAGACTTGGGCGTTCCAGGCTTGAACTTAGACGGTTTTCTAACACGGAAATCAGTTCTTTGCGAAGGCCGACGGCCTCTCAGGCCGCCGGGCCGACGCCCGCCGGGCCGATCACGAGGTCGTCGCGATGGATCATCTCGGCACGGCCGGAGACGCCCAGGATGCTGGCGACATCTGGCGAGGAGCGCCCCTTGATGCGGTCGGCGGCGTCGGCGTCATAGGCGACGAGGCCGCGGCCGATCTCATGCAGGTCCGGCCCGCGCACCACGACGGCATCGCCGCGGGCGAACTGGCCGTCGACCCCGACCACACCGGCCGGCAGCAGGCTCTTGCCGGCGCGCAGCGCCGCAACCGCACCGGCATCGATCGTCAGCGTGCCCTTCGGCTCCAGCGAGCCCGCGATCCAGCGTTTTCGCGCGGTTACCGGATTGGCCGGAGTCAGGAACCAGGTGCAGCGGCCGCCATCGGCGATCGCCTGCAACGGGTGCTCGATCTTGCCGGAGGCGATCAGCATATGCGTGCCGCCGGTGGTCGCGATCTTTGCGGCCTCGATCTTGGTACGCATGCCGCCGCGCGAGAGCTCGGAGGCTGCGGTGCCGGCTATCGCCTCGATGTCGGCGGTGATGGTCTCGACCACGGGAATGAGCTGCGCATTGGGGTCTTGCACAGGCGGCGCGGTGTAGAGCCCATCGATGTCGGACAGCAGCACCAGCAGATCGGCGCTCGCCATGGTGGCGACCCGCGCGGCGAGCCTGTCATTGTCGCCATAACGGATCTCGGCGGTCGCGACCGTGTCGTTCTCGTTGATCACGGGCACTGCGCGCCATTCCAACAGCTTGCCGATGGTGGAGCGGGCGTTGAGATAGCGGCGCCGCTCCTCGGTGTCCTGCAGGGTCACCAGGATCTGCCCGGCGCCGATGCCGTGCGCGCCCAGCACCTCCGACCAGATCCGCGCCAGCGCGATCTGGCCGACCGCGGCGGCGGCCTGGCTCTCCTCCAGCTTCAGCGGACCGCGCGGCAGCTTGAGCCGGCTGCGACCGAGCGCGATCGAGCCGGAGGAGACGACCAGCACCTCGCGGCGGCGGCCGTGAAGCTTGGCGATATCGGCGGCCAGCGCCGCGAGCCACGAGGCGCGCACCTCGCCGGCGTCGGAATCGACCAGCAGCGAGGAGCCGACCTTGACGACGATGCGGCGGAAATTTTCCAGTTTGGGAGTGGCCATGACGAGGGTCGCGACGGGAGTACGAAAGCGCCGAGGAGAGTTTGGCGCTGCGATGGCCGCGCGGCAAGCGCGGAGCTGCTCAGCCTTGCGGCAGTGGCGGCGGCGCAGCCCACGGCTCGTCGGTCGCGGCGCTCTCGATCGCGTTCTTGGCCTTGGTGGAGACGGGGGACTCGCCGACCACGTCGGCGAGCTTGCGCAACGCGTCCTTGACGCCGTCACCGGTCACACCCGACAGCAGCAGCGGCGTCTTCTTGGCGGCGCGCTTCAGCCGCTCCTTCTGCTTCTTCAGCTCGTCAGGCTCGACCGCATCGATCTTGTTCAGCGCGACGATCTCGATCTTGTCGGTCAGCTGACCGCCATAGGCATCGAGCTCGTTGCGCACGGTCTTGTAGGCCTTGCCGGCATGTTCGCAGGTGGCATCGACCAGATGCAGCAGCACGCGGCAGCGCTCGACATGGCCGAGGAAGCGGTCACCGAGGCCGGCGCCTTCATGCGCGCCCTCTATCAGTCCGGGAATGTCGGCGAGCACGAATTCGCGGCCGTCGGCGTTCACGACGCCGAGCTGCGGGTGCAGCGTGGTGAAGGGATAGTCGGCGATCTTCGGCTTGGCGGCGCTCACCTTGGACAGGAAGGTCGACTTGCCGGCGTTCGGCAGGCCGACGAGGCCGGCATCCGCGATCAGTTTCAGCCGCAGCCAGATCCAGCGCTCCTCCCCCGGCGCGCCGGGATTGGCGTGGCGCGGGGCGCGGTTGGTCGGCGACTTGAAATGCGCATTGCCGAAGCCGCCATTGCCGCCCTCAGCGAGCACGAATTTCTCGCCCAGGGCGGTAAAATCGTGAATCAGGGTCTCGCGGTCCTCGTCGAAGATCTGGGTTCCGACCGGGACCTTGAGCGTAATGGATTTGCCGCCGGCGCCATGGCGGTCCTTGCCCTGGCCGTTCTCGCCCTTTTGGGCCTTGAAATGCTGCTGATAGCGGTAGTCGATCAGCGTATTGAGGCCGTCGACGACCTCGATGACGACGTCGCCGCCGCGGCCGCCATTGCCCCCCGACGGGCCGCCGAACTCGATGAACTTCTCCCGCCGGAACGCAACGCAACCGTTGCCGCCGTCGCCGGAGCGGATATAGACCTTGGCTTCATCGAGGAATTTCATGGGGTCTTAGGTAGGCGAGGCGGAGGGCTGCGGCAACCGCCGATTCCGGCAATTTCGGCCGAAAAGCTTAATCCGAGGCGCGCTCTGGCCGCGAATTGTGCCTCTGTTTCGGGCTCGCCCGAGATTCAGGCCGTTTCGGGCGCCGCGGCGTCAGAACGATCCGAATGCGCTGCCCAGGATGATCAGCGCCGCGAGCGCGACCAGCGACGTCACGATGCCGACCATCACGATGTCGAAATAGCTGTCACGATGGGTCAGGCCGCAGATCGCGAGCAGGCTCACGACGGCGCCATTGTGCGGCAGGATATCGAGGGTTCCCGCGCCGATCACGGCGACCCGGTGCAAAAGATCCGGATGGATGTGCTGTTGCGCGGCGATGTCCATGTAGGTCGCACCCAGCGCATCAAGCGCAATCGTCAGGCCGCCGGAGGCCGATCCGGTCAGCGCCGCCAGCACATTGGTGGCGACAGCCAGCGATACCAGTGGGCCGCCCTCGATCCCCAACACCCAATCGCGCACGACGTCGAAGGCTGGCAGCGAGGCGATGACGGCACCAAACCCGACCAGGCTCGCGACACTGAGGGCAGGCAGCACGGACGCGTTGGCGCCTGCATCCATGGTTCGCCGCAGCTCGGGCAGCCGTCGCCAGTTGCAGGCGATCACCGTCACGATCGCAGCCGTCAGGGCGGCGACCACCGACCAGACGCCGGCCACGGCGGCCAATGACGTGCCGCCCCAGCGATCTTCGGCCAGAAAGGAAACGTCGAGACGCGGCAGGATGAACAGCGACATCAGCAGATTGACCGCAACGACGACGATCAGCGGCAGGAATGCATTGAAAGCGGGGACTGCTGCCTCGCTGTGATGGCCGTGACGAATCTCCGCCGGATCGAACTCCCGCGCGGTGCTCGCCCGCTCGCGCAGCAGCTCGTCTTCGGCCACATGGGAGGTTGTCGCCGGTGCCTCGCCGTAACCCTCACCCGCGCGGCGCGCGGCCTGTTCGGCGCGATGCAGCCACCACAGCCCGATGGCGAGCATGATCATCCCGGCGATGATGCCGAGGCCCGGCGCGGCGAATGGGGTGGTGCCGAAGAACGGCATGGGGATCGCGTTCTGGATCGAGGGCGTGCCGGGCAGCGCGGACATGGTGAAGGTCGATGTACCCAGCATGACCGCCGCCGGAATGAGGCGTCGCGGAATCCCTGCGATGCGAAACAGCGACTGCGCCATCGGCACGATCACGAAGAAGGCGACGAACAGGCTGACGCCGCCATAGGTGACCAGCGCGCCGGCGAGCACCACGCCAAGGATGGTCCGGCGTTCGCCGAGCCGGCGCGTGATGACGTCCGCGACCGCCGTGACCGCGCCGCTATCATCCATCAGCTTGCCGAAGACGGCGCCGAGCAGAAAGATCGGAAAAAATTGGGCGAGGAAATCTGCGGCGCTCCGCATGAATATCTGGGTCCAGCTCGCGAGCAGCGGCTGCCCGCCGAAGGCGGCGGCGATGAGCGCGCAGATCGGCGCCAGCAGCAGCACGCTCCAGCCGCGGAACGCGAGCCAGATCAGAAGGCCCAGCCCGACCAGAATGCCGAGCAGCCCCATCGCGTCAGCACTCCGCCAGCAGGATGTCGAGATCGGTCGTCGAGCGCACGCCGAGATCGGCGCCGTGCATTTCGAGGAATTCGCTCGCCGCGCGCCGCCCTTCTTCACGCAGCTTGGAGACGAACGCCCATTCGGCGTTGAGCTTGGACGACGCGCCGAACGTCGCCAGCATCTCGCTCTTGATCCGATGAATCTTCATTTGCGCCCAGCGTGCGCCCTCTCCGGTGCCGGGGTCGGCGACCTGACGGAGCAGGGCGATCATCCGCGCCTCCTTCGTGAGCGGCGAATTGAATGAAATCTCATTGAGGCGGTTGAGGATATCAGCGGCGGTTCGTGGCTCTTCCGCCCGTTCGGTCGGATTGATCTGCACGAACACCGTATCGCGTGCATCCGTCTCGCGAACGAGCGGAGTGATGGTAGGATTGCCGACATAGCCGCCGTCCCAATAGGGCTCGCCATCGATCTCGATCGCACGAAACATGGTCGGCAGGCAGGCCGATGCAAGCAGCACGTCGGCCGTGATCTCAGCGTTGCGAAAGATGCGTCCACGGCCGGTGCGCACCCGCGTCGCGGTCACGAACAACTTGATCGGCGCCTCGGCAAGGCGCGCGAAGTCGATGCTATCGACCAGGATCTGGCGCAGCGGATTGAAGCCGAGCGGATTGAGGTCGTATGGCGACAGCACCCGCGACATCAGATCGGTGAAGATGTAGGCCGGAGAGGTGTCGATCGACCAGCGTCCCAGCAGCCGATCGAGCGGCGAGCGCTGCAGCGGGCTGAAGGCGGCGGCGCGTGAAACGGTTCGCCAGTATCTGTCCAGAGCTTCGCGCGCGCCGGCGGCCTGGCCTTCGTTCCAGCCGTGCGCCAGCACGGCCGCATTCATCGCGCCGGCCGATGTCCCGGAAATGCCTGCAATCTCAAACCACGGCTCTTCGAGCAGCCGGTCGAGAACGCCCCAGGTGAACGCGCCGTGCGAGCCCCCACCCTGCAGCGCCAGATCGATCAGCACGGGGCTTCGGTCCATCGGGGAATATCCGCCTTGCCTGACCAGCCGTGGTTCGAACTATGTCGCAACCGGCTCCAACTTGCGAGAGAAAGTTGTTGGCCTCGCTATCTCATGGCGAAATTTCGTTGCGGGTCGGCTCAAGCGGGCCGGCGCCGGATCAGGAATTTCTGCAGGCCATCGAGCACCAGCTCGCGGCGCTGATTGAAGACTGTGCTGCGCAAGGTAACGATGCCGGTGGTGCGGCTACCCGCAAGCTCGGTGACCTCGAGTGCGGGGTAGATGGTGTCGCCGGCATAGACGGGTTTAAGAAACCTGCTCGATTGTTCGAGGAAGCCGATCAGGGACTCCTCGACCAGGAATGGAAACAGGCCGGCGCCGGGCGCGGTGTGGATCAGGGTCTGGAAGCCGTGGGCCAGCAGGTCCGGCATGCCGCGGGCGCGGCAGTACTCGACATCGTAGTGCACGGGATGGGTGTCGCCGCTCGCGGTTTGGAACGCCGTGAACACCGCCGACGTCATGGTGCGGCTCGGCAGCACGAAGCGCTCGCCGACTACAAAATCCTCGAACCAGCGTTGCTCGTTGACCATGCGGTGACGGGCGGGATCGAAGTCGGTCATGGCAGTCCCTCGGATGCTGCGGTTGTTGTCGCAAGACCTATCGGGTCACGACGAGCGCTTCAATTTTGACGTCATTCCGGGGCGCCTGCAGGGCGAACCCGAAAATCCATCTGACCGCGCGATGCGGAGCCAAATGGATTCCGGGTTCGCTCGCGATGTGCCGCAGCCGCGTCATCATCACGCGTCATCATCAGCAGCGCCGGGCTTTACATTTTCCGGCTTGAGCGCAAGCTCAGTTCCTGTGAACCTCGCAGTCGAATTGAACGGCCTGAATACTGATGAAGTAAATACCCGCTACTGACGAAGTGAATACCTTGATACCGCGAGCCTCTGCCTTTGAAATAAAAGGCGCGCGATATGTGAAATGCTTCACACTCATTCGTGGAAGGCCGTCGCAGGAAAGAGGGGGGCACTGGCAGCAGCGTTGCTGCCGCCCCACCCTGGGGACGTCCGGTGGGCGCGCGGCGAGATCTGTTCAGCCTTGTTATGGGCAAGGCCATATCTGAAAATGTGTTCTGCTCGAATAACCGGCGCAGCAGATGGTTCAGGATGATCTCTCTAAAGCGTTGGACAACCCTGCTTGGGTGGTACGGACCGTATTGTTTGTCGACATGGTCGAGTCCGTTCGGCTCATGCAGGAGAACGAAACTGATCTGGTGCGGAGATGGCGTCAGTTCATAGCAGCCGCGGAGCGCGACATCTTGCCGCCGCATGGCGGCCGGCTCGTGAAGAGCCACGGCGACGGGATGCTGCTCGAATTCGGTGGCGCCCTCCGCGCAACGAAGGCGGCTTTTGCTCTTCAGCGGGCCGTAGCCGACGTCAACGTGGACGTCCCGCCCAGCCAGCAAATTCTTCTTCGAATGGGGATGCATTGCGGTCAATTGATCGCCGATCATCACGATGTTTATGGAACGGGAGTGAACCTTGCATCTCGTCTCACCGGCTTGGCCGGGCCGGGAGAAATCGTTGTTTCGGCCGATTTGCGCGATCAGCTCACGCCCGCCCTGGATGCGGACGTCGAGGATTTGGGCGCATGCTATCTGAAGCATTTGCATGAGCCGGTTCGCGCATATCGTGTCGGTCCACCGGGGCCGCAGCCCGTGATAGAGCCTTGGACCACGTGGATGCCTCAACTGCGTCCGACGATAGCCGTCATACCGTTCGTCGAGCGCGCAGCCCCGCCGGAGCATCAGGTCGTGGGTGAGGTGCTTGCCGACGAAATCATCGCGGCGCTGTCGCGCTCATCCGAGCTCGACGTCATTTCGCGGCTTTCGACGACGGTGTTTCGCGGCCGCGACACCTCTGTCGATGAGGTGAGCCGCTACTTGACGTCCAATTACGTCCTCTCGGGTGCCTACCGGAGAGTTGGGCGGCGGCTTCGGCTGAATGTCGAGCTCGCGTCTTCAGGATCGAGCACAATTGTCTGGTCGGACAGTCTGGAAGGAAACGCGCACGGCCTCATGAGCGGCAGGGATGGCGTGGTCGATCACATCGTTGCCGGCGTCGGCATGGCGATCATGAATCGTGAGCTCCAGCGCGCCCAGTCTCAGCCTTTGCCGACGTTGGAAAGCTATACTTTGCTCATGGGTGCGATTGCCCTGATGCACCGACTGTCCAGGCACGATTTCGACCGATCCCGGCTGATGCTGCAGACCTTGACGGAACGCGCGCCTCGGCAGGCCATACCGTGGGCCTGGATGGCCAGATGGCATGTCTTGCGGGTGCAGCAGGGATGGTCGGATGACGTAACGGTCGACGCGCAGCTTGCGTTGGACTGCGTGCGCCGTGCACTGAACGCAGATCCCCAATGTACGCTGGCTCTCGTAAACTCCGGTTTCGTCCATACCAACCTTCTGAAGAAGCTCGATGTCGCGGAAGAGCTGTATGCGCGGGCGCTGCAGATCAATCCCAACGAGGCAATGGCTTGGTTGCTCAAGGGGACGCTCCATGCATTCAAGGGCGAAGGAGATCTCGCGGTCGAGCATACGGAGCGCTCCCTGAAGCTTTCTCCGCTGGATCCGCATCGATATTTTTACGATTCCCTGGCTGCGACTGCAGCTCTTTCCGCCGGTCGTTACGAGAAAGCCATCGAACTCGCGAGGCGATCCCTGCGCGCGAACAGAACCCACACGTCGACGTTTCGCGCGCTCGCAATTTCTCAATGGCAACTCGGATTGCAGGATGACGCGCGCAGGACGGTGAATGAGTTGCTCCGACTCGATCCCGGCCTGACGGTGACGCAATATCGCGAGCGCCATCCGAGCGGCGGATATGAGACGGGAAAGGTTTGGTCCAGTGCATTATTGAGTGCGGGAGTGCCATTGTAGCGTCCAGGGAGAAAAGCCATGAGCAGTGAAGGCGGTGCTGGAGGTGCCGGGGGGGCCGGCGGTGCTGGTGGTGCTGGTGGTGCAGGAGGAGCGGGCGGCGCCGGAGGCGCGGGGGGAGCAGGAGGCGCAGCGAGCTATGGAGGCTATGGATCTCCGATCGTTTCCGACGCCCTTATCATGCAGCGCGACGGCATCGTCGGGAGCTGGCTAGGCAAGAAGATATCGCCAACCCCGCGGGTGATAGATGCACCGGGCAATCTGGTGAACTGGGAGCCTTGGGTCCGCGCGGCGATACTCGATTTTGAGCTGCTGTCGAATTTGTATTTCACTCTCCATTCCGAAACATTCACCTATCAAGATCACGGCAACCCGGTTCAAAAGATGAGTCAGGACTGCGTATCGATCTGGCAGTTCGAGATCTCGAGCGCGGCGAATGATCCGGCTCCAACAGCCAGCTCGAGCAGGGTTGCCAGCTTTATCCGGCCGACCGAGCAGATATTCCAGGACCAGCTGGATTTTCTGGATCAGTACTCGGACCTGCGCGAGGATCGCGCTCCCGAGATCTTGACCGAGCTCGGTCCGCAATTTGCTTTCTGGAGTTCGGTCGTCCCTCTGCATCCGGATCGCAACAGAAGAACGATCGAACTGATCGAGGCGGCACTCAGGTTGGCCAATTTTGTGGAGATGCGTGTCAAACACGCGCTTGCCTGTCACCGACCTAATGAGCTCTCACCGCAGGTCCAGCCTATCATTCTCACTCCGGGGCACGGCAGCTTTCCGAGCGGGCATTCGACGGAGAACTACATGGTTGCCCGCATTCTTTGGGAGCTTTGGGGAAAGGGAGAGCAAGCGGTGGGCGATCAATTGATGCGCGAAGCGGCGCGGATTGCAGTCAATCGAACTGTTGCCGGTGTCCATTTTCCGATCGATACGGCGGCGGGCCAAATGCTCGGACTGACGCTCGGCCAGTATTTCGTTCAACGCGCCACCAACGCCACCAGCGGACAATCATTCAGTGCCTGGCGGTTCGATGGCGAACGTTTCCCAAGCACCCAGGATTTTGAGCCGCTCAGGTTCTATTACGATCCGCTCACGGATCAGACAAAGCTCAACGCCAACATCGCCGTCGATCCGCCGTATCTTGATGAGATAACCTCACAGCGGCCCGCGACGTCGCCGATTTTGGCGTGGCTCTGGACCGAAGCAAGCAACGAATGGACGAAATTCCAAAGCTGAAGCGCAATTCTCGTTGGGGGTTGTTTCCATGGCCGAGGATCAAGGGCTGATAGCGCCATATCTGGAATGGGCAGTCCGCACAGGCTTCGCCTATCTTGATGGGGAATGGTTCAATGTTCTCCTGGAGGTCGATGGAGGGGCTGCCCGTTTTGCTAGGGATGCCGAGCGTTCGGCTCTGGCGAACCTGATATGGGTCGCGCCTGCCTACCGGACAGCCCTAAAAGGATTCAAGGAGGAGGACATCACACGGTTCTCGGCCATCCTGCACAAAGGCGCGCTCGACGCGTTGCTCAGTGCAGATCGCTCGGGCGACCTTGCAGCGGCGCTCGACAAGCTCGGGATCAAGCGGATTGAATTCGGCACTCCGACAAACAATCCCTTCGGGAAAGCCGCAGCCGGGACGAGTGTTCGCGTGAGGTCCGCCGGCCAACCGGCAAGCCTGAGGCCATCGGCGGTCGTGGCCGTCATCGACGACGGCCTGGCGTTTGCTCATGAGAGATTCCGTGACCGCAACGGTCAGACGAGATTCAAATATTTCTGGAATCAGGACGACACCACGGGCATAGGGCAGCCGGCCGACTTCCAATCGGGGCGAGAGTTCTCGGCGAACGACATCAACGGGCTTCTCGCCGCTTGGACCGGTCCTTCCGGAATCGTCGACGAAGACGCGCTTTATCGTCAGGCCGGGCAGAAGCTCGTCGGCCGCCGTGTCAAGCACGGCACTCACGTCATGGATGTCGCTTGCGGCATGGATCCGGTCGATGTAACGCCGCAATCGCCTTACCTCATCGGCGTCCAGCTGCCTTCGCGCGTGACGGAGAGAACCTCAGGCGTATTCCTCACTCCTGCAGTCAGGGATGCAATCCATTATATTTTGACGCGTGCGGATCAGATCGCCGATGACATGGGCTCCGCGCCCCTGCCAATCGTCGTCAATATCAGCTATGGGACCATTGCGGGGCCGCACGACGGCTCCGGCGTGTTTGAGGCCTCGATCGATCAGCTGGTTGCGGACCGGCCGACTCCGCTGCGCGTGGTGCTTCCGGCCGGCAATCACTATCTCGCGCGATGCCATGCTCTATTTGACTTGCCTGCAGGGGCGAGCCAGATGTTGCGATGGCGCGTGCAGCCGGACGATAAGGCCGGCAGTTTCATGGAGTTGTGGCTGCCAAAACTGACCTCGGCTGGCCATCGCCCGCAAGTCGAGATGCGCATCACGACGCCGACGCGCGAGAGCAGCGACTGGATCAGCCCAGGCCAGCATTGGCATTGGCCCAACGATGGCGATATCCGCTTTTGGGCAGTCAACTACAACCCACCAGTCAGGCGTCCAAGGCTTTTCCTGGCCATGGCGCCCACCGCAGACCTGGCAACGCCGCCGCGCACGGCCCCCGCGGGGACCTGGCTGGTCGAGCTCAGGAATGTGGGGGAGGATGTTGCTGTCGAGGCTTGGATCCAGCGCGGTGATACGCCCTTCGGCTATCCGCTGTGGGGACGCCAATCGCGCTTCGACGATTCCGAGTATAGGCGGTTCGATCCTGCTGGCCGGCCGTGGCAAGACGATACCCCGCCGCCCAACAGCTACATCCGCAGACACGGCAGCATCAATGCGCTGGCGACCGGGCAGCGCTCGATCGTCGTCGGTGGATTTCGGCGCTGCGATCGGACTCCGAGCGTCTATTCAGGTTCAGGGCCGACCAGCACGCCGGTCACAATTCCTCCGCAGCGGACTGGCCCTGACGCCGCGGCGGCGGCGGACGACTCTCCTGTATTGAGCGGTCTGCTCGCGGCCGGCACACGGACAGGCTCGGTTGCAGCGCTGAGCGGATCCAGCGTTGCCGCCCCGCAAATCACACGAAGAATTGCGGAGTTGATGACCTCTGTTCTTCCGAGCGACCGTGTGGCGGTGCAAGTGGGCGCGGCCGCAGGGGATCCTGATGCGCCAGGTACGAACATGATCCTCAGAGAGCGTCTTGGAGCAGGGCGGATCGACAGAGCAGAGCCGGTCTACCTCCGTTGGAAGCTCCGCTCCTGAGCTGTTGGAACTCGCCCTCTCCAAATCGATGGCTCGTGAGGCGTCCGAGCGGATACGAGGTGGTCTGCTTTCGGCACGCGCCGAGGTGGGTGGGCTGGAGGATGTCTCGCTGACCTGATAAGCCCAAGCTGCATGACCCTTATCGCACGTATTTCTCCCGGCCACGACGAGCGCGCTGCGCGCCTGGCCGGGATCGGGCTGATGCTGCTGTCGATCTCGATGTTCTCGTTCGGCGACGCGCTCGGCAAGTTCCTTGTCGGCACCTATGCGGTCGGGCAGCTGTTATGGCTGCGCGCCTGCGCCGCGCTGCTGGCGCTGGCGCCCGTGATCTGGCGCCAGCGTACGCAATTCCGCAACCTGGAGCGGCCGTGGCTGCAGCTGTTTCGCGTCGTGCTCTCGACGCTGGAGGTCGCGGCGTTCTTCCTCGCCACCGTCTATCTGCCGCTCGCGGACGTCGTCACCTATTATCTCGCCGGCCCGATCTTCGTCACCGCGCTGTCGGCGCTGGTGCTTGGCGAGCATGTCGGGTGGCGGCGCTGGTGCGCGGTGCTGGTCGGCTTCTGCGGCGTCCTGATTGCGCTCAGACCCTCGGCGCAAACCTTCAGCCTGCCAGCGCTGATCGCGCTCGGCGGCAGCTTCTCGTTCTCGGTCCTGATGCTGATCACGCGTAGCTTGCGGGCGACGCCGGATGTCGTGATGGCGTCGTCGCAATTCGTTGGCACCTTCCTGCTCGGCGCCGTGATGGCGCCGTTCGGCTGGGTGACGCCGACGCCCGGCAGCCTGTTGCTGTTCGCCGCCGCTGGCCTGATCTCGGTGACGGCGCTGTTCTGCGTCAACCGCTCGCTGAAGCTGGCCCCGGCCTCGGTGGTGGTGCCGTATCAATACACGATGATCGTCTGGGCGGTGATGTTCGGCTTTCTCGTGTTCGGCGACGTGCCACATCCGGCAACGATCGCTGGCGCCGTCATCATCATCGGCGCCGGACTCTACATCTTCCTGCGCGAGCGCAAGCTCGGGCGTGAAGGCAACGCGGTCAATCCGCCGGCGTAGCCAAGCAAATGCTGCCGTCCCGGCCAAGCGAAGCGCCGAGCCGGGATCCATAGCCACAGGCCGTCATGATTGACAGCGGCTGTAGCTCCAGCGCGCTCAAACAATTTAGTTCGGTGGTTATGGATCCCCGCTTTCACGGGATGACACTTGTTGTGTGGTGGGTTTTGTGGCGGACGCGCTACGCGGTCGGCGCGTGCTCGCCGTCGCGCACCGACCGCGCCACGCCGGCCCAGCTCTTCAGCGATGACCAGTTGCTGCGCGGCAGGCGGAACGAATCGACCGGCGCGGACGATCCCAACACCTCGAAGCGATGCAGCTCGACGCCGGTCCATTGGAAGCCGCACTTCTCGAGCACGTTGCGCGAGGCCGGATTGGAAACGCGCGCATAGGCGAACAGCGTCGCCGCATCGAACGCGTCGAAGAAGAAGTCGATCGCGGCGCGCGCGGCCTCGGTCGCAAAGCCCCGGCCCCAATACGCGACGCCCAGCCAGTAGCCGAGCTCCGGGACATCAGGCGCGCGCCAGACGACGCCGGCCATGCCGATCGGCTCGTGCTGGTGCTCGATCAGGAATGCGGACTCACGGCCGCCGTCGGCGAGCTGACGCACGAAATCGACGGCGTCCTCGGTGACATAGGGATGCGGCAGGCGGCGGGTATTGACCGCGATGCGGCGATCGTCGGCGAGGCGGGCGATGGCCCGTGCGTCTGCAAGGGTCGGCGGCCGCAAGGTCAGCCGCTCGGTCTCGAGCACGCGCGGTCTCTGCTCACGCAACGTCGATGTCGGGATATCCTGCAGCATGTCGGGCTCCATCAACGCAACAAACGCATCGAAAACAAAAGGGGAGGCCGGTGTCCCGCCTCCCCTGGAGCCACTTCATGCTCCGCCGGTTCATCAGGACCCGGCGGATGTCGATATCCACCGCTACTCGGCAGCCTCGGCGATGACCGGACGCACGGAAATGAACGTGCGGTTCGCTCTGGCATGGAATTCCACGACGCCTTCGACCTTGGCGAACAGAGTATGATCGGTCCCCATGCCAACATTAAGGCCGGGGTGCCACGTCGTGCCGCGCTGACGCGCAATGATGTTGCCGGGAACGACGAGTTCGCCGCCAAACGCCTTGATGCCGAGGCGCTTGCCCTTCGAATCGCGCCCGTTGCGCGAGGATCCGCCTGCTTTTTTGTGAGCCATGGCCCGTCTCCGATCTCGATGATCTCTAGATCAATTCCTTGAAGGAATCATTCACGATTTGTAGCGCGCGAACTTTCGCGCGCGAACCCGTCGTACCGGCGCTGTCGCGCCCCTGAAAACCTTACTCGGCGGACGCCGCTTCCGCCGGCTCTGCCTTGGCCTTCTTCGGCCGCGGACCGATGCTGGGCTTGGCACCGTCGGTCAGAATCTCAGTGATACGCAACAGCGTCAGCTCGTCGCGGTAGCCGCGCTTGCGGCGCGAATTCTTGCGGCGGCGCTTCTTGAAAGCGATCACCTTGGGGCCGCGCTTGTGGTCCAGCACCTCGGCCGCGACGGTGGCGCCGGCCACCGTAGGCAGGCCCAGCACCGGCGTGTCGCCGCCGACCACCAGCACATCGGCGAGCTGCACGATGGTGCCGACCTCGCCTTCGATCTTGCCTATCTCGAGCACATCATCCGGAGCGACACGGTATTGCCGGCCGCCGGTCTTGATGACTGCGAACATCGTTGTTGTCCTTCGTGTTCGATCCCGGCCTCAGAGCGCGCAGGCCCCGGGTCGGCTTCTTGTTCAGTCGTTAATGGTTCAATGTCTGTCAGGCCGGGCTTGCTGCCCGATCCGACTTGCGCGCACTGCTGGAACAGCCTGCAAGATCCGCGCAAACGACAAGCGGCGCGAGAACGCCCGCGCCGGTCGAAGGCAGGCTTATAGCCGCTGGCAGCCTGGAGTCAAGGTAAACGGCCGGAAAAGCGAATGGCGAATAGGGAGTAGCGAATAGGGAAATCCCTCAGCCGGTTACCCTGTTCGCTATTCGCCATTCCCTATTCGCCCTTGTGAAACCAACGGGTTCCCCGGCCGTTGCCCTCTGCATATCCGCGGAAACAGGGCAGGACATATGGCCGACGACGTTATTACCACCACCGGGATCGCCCGGCACGGCGCCACCCGGCTGCCGTCGGTCGACATCGACAGCTTCAATATCGAGCTCAAGGACGAGGACGGCTTTCTCGGCGACCGCGCCTCCAAGGGCGCGTTTCGGAAGATCTTCGAGCATTGGCGCAAGCCGCTCCGCAAGTCCGGCGAAGACCCGTTCGGCGATGAGCCCTCGGAGAAGATCAGCAAGAAGATACTGGATGCGATTTTGGTCAGCGACGACACCGAGGCCTCGGCCGTGGTGCACAGCGCGATCGAGGATTTCGCCCAGGAGCTGGCCTATGTCACCCGGCGGTTCCTCAAGACCAAGGCGTGGGCCAAGACCGAATGCATCGTGGTCGGCGGTGGCTTCCGCGATTCCCGGCTCGGCGAGCTTGCGATCGCGCGGGCCGATATCATCCTGAAAGATGAGGGATTTGGCGTGGACATGACGCCGATCCGCTATCATCCGGATGATGCCGGCCTGGTCGGCGCGCTGCATCTGGCGCCATCCTGGATCTTCGAGGCCCATGACAGCATCCTCGCGGTCGATATCGGCGGCACCAACATCCGCTGCGGCGTGGTGGAGACGGGCTGGAAGAAAGCGCCGGACCTGTCCAAGGCATCAGTCTGGAAATCGGATTTGTGGCGCCACGCCGACGACGAGCCGACCCGGGAAGGCGCGGTGAAGCGGCTGGTCAAGATGCTGAAGGGCCTGATCGAGCAGGCCGACGCCGAGGGGTTGCGGCTCGCGCCCTTCATCGGCATCGCCTGTCCCGGCGTCATCA
>Ga0209677_100520_pt1 | contig 21469 bp, 33 predicted proteins | sample AraplaCvi_mCL_r2_2_FD_184285 | JGI IMG/M metagenome (GOLD analysis project Ga0209677, IMG submission 184285) | Arabidopsis root microbial communities from North Carolina, USA - plate scrape CL_Cvi_mCL_r2 (SPAdes) (version 2) | ecosystem: Host-associated > Plants > Roots > Endosphere | place: USA... | reverse complement strand
ATGATCACAACGACGCATCAGCCGCGAACTCCTACGATACGATGGACCATTGGCAATCGCATCTTAGGCCCGCAAAAGAACGCTTGTATTTTCGAAAACCAACTGTATAGCCGGTCATTCGATTGGCTGTTGCGCCTTTGAACGGCCGAGGCGGTCCTTTTCCAAAGACGTCGTCGGACTGAGTGTTGCGGAATCTTGTGAGCCCGCGCGAAACCCGATTCGCGCTTTTGAGAACTCTTACGGCTGTCGGTAACGTAGAATGGTCCAATGGGCAGAAGGGCCCTGGATTCATTCGGCCTGGTGACAGCAGCGGCCATGCACTGGTCCACATCAGCGCGATCGAGCTAGGACCGACCCAGAGCGCGGCGGTCCGACGCTGAGAACTCTCGCTGGCTTAATCAGGTTTCGCGATTTCACCGACGTACTGGAATGAATGCGCGTCCTGCTCGGGCTCATGCGCGTGAAGGACAGAATATGGCCGTGAAGCGAGATTTTCTTCGAAAGGGCCGTTGTGACGCTTCGGCCACCACCACTTCAGCTAATGTCGGCGCTGCAATTCTGAGGGAGCAACACCGTTGCAAGTCATCGTACGCGATAACAACGTCGAGCAAGCACTTCGAGTTCTCAAGAGGAAGATGCAGCGTGAGGGCGTGTTCAGGGAAATGAAACGTCGTCGTTCCTACGAGAAGCCCTCGGAGAAGAAGACCAGAGAGAAATCTGAGGCCGTGCGCCGTGCACGTAAGCTAGCTCGGAAACAGGCCATCCGCGAGGGTCTCATCGCCGCGCCGCCCAAAAAGGAGCGTGTCATGAGCAAGAGCGCTCAGCCTATCACGACCAGCAGCGCACAACGCACGTAGAATGCGAGGCGGATCGTTCGCTGCCGCGGGCAGCCGTCTGGCGACGTCACGCGTTGGACAAGAGGCGAACAGATGACAGTGGCTTGGTTGCCAAATATCTGGAACAGGCCATGAAGTTGAACGACGTCCAGATAGCCAAAACACTGTCTCAGTTTCGAGCGCAGGTGCTCGCTGACGACCATCCAGCGGTTGCACAATTCCGCGAGCTGTTCGGGCAGCATACCTTCTTCCTCGACGCGATGGGGCTGTATGTCTGGAGCTGCTCGAAGTTCCCGGGATGGAAGCCGAGGAAGGAGAGGTCATAAGTCTGCCTGATTGGAGCGATGCAGGCTTTACGAAAATGACCACACATCAGCCCGAGCCGACCGGGGTCGTCGTTCGTTTGGGAGAAATCCAACACTGAGGGACGCAGCTGGCAAATTGTCCGTGCGATCCGGTTCATCCTCGTCATTATCCGTGATGATCTCGCGAGCGCGGGCAACGGTGGATCGACGCTCTTGATGCGAACGGCTCCTGAGCAAAGCACCGGGAAGTGCCGATCAATGATCAATACAGAGGATTGCATCGCCGACTGGGGGAGACGCGTCGCTCGACATCTCAAACTGACTTTCCATCCCACCTAGTCCTGATTATTGGTGGGATACGTGATCAACCGGGCCTGCCACATTGTGCTCCGGAAACCTGGACCAATCGTCGGCTGACTTCATCCGACCGACAGAGGAAGCAAGGCTACCCGCTGAATTCGATTCGATGCCTTGATCTCCAATTTGCACCCACTGCTTCTTCAGAACCGCTGCCACTGAACGACTGCGACTTCCGCTTGCTCGGTTCAGACCAGATAGATGATGACCTGAATGATCATATCGAGAGACCGGCCGCCAATAGGCACCCGCTTCCGCTGAGCGAGGATGCTGGGAGTTTGCCGCCTGCCGCGATCAGCCACTGTCCGTTCATGACATTGAGCAGACTGGTCCGAAGTCTGGATAAGCAGGAGAAAGCCGTTTCCTCGAGCAGTGATCATGCAAACTCCCATATGCTGAATTGCGGAGTTGGACGTAAAAGCGCGCGATGCGACCTATGTGACATCTAAGTATTGGAAAGAGCCGGTTGATCAAATTGACTGGGAAGCACCAGGCGCTTCGTCTCCTCATCGAAGCAGTCGACGAGGTCGTCGCGTGCCGTCCCTTCTGCAATTTAAGAGCCGCTGAATTGCCGTGTCATGCACGTTATCTTTAAAAAACCCGCCAATAAGGGAGCGAAGTAAATGGGTGCCGTCTCAATCATGGCCGCGATCCTCAAAGACGAATTGCGAGGTCGCGGTATTCGTGACCTAACTCGGTCTGATTGCGAATCGATAATCCGCAGCATGATTGAACGCACGGCCGAATTCGGGGAAATCAAACAGAGGCAGTTGAGGCCGCACCCTGGTGAGCAGGCCCCTGAAGCGCTTAAATAACTACATCTAGTCCGAATCTTTTTGTGGGTTCGATGTCAGAGGCATTTAGCGCATAGTGGCGTCGGCGCTATCTCACTTGCCTTCCCAGAACGCGGAAACGATCCGCACAACGCGGTTTGCGCCTCCTCGATCAGCACGGCCGCCGCTCCGCAGATCAGGACCATTGCACCGGGTTCGATGCAGCATCATGCACCCCGGGACGTCGGGCACAGTGGATGCAGCATCGAAATCAGGGTTGGCTCGAGAAGCGCATAAACCCTCGGACATGTGATGCTCCAGCTTATTGCCGGTGCATGCTGCGCGCCGCCGATAGCAACCTATTGCGGAAAGGGCTGCTAGTGAACGTGCGCTGGATACACGTGTTCGAAGGCAGTCCAGACATGGTTGAAAGCCAGCCGGAACGTTGCCACAACAGTTCGCTCGTTGTGTCGCCGTTCGACAACGCAGCGTGCGCCGCTTGCCTTGTGCGATAACGACGGTCGGCGTCTCATCTCATTTGCAGAGGCGGCATGGTCGCCTGTCGGACGCAAACGCGGCGAATGCCATGTCGTCATCAGAGACCCAGGCGATTGATGTGAACACGCTCCTCGTGCGCGTTATTTTGAGCGCCCGTTCGGGCACAATCATCGGGTCTTCGTTTCAAAAATCATTGACGTCCAGGTCGTAAGATCCCCTGCTTCCGCGAACATAGACCTTGGCAGCCGCGGCGCATATCAGGTCGCGGTTGGAATCGAACGTGTTCAGAAAACCAGACTCATCGAGACGGGTATTTGGTTGAATGCGCCGCAGCGCGGCGTCGTCTATGAAGAAGGACGCCTCCATCGCGCTATCATATCCCCAAAACCGCACGGCATGCCGCGTCCGGTCGTATGAGCGACTATAATTTGGAAACTCAATCATGGGCTGGACCGATCAAGTTGTCAGTGCACAACACCCGTGCCGGCCCGCGCACGATCTGCACCGAGGTATTTCGATGGCCGCACCTTTTCCTGACCGTAACGCCGAGCTCGGTCGATATGCTGACAAGATCCCGCGAGGGCCGCCCTGGCGCAACGCCAAAAGATGTTGAACGATCCGGTCGCGCTTCGCCAGAGATGGCTACGCTGAAATCGGATTACAACGCTGTCCGATCTTGGCCGAACAAATAAATCGCACAGAGCCTCGTTATTCGGCGAAAGGTTACCATATAACCGATGTCACCGCGCACCCCCGGCCGTTATCGGTGACTGGGAGCTTCGTGCTCCCGCCGCGACCAAAGGTGGTCAATATGTCGCATGGTATTCGCGAGTGGCTCGTGCCCCCGATATTGCTGCCGATCTTGCTCGTGCTGTTGGTCGCCGCCGCGATGCTAATTCAGTGGTAATTCACCTCGGCAAACCCCTGCTGCCAGCTCAGGCAAGCAGCTCCTTTGTCTTGGTCAAACGACCCTTGGCATCGCTGGCTGACGAACTGAACGTCAGGGCGACGGCCGCCCTGGATGCAGCGCGCGAAATGCCGCCGGGAGTTCGACGTGTGAAGGCGATGAACAAGGCAATGATCCTCCGCAACGCCGTAGAAATTCACGAGCATTTCTTCGGCAAGGGTGATGCACCGGCCCGATGAAGGCCGGTCGATGGGCCTTTTCAGGTCCGCTGGCCGACGTCGCCAAGGCGTTCCATTGCATGATGATCACCGCTGCTGCAGCTTTGTCGCGGTGGGATAACGAGGGAGGCGCAGCTCGCCATGGACCGCCGACGTGAATGAGTGCCGACAATAGAAGGAATCCCGATGTCACTTGTACAAGTCAGCATCGATGACGGCCCCCATAATATGGACGGGCTGCGGCTCTTTGCCCGGGATGGGCTAAACGGGTCGAGGCGTTCGTAAGCCGCAAGGTACTGGACGTCTGGGCGGAGTCGGTCGAACACCGCGGAGGACGACAAAGTCTGTTCCGTGATCAATATAACGCGCTTGGCAAGCTGAACCTTGCCGCGCTTCAGCGAATCGTGAGCAGGAAATACCAGCGAGGCGCCGCGTCGAACCGACAGCATCCTTTCGTCGAGGTATTGTTCTCCGACATCACGGAAAGCGGCGAGGATCTAAATCTAACAGAACTCGTACGTGAACCTTTGCCGCCGGCGTTTCACAAGAAATGATTCCAGCAACCGCGAAGAAGCAACGATGAAAAAACCCGTTCTCTCGATTGACGAGCCGGAGCCAAAGAAGGCAATACGAGCCGACCGGCCTCCCACTGAAGGGTTCGCGACGATCGTCGATGGCCACTTCAAGTCAGAGTTCGACACTGTCGAGGCTGCTGAAACATCGGGTCGGGAGCTGAAATCGGCTTATCCGAGGCTCCAGATCGAAATTTACGACGCCTCCAATAACGTCCGCACGTTGTTGGGAGCTTGACTATCTCGTTGCAAGGATTGCACTCGCTCGCCAGGATTCCACATCGACGACAGAAAGGCCGGGCATCGCTGCCGGACCTTTCTTTTTCTTTTGAGCATTGAGCGGTTGGAGTTAGAAATCCATGCCGCCCATGCCGCCGCCCGGGGGCATACCGCCGCCGGCGCCTGCGTTCTTCTTCGGAACTTCGGCCACCATCACTTCGGTGGTGATCAGCAGCGCTGCGACCGAAGCCGCGTTCTGGATCGCCACACGAACCACCTTGGTCGGGTCGATGATGCCCTTGGTGACCAAGTTGCCGTACTCACCCGTCTGGCTATCGAAGCCATAACCGTACTGATCCTTCTCCAGGATCTTGCCGATGATGACCGAACCGTCTTCACCAGCGTTGACCGCGATCTGACGGGCTGGCCAGGACAGCGCCTTGCGCACGATCTCGACGCCGGTCTTCTGGTCGTCGTTCTTGGTGCGCAGCCCTTTGAGATGCTGGGAGGCACGGAGCAGCGCGACGCCGCCGCCCGGCACGATGCCCTCCTCGACCGCCGCGCGGGTCGCATGCATCGCGTCATCAACGCGATCCCTGCGCTCCCTGACCTCGACCTCGGTTGCGCCGCCGACGCGGATCACCGCGACGCCGCCGGCGAGCTTGGCCAGGCGCTCCTGCAGCTTCTCACGGTCGTAGTCCGAGGTGGTCTCCTCGATCTGCGCCTTGATCTGGTTGACGCGCGCCTCGATGTCGGCCTTCTTGCCGGCACCGCTGACGATCGTGGTGTTCTCCTTGTCGATCATCACCTTCTTGGCGCGACCAAGCATGGCGAGCGTAACGTTCTCCATCTTGATGCCGAGATCTTCGGAGATCGCCTGGCCGCCGGTCAGAACCGCAATGTCCTGCAGCATGGCCTTGCGGCGATCGCCGAAGCCCGGTGCCTTGACGGCCGCGACCTTCAGCCCGCCGCGCAGGCGGTTCACAACGAGGGTGGCCAAAGCCTCGCCTTCGACGTCTTCTGCGATAATCACAAGCGGCTTGCCGCTCTGGACCATGGCTTCCAGCAGCGGAAGCAATTCATTCAATTGCGATAGCTTCTTTTCGTTGATGAGGACGTAAGCATCTTCCATTTCAACGCGCATCTTGTCGGCGTTGGTGACGAAGTAGGGCGAGATGTAGCCGCGGTCGAACTGCATGCCCTCGACGACGTCGAGCTCGGTCTCGAGCGACTTGGCTTCCTCGACGGTGATGACGCCCTCGTTGCCGACCTTCTTCATGGCGTCGGAGAGGAACTTGCCGATCTCGGCATCGCCGTTGGCCGAGATGGTGCCGACCTGCGCGATCTCGTCGTTCGAGGTGACCTTCTTGGAGTTCTTGACGAGGTCCGCGACGACGGCCTCGACCGCGAGGTCGATGCCGCGCTTCAGGTCCATCGGATTCATGCCGGCGGCGACCGACTTGGCGCCTTCGCGCACGATCGCAGCCGCGAGCACGGTCGCGGTGGTGGTGCCGTCGCCGGCCGCGTCAGCGGACTTCGAGGCGACTTCGCGCACCATCTGCGCGCCCATGTTCTCGAACTTGTCGTCGAGCTCGATCTCCTTGGCGACGGTGACGCCGTCCTTGGTGATGCGGGGAGCGCCGAACGACTTGTCGAGCACCACGTTGCGGCCCTTCGGGCCGAGGGTGACCTTCACGGCGTTGGCAAGAATGTCGACACCGCGCAGCATGCGGTCGCGGGCGTCGACGCCGAATTTGACTTCTTTGGCTGACATGATGGTCTCCATTTAACTGGCGAGATCCCAAGACCGCGCGACTGGGCAAGTTCTTGAGGATGAGATTCGATTGGCGGGCCTCAATCTTCGAGACGCGGCTGCGCCGAATCCCCAGAACAAGGAAAAAAACGGCCGGCGCTTACGCTGCCTTTTTCTTGGCGGCGGGCAGATCGGTGAGAACGCCCATGATATCGCTCTCCTTCATGATCAGCAGTTCCTGACCATCGAGCTTAACTTCGTTACCCGACCACTTGCCGAACAGCACGCGGTCGCCGACCTTGAGATCGATCGGGATCAGCTTGCCGGCCTCGTCGCGGCCACCGACCGACTGCGGTGACCTCGCCCTGCGAGGGCCTCTCCTTGCTGCTATCCGGAATGATGATGCCGCCAGCCGTCTTGTCTTCGGCCTCGATCCTCTTGACGACGACGCGATCGTGGAGCGGACGGAATTTCATGCGACCCTCCTTGGCTTTTATGATTTGGCTCTTATGACTATTTCCGGATTGGCAGTCGCGATGAGCGAGTGCTAGCCACTCGTCACGTAAAGCCTGCGACACTGGGACGCAAGAGCGGTGCGACACATTCACCGCCTTCCCCGATCGTACGTTTCGTGTGCCCACCCTGTCGGTCGTGGGGATCGCGGTGAGGCACGCAAATTAGCGAATGGCCAGGATCACCAGGGCTGTAGCCACCGGAGCAATCTTGCTGTCGGACCGCCGTTGAGGCAGACCAATCCCGAAATCAGTCTTGTTTTCGAAGCCGCCTCCCCTCTTTGACAGGCCTCATCTTTGTGGCTTTGGCCGGCGGCGGATCGATCTCCGCGATCCTGCGAAGGCAATCGGCCTCGGTGTCATGCGGACCGGAGACAAATGTTCCGCTCACTTTTGTGCTGTACCATCCAGACTCGACGCCAAGCCGAAGCGACTCTTCTATCTTAACGTGGCGAGGCGAAAGATTTTGCATCGAGGATCGCTTTCTCGTTGGCGCTCGACCATCGAACGCTGTCGGGTTTTCGGTTGATTGGAGATCACGAGTTTTGCTCAGCTATCGCTGGAGAGCCGGGCAAAGTCCGCAAGTACGGCTGCGACCAGGTCGCGATGATGGGTGTCGGCTGGACCGAGCCCGGCGGTGTATAAATTCAGCACGTAGCGCGCCTTCGCGACCGCCTCCCCCCAGGAAGTTGCCGGAATCGATAGAAGGTCCTTTTCGAGCACGCCCTGCCGCTCGCGCAGGTCTCGTGCGTTGTTCTCCACCTCGGCCAGAGCGCGCCTGATGTCAGTCGCTTTTTGCGCGGCCATGCCCCGGTGCTTGTCGAGATCGAGCGGCTCGTCACTCATGGGGCGTGCACGCGTCAATGCGCTGCGCGTCGGATAAATCGACCGAGCCGATGGAAATCATCTCCATCGTTGAACTGCGCGGGGGCGCCGAAGGAACCACGATCATGGTTGCGACCCGGCGGTACGCCGCAAACGACAATCCCTCGATCATCTCCTCATCGGTGATGACCTCGTAGTCGCCGGCAGGCAGGGAGCGGTCGATGCCCTTGATCCGGAAGGGATGCTGAAACGTGACGGTTTCCCGTCGCGAGCGTATGGTCATGGCGACACCTGCTCCGCAAACAGCTCCGGACCGGATTGATTGTTGTGCATCAGATGAACCGTGCGCTCTCTTGATCCGATTAGCCAGCGTTTTCTCGAAGGAATCGGTGGCGCAGGTGCGAATAGTCCTCGCTTTGCATTGTATTCGGTCGATGTCGTCGCCATGTCCACTGAGCGAGGATAGCGCAGGCTCAATTGTCGCAGCGCCCCGACCGATCGGAACTCGTACCAACGCGATCCAGGACGGCGCACCGTTCCAGACAGTGCAGTTGGAGCAAGGCCCTTCGCATGAAGATTCGTGTCGGTTTCGAGATGATTTACGACTTTCCGCAAGCAACGCCCTTGATCGCGGTGGTCGGCACGCACTTCACGCGGGCGTCCGACATCATCGTGCCTGATCACCTCACTAGCTACCCTTCCGTGCCGATCACGCCCTATCGCGACGGCTTTGGAAACTGGTGCAGCCGGATCGTCGCACCCGCCGGCCGCATGCGCCTCTCTGCCGACGGAACGGTACGCGACAGCGGTTTGCCCGATGTGATCGTCCCCTCAGCCCGGCAACATGCAGTGGAGGATCTGCCGCCGGATACGATCGTCTATCTCCTTGGCAGCCGTTATTGTGAGACCGATCGGCTCTCCGACATTGCGTGGAAGCTGTTTGAGAACACGACGCCGGGTTGGGCGCGGGTGCAGGCGATCTGCGATTTTGTTCACAACCATATCGCTTTCGGCTACGAACACGCGCGGGCGACCAAGACGGCATGGGAAGTCTTCAATGAAGGCAAGGGCGTTTGCCGTGACTACGCGCATCTCGCTATCGCGTTCTGCCGCTGCATGAACATTCCCGCACGCTATTGCACCGGCTACCTCGGAGATATCGGCATGCCGCCGCCCTATGCCGCCGGAGATTTTGCTGGCTGGTTCGAGGCCTATCTCGGCGGGCGCTGGCACACCTTCGATGCGCGCAACAACATGCCACGAATCGGTCGCGTGCTGATCGCGCAGGGCCGCGATGCAGCCGACGTTCCCATTACTCAGACATTCGGGCCGAACACGCTCGTCGGCTTCAAGGTTTGGACTGATGAAGTTGTAGAGCTCTCCGGGGCTGCAACTTTCGGCAAAAGCGATCGAGATTAACCTCGCTATTGGACATGGGGGCTGCTACACTGCTAACATCACCGCGCGCTCCCTGGCTGTTATCGGTGACTGAGAGCATTACGCTCCCGCCTTAACCTTAGGAAGGCGGTCAGATGTCCGATACCCGCAAATTGATATTCGCGACTGGCTCGTACCGCCTCTAGTGGTACCGATCTTCCTTGTGCTGCTGATTGCCGCCGCGGCCATTATGCAACGGTAGCTCTACCCGGTCGACCATGCGTGAAAATGGCATGGCCGGGCGCTCGAGACTTGTCGGGAGTTGAAATGGCAAACACAGCGATCATCAGGGACGCCTACGGCGCTCCGGCAATTTTCGTTGGCTCAAAAACCGGGCGGGATGATGCTCCCTTTGTCTTTGTCAGAGTAGGTAACGAAGAACGCAGAATGCGGCGATCCGAATGGGATGCGCTTCCAGCATGGACTGGCGCGCGTCCCTCTTGGGACAGAAAACAGGAATAGTTACGGGATGTTGAGCACGACGATTGCCCGGACAGCCATGCGTGTAAAGGGTCTTCTCCTGATAGCCGCCCTTGGTGCATTCCTACCAGCCGCTCACGCAGCCGAACCAAATTGCCGCATGATCGAAAGCACAGGCCCACGCCTTGCCTGTTACGATGCGGCGTTTCCACCTCCAAAATCGAAAAAGCCCGAAGCCAATGTCGATGTGCCGCCAGGCGATTACAAAGACCCTTTCATCGCTGAAGAGGCCCGAACGGCCGCGAAGCTGAAGAATATCTGCCGGGGTTGTTGAGGTTTCAGCGAACCACCCAAGAAGAGCGGTGACCGCCGCGAAGCGGAATTTGGCGACGTCGCCCCATCTGGCGCAATGGCAGCCTCCGACAAATGACACGCCGACGCCCCCAATAACCGCCACCGCCAAACAACAACACCAGAACGATGATGAGGATCAATTCCATAAGAAGTCTCCTTGGTTGTTATGACTTCAAGGAGGGACCTGCCCGTCGTGAGCTAAGTTCCGCTTTGCGCCGAAAAGGCGCGACGGAATAAGAGTTTTACCAATAAAAAAATGCGAATTTTCAGGGTCGATTCGCCAGCGGTCAGGCGACGTGCGCGGTGCAATCAGTCGGGAGCCTGCAATGTCAAACTGCCGCTCAAACTTTCTGTTCTTCGGCTTGATCGCAGCCAGCCTATGTGCGGCCATGGTCCTGATCGGGCTGCTGGTCGTGGGCGATGTTGCCGGTCCAAGAGTGGCGATGAACCATTCGCCGCCACATTCGCAAGCCGGTAACCGGCGATGAGATTTATGCCCAGCGCGGACGCCAAGGCGCGAATCGGCCGTCTACGATGGGCGCTCCGACAGCAGCATGAACAAGGCGCTGTCGCCCTGGATCTGAGCGGTTTCGCGCGATGTCTCAAAGCCGAACATGACCTCCAGGCCATGTTCGGAAATTTCCCATTTCCAGAGCGTCGGCTGTTGAGCCGTCACCGTCACTTCGAGGAGGCGTACGCGAAAAGGTTGGGCCATCCGTCTTATATGTGAGGCGGAGCGTCGATAGTCCAGAGCGCGCCGTTGCCGAAAGCAGAGCATCGCCAGGTGGAGCAATCAAGAGCCCAGGGTTAAGCTATGTCATCCGATGCTCCCGGTGCTGCGCGGCTTTCTCTTGTGCGAGAGTTCGTTCTAGCCGCGAGATGTTCTCCAGCAGGCGCTGGCTCGTCAAGATGAGGAAGGAATAGCCGAATTGCGGATCTTGGAAGTAGATTTCAAGCAGTCGATCATAAGTTATGGTCAGCACTTGCCCGTCGTCTATGCATTCGACCGTCGCGGTTCGCCGCCTATTGAGCGTAAGGAAGCCAAGTTCGCCCATAAGCCGTCCCGGCGGAAGCTCGACGCCGATTTCCGTGACCAAAAACCTTCTTGTTACCGTCAGGAACATTTCGGTGGTTGCATCATGCTTCTTGAATAGTATGTCGCCTCGGCGATATCTGCGCTCGAGATCATGAACGGTTTGAGCCATTCCATCGACGTATCACCCGCCGTCGCGCTGCGTGCCTTCCTGACGAGCTTGAGCATTTGGCGGAGGCGAACGGCATTGATCGGCAGGAACAGCAGATACAGGAGAAAAGTCGCAACGTTTCTGGAGAGCGCGCCAAAAACGACGAAGAATGTACAGCCGGCCATGTTCGCGACGCGCAACGGCACCATTGTCTTCATCAGCAAGGTAGCGACAAAGAAGATGGCGCCAACCAGGGCGAACATGTTGGCAAGCGTGACGTAGGCCAGCGCAATTTCCGTCAGCCGGTCGAATAGCGTGTCGTATGTGATGTTGCTGGGGTCGAGGCCCATTTGAACCAGGATTTTTCCGATCCTGAGATGGTCCGCCGCCGCATCAAGAATGCAGTTTAGTACCGTCGAAAAATCTGCACAGCCAAACTTCATCGGATGATCCCCTACGCCATATTCACCAATGGGATTGGATGCATCAGGCCATCCTTCGTGAGCAATTTTATACAGGCACCGATCGATCCACGTGTCTAGCGTTTGGAATGAGCGAAGCCCTCCATCGCTCCAAGTCAAGGTGACAATCATGGAAATCTCCCGGGAGATAAGAACTGCGGTAAAGCCCGCACTGTGGGGCGCTGCATCCGGAGCAGTTGCTCTGGCTATCATGGGGTTCGGCTGGGGCAGCTGGGTGACCGGTGGAACCGCCGAGACGCTCGCGAAGAATAGTGCCGCGACGGCTGTCGTCGCAGCTCTCCCCCCAATCTGCGTCGAGAAATCCCAACAAGCCGCTGATGCCTCGGCGAACCTGGCCGAAATGAAGAAGGCAGCTTATGCATGGGACCAGAGCAAGTTCGTCGAAAAAGGCGGTTGGGCCACGATGCCGGGAAGCACTGAGCCAAAGTCAGCGGTTGCAAAGGCTTGTGCCGAATCGCTTGGTCGTGGGAAAGCTGCGGATCTCCGAAACCTCACGTGTTGAGATGACCAGGAATGCGGAGATGCCGGCGGACGACCTCGACAAAGTCAGGGTCGCGTTTGGCGGCCCAGACCGCGATCATGTGACCGACGAACTAGAGCAGGAGGCCCGCGATCCAGAGGCGCAGGCCGATGCCCAGCGCAGCCGCGAGCGTGCCGTTGATGATGGCGATCGAGCGCGGAGCACCGCCCATCAGGATCGGCTCGGTCAGCGCGCGATGGACTGGTGTTTCAAAGCCTGGGATCTGTCCGTCCATCAGATCACCACACCACCGCCGAACGAGCAAAACGACAGGAAGAAGCGCGAGGCCGCGAACGCGATCGACAATCCGAACACGATCTGGATCAGCCTGCGGAAGCCGCCAGACGTATCGCCGAGCGCCAGCGATAGTCCGGTGACGATGATGATGATGACACCGATGATCTTGGCGACAGGGCCTTCGACCGATTGCAGGATCTGGTTGAGCGGTTGCTCCCAGGGCATGTTAGAGCCGGCAGCCGATGCTGAAGTGATGGTAAGGCAGGTGATTGCGAACGTGATCGCCGCTACGGTCCCTCGCCTGCCTGATTGATCAAACTTCATCCTGGGTCCCCATGGCTGAAAGAGCGTAGTCGCCCGAAGCCCCGAGACCTTCCACACGAGCGAGGTCCGCGAGCCGACGTTCGTTGCCGCGGCCGGAAAGCACAGCAATCACGTTGATGGTTTCCGCAATGAGGGCGCGCGGCACGGTGACGACCGCTTCCTGAATGAGTTGCTCGAGCCGGCGCAAAGCACCGATTGCGCTGCCGGCGTGAATTGTACCGATGCCCCCGGGATGACCCGTGCCCCAGGCCTTGAGCAAATCGAGAGCCTTCGCGCCGCGCACTTCGCCGATCGGAATCCGATCGGGGCGAAGGCGCAGCGATGATCTGACAAGGTCCGATAACGAGATCACGCCATCCTTCGTGCGCAATGCCACGAGATTTGGCGCCATGCACTGAAGCTCCCGTGTGTCTTCAATGAGAACGACCCGGTCCGAGCTCTTGGCGACCTCTGCTAGAAGCGCATTCGTCAGTGTCGTCTTGCCACTTGAGGTGCCGCCCGCCACGAGGATGTTCTTGCGGCTCACGACCGCACTTCGCAAAGCGTTAGCCCTGTGCGTATTGACGATTCCCGCGTCGATATAGTCGCGCAGCGTGAACACGGAAGCCGCTGGCTTTCGGATTGCGAAGGTTGGCGCAGCGACTATGGGCGGAAGTAATCCCTCGAAGCGCTCTCCTGTTTCGGGCAATTCTGCGGATATTCGCGGAGCGCCGGCGTGAACTTCCGCACCGACATGGTGTGCGACCAATCGAACGATGCGTTCGCAGTCCAAGGCGGAGACTCTTTCGCCGGTGTCTATCATGCCGCTGGACAGCCGCCCAAAGCCGGCCGTCGGGATTGAGCATCACCTCTACGATGGTCGGATCATCGAGAAAACGCCTTATCGCGGGGCCGAGCGCCGTGCGCAACATGCGCGCGCCGCGCGAGATCACTTCCGACTGAATGGAATGGACTGGCACCGCCGCCCCCAATGAATGACGCCCGTCAAGCGGCGTCAGATGGGGATGGATAGAAAAGGCAGCAATTGGCTCAGCGCAACAAGTGGCTCACTGCTTTCGTAGCGTGGCGCAAGAAAAGAAACATAAGAGGTGTCGTACCCTTACGGCTCTTCACTCTCGCAACCATGCTCAGAACCTTCGCAAAATGGCGACGCTGATCCCAAAGCCGGTATGGCAGCATCAGCGAACTCGGCTCGGCTGCTTTCAGCGTGTACCCCAGATTGCGGCTGCCTTTTCAACGGAATCGGCCAACGAGCGATGTGGGCTCTAGCTTCCTTTCAAATAACAAACAACCGCAGTTTAGTGCCGCCAACCCTTGTCGCGGTCGTAGTCGACCGTGAAACCCTCCGGAAGCTTCGGCAGCTCGTCTTCGCAAGGCTTGTCGCATAACGGACAGGGATCGCCAGGGGCACCGCAACCACACGCCTGCGGGCCATCCATGGCCGCTCGGGATGCGCCTCGCACACCCAGCGACAGCCGGCGCAACGAGGGCAAGTCACGCGAGCAGCTCCGCGCCCGTGTCGGTGAACTTCACATAGGTGCCGCTCTCGTGCGTCCAGAGTAGCCCGCGCGCAATCGCCAGATCAAGACCCGGCCTTGTATTCGGTTGGCGCAGCCTTGAACTGATCTAACACCGGCCAATTGATCTTTTCGATGTGAATGCGGCCATCCTGCACCTCCGCACGGAAGAAAGTCGATGTCCGCACGTTCTGTCTCTCAAACGGAATAAGCTCCATTAAAACACACGGGAACATTGAGTCGAGCCGCAAGGTCTGGAGGCACGGAGGTCGCACCGCTGAGCGTGATTGTCCGGCCGGCTCGGCGACTACCTGACCGATATTCTGCTTCGGCGACGGTCGCGGGCAGCGGCTGAGCCACCATTGAAGGTACGAAGCGGCCGTATGATGCTAAGGTCGCATACTCATCAGTTGAGGAATTGCATATGTCGCCCGACGTGCCTGAGCAGGATCGCAAGCTGAAAGCGACGCGCCAAGAGGTCAGTAACCTCCAGGTGATGCAAATGCGCCCCGGGCAGTCGGTTGAGAAGCTGCGGCTGCTGTCCGAACTGGAGCGATCGGCGAGGGCCGAAGTGAACCTGCGGCTAAGTGCGCTGGAACACGCCAGAGAGCAAGCCGCAAGAGATCGGAAGCCCTAAACGGTCGTCCGCCCTTGCGTTTCTCCCTACCCTAATGCCCCAATTTCAACTTAGAGGTGCTCGGATTTGACTCCAAAACCAGCCCTGCTAGGCTATCGGCATCACCGGCTAATGGCTCTGGCCGTAGGCGTCGGTGGCTGAGAGACCAATCGCGCTCCCGCCTGTATAGCAGGGAGCAGCAGTATGAACGCCCTTCTCTACCCAATTCATCTGCAACGCGATTTCGAGCGGCGCTGGGCTGCCAGAGGGGTGCGCGACGAGACACGACAGTCGCCACCAGAGGGTACCGATACCTGCCGTTGTGGTCGAACCGCCATCGCTCCCTACAGTTCGACCTACTCACCAAACGGGGTCGCAAATTATTGGAAATGTTCCGCGTGTGGGCGGCGCTGGAAGTCGACCGCATCAAGCGGAGTATAACGAGATGAGGCTACTTGTCTGCGGCGGTCGGGACTATGGCGAGATACCGAAGGGATGCCCGCCTGATCAAATCCGCTCCTACTCAATGGAAGCGGACCGAACGATTCTCATTCTGCGGGCGACCCTGAACGATCTGCATCGGGACCGACACTTCACTGTTCTCGTGAATGGTAAAGCAAGGGGGGCGGAAAGACACGCATCGGAGTGGGCAGAGTGTTGCGGCCTCAAGATTGAGCCGTTCCTCCCAAACTGGCGAAAGCTCGGCAAGGCTGCCGGTCCGATCCGCAATCAGCAGATGATCGATATCGGCAAGCCTGATCTTGTTGTCGCTTTTCCTGGCGGACATGGAACGGCGGACATGGTCCGCCGCGCGAAGCGAGCCAACATCGAGACGATTGAGCTATAAGAGCACTTGGCGACACCCTCGCCAAGCCGTTTACGTCCTTCAGCGAATACGACGAGGTGGATGGCAAGAAGGAGCCGGTCTGGTTCGCCGCCAGCGACGATCGCCCACTGCTTGCGTTCGCTGGCCTATGGACGCACTGGACCTCGGTTCGAAAGGTGAAGGAAGGCTAAGTCTCGATCGACGTCTACGGCTTCCTGACCACCGAGCCGAGCGCGATCATCAAGCCGATTCACCGTACGACCATGCCGGTGATCCTCACCACGGCGGAAGAATATGACGTCTGGCTGCGCGCGCGGTGGGACGAAGCCAAAGCGCTGCTGCGGCCGCTGCCGGATGACGCGCTTAAGATCGTCGCGCGCGGCGAGAAGGAAGATCTGGCGGTGAACCGATCGACGTCGGCTTTGCGAGGTGAAAGCAGACGCTGTCAGCCGGATACCATCGAGTCGGCCTTTGTGCACACAACCAAGACCCATAGCCGACCCGCCGCCGGCCCTTATGGCTTGCGGTCGCGCCGTTCTCAGACGTAAAATATCTGAATAGAGGACGATGGAACCAGTCAAACTGATCGGTACTGAAGATCTTTTGCATCACGCCCTTTCAATGGGTGGGGGACGGAATGCAGTCTGAAGTCGCATCAGTCTTTATAACGAATGAACTTGCCAGAAGAGGACAGCTGCGGCCGCGGCTATTCCAAGAGCGGCTACCCATGCGCGATCTGGCGCGCGCCATGGTTGACGATCCGCAGCGACTGCTTCCAATTCTCGTAGATAACGCGATGGATCAGTGTGAGGCAGTGTCAGGCGGTATCAGTTTGTACGAGCCAGAACCTGCTCCCGGTGTTTTCCGATGGCATCACCTCAGAGGTGAAATGCAACGGTTTGCGGGTACAACAACTCCAAGGTTCTACAGCCCTTGTGGAGTCACTCTCGATCAACGCAAGCCAACCCTCGTACAGCGACCCGAGCGCGTCTACAGCTGGCTCCAGGAAGCGAACGTCTCCATTCCAGAATGCTTGCTCGTGCCTATTTACAGGGGAGCCGATGAACCACTTGGGACCCTCTGGCTCATCGCGAAGGAAGAAGGTCACTTTGATGCGAACCATGCCGAACTCGCAACAGAGATGGCGTCGTTCGCGGGCGTGGCACTTCGGCTGGCAGAGCACGATAGACAACTCGAAGCAGCGCTTCGGCGACAGGAATTGCTCGCACGGGAGATGTCGCACCGCTATCGAAACTTGCTATCCATCGTTCAATCGCTGTTGAATTTAGGCGCGCGACAGGAGCGCACTGCTCAAGAGCTTGCAGACACAATGCGAGGGCGGCTGCAGGCGCTTTCTACTGCTCACGGTCTGGTGCGGCCGGCTCCAGAGGATCCGGGTACATCGCGGGTACATATCACCGATCTTCTGCGGACAATTCTCGGCCCATTTCCGGTCCAAATGACCCGATTTGAAGGGCCGGACATCAACCTTGGTCGAAATGCGACCAATTCGCTGGCTCTACTCTTTCACGAACTCGCGACCAACGCCGCAAAGTACGGAGCGTTCTCCTCGATTCACGGAAGGATCGATGTCGTCTGGCATCAGCACGCTGATCGCCTGCATCTCCGTTGGAAGGAGAGTGGTGGTCCCGTTGTCGGGAGCGCCCCGAACTCCGAGGGATTCGGCTCGCTCCTCGCGGCGAAAAGCGTTGCAGCATTGAATGGTACCTTGTCACGCGTCTGGCCGGAGAGCGGCCTCATCGCGACACTTGAGCTGCCTATTGATCGACTATCGTCCTAAGCCGTCGACTCGCCTTTTCGAGCTGGCATGTCCGAAACTGGCCGATTGTGTTGAAAAAGCCAAAAATATTGCGTCAGTAAAATTGGCGACAAAGCGAGTAGATCGCCCACTTCGGCTGGCGACGCCCTCTTAGAGTGTGTGGGAAGGCGACTGAACGACTCTGCTCAGGTCGAGGCGATCCCCCGCGTCTGAAGACCTCAAGCGCATCAGCGGCTGTTGGAAAATCGGTCCCAACGCCAGAGAGGACCTTTTCAACACAATCGACCCATCTCGGACCTTCCTACCGGCGCAGTGGACGTCCGCTATCAGGATGCAACCGGAAGTAAGTGGTTGCCGAGCCGAAGGGCAGCTTGTGACCCTGGCTGTGTGAAAAGCCACCAGTCGGCTAGGATTCTTCCGTTTCCTGATGGGGGCTCCGGATGGGACGCTTTGTTGAAGGCGCGGACAGATCCCAGCTGACGCTCTTGCCGGAATGTCTGGAGGATTGGGTACTGAGTTACTTTGTGCATCCTGGACGGACTACACTTTCAAACGAGGCCGCCGATTGAAGCGATTTCACTTCTTTATCTGCGAACTTATGTAGAGCGGCTTTTTCGTTCGTCCGTAACTTCTAAGCTCCATTCTTGGCCGGGGCGAAACTTGCCGTCGATGTCCCTGAAAAGCGAGCCAGCGTAGCTCGTTGCCTCGCGCCACGCCGTCTCATCGTCGGGCAACCCCTCCCCCTGATCACGTCCGTGGTAGGCGGTGTGCCATGGACGTTGAAGAAATACCTAGGCATGCTCTGAAAAAGCGGACGGAGAACTTAAAGCTCCAGGACGGCACAAACTCAGGGCTTCTGTTGATTAAGCTGACACAATTCCTTCTTCAGCTCGGCCACTAGTTGCAACATGTTCCTTGCCAGGCTGCATCGCGATGGAGATGGACGGCCCCCCATTTTGGAAAATCCCAGGTTTTCGGCTTTTTGATTTCCACAACGACCGGAAGAGATTGTATCGAGCGTGCAACCTAACGGCGACGGCGGTGCGGGAAAAAGCGGAAATCATCTTACATGGATGGTGTGACCGAGCGCGATAAGCTGTTGGCGCTGGCCAAGCTATCGCAGATCGAAAAGGATGAGGCGCTGAAGCTGATTGGCGCACTCAAGGTGATGCTGATACCGGACGCGGGCGCAGATGGCGGTTTGACACCAGCGAACCGGCTGCGCTGTTTCAAACTCGTGGTGGAGCTGGGTCAATGGCTATGCAAGAGCCAGAGCGCAGTGCAGTGAAACTGAAAGCTCCACATTGCCAGCAACGTTGACGTTACGTGAAGTCCCATTCCGCGGAACAGAACTCTGCGGGGGCCAATATCATATGACATCGCCGGAACCCACGTTTTCGGGAAAATTCGGCAATTTCTTGCTCGGGGCAGCAGGGAGCGCGCCGAATGCCGTCTACCGTTGAAATACTCGTTTCCGCTCACGTGCGGTTGAAGAACCGGCGAGCGCTAGAGAGTATGAGAGAACTTCGGCGCGAGTTGCTACAATACATGCACTGCGCCAGCATCGATCCGCGCCATGCGCAACAACACGTTTATGATGATCTGCAAGTGATCGAAGCGGGATTGGAGCAACTCCGCAGCTTTGATGCTTCAATGGACGAAGACCTGTAGCGGGGCTGATAGCTCGGCCAGGCACGTCTGCAAATCACCGCCCAGGGCCTCTAAAGGCGTCAGCCCCGCCCGGCCTTCCAAAGTGAACAATGCGCCGTGATGCGTATCGTCACTCGGCCTGCCTCCTCTTAAGAGCGGGGCTGACATTCCGACGCTACGACTATGAGCCAAACGCGCAATTATGCCGTTTGATATATGACAATGGCCTCTTCGGGCGGGGGCCGCATGAGTGAACGACCCCATTGCGTACATCCGGCAACGGGGCCGTTCGTTCTTCAGCGCCGCGTGGGCAGGGCCAGGGCGTCAAGACGCGGCGAGCTTTAAGCCTCGCCCGAGCCGCGAGATTCGCACAACCATAAATTTATAACTTCTAGCAAGTTTCGTTCTGCTCGATACACCACCTAGCACGACGGAACAGTCGGGGACGTCCACGAAGGTTTTCTGACGGTACAGAGTTCAATGTGACGGTTAACTGGCGCTCGGGAAAGAGGGGCGAATACTTCGCCAACTTCGGCTCGGACGGACGCCTCGGGGGGCACTCGCGACATAGATATTCCAACGAGTCAGGCTTACCTGGTTCAGCGAGAAGCAATTCTTACCGGCTTGATGCCCACGACAAGATACCGACCACGTCGCGTCCGCTGTGGGACCCGCGCTCACGGTCTCAACAAAAAGGCGGTCGCGAACACGAGGACGGCAACCACCGCCATCACAGAAAGCGCCACCATGACTTCACGAGAGCGGCGGTACATTGTCCCACCTCAGCGGTTTAGGAACCAAGTTGATCGCGACGCTTCATCCGAGTTCACAGTGCAACTGACCGGTGGCATTTGGCCGCTCGGCCCCCGCGCAAGCCTCTTGTGCGGGGCCATCTTTTATCAAAGAGCAGTCCATTGATGCAGATCAAATGATATGATGCGGGCTGGCTAGGAACGAAGTTCATCGAGTGTTTTGCCCGCCCTCTGTATCTCCGCTCTCACTTCACATTTTTCATGCTGGCCGCCACCCGCGCTTCGTGGGTCGCAAGCAGATCGTAGGCTTGTGCAAGCTTGAGGTATTGAGCGCGCTGGACGCCTTAGTTCGGCATTCTTCAGCCATATCCCGGTGCCTTTTGGCCTCGGCAATGAAATCCATGACGCATCTCGCTTACGAATGCTGGTCTAGGCTATGAGCTGCGCGGCCTACAAAGCGAGGAGCGTCACGCTGACATGTACGAGATGTTAATTAGTCCCGACGCGTTCCTGTTCCTCTTGCTTAGCCGAAGTAGTAAGGGTTCAACGGGCGCGGTGTTTACGCACCAAACGGTCACCGTTGGAACGAAAGCGGACACTGCACGTAGTTTCGTCCCGGCACCCCATCTCCCGGGGCACATTCCGTAAGGCGCATCACCCCCCGGTTCGCCGGGCTGTCCCAACCACCAGGCCATCATGAAGCGCGCCCGCGTGTGTTCAATTTCCAAGCAGCTCGGCCTCGACGGCGTCCCGGTTCATCATGCGAACAGCTCTGCGCCCTTCTCGGTGAACTTCACATAGGTGCCGATATCGTGCAGCCAGAGCCCAGGAAGCCAGAACTTTTTGGGCTCGAACGCGTTTAGGCTCGCAAGGGAATCTGCAAGGAGGTCTAGCGATGCTTAACATGATACCATGGACGCAGAGCGCGTTAACTGCCGGGATCACCGTCGCTGCAGCACTCGTTGCGCTTATCAATCTGGTTGGCGGCCCAAGTCTCTATATCTGGGATTAACTGCAGCCAAACGACGTGGCTTACCGCCTCGCAACAGCCATTTTCTAAGGTGGCGACTGCTACCAAGCGCCAATGGCTACTACAACGATGATGGCCAGGAGAAAGACACAACAGATAGTCGCGGGGACGACAAACCATGCGGGTGTGGTCATCGTTGCCTCCCGAGCGGTTTATTCTGAAAGCCTATGTCGGATGGCTCGACGAGGATTATGAAGCGGCTAACACCTTGCAACAAATTGCATTTTCAATCTACGGGGACTGAGCCCCACCGCATACACGCCACGCGCGCAGCTCGAGCCCGGCGAGGATCAACAGGGTCGAAAAGTGAGCTGGCGAGCTGTTCGGCTTGGGTCTGCCTGATCAGCAAACGACCGGCCGAAGTGTCACCAGATCGGTGACAATACCGATGGCCGGATCCTGAGCGGTTGACCTCCTCGCGCCCCAACTTCTATTGGACCGCCCTTCGTTACCTTTGAGCTAACTTCCGGTGTGAAGCGGCATGTCTGAGCGCACGTTCTCGACCATCGTCATCCTGATAGGCGCGGTTGCAATCGCGTGCATGGCGCTGGCGTTGTACAAATGA
>Ga0209677_100519_pt1 | contig 21478 bp, 22 predicted proteins | sample AraplaCvi_mCL_r2_2_FD_184285 | JGI IMG/M metagenome (GOLD analysis project Ga0209677, IMG submission 184285) | Arabidopsis root microbial communities from North Carolina, USA - plate scrape CL_Cvi_mCL_r2 (SPAdes) (version 2) | ecosystem: Host-associated > Plants > Roots > Endosphere | place: USA... | reverse complement strand
GCCTGTTCAGCGAGCTGCGCACCGAGGACGGCTTCGTCGGCGACGAATTCACACTGCAGAGCCTGGGCTGCCTGATCGGCGAGGTCCTCGTCCAGGCCGATGGAGGCCGCTGGAGTCAGGTCGCGCGTCACCGCGGCGCTCCCGACCACGCGGATCTCGAGGTCGTCCTCCCCAACGGGCACGCCGTCGACCCCTTCCAGGCGGCCCACGACTGCGCGGACGGTGGCGACGGCTCGTCGGTGATCCGTTTCCGTCAGCTCGCGCTCGCCTCCTGATCCGTCGGCCCGATCCGACACGGGGCCGCAACGGCGACTGGCTCACCTCGGCTGGATGCTTGCGTCGCGCCGGCTTCAGCCGGCCTTCCCCCGAACAGCGTGGCCGCCGCCACCGACCGGGTGTTGACGCGAGCCTCCCGCCGCCGTACATTCGTATTCAACAGTCAGGTTGAATAACGATTGGGTGGACATCATGACACGCATCGTCGCGGACATCTCCGTCTCGCTGGACGGGTTCGTCACCGGGCCGAACGTCGGTCCCGAGAACGGGATGGGAGACGGAGGGATGGCGCTCCACCAGTGGGCCTTCTCCGACGACCCGGACGAAGCGAGGGCGGTGCACGAGGGCACGCAACGGTCGGGAGCCGTCGTGATGGGCCGGCATCTGTTCGACATCGTGGACGGGCCCGGGGGATGGAGCGACGACGTGGGGTACGGCGCCCGCGAGGTCGGAAAGCCCGCGTTCGTGGTCGTCACCGGCACCCCGCCCGCCTCCGTCCGGCTGGCCGGCCTCGACTGGACGTTCGTGACCACCGGGCTTCCGGATGCGATCGCGGCGGCCCGTACCCGGGCCGAGGCGGCATCCGCCGATCGAGGCGCGGACCTCGACGTGGTCCTCATGGGCGGCGGCGCGCTGGTCGGCTCCGCGGTGTCCGCCGGGCTGGCCGACGTCCTGGTGCTGCACCTGGCACCGGTCCTCCTCGGATCAGGCACACCGCTCTTCACCCAGGGCGCGCCGCGCACCCTCCGCCAGGTCTCGTCCGTCGCCACGCCGAACGCGACCCACCTCACCTACGACCTGCACTGACCCACGCCGCACGAGTCCGGTACCGCCGTCCCCGCTCTCGCGCCCCAGCGCCCCGCCCTCGCGTCCTCGCGCCCTCGCGTCTCGCCCTCGTGCCCTCGCGCCCTCGCGCCTTCGCGTAGGAAAGGGAGGAACATCCCGCACCCCGGGTCGACCGCAACCTCCGTTCCCGGTCGACACGCCGCCCCACTGCCCCAATCTCCTCCGTTTCCGGATGGGCCGCGAAGGGGGATGCGAACGAGCCACATCCCGCCACCCGGTAGGGAGCGGAGGATGTGATGGCCGACACGCCGCCGTCGAGCTGCGAACGGAGGTGTTCACCCAGGATGCGCCTCGACGGTACCTCCGTTTCCAACCACAGCCTCTGGAGGTGCTGCGACCGGTGCCGAGTCAGTCGCTGCTGCGAGAGTCACCGCTGCGAGCGTCGCCGCCGGGAGCGAGGGCGGTGCCGAGTCAGTCGCCGCTGCGCGCGTCGCCGCCGCCGGAAGCGTCGCCCCCGGGAGCGTAACCGCCGTCGGGGTCGCGGGCGACGCCGCTCGCCGCCGCTCCGCTGAACTCCCGCGCGCGCGCCGTCACCTCATCCCACTCGGCCGCCTCGATGTCCGCCGCGCTCACCACGCTCGACCCGGCCGTCACGGCGAGGGCGCCGGCGCGCATCCACTCGGCGGCGTTCGCCGCGTGCAGCCCGCCGGAGGGCACCAGCGGCACGCGGGGGAGTGGACCGTGCAGGTCCTTCAGGTACTGGGGTCCGACCAGGGAGGCCGGGAAGATCTTGACCGCGGCGGCGCCGAGTTCGACGGCTCTCATCACCTCGGTCGGCGTCAATGCGCCGAGCAGGATGGGCACCCCGGCGTCACGGGCGACCGCCGCCGCATCCTCCTGAAGCCCGGGAGTCACGAGGAACCGCGCGCCCGCGTGGATGGCCGCCTCGGCGCTCGCCGCATCGGTGACGGTCCCCGCGCCCACGACGACACCGCGCATCCCTGCGGCCGCAGAGATCACCTCCTCGACGCCCGGAGTCGTGAACGTGAACTCGATCACCCGGATGCCGCCCGCCGCAAGCGCCGCGCAGAGGGCGATCGGGTCGTCGATGCGCGGAGCGCGGATGACCGCGAGCGCGTGGTCCGCCGCGAGCGTCTCGATGAGCATGGTCTCCTCTTCCGTTGCGTTATATGCAACGCACGTTGCGTCATGTGCGCATCCTGTCTACCATGCCAGGAGGCGAACCAGGAAGGACCAGCATGGATCCGCACGGCGCACCGCACGTCACGATCGGCGAGGCGATGGTCGTGCTGTACCCCGAGGGGCACCGCCCACTTGCCGAGGCCGAGGCGTTCGGCTCGGATGTCGGCGGGGCCGAGCTCAACGTCGCCACCTCTCTCGCACGCCTCGGCGTGCCCACCGCCTGGCTCTCGCGCCTCGGCGATGACGGATTCGGGGAGCGCATCCGGAACGCCGCCGCAGAGTATGGCGTCGACGCCTCCGCGGTGGAACGCGACGCCACGCGCCCGACCGGCCTGTACGTCAAGGAGTCGACGCTCGGCCCCTCCGGCCACACCACGCGGATGCACTACTACCGCCGCGACTCGGCCGCCTCCGCCATCGGCTTCGAGACGTTCGCCACGGGGCCGGCCGCAGCGCTGCTCCAGAGCGCCGCGCTGGTCCATACCTCCGGCATCACCGCTGCTCTTTCGCCGAGTGTCGCGTCCGCGATCGCCCGGCTGCGCGAGGTGGTCGGCCCGGAAACGGTGGTGAGCGTCGACCTCAACTTCCGTCTGCGATTGTGGCAGGACAGGGACACCGCCGCGCTCGATGCGCTCGTCGACCGGGCCGACCTGCTCTTCGCCGGCCACGACGAGGCCGAAGCCCACTTCGGTCACGCCGATCCCGAGCGCTTCTTCGCCGGCAACCCGCAGCTGACGACGCTCGTCCTGAAGGACGACGTTCGCGCTGCCGCCGTCCACCGGCGGGACGGCGGCGTCAGCACCGTCCCGTGCCTGACGGTGGACGTGGTGGAGCCGGTCGGAGCGGGCGATGCCTTCGCTGCCGGCTTCCTCTGCGGGAGGGCCGAGGGCCGGGACGACATCGCCTCCCTCCGCCTGGGTCACGCCCTCGCCTCCCTTGCCCTGATCGCGCACGGCGACCGTCCGGTCACCGTTCCCAGCCGCGCGGAGCGGGACCGGATCGCAGCAGCGAGCGATGACGAATGGTCGCGCTGGAGGGTGCACGCGGGAGCCCTCCCGTGGCGCGACGCCGAGGCTGTCGCATGAGTCAGTCCACCGGCCGGGCCCTCGACCTCCTCGACCTGATCGCGCACGGAGTGGTCGGCTTGGATGCGCTCGCCACCCGGCTCGAGGTCCACAAGAGCACGGTGCTCCGCCTCCTGCAGACGATGGAGGACCGCGGGTACGTCACGCACGACAGCGCACACCGCTACAGCGTCGGGCCGGCCGTCTTCGCGCTGGCCAGCGCGGCGCTCGACGCCGTGGATGTGCGCGCCGTGGCCGCTCCCGCCCTCCGGGAGCTGGGCGCGGAGACCGGCCAGACCATCCACTTGGCGACCTATCGCGCGGGAGTGGCGACCTACGTGGACAAGGTCGAGTCGCAGCAGCCCCTCCGCATGTACTCGCACGTGGGGCTCGCGGCTCCCTTGCACGCCACCGCGGTCGGGAAGGTCCTGCTCGGCGGATTGGATGAGGACGAGCGTCGCCGCGTCGTCTCCGGGATCGAGCTCCCGCGGTTCACGGATCGCACCATCACCACCGCCGACGCCCTGCTCGCGGAGGTGCAGCGCAGCGCCGAGCGCGGCTGGGCCGAGGACCACCAGGAGCACGAGACCTTCATGAACTGCGTCGGCGCGCCGGTGTTCGGGCCGGACGGACGCATCGCCGCGGCCGTCTCGATCTCGGTGCCGACCGTCGTGCTGCCGTACGAGGGCGTGCTCGGGCTGCTCCCCGCCCTGCACGCGACCACCGAGCGAGTGTCTGCGGCGCTCGGGTGGCGCGCTCCCGGTTCGCGCGCTCTGGATTCGCCCGCCCCTGTGTCGCGCATTCTCAGCGAGGGGTGATTGGATGGAAGCCGTGCTGCGCACCATGTTCAAATCCAAGATCCACCGCGCGACGATCACGCACGCGGACCTGCATTACGTCGGTTCGCTGACCGTCGATCTCGACCTCATGGAGGCCGCCGATCTCCTGCCCGGCGAGCAGGTCGCCGTGGTGGATGTGACCAACGGCTCCCGCTTCGAGACCTATCTGATCGCGGGCGAGCGCGGCAGCGGCGTCATGGGTGTCAACGGAGCGGCCGCGCACCTCGCCGAGATCGGCGACACCGTGATCGTCATCTCCTACGCGCAGCTCGACAACGCCGAAGCGCGCGCCTTCGTCCCGGTCGTGGTGCACGTGGATGCGGCCAACCGCATCCTCGCCCTCGGCACCGACCCCGCCGAGGCACTCACCCCGGACGAGCAGCGCCCGCCCTTCGCCCTGTAGCCGACGGCAGTAGCCGCGGGCTGTAGCCTCCGCCCCTCCTGTTCTCAGCTTTCGAGCACGGACTTCAGTGTCGACAGCTGACCGACCTCTGCGGTCATCGTCTTCTGGATGGCCCCGCTCATCAGCCTCATGAGCCCGGTCGGCTCGAGGTCCAGCGTGAAACGGACGCGCGTCCCGTCCCCGTCCGGCGTCAACGTGTACTCGCCCGTGGGTCGCGCGGGCCCCGCGATCACCGAGAAGCCGAGCCGTTCCCCGGGGACCGCGGAGGTGATGCGGTAGTCGCCGGCGATGGGGCGTCCGCCCGGCCCGGTGAGCGTCTGGGCGTACACCGCATCCACTTCGCCCGGCGTGCCGCTGCGGAGCTCGATGGACTTCACCCCGGTCCGCCAGCGCGGGTTGTTGGTCCCGTCCGCGAGGAAGGCGAACACCGCGTCCGGTGTCCTCGCGATCGTGATCGTGTTCTCTGCGTGTGCCACATCGGCCCCTTCGGTCGTGCTCGGTGCTCTCATTGTGGCGGCATCCGCCACTGATGGATGCGGAACCGCCTCAACGGAATCCGCACGTCTAAAAAAGTATTTCTTGACATAGAGAATCCCGCCTCCGTATTCTCGGCATAGACCGAGGAGGAGCTCATGTCACGGACGATGGATACCCGCCCAGCCTTCACCGCTGGAGGTGCAGAGCGATGAACGCGATCTCCGAGATCGTCATCGTCGGCGCGGCTCTGGCCGGCGCGACGGCGGCGAAGACGTTACGGGATGAGGGCTACGACGGCCGCATCCACCTCTTCGGCGCCGAGCGGCACGCACCGTACATCCGGCCGCCGCTGTCCAAGGGCTACCTCGCGGGGAACGACGACCGGGCGAGCATCGACGTCCTCGACGCCTCGTGGTACCTCGACAACGACGTGGACCTGCACCTCGGCACCCGGGTCTCCGGCCTCGACCCGAGCGGCTCGGTCACCACCGACGACGGCACCCGGTACCGCTTCGACCGGGCACTGCTGGCGACCGGCTCGACACCCCGCAGGCTCCCGATACCCGGAGCCGACCTCGACGGCGTCGTCTCCCTCCGCACGGTGGACGACAGCGACCGCCTCCGCGACACCCTCCAGCGCGGCGGCCGGCGGATCGTCTTGATCGGCTCCGGCTGGATCGGCATGGAGGTCGCCGCGACCGCCCGCACGCTGGGCAATGAGGTCACCATCCTGGAGCGCGACCCGGTGCCCCTCGCCGCTGCCCTCGGCGACGAGCTGGGGCGCTTCTTCGCCCGGCTGCACGCCGAGCACGATGTGCGAATCCGGGCCTCGGTGGCGGTAGAGAGCATCGTCGGCGAGAACGGGCATGCCACCGGCGTCCGGCTCGCGGACGGCGAGACCTTCCCCGCCGATCTGGTCGTGATCGGCGTGGGCGCGGTCCCGCTCATCGAGCTGGCCGAGCGCGCCGGGCTGGACACGGGTGACGGCGTCCTGGTGGATGCCTCCCTCCGGACGAGCGCGCCCGCCGTCTTCGCCGCCGGCGACATCGCCGGAGCCGTCCATCCGCTGATCGACCGCCGCATCCGCAGCGAGCACTGGGCGAACGCCATCGACGGCGGCACCACCGCAGCGCGCGCGATGCTCGGCCAGCCCGTGACCCACGACGCCATCCCGTACTTCTACACCGACCAGTTCGACCTCGGGATGGAGTACGCCGGCTTCGCGCCGCTCACGCGCGACGCAGAGCTCGCCTACCGCGGCGACCCCGCTTCCGGAGAGTTCATCGCGTTCTGGCTTCGCGAGGGACGGGTGGTCGCGGGGATGAACGTCAACATCTGGGACGTCAACGACGACATCAAGGCGCTCGTCCGATCGGGCGAGGTCGTGTCGCGGGATGCGCTGCGCGACCCGAACGTGCCGCTCGACTCTCTCGCCGCATCCACGAGCGCACGCTGATCGCATCGGGCGCGCCCGCCGGTCGGGCTGCGGCCCTCCCCGTGATGTGCGCCTCCGGCGACACGGACCGAGCGGACCGCTTGTGGCCACGGGCGCGCACTCCTATCGTTGCGTGTGTTACGGCACGGCGACTCTGAGGCGACCTGCCTCCGCGTGCCGGCGGGAGGTGGGAGCGCGTGATGGATGAGACCACTCAGATGATGTCGATGATGAGCGAGTCGGCCCAGGGGCCGATGGCGGGCATGGACATGTCCATGATGCAGCGATGTATCGAGGCGTGTGCGGCGTGCGAGCAGGCGTGCACGATGTGTGCCGGCTCCATGTCGATGGAGGGCATGGCGGGCTCGGCGATGTGCATGAGCTGCGCGGAGATGTGCAACACGATGATGCGGATGATGCTGCGTCCGATGCCGACGAGCGAGCGGGACATGGCGGCGATGATGTCGATGCTCCAGGCGACGTCGGCGATGTGCCGCGCCTGCGGAGACGACTGCATGGGCATGGGCGACGCGAGCGCATCGGCGAAGATGTGCGCTCAGGTCTGCATGAACTGTGCGGACGCGTGCGACGCGATGATGGCGTCGATGAAGCCGATGATGGCCTGATAGCCCTCGCTACGATTCGAACGCCCGGCGAAACGCTGGGCGTTCCGTCGTCTCAGGACGTCAGAACTCAGTGGGTCAGGCGCGCCCGACCCGGACGTTGAGGAGCTCGTCGCCGGCGGCGAGGACTCCGTAGACGGCGTGCACCGCGACGGGGGAGCCGGGCTCCAGCACCTCGCGGAGGTCGTCGAAGTGCCAGCAGTGGAGGCTGTCGCCGTCGAGGTCGGAGAGCTCGATCCAGCCGTCCGCTTCCGCCGTGACGACGAATGCGTCGACCCAGTTCGACGGGGTGGCCAGTGCCGCGCGGCGGGCGATGGGGTGCAGTGCGTAACCGTCGTCGAACATCTCCGCACCCTGCCCGGAAGCGGCCCGGAGCAGGGCGTCCTTCGCGGTGGGGCTGGGCTGACGGGTCACGATGTCCTTCTCACGATGTCGAGTGGATGCGCGGGATGCGCGGTGTGTATCGAGGATAAGGACCATGGACGCCGCGAGTCACGCGGAGCGTCACACGGTGAAACATGCCCGGGGAAGTGCCATCCCGCGTGGCAGCGGATGAGGTGGTCTGCAACGTTGTAGCATGTGCGCAAGTCTCGCACGGACAAGCCAGCGAGGGGGAGGGGCCCGTCATGGCGGTCACCCTGCACGACGTCGCGCGAGCGGCCTCGGTGTCGATCAAAACCGTGTCGAATGTCATCAACGACTATCCCTACATCCGGGAGGACACGAAAGCGCGTGTGCTCGCGGCGATCGCGGAGCTCGGCTATCAGCCCAATCTGACGGCGCGCGGTCTTCGCTCCGGTCGTACCGGAGCGATCAGCCTGATCATCCCCGACCTGAAGAACGCCTACTTCGCCGAGCTGGCCGACGCGGTGATGAGACACGCGGCCACGCACGATCTGGTCGTGATGATCGAGCAGAGCGCCGGCCGAAGAGAGCAGGAGCTGGAAGTCCTGCACGGTCCTCGCATGCGGATGGTCGACGGGATCCTCTTCAGCGTGCTCGCGCTGGGGCAGGAGGATGCTGCCCATCTCGACATCCCCACCCCCCTCGTGCTCCTGGGCGAGCGGATCTTCAACGGACCCGCCGATCACGTGACCATGCAGAACGTCGCCGCAGCGCGAGCGGCGACGGAGCACCTCCTGGCGCTCGGTCGCCGGCGTATTCTCGCGTTCGGTGCGCACGAGAACGAGGTCGTCGGGTCCGCCGGTCTGCGACTCGCGGGCTATCGCGAGGCACTCGCGGCCGCCGGTGTGCCGTACCGGGATGAGCTGGTCGTACCGGTGGGCCATTGGCATCGCCGGACGGGCGCCGACGCCATGGACGCCGTGCTGGCCGGCGGAGTGACGTTCGACGGGGTCGTGGCGTTCAATGACGCGATCGCGCTCGGCGCCATGCGCGTCCTGCAGGAGAACGGGTTCCGCGTCCCGGGCGACATCGCGATGATCGGCTTCGACGACATCGACGAGACCCGGTATTCCGTGCCGTCGCTCTCGACGGTCGATCCGGGACGCGAGGAGATCGCAGAGACAGCCGTCCGCCTGCTGGTGGAGCGGATCGCCGGGAAGAAGCGGTCGGTTCCTCCCCAGGAGATCGACGTGCCCTTCCGCCTGGTCGTGCGTGAGTCGACCGTCGTGCGCTCGGCGGTCGCCTCCGTCCCTGCGTGACCACCCGCCTGGGAAGCGTGCTTGACACGTCTCCGCATCCCCCACCACAATGTTCCTACAACGTTTTCCTATAACGTTGGAGAAACGAAGAAACCAGGATCAAGGAGGATCCAGCATGACCGTTCCGGGCAGCCGCATTCTCCCTTCCTTCATCGACTCGAAGCACTGAAGGGAACACAGTGAAAAAGAACCGGATGGCACTCGTCGCCACTGTTGCGGCGATGGCGCTGGCGGCGACGCTCGCCGGCTGCAGCCAGGGCGGCGGATCCGACGCCCAGGGCGCGAGCAACCCCAAGCTCACGAACTGCACGAACAAGATGATGAACGACGCGCCGCAGGTCTCGGTCTGGGCGTGGTACCCGAACATGGCGAAGGTTGTGGACAACTTCAACCGGGCGCACAAGGACGTGCAGGTCTGCTGGACCGTCGCCGGCCAGGGCGGACCCGAGTACGCGAAGTTCCAGACCGCGATCTCGGCGGGCAAGGGCGCACCGGATGTCATCATGCTCGAGGCCGATCAGCTCACCGGTTTCGAGATCCAGAAGGCTCTCGTCGACCTGGCGCCCTACGGGGCCAACGACGTGAAGAAGAACTTCTCCGACGGCGCCTGGAAGGACGTCTCCCAGGGCTCGTCCGTCTACGCGATCCCGGTCGACGGCGGCCCGATGGCGATGATCTACCGCAAGGACATCTTCACCAAGTACGGCATCACTCCGCCGACCACCTGGGCGGAGTACGCGCAGGCGGCCGAGAAGGTCAAGGCCGCCGGTGGTCCGCTCTTCGGCGACCTGGGCAGCAACGTGCCTGCCGCGATCACTGCGCTGATGGCGCAGAAGGGCGCCGTGCCGTTCACCTACAACCTGCAGGACCCGAAGAACATCTCCATCAACCTGGACAGCCAGCCGTCGAAGGATGTGCTCGACTACTGGGCCGGCCTGGTGAAGAAGGGAGTGGTCGGCACTCAGGACCAGTTCACCACCGACTACATCGCGGGCGTCGTCGGCGGCAAGTACGCCACGTACGTCTCGGCCGCCTGGGCACCGGGTTACCTCACCGGCGCGGGCGTCGGGAAGGGCTCGGAGAAGGGCTCCTTCGCCGTCGCGCCGCTCCCGCAGTGGAACGCCGGTGACCAGGTCTCGGTCAACTGGGGCGGATCGACCTTCGCCGTGACCTCCCAGGCGACGAACAAGAAGCTCGCCGCCGAGGTGGCGAAGGGCATCTACGCGGACGACGCATCGCTGACGGACGGCTGGAAGACCCAGACGATCTTCCCGCTCAACCAGGGCGTGCTGAAGTCGGACGCGTTCATCAACAACCCGGTGGACTTCTTCAACGGCCAGACCGCGAACAAGGACATCTACATCCCCGCCGAGAACAACTACAAGGGTTTCAACTACAGCCCGTTCTCCGTGTACTACTACGCGCAGTTGCAGGCGGAGATCGTGAAGATCAACGCCGGCAAGATCAGCGGCTCGCAAGCGGCCACTGACCTCCAGGCCACCATGGTGAAGTACGCCAAGAGCCAGGGCTTCACCGTCAAGTAATCCCTTCCGGGACGGGATGCGATGGCACTTCCTCGCGTCCCGTCCCGGGAACCAACCCCTACGACATCCAGGGAGAGACCATGGCCCCCGTCGGGTCCACGACCACGACCGCATCCCCACCGCGCACCGCTGCGCGACCGTCGCGCGCACGCTCAGGCAGCGCGAAGATGCTGGCCCGCCGCGGGCGGACCGGCTGGATCTTCATCGCGCCGTTCGCGGCCGTGTTCGTGCTCTTCCTCGTCGCGCCCCTCGCGTACGCCTTCTATCTCAGCCTCTTCACCAAGGGGCTGGCGACGGGAACGGTGTTCTCCGGCATCGACAACTACGTGAAGGCGTTCACCGATCCTTCGTTCCTGAACGGCGTGTGGTTCGTCGTCCGCTTCTCGATCGTGCTGATCCCGGTCCAGATGCTCGTCTCGCTGGCGGCGGCTCTCGTCCTCGACGCGCTCACGACCCGGCTGGCCCGGTTCTCGCGTCTGATGATCTTCCTGCCGTATGCGATTCCGGCAGTGATCGGGGCCCTGATGTGGGGCTTCCTCTACAGCCCGACGTTCGGTCCGCTCCAGCAGCTGTTCTCGCTGTTCAACGCGCAGGCGCCCTTCCTCCTCAGCCAGGGGAACGTGTTCGCGGGCCTGTTGAACGTCGTCACCTGGCAGTGGGCCGGCTACTACATGATCATCATCTTCGCCGCGCTCCAGGGCATCGATCCCTCGATCTACGAGGCCGCGAAACTCGACGGCGCCAACTGGTGGCAGGTCGCGATCCGCGTCAAGATCCCGCTGGTCGCCTCGGCGCTCGTCCTCATCCTCGTCTTCGCCCTCATCGGGACGCTGCAGTTCTTCACCGAGCCGCAGGTGCTGGCACCGGTGGCCAACGGCACGATCACTCCGGACTTCACCCCGAACATCTACGCGTTCAACCTGGCCTTCTCGTACGCCCAGTTCAACTACGCGTCGGCGATCTCGTTCGCTCTCGGGATCGTGGTGTTCATCGCCGTGTATATCTTCATGTTCGCCACTCGCAAGCGGGGGAGCCTCCTCAAATGACCGAAACCCTCGAGAAGACGGCCCGTCCGGTCGACGCCGGGCGCTCGACGCCGCTCCGGACGGCCCGCAAGCCGCGGAACGTCATCGCGCACCTGTTCCTCGTCGTCCTGGTGATCTACTTCCTGGTCCCGGTCTGGTGGCTGCTGGTCGCCAGCACCAAGAACGCACCGGACCTCTTCGCCGGCACGGGCGCACTCTGGTTCGGCAAGGACTTCAATCTCTTCGCGAACCTCGCCGACCTGTTCACCTACAACGGCGGCGAGTACCTGCAGTGGCTGGGCAACTCGGTCCTGTACGCGGTGAGCGGAGGCGTCGGAGCGACCGTGATCGCGGTCCTCGCGGGCTACGGCTTCGCCAAGTACCGGTTCCGCGGGCGCAACTTCACCTTCGCGCTGCTGCTCGGCTCCGTCATGGTCCCGTTGACCGCTCTCGTCATCCCGACGTTCGTGCTGCTGTCGAACCTGGGCCTCACGGACACGATCTGGGCGGTGATCCTGCCGTCGTTGCTGAGCCCGTTCGGCGTCTATCTGATGCGCGTGTACATCGCCGACGCTGTTCCGGACGAGCTGCTGGACGCCTCGCGTGTCGACGGCGCCGGGGAGTTCCGCACGTTCTTCACGGTCGCTCTGCCGCTGATGCGACCCGCCCTCATCACCGTGCTGCTGCTCTCGATCGTCGGGACGTGGAACAACTACTTCCTTCCGCTGGCGATGCTCTCCACCTCCAAGCTCTACCCGATCACCGTCGGACTCGGCCTCTGGTCGCAGCTCGCCTCGTCGAACAACGGCGGCTCGCATTCGCTCTGGAGCCTGATCATCGTGGGTGCGCTCGTGTCGATCATCCCGTTGATCGTCGCCTTCCTCACCCTGCAGAAGTACTGGCAGGGCGGGCTCTCGCTCGGCAGCCTCAAGTAGCCCGGGCCGCCAGCTTCCCCGGCTCCCCGGCCGGGCGGGGCTGGCACAGCCGACTGTTTTTGGTGCTTGACCCAGCGGGTGGCGTGCGAGTTGAATGTGCGCGTCGAACCGCGTCCACATCCACCCTGGGGCGATGTGGTCGTCTCTTCGGCGTGATCACACCCCCGGGGAGGGTTCGTGACGAAGACGGACGTAGCGGCACAGCAGCAGGCGCCGACGGCGAAGCTGTCGATGCTGACGATGACCGGGATGGTCGTCGGCTCGATGGTGGGTGCGGGCGTGTTCACCCTTCCGCGCCGGTTCGCACAGGAGACCGGCGCCGCCGGGTCGCTGATCGCGTGGTCGATCGCGGGTGTCGGGATGCTGATGCTGGCGTTCGTGTTCCAGACGCTCGCCAACCGCAAACCGGAGCTGGATGCCGGCGTCTACGCCTACGCCAAAGCGGGGTTCGGGCAGTTCCTCGGGTTCTACTCCGCGATCGGCTACTGGGCGAGCGCCTCGATGGGCCTGGTGTTCTACTGGGTGTTCATCATGTCCACCGTGGGTGCGGTCGTACCGGCCCTCGGCGAGGGTGACAGCCTTCTCGCGATCGGGATCTCCTCGCTCGGCCTGTGGGGGTTCTTCTTCCTGATCCGGCGCGGCATCAAGGAAGCCGCGGTGATCAACAGGATCGTCACCATTGCGAAGATCGTCCCGATCGTCGTGTTCATCCTGCTCTGCCTGTTCGTGTTGAAACCGCAGGTGTTCGCTCAGAACTGGGGCGGCGCCGACTACGCCGGCTCGCTGTTCGATCAAGTCACCCGGACGATGCTCGTCACCGTGTTCGTCTTCCTCGGTGTCGAAGGCGCGAGCGTCTACTCCCGGCACGCCAAGCGGCGAGCCGATGTGGGCCGCGCGACGATCCTCGGCTTCCTCAGCGTGTTCGCGATCTTCGCCTCCGTGACCATCGTCTCCTACGGGATCCTGCCCATGGGTGAGATCGCGAAGCTCCGGCAGCCGTCCATGGGCGGCGTGCTTTCCGCCGCGGTCGGTCCGTGGGGAGCCTGGTTCGTCAGCCTCGGACTGATCGTGTCGGTGCTCGGCGCCTACCTGGCGTGGTCGCTGATGGCCGCCGAGGTGCTGTTCGTCGCCGCCAAGGACGACGACATGCCCCGGTTCCTCTCGCGCTCCAACAGGTCCGACGTCCCGGTGCCGGCGATGCTGATGACGGCGATCTTCGTCCAAGTGGTCCTGATCATCACGTACTTCTCGCATGACGCCTTCAACCTCGCGCTCGATCTGACCAGCGCGTTGACCCTCATCCCGTTCTTCCTGGTCGCCTGCTACGCCCTGAAGCTCGTGATCACCCGGGATACGTACCGGGATGCGCCACGAGGCTGGGGCCGCGAGCTGACGATCGGCGCGCTCGCGACGGTGTACACGGCCTACCTGATCTTCGCCGCGGGGCTGACCTTCGTGCTGCTGTCCTTCATCATCTACGCTCCGGCGACCGTGCTGTTCGTGATGGCCAGGCGGGAGCAGGGACGCCGGGTGTTCACCGGGCGGGAGTACGCGATCCTCGCGGTCGCCGTCGTCGGGGCGGTCGTGGCCGTGGTCGCCCTGGTCGCCGGCTGGATCCGCATCTGAAACGTCTTGAGGGGGAACGATGACAGACTCACCCGCGTCCACGTACGGCGTCCACTCCGAAGTCGGGCAGCTGCGGAAGGTCCTGGTCTGCTCGCCCGGTCTCGCACACCACCGGCTCACTCCGGGCAACGCCGACGACCTCCTGTTCGACGACGTCATGTGGGTGGACAGCGCCATCCGGGACCATGCGGCGTTCGTCGACGACCTCCGCTCCAACGGTGTGGATGTGGTCGAGCTGCATGAGCTGCTCGCCGACACGGTCAGCGACCCGGACGCGAAGTCCTGGCTGCTCGACCGGAAGATCGTCCCCGGCGAAGTGGGGCTGGGGCTCGTCGAGGGCACGCGCGCCTACCTGGACTCCCTCGGTCCGGCGGACCTCGCGCGCTACCTCATCGGCGGCATGGCCACCTCCGACCTGCCCGAGGACTACCGCACCGGCTACGCAGCCCTGGCACGCGAATCCACCGGGGTCCGCGAGTATCTGATGCCGCCCCTCCCGAACACCCTCTACACGCGGGACACGACCTGCTGGATCTATGGGGGAGTGACCCTGAACCCGCTGTACTGGCCCGCCCGCCACGACGAGACGTTGCTGATGAAGGCGATCTATTCGTTCCACCCGGACTTCCGCGACGCCACCGTCTGGTGGGGCGACCCGGAAGCCGACTGGGGGCAGGCCACCCTCGAGGGCGGCGATGTCATGCCGGTCGGGAACGGGGTCGTGCTCATCGGCATGAGCGAGCGCACCTCGCGGCACGCCATCACCCAGGCCGCCGCAGCGCTCTTCGAGCAGAACGCCGCCGAGCGTGTGATCGTCGCGGGCATGCCGAAACTCCGCTCGGCGATGCACCTGGACACCGTGTTCACCTTCGCGGACCGTGACATCGTGACGCTCTACCCCGCGATCATGGACGCCGTCCACACCTTCACCCTGTTCCCCGACGACGCCGCTCCGGGCATCCGCGTGATCGATCACGGCAGCACGGCGTTCGTCGACGTCGTCGCCGAAGCCCTCGGACTCCCCGGACTGCACGTCGTCGAGATGGCAGGGGACAACTACGAGTCCGAACGCCAGCAGTGGGACAGCGGCAACAACGCGGTCGCCCTCCGCCCCGGCGTCGTCTACGCCTACGACCGGAACACCTCCACCAACGCCCTCCTCCGCAAAGCCGGCGTCGAGGTCATCCCGATCGTCGGAGCAGAACTCGGGCGTGGGCGCGGCGGCGGACACTGCATGACCTGCCCCATCATCCGCGACCCGGTGGACTACTGACGACCTGGCCGGCCCTCCGCGGTGAGCGCTCGGATAGTCATGCGGTCGCCGTGGCGAGCAGCGCGGCGACGCGGTCGAGGCTGCCGGGGACGAGCTTGTAGTAGGCCCAGGTGCCGCGCTTGGAGCGGGTGAGGTAGCCGGCGTCCATCAGGATCTTCAGGTGGTGCGAGACCGTGGGCTGGCTGAGTCCTATCGGTTCGGTGAGGTCGCAGACGCACGCTTCGTCGCCCTCGGAGGCGGCGACGATCGAGAGCAGACGGAGGCGGGTCGGGTCGCCCAGCGCTTTGAACGCGATGGCCATCGACGCGGCGTCGTCGGCGGTGAGCACGTCCGCGGTGACCGGTGTGCAGCAGGAACCGACCGGGGTGAGGGGGAGTGCTTCCCGAGTGCTCATGGATCGATCCTAGCGTCTATATTGACAAACTTCGATGGAAGGAGGCAGACTCCATTCATCGAAGAACGTCAATGGAGGATGCGATGACTCTGGTCGACCTGACCACTCCCACGGTGCGCGGCAGCCGGCTCGACGGGCTGCCGGTCGCGATCATCGGCGCGGGTCCCATCGGATTGGCCGCCGCGGCGAACCTCGTCGAACGCGGGACCGACTTCGTCGTGTACGAGGCCGGCGAGGACGCGGGGGCGACCATCCAGAAGTGGGCGCACATCAGGTTCTTCTCGCCGTGGCGTCACCTGATCGACCCGGCCTCCCGCCGCCTCCTCGAGGGCATTGGATGGACGCCGCCCGAGGAGTCGGCACTGCCGACCGGCGGCGAGTTCGTGACCGCTTACCTCCAGCCGCTCTCGAAGCTCGACGCGATCGCCTCCCGCATCCGGTACGGCGTGACCGTCGACGCGGTCAGCCGGGAGGGTGTGGACCGGACCCGCAGTGCCGGCCGCGCCGACACTCCGTTCCTGCTGCGTATCGCGGATGCGAACGGCGTGCAGGAGGTCACCGCGCGCGCCGTCATCGATGCGTCGGGCACCTACCTCACCCCGAACAGCCTCGCCTCCTCGGGCCTCGACCCGCTCGGGCTGCCGGCTGTCGCCCAGCACGTCTCGCACGCCCTTCCGGACGTAATGGGACGCGAGCGGCACCGCTTCGCGGGCAAGCGCGTCACCGTCGTCGGCGCCGGGCACTCCGCCGCGAACACGCTGCTGAATCTCGCCGCCCTCAAGCGCGAGGTGCCCGAGACGCAGATCACCTGGCTCATCCGGAACGCCGGCGCCGTGCGCGTCACGACCTCCGACGACGACGAGCTGGTCGCCCGTGCGGCCATCGGCAAGCGGGTCGACCGACTGGTCGGCTCGGGCGACATCCAACAGCTCGACCGGTTCGAGATCCTCCGCGTCGCGCCCATCGAGGGCGGAGTGCGGTTGATCGGGCAACGCGCCGGGGAGGTCGTCGAGCATGACACCGACGTGGTCGTGAACGCGACCGGGTTCCGCCCGAACCTGGACATGCTGCGTGAGATCCGGCTGGAGCTGGACGACATCGTCGAAGCTCCGGCCCGCCTGGCGCCGCTGATCGACCCGAACATCCACACCTGCGGCACCGTCGAGCCGCACGGGTTCGCCGAGCTGCAGCAGCCGGAGCCGAACTTCTTCCTCGCCGGGATGAAGTCCTACGGCCGCGCGCCGACGTTCCTGCTCGCCACCGGGTACGAGCAGGTCCGCTCCATCACCGCGTACCTCGCCGGAGACATCGCCTCGGCGGCGAAGGTGCAGCTGGTCCTCCCCGCCACGGGCGTGTGCTCCACTGGGCCCGCGGCGTCGTCATCGTGCTGCTCGTAGGAGCCTGCCTTCTCCTGGCCCCATGAAGGGGCTGCCTGTCGAGGGTGGATGTTCGATTTTTTCGTTTTGCCCGGATACAATGGGCATCATGAGCACCTCGACCGATACGCCACGCGGGGCCCGCAAGGCACAGACCTACCTCCCCGAGGCCGACGCTCGCGAAGAGCTGCTCGACTTTGCTGAGACGATGCGCGAGCTGGAGTCCTATCTGGCCCAGAACTCGTCCAAGGCCGCGCTCGTCGATCCGCGGGGCGAGGCTCGCCCGATTCCGGATGAGATCTTCCGCATCCTTGACCAGGTCACTAATGCGCTCGCTGCCGGTGAGGGCATCACGGTCGTCCCGCAGGGTATGACGATGACGACGCAGCAAGCCGCGGACTTCCTCGGGATCAGCCGCCCAACGCTGGTGCGCCTGCTCGAGGCCGGCGACATCGCCTTCGACAAGCCCGGCCGTCATCGCCGTGTCCGACTGGAGGACCTTGTCGCATACCAGGCGAACTTCCGCGCAGAACGCCGCGCTGCTCTGCGCGAGCTCCAGCGCGACACCCTCGGTGCGAAAGTGCAGGTCGGCAATCCGACCGAGGTCAAGCGTCTCGCGGAGTTCGACGCTGAGTGAGTTTCCCGGCCTTCTTCGATACCAACGTCCTCTACGGGGCGCTCCTCAATGACTTCATCCTGGAGCTCGCTGACCGAAGCTTGTTCCGACCGCTTTGGTCGAAAGATGTCCTGTTCGAGCTTGCGAAGAACCTTGTGAAGCACGGTGAGGATCCCGTGCTCGTCGAGAAGCGCGTCGGCACGATGGAGCGCTACTTCGCCGACGCGATGGTTACTGGCTACGACGGCCTTGTGCCGACGATGACGAACGACGAGAAGGATCGGCATGTGCTCGCGGCCGCGGTTCGCGGCGGTGCCGAGGTGCTGGTGACCTTCAATACAAAGGACTTCCCGCAGGACTCCGTCGAGCCGTTCGACCTCGAAGTCGTGCACCCCGACGACTTCCTCTTGGACCAGCTCGACCTTTACCACGCACCTACACTCCGAGCTCTGGTCGAACTCGTCGAGGGCTACGACTCCCCGGCAATGACCGTGGACCACTTTCTGCTTGCGCTCGCCCGGGCTGGCGTACCGAAATTCGTGGACGCCGCCCGCGCCAAACTCTATTGAAGCCGGGCGTGACCTAGGAGGTTCCGAAGGTGTGGGCCTCGACCTGCTCGGTCGCTTTACGCAGTACACGGATGGCCGTCGCGAGGTCGTCAGGGTCGATGCCGACGAGTGCGACCGAGCGTACTTCGGCGAACGGGTCGGGGAGGGCGCCCCACATCGTCCGGCCGTCGGGGGTCAGGGTGATCAGCCGCTGCCGCTGATCCGTCGGGGACGGAGCCTGCTCCACGAGGCCCTTGCGCACGAGGGTCGCCACGATTCCGCTGAGGCTCGCCCGTTCGATATGCAGGGCACGACCGAGGTCTCGCTGAGATGTCGGGCCATCGGTGGCGAGCTGGTAGAGCACCGCCCATTGTGTCGAGCCGATTCCGTGCGGTCGCAAGACGCCGTCGACGGCCGCCCGGTTGGCGAAGTAGTACCGCTTGGCCCAGGTGCCGACGAACTCCGGCTCGGAAGCGCGCTCGGTCATGCGTCAAGTATTCACCAGGGAATGGGGGTGTTCTCCCAACGCGTGAAGGTGCCGGTCGGGCCGTCCGGGCCCAGCAGGCACACGCGCACCACCTCGCGGGACCCGTCCTCCACGGACTCGGTGCCGGCGAAGTTGTTCAGGTTCGTGGCGGTGAAGGCCGGCGAGACCAGGTTGACTTTGATGTCCGTCGACTCCAGCTCGACCATCATCGCCAGGGTGATCGCGTTCTGGGCGGCTTTGGATGCGGGATACACCGGGCCGAACATCGAATGGTAGGGAGAGCCGGGGTCGGCATTGGCTGTCAGCGATCCGACGCCGCTCGACACGTTGACGATCCGGGCGTCGGCCGACTTGCGCAGCAGCGGCAGCATCGCCTGGTACACGGCGAGAGTGCCGAAGACGTTGGTCTCCCACACAGTGCGGATCTCGTCCAGTGACGCCGTGCTCGCCTTGTTCGCTGTGACGTACTCACGGAAGAAGTCGCCATCGCTGCTCTGGGCGCGGGAAATGCCGGCGTTGTTGACCAGGAGATCCAGGCGACCGAACTCCTTCTCGATGCGCTCGGCGGCGGCCGCGATGGAGGCGGCGTCCGTCACATCGATCTGAACCGCGAGCGCGCCCTCCCCGATCTGCTCGGCCGCGGCCTGTCCGCGCCCGGGATCGCGGGAGCCGAGCAGCACCGTGACGCCGTTCGCGACGAGCTCCTTCGCGACCTGGAACCCGACTCCCTGATTCGCCCCGGTTACCAACGCGATGCGTTCTGCCGTCATGACTTCTCCTATCAATTCAGTACGGTACCGAACGATTGTCGTTCGGTACCATACGAATGTCAAGTAGCTCGAGTCGCGAGCTTTCTGCACGAAGCCCGTCGGGAATGGTGGACAAAAGGGATCATCCTGATCTATTTTGTTCTGTGTCAGGACGACGGAGTCCACAGGCGTTCGCCCCCAGGCTCACCCGTTCCGCGGTCGTATCCCAACACGTTGAAGGAGTACCTGTGTCAGAGCAGAGGACAACCACCGGGAGCACTCTCGGACTCGAGGTGCGGTCCATCGATTACGTCCCGCACCACGAGCGTCACGGCAAGGTGTGGCACATCGGCCCGCTGTGGTTCATGTCCAATGCGCAGATCGCGACCCTTGCGGTCGGTGTCGTGAGCATCGCGGCCGGCGGGAACCTGATCTGGTCGATCATCGCGATCGTCCTCGGTCTGCTGGTCGGCACGATCTTCATGGCCGCGCACTCGTCGCAGGGCCCGCAGCTGGGCTTGCCGCAGATGATCCAGTCCCGCCCGCAGTTCGGCTACATCGGCGCGCTGCTGGTGTGGCTCTTCGCGTTCCTGCAGTACGCCGGCTTCAACGTCTTCAACACGGTCCTCGCCGGCGACTCGCTCACCGGGGCGATCCACGTCGGGCACGACGCTGATGCGTTCTGGTTCTGGTTGGTCACCATCGTCTGCGCGGCGGTCGCCCTCTTCGGCTACGACCTCATCCACAAGGTCGAGCGGTACCTCACCTACGTCACCGTGGTCGTGCTCGCCCTGCTCACGTTCGCGGCGCTGGTCCACCTGCACCTCCCGGCCGGGTCGTTCGACGTCTCGCACTTCAACGCGCTGGCGTTCTTCTCGCAGTTCGGGGTGGTCGCGGGGTACCAGATCTCGTGGGCGATCTACGTCTCCGACTACTCGCGCTACCTCCCGGCCGACACTCCGCCGAAGAAGACCTTCCGGTGGACGTTCTGGGGCAGCGCCATCGGCGGCGCCTGGATGATCCTGCTCGGTGCGTACCTCGCCGCCGCCGTCAAGGACTTCAACGCCAGCGATCCGGTGGCGGCGATCCGGGACGTCGCCGACGGTCTCTTCCCCGGCTTCGGCATCATCGCCCTGCTGGTGATCGCGTTCGGGCTGATGGCGGTCATCGTCCTCAACATGTACGGGGGGTCGCTGACTCTGATCTCATCGATCGACAGCATTCGCAAGGTGCGGCCGACCCTGAAGGTCCGTGTGATCACGGTCGGCGTCACCGCGGTCATCTCGGGCGTGCTCTCCCTCTACGCCTCCAGCGACTTCGCGACGGTCTTCGCGGACTTCCTGCTGCTGGTGCTGTACTTCTTCATCCCGTGGACGGCGATCAACCTGACCGACTACTTCATCGTCCGCAAGGGGCACTACGCGATCGGCGACATCTTCAAGCCGCACGGCATCTACAAGCGCTGGGGCTGGGCCGGGATCGTCTCGTACCTGGTCGCCTTCGCCTGCATGGTCCCGTTCTTCAGCATCGGCACGTTCTTCACCGGGGCCATCGCGCAGCGCATGGGCGGCGTCGACATCTCGCTGTTCGTCGGACTGCCCGTCGGCGGTGCGCTCTACTGGCTCTTCACCCGCAACCTCGACCTCGCCGCGGAGCGGGCCCTGGCCGAGCAGCAGGCTGCCGACCTCGAGAATGCGGCCCCGGAGAGCGAGGACCTCGCCGGCGTCATCGTCGACTGAGTTCCGCCCGTGGCTCGCGCCGGACGTCCGATCAGCTGTCGGCGTCCGGCGCAGTCGTTCGCGCTGCGTCCTCGCCCGCCGCGGCGATGCCCATGAACATGGAGCGATGGAGGGTCTGGACATGCGCCTCCATGATCGCCACCGCAGCCACCGGGTCGTGTCGGCGGAGGGCGTCGACGACCTCCACATGCTCGGCGTTGACGCGGTGCAGGTAGGCGACCGGGTACGGCAGGAAGTACTCGTACAGGGCGTACAGCGTCGTGCTGTAGTGCGGGAGGGCCCAGGGGAGGCCGCTCGCGCGGGCGATGGCCAGATGGAGGGCTTCGTCGGCCGAGTGGTAGCCGCTCCAGTCCTCGGCCCGCGCCGCCTGCTCGACGCAGCGGTCGAGCTCGGCGA
>Ga0209677_100515_pt1 | contig 21525 bp, 20 predicted proteins | sample AraplaCvi_mCL_r2_2_FD_184285 | JGI IMG/M metagenome (GOLD analysis project Ga0209677, IMG submission 184285) | Arabidopsis root microbial communities from North Carolina, USA - plate scrape CL_Cvi_mCL_r2 (SPAdes) (version 2) | ecosystem: Host-associated > Plants > Roots > Endosphere | place: USA... | reverse complement strand
GATTCTTCATCGGCGGCGTCTCGCTCCTGGTTCTGGAAATCCAGTTTTCGCTTCAACGTCGAGCGGGAGAGCTGGAGGCGACCTGTGCCGCCGCCGTGGTTTTCGGCTGCATCGTGTGGCTCGTGCCAGCGCTAGGCACCTTCCATGCCGAAGCGTTCTCCTATTATGCCGCGTATGGCGCGATTTTCATGATGGGCGTCAATCTGTTCTTCAGTCTCGAATTCGGCCTTGCGATAGCGTCGTCGGGTCTGATCTTTGTCAGCTTTCTGTTGTCGCTGATCGTCTTTCACTACAGTCCCGCTTACTGCCTGGCTTTCACCACCTTTTATCTTTGCTGCTTCGTTTTCACGTCCTATGTGAATTGGAAGTTGAACAAGGAGCGCTTCAACGTCTTCCTTAATGCGAGGGAGGCCGAATTGCAGCAGCGCCAGGCCACCGAGCGCGGTGAAGCCCTTCTGCGCCTGTCCATTACCGATTCCCTCACCGGCATGGAAAACCGAAGGGCCGCCGATATCCGGCTGAAGCAATTTTGGGACCGCTGGCGCGAGGAGAGGGCTGGATTTGCCGTTCTGCTCGTCGACGTCGATTTCTTCAAGAAGTACAACGACTATTATGGTCACCAGGAGGGCGATCATTGCCTCGTCACCGTCGCCAATGCATTGGCGGACATTGTTGCCCCCTTGGGCGCGACCGTCGGGCGATATGGGGGTGAAGAATTTATCGTTATCCTCGATGTGGAGCATGGTGCTGATGCATTGGGCTTGGCGGAAGCCATTTGTCGGGGGATCGAAGCCCTCGACATAGTCCATGCCCAGCGGCTCGACGGTTTTCCGCATGTAACGGTGAGCGTGGGGGCGACTGTCACGAGAGAAATCGCCAGCGCAAAGCTTGAAAACGTCATCAACGAAGCCGATCGGGCACTTTACTCCGCAAAGGCAAGCGGGCGGAACTGTGCCCGGCTGTTTGATCCGAACGAGCTTCCGGGTGGCGATGCCAGCGAAAATATCGCGGCCATACTGAAGATCGCCCTTCCGCAAAACCTCGTTTCCCTCGTCTATCAACCCATCCAGTATCTTGAGACCGGCGAGATAGGCGCTTACGAGGCCTTGATGCGCATGCAATTGCTCGATGGCTCGAGCTCTCCGCCCAGCGTCTTCATTCCCATAGCGGAGCGCACGGGAGCCATCATCGATTTGGGATATTGGGCGATCAGGACGGCATGCCGGGAGTTGCTGTCGCGTGATGTCGTCGAGACCGTGAGCATCAATGTTTCTCCGATCCAGCTGAGGGCCCCAACCTTTGCGGCGCAGGTTGCCGCCATTCTTGCCGAGACGGGCGTTTCGGGACACAGGGTTGCGTTCGAGATTACCGAAGGCGTCGATTTGGAGATACGTCCCGACGTTCTCAGCGGCATCCACGATCTCAAGAAGCTCGGCATCAAATTCTGGCTGGACGATTTCGGGACGGGATTTGCCGGGCTATCCTGGCTTCGCCTGATGGAATTCGAAACCGTCAAGATCGACAAATCGTTCCTCCACGATGCCGTAAACAGCACCAGTGCCAGGGTTCTTCTTGAGGATATCGTCGACTTGGTGCGAAATCGCGGACATAAGATCCTTATCGAAGGTGTCGAGGACGATGAACAGCTCGACCTCGTCAAATCCTTTGGTATCGATGCCGTTCAAGGATACCATATCGGGCGGCCGGCACCGCTGCTGAAGCATTCGATGGCCATGATCGCAGGCCGTCGTCGTCGGCAGCTATCCGCGTAAGTATCGATGCCGCGCCGCAGCGCCAGCGGAGGCAAGGATCATGACGAGCGCAGACCTATCTGACATTTACCGAGGCTATATTGATTGCCTGAACGAACAGGATTGGTCGAATTTGGGTCACTTCGTCCATGAGGACGTTGACTACAACGGCAGCCGCATCGGGTTGTCAGGTTATCGCGAGATGCTCAAGCGAGATTTTCGTGCCATTCCCGATCTTCATTTCGACATCCGCCTGCTGATTTGCGAACCGCCCTGGGTCGCCAGCCGTTTGCATTTCGATTGCACGCCGACGGAGATGCTGTTTGACCTGCCGGTGAACGGAAGGAAAGTGCAGTTTACCGAAAACGTCTTCTACGAGTTCCTGGACGGACGGATCCGTCAGGTCTGGTCGATCATAGACAAGGCTGCTATCGCCGCCCAGCTATAGGGCAATTGCGCTCTTACGTTCAAGGCGAAGGGCTATGAATCCCGCGATGAAGGCGGCGACGCCGCTTGCGACGATAGGGCCGAAGTAACTGCCGGTACGATCGAAAATGAAGCCCGCGGCAGTGGGGCCGATCAAGGCTGCTATGCCCACTGCCGTATAGAGATATCCGAGGACCGCGCCGATACGACGCGTGCCGAACAGATCGGCTGCGACGGCCGGATACAGACCGACGCAGCCGCCATAGCTCATGCCGAACATCAATGCGAACAATGCCAGCTGGATCATGCCCGTTGCCGATGCCCATAGGGCAAACGACCCGGCGACTGCAAATGTCAGCGATGCCAGCAACCGTCGGCGACCGAGGCGATCCCCGAGGCCGGCCAGAAAAAAGCGTCCGATGACATTGCCAACGCCGATAAGCCCGACAAGGGCGGTTCCGTCCTGAATCGAAAGACCCATGTCCTGGGCGGCCGCGACGATATGGACGTAAGGGATGAAGGTGCAGAAGGAGGACAGAATAAGCACGATGTAGAAAAGACAAAATCTGCTGTCGCGCCATAGTGCGAGGGCATCTGCATGGCCGTCACGGACCGAGGGCCGGCTCGTATTGTCACGCCTTTTACGGATAAACATTGCAGCCGGCAGGCCGAGACCGGCAAAGACACATGCGAGCGCGACGAAACATCCCCGCCAGCCGATCGATGGAAGGGCCTGGCCGACGGCAAAGGGCAGGATCAGCGTACCAAGCCCCAGACCGGCCGTGGCGATACCAGACGCCTGACTTCGTTTGCGGATAAACCAGGACTGCACAACCCCGAGGGCCGGAACATAGGACAGGCCAATCCCAAACCCGACGCCAAAGCCATACCAGATGTAAAGCGACAGAAGGGAGCCAGCGCGACTGGCCCCGATATAGCCGAGGATCATCGCCGCCAACCCCAGCATAACCAGGCTACGCGGTGACCGTCTGTCGGCAAGCGGCCCGGCAATCGCGCCCAGCGAATAGAACAGGAAAGCGGATATGGAAAAGACCAAGGCGGTCTCGCCGCGGGACGCGCTGAATTCGGCAGCAAGCCCTGGGAAGGTAGCGGAGAAGGAATAGGCCGCTCCGAAGGTCACGGCCGTCAGCACATGGGTGGCGGCGACCACCTTCCATCCCTCCCGCGTATCGGCCTCTTCATATTCACGCAAGACGGCAAGTTCGGACATCATCGATCTCGATAGAATTGTGCTGTCACCCAATATGGCTTACGGCACCGCGCGGGAGAAATGAATAGCATTGATGCTCTTCATTGATTCCCTTGATCTATCCCCGCATTCTGCGCACTTGCCTATTCACGGATTGCCTGCGAGGGGGCCACGTCGGTTTCGATGAAGATGCATGACCGGTCCGCCGTTTGCAGCAGCGTATCGGCAACGCTTCCGTAGGAAAGGCTGCCGCTTGCCCGTTTGCTCACCCCGAGCACGATCAAGTTATATTGTCCGCTGCGGGCGTGGCGCAGGATCGACAGCTCCGGCGACGGTCCCTCCTGGACGACCTTCTCGACTTTGACGCCATAGTGGTCCGCAATAGAGCCGACCTTCTTCAAGATATCCCAATGGTCGTCGGGATGATCACTGATGCGCGGGATGGCTCGGGCTTGCCTTGGTTCCACGATCAGCAGCAGCGCGCAATGAGCATTCGCCGCCTTCGCGATCGCGAGCCCGAATTCGGCCGCCCTGACGGAGCGTTCCGTGCCGCTGACCGGGAGCAGGATTCGCAGATCCTGAGGTCGTTCCGAAAGCAAGCCGCGCGCCGTCACGATGGCGGAGGTTCCCGCGAAGGCCGATGTCATGACCTGCAGGGAAGCGCTAAATCGGCCATCCTCCCCCATGGACGGCTCGATGCCGGTGAATAGGAGATCATGGCCTGTGCTTGAGATATCGCCAAGCACTGTGTCGAGTTCGCCATCCTTCTCTCGAACCGTGACATGGATATCGCTTTCGGACGCCGTGTCCTTGTCCGTCGGTGCCGTCGAAATGAGATCGGTTGCGCATTTCCGCAGATCATCGGCAGAGGACTTGGCCTGCGAGGTTTTCGATACGGCGGCCGTCGCATCCCTTTCGCTCCTGTCGTCGTCTGCTTCCCGCACGTCGAGAACGGTGACCGGCATCTTGCGCGTCACCGCGAAGAAGGCGGCGAGCCACGTCGCCAAACGGCTGCTTTGCGAACCGTCGATCGTGAGAAGAATGCGTTCGAAATTAGCCAGGAAACTTTCGCTCTCGAACTGCTCTCGCTCCAATCGGTCGCGCTCTTCCTCGCGCAACGGCAGGCGTTTAAGCGCCCAGCGCAGCGTCGGCGGCATGGCCATGGTGGTGATGACGGCCATGGCGACGATGACGGAGAAGAGCTTTTCGTCGAGAACGCCTACGGATAGGCCTATGGTCGCGACGATCACTTCCGTCGACCCCCGCGCATTCATGCCGCAACCGAGTGCCAGGGCTTCCGCCGCCGAATAGCCTCCGATTTTCGCGGCGGCGAAAGCGCCTCCGAATTTGCCGATACTGGCGATGACAACGACGGCGGCCGTCAGCAGCAGGATGGAGGGATCGGCGAGCACGGTCAGATCGGTCTGCAAGCCCGTCAGCCCGAAGAAAACAGGCATGAAGAGCGCCGTCGTCAGCGCGCGCAGCTGAACATCGATCTGGCGCGTGAGGATCGGCGATTCGCCGATCAGAATACCGGCGACAAAGGCGCCGAGGACCGTGTGAACGCCGATGAAGTTGGTGATGATCGCCATCGCGCCCATGATCGCGATGATGGCGCTGAGCACCGGCAGGTCGCTGCGAAAATGGTCGTTGGTCCAGCGGATGATCTCGAATACGACCCGCCTGCCGACCGTGAAGCTGACGGCCATGAAAGCCAGCGTGCCGATGACGCTGGTTGCGAGCGTCGCGAGATCGACGGTTCCCTTCACTGCCAGACCGAACGTCACCGCGATAATGACCCAGCCCACGGTATCGTCGATGATGGCGGAGGCGACGATGAGCTGGCCGACATTGCGACGCATGAAGCCCATCTCGCGAACGACCGTGGCGACGATCTTGACGGAGGAGATCGAAAGGGCCGTTCCGAGGAACAGGGATGTCACGAGCCTTTTCTGGGGATCGGGAAGCAAGGCGTCCGGAATGAGCTCGCCCAGCGCAAAGCCCGCCGCAAAGGGGATCACGATCCCCGTCAAGGAGACACCGGCTGCGGATTTGCGCAGGCGCCTAGCCAGACTTAGGTCGGTCTCCATGCCCGCAAGCAGCAGGAGAAAGAGGATGCCGAGCTGGCCGATTGCATCCGTCATGCTCTTCTGCGCGCCGTCCGAAGGAAAAAGGCTCGCCTGCAGATGCGGGAACGCCAGACCGAATAAGGAGGGACCCAGGATGATGCCCGCGATGATCTGACCCATGATCGACGGCTGGCCGATCCGAACCATCAATTCGCCGAGCAGGCGGCCTGAAACCACCAGGACGATGATCTGAACCAGAAACAGCCCTTCGGAAGGATGGGCCGCCTTCTGGCCCTCGGCTGCGAACGCGACCTGCGCAGTCGATAGCGACAGGATGACGGTGGTGAGAATGACGAAGGCGATCGAGAGGGGTAGCTTTGGAAATTTCTGGCGTGACTGCATGGATTGATCCCGCTGAGCAGCAGGAAAAACGCGCCAGAGTGCTTGCCGTTCCCGGCAAGGTTGATAATCGCCGCGTGCCACGAAGCAATCGACGCATGCAACCGTGGGCATAAGCTTTGATCCGCCGACCGTGGGGCGGCGGACCTTGGACAACGGGAAAATCAGACGCGTTCGAGCGCGATCGCAATCCCCTGGCCGACGCCGATGCACATGGTCGACAGCGAATAGCGGCCGCCGGTTTCCTTCAGTTCGAGGGCGGCGGTGCCGGTGATGCGGGCGCCCGACATGCCGAGCGGGTGGCCGAGCGCTATGGCGCCGCCGTTGCGATTGACGCGGGCGTCGTCATCGGCGACGCCGAGTTCGCGCAGGACAGCAAGCCCTTGCGAGGCGAAGGCCTCGTTGAGCTCGATGACGTCGAACTGCTCCTGGCGCATGCCGAGGCGCGCCATCAGCTTGCGGGAGGCAGGAATTGGGCCGATGCCCATGATGCGCGGGGGGACGCCGGCGGCGGCTCCGCCGAGAATACGGGCGATCGGTGTCAGACCGTATTTCTTCACGGCTGCTTCCGAAGCGATGATGAGGGCGGCGGCGCCATCATTGACGCCGGAGGCATTGCCGGCCGTCACGGTGCCGCCTTCCTTCTTGAAGGGCGTCCCAAGCTTGGCAAGCGCCTCGATCGTCGTGGCGCGCGGATGCTCATCCTTGCCGACGACGATCGCATCGCCCTTGCGCTGCGGGATCGTTACCGGCGTGATCTCCTTGGCAAGCCGGCCGTTTTCCTGGGCTGCTGCAGCTTTTGCCTGCGAGCGAACGGCAAAAGCGTCCTGATCCTCGCGGCTGACCTTGTAGTCCTCGGCGACGTTCTCGCCGGTTTCCGGCATGGAATCGACGCCGTATTGCTTCTTCATCAGCGGATTGACGAAGCGCCAGCCGATCGTGGTGTCATAGATCTCGGCATTGCGCGAAAAGGCGCTTTCGGCCTTGGGGATGACGAAGGGCGCGCGCGACATGCTCTCGACACCGCCGGCGATCATCAGATCGGCCTCGCCTGAGCGGATGGCGCGGGCTGCTGCGATGACGGCGTCCATGCCGGAGCCGCAAAGGCGGTTGATCGTCGTGCCGGAAACAGAAATGGGAAGGCCGGCAAGCAGAAGCGACATGCGGGCAACGTTGCGATTGTCTTCGCCGGCCTGGTTGGCGCAGCCGAAGATCACGTCGTCGACGGCTTCCCAATCGATCGAGCCATTGCGCTCGATCAACGCCTTCAGCGGCACGGCGCCGAGATCGTCGGCGCGGACGGAGGAAAGCGATCCGCCAAAGCGGCCGATCGGCGTGCGGATATAGTCACAGATAAAGGCTTCGGTCATCAGGCTGCCTCATGGGCTTTCTTGGTGCGGGCGTTGATGTCGCGCAGGACGGAAAGTTCGGTGTCGGTCGGTGGCGGCGTCTCGATCACCTCATCGGCAAACTTGATCGCCCAGCCGCAATTCTCAATGATCTGCTCGCGGGCAACGCCCTTGTGGATCGACACGACAGTCAACTCCTTGGTCACCGGATCAGGCTCGAGAATGCAGAGATCGGTAATAACCCGAGTCGGGCCTTTCGTCTTCATGCCCAAGCGTTCGCGGTGATTGCCACCTTCGCCATGGCCCATCGAGGTGATGAAGGGCAGCTTTTCGACGAAGCCGCGCTTGGAGAGCACCATGGTGATGAAGATCTGGCCGCAATTGCTGGCTATTTCCGGTGCGCCGCCTCCGCCCGGAAGACGGACTTTGGGGTGGTCATAAGGGCCGACGACGGTGGTGTTCAGATTGGCGAATTTATCGATCTGCGCGCCGCCGAGGAAGCCCGTCGTGATGTGCCCGCCCTGCAGCCAGTAGCGGAACATCTCCGGCACCGCGACGGTGAAGAGTGCGGTGTCGCAGAGCTCGCCATCGCCGATCGACAAGGGCAGCACATCCGGCTTGGTGCCGACGGTGCCGCTCTCATAGATGAGCGTGATGTCAGGCGCATGCGTCAGCCGCGCGACGTTGCAGGCAGCCGATGGCGCGCCGATGCCGACGAAGCAGACATCGTCGTTGGTCAGTGCGCGGGCGGCGGCAATGGTCATCATTTCGGTTGGCGTAAAATCGCTCATCTTGACCTCCTCACGCCGACTTGACCGGCTTCTTGCCGGCATATTTGGCGAAATCCTCCGGACCCGCCTTCATCACATGCTCGTCGATCCAGGCCAGGAAGCTGTCGCGATCGCGGGCGATTTCGTCCCAGGCGATGTAGAAGGCGTTGGAACGGGCATAATAGCCCTGCGCATAGGAGGGGAATGCCCCACCGGGCACGAGAGCGACGGCGGTCAACGCCCATGTCGGCAGCACGACCGAGTTCGGCGACGGCGGGTTCAGCTCATCGACGATTTCCTCGACTGTCACGATGGAGCGCTTGGCGGCAAGCACCGCCTCTTTCTGCACGCCGACGATCCCTTCGAGCAGCACATTGCCCTTACGGTCTGCACGCAGCGCGTGGATGATGGCGACATCCGGCCGGATAGCCGGGACGGCAGCCAGCACTTCGCCGGTGAAGGGACAGGTCACGTTTCTGATGTTCGGATTGACCTTCGGCAGGTCGGCGCCGATATAGCCGCGCAGCATCGCAAAGGGCAGGTTTGCCGCGCCCGCCTCATAAGCGTTGGCCATGGCGGCATGCGAATGCTCCTCGATCTCAAGCGGTCGCGGCCACTGGTTCTCGACGGCATCGCGGAAACGGTGCAGCGAGCCGACGCCGGGATTGCCGCCCCATGAAAATTTCATGCCGCGCGCCGCGCCGACGCCGATCAGCTGATCATAGAGAATATCCGGCGTCATGCGGACCAGATAGAGGTCTTTCTTGCCCTGTCGGATGACTTCGTGGCCGGCGGCATAGGGAATGAGATGGGTGAACCCCTCCATGGCGATCGTATCGCCATCGTGCACATTCTCTGCCACCGCCTGCGAAAGCGATAGGATCTTCGCCATAGGGCCTCCTCAACAAATGCTGTCCTGTGGGCGTCAATAAGCGCCTTTGGCCTGACATCGTCAATAAATTTGTGCGTTATTTGACATTTGTTCATATATCGCACAAAATGGTCGAAAATTCGGAGTGGATGATGCGAGAGACGGATTTCGTCAGCGGCTTTGCCAAGGGCTTGAAAGTCATCGAAGCCTTCGGGGAGACGCGGCAGCGTCTGACGATCGCCGAAGCATCGAAACTGACCGGGCTCGACCGCGCCACCGTGCGCCGCTCGCTGCTGACGCTCTCCGAGCTCGGTTATGCCGTTTACGACGGAAAATTCTTCACCCTGACGCCGAAGGTTCTGCGGCTCGGTCATGCCTATCTGGCGGCGACGCCCCTGCCGATCATCATCCAGCCTCATCTCGATCAGCTCTCCGAGCGGGCAAGCCAGAATGCCTCGGCCTCGGTGCTCGACGGCACCGAAGTCGTTTATATCGCCCGCGCCTCACAACGCCGGGTGATGTCGATCAACCTGACGCCCGGCAGCCGCCTTCCGGCCTTCTGCGCCTCGATGGGCCGCGTCCTGCTCGCCGCCCTGCCGGAGAGCGAGGCGCGCTCCGTCCTCGCGAGGACCGACCTCAGGGCGAACACGCCGAACACCAAGACCGATCCGGAAGACTTGATGGCCGAATTTCGTCGGGTGAGGGCGCAGGGCTATGCCGTCATCGACCAGGAGCTGGAAATAGGCCTTTGCTCCATCGCCGTCCCGGTCGAAAACGATCGCGGCCAGACCGTGGCGGCCATCAATATCGGCGCCCCGGCCGCCTATGTCGCCGCCGCCGACATGGTGGAGCGCTTTCTGCCATTGCTGAAAGAAACGCAGAAGGCGTTGAGGCTGGTGCTGCCGTAACCTTCACGCTCCTCCGGGCCATCCTCGTCCTTCGAGGGCGGATGGCTGGCCATTATTTTCCGCCCATCGGCATAGGCGATTATCTTGCTCACATCCCAAGCTTCGCCCGCTCGGCAATGCGCCAGGCGCGCGGTGTCTCGCCGGTCTGTTTTACGAAGAATCTCGAGAAATAAGCGGGGTCGGCAAAGCCGAGGCGATAGCTGATTTCCTGGACGGTCGCGAAGGTGAAGACCAGCTCGCGCTTGGCTTCGTCCAGCAGCTTGCGCGTGATCAGCTCGTGGGCGCCGTGGCCGGTCTTGCTGCGCACGATGCGGCTGAGATGGGCTGGCGAGATGCCGAGGCTTTCGGCATAGAAGGCGGCCGGCTTGTGCGAGCGGAAATGGCGCTGGATAAGGCCCTGCAGCATTTCCGTCCGCCGCTCGCTCTCGTCGCCGAGACTGGACCCCTCATCCGTCTTTTGGGCGATGCGCGCCGTCAGCAGGACTGCCGAGGTGAGATAGGCTTCGAGCAGATCGTTGCGGCCGTTGCGATGGCTGGCAAATTCCTCGCCGAGCCGCCGCAAGGTGCGCGCAACATAGGCGGCATCCTCATCGTCGGTATCGAGCAAGGTCAGATGCGGGTCGGCGAGCCACGACCCCAGCCGGCTGCGGTCGCCGGGGGCGGCTTTCAGGTGCGAGATCAGCACGGTGATGACGAAGCCGTCTATGTCTTTGGAGAACCGGAAGCCGTGATTGAGGCGTGGCGGCACGGTGATGATGGCGGGCGGCGTGATGGGATGGGCAATTCCATCGAAGATCGCGTCGCCCGAGCCGGCGTCTATGTACAAGATCTGAAAGAAGCTCTCGTGCCGATGCGGGCGAATCTCCCAGTGATGGAGGCTGCTGCGCGAGGGAATCGTCTCACAATGCAGCCAGAAATCCGGCTTTTGGCCGGTATTTTCGCCGTAGAGCTCATAGGTCGGCACGGCCCTCGTCATGGTTCTTCTCCTCCACCATGTTCGGTTTGTGCAATTTCTTGACCGAAATGTCCATTGCGAGCCTGCCGCCAGCCGGACAGACTTAGGCAAAAGACCGTGCATGGGAGGAAACGATGCGCACCCAAGTCGCCATTATCGGGTCAGGGCCGTCCGGTCTGCTGCTCGGCCAGCTGTTGACGGAAGCCGGGATCGACAATGTCATTCTCGACCGCGTCGGCAAGGACTATATCCTCGGCCGCGTCCGCGCCGGCGTGCTGGAGGAAGGCACCGTTTCGCTGATGGACAAGGCGAAATCCAGCGCGCGCCTGCATGCAGAGGGCCTGCCGCATGACGGCTTCTCGCTCGCCTTCAACGGTCGCGATCATCGCATCGACCTTCATGGGCTCACAGGCGGCAGGCGCGTTCTCATCTACGGCCAGACGGAGATGACCCGAGATCTGATGGCCCATCGCGAGCAAAGCGGCGCTCAGACCATCTACAATGCGGCCAATGTTCAGCCACACGGTTTTGGTGGCGATACGCCTTATCTGACTTATGACAAGGACGGCATTTCCCATCGCATCGATTGCGATTTCATTGCTGGCTGCGACGGCTTTCACGGTGTCAGCCGCAAGTCCGTTCCGGAAAAATCGATCCGCAGTTTCGAGAAGGTCTATCCCTTCGGCTGGCTCGGCGTGTTGGCCGAAGTAGCGCCGGTCAATCACGAATTGATCTATGCCAATCATCCGCGCGGCTTTGCCCTATGCTCGATGCGTTCCATGACGCGCAGCCGCTATTACATCCAGTGTCCACTCGACGAGAAGGTCGAGGACTGGAGCGACGATCGCTTCTGGGACGAATTGCGCCGCCGTTTGCCGGCTCATCATGCCGAAGCCCTGGTCACAGCGGCGTCCTTCGAGAAATCGATCGCGCCTCTGCGTTCCTTCGTGGCCGAACCCATGCGCTTCGGCCGGCTCTTCCTCGTCGGCGATGCCGCCCATATCGTTCCGCCGACCGGTGCCAAAGGGCTCAATCTGGCGGCGAGTGACGTGCATTATCTGTTCTCGGGACTTGCCGAGCATTATCAAGTTCACTCGGACGCCGGACTGGAGGCCTATTCCGCTCGCGCGCTTGCCCGGGTCTGGAAAGCCGTGCGCTTTTCCTGGTGGATGACGACGATGCTGCATCGTTTCCCCGATACCAGCGACTTCGACCAGAAGATCCAGGAGGCCGAACTCGATTATCTCACCCATTCCCGCGCTGCTTCGACCGCGCTTGCGGAGAATTATGTCGGTCTTCCGTTCTGAGCCGATTCTAGAGCTTCTTGGCGACCTCGTTCGCCGCCTCGCGGATCGTCTGCATGAGGATAGACAGTGGCAGGGTGGGGACGGCGTCGGTGCGCACAGTCAATCCGACCGGCCCTTTCGTCTCGCTGGTATCGATCGGCAGCAGCGCCAGCAGACCGTCATCGACATCACCCGCGACGACGCCGGCCGAAATGATCCAGATGGCGTCGCTGGCCCGAACGAAGGCGCGGCCGAAGGAGTCGGACACGGTCTCGATCTGGTTGGGCAGGCGGCCGGCGCCATTGGCGATGAGGAAGCTCTCGACGAAGGGGCGGATGATCGAGCCTCGCGTGGGCATCAGGATCGTATAGCGGCTGAGATCGGAAAACACCGATTGCTTTGCCGAAAGCAGCGGGTGACCAGCTCTGACGGCAAAGACCACTTGCTCGGAGTAGAGATGCTCGAAGGAGAAACCGGCCATATTGTCCGGGCTTGCCAGCCGGCCGACCACGAGGTCGAGATCGCCGACGCGCAACTGCTCCAGCAATACGGCGTTCTCGCCGGTGACGATCTTGATGCGGCTCCAGGTCTCCTCGCGGAGAAACAATTCCATCGCCCTTGGCATGATCCGCGTCGACACCGTCGGCAGCGCGCCGATGCGGATCGGCGGCGCCTCGCCGGAGCGCTCCTGCGATACGGAATCCAGCCCCTGTCTTAGGGCCGAGAGTGCTGCGCCGGCGTGGCGGAGAAACACTTCACCGTAGCGGGTGATGCGGATGCCGCGCCCGTCGCGCTCGAAGACGGAGACGCCAAGCGCCTCCTCCAGCTCGCGGATCGTTTTTGTCACCGCCGGTTGGCTTATATGGAGGAGCCCCGCCGCCTTGATCACGCTTTTCTGGCGCGCAACCTCGACAAAGGTCTGCAGATGGCGGAATTTGATGCGGGCGTCGAGCATGCTCATTCATAACCCAGGAGTTATCGTAGAGCAAAGAAATATCATTTTACCTAACCGGATTATAGTTCCAATCTCGCGCTCGAGGAGATTTTCCAGTGCAGTTTGCCCGCATCAATGACGTCACGATCCACTATCAGATCATCGGCGGATCGCCCGACAAGCCGGTTCTTGTCTTTGCCAATTCGCTTGGCACCGACTTCCGGATCTGGCGCGACGTGATCGTGCGCCTGGCCGGCGATTTCGCGATCGTACTCTACGACAAGCGCGGCCACGGCCTGTCCGATCTCGGCCAGATGCCCTATTCGATCGAGGATCATGCCACCGATCTTGCCGGCCTGCTCGATTTCCTCTCTGTCAAGGATGCCGTCATTTGCGGTCTTTCCGTCGGCGGGCTGATCGCCCAGTCGCTCTATCAGCGGCGGCCGGATCTCGTGCGGGCCTTGATCCTGTGCGACACGGCCCCCAAGATCGGTACGGCCGACAGCTGGAACGCCCGCATCGCGCAGGTCGAGGCCGCGGGCATCGAATCGATCGTCGATGCGATCATGGAGCGCTGGTTCACGCCGGCTTTCCGCCGCCCGGAAAACACTGCCTTCGGCGGCTATTGCAACATGCTGATCCGTCAGCCGGTGGCGGGCTACACCGCAACATGCGCCGCCCTTCGCGACGCCGATCTGACCGAGGCGGCAAAAAGGATAGCGGTTCCGACCATCTGCATCGTCGGCGATCAGGATGGTTCCACGCCGCCCGAGCTGGTACTTTCGACGGCCAAGCTCATTCCAAATGCGCGCTATGAAGTCATCAAGGACGCCGGCCATATCCCCTGCGTCGAACAACCCGAGGCGTTGACCGAAGTCATTCGTGCCTTCATCGACGTCGTTTTGCGTGGAGAACAAGCCCCATGAATAACCCCACCACGCCATCCGAGCGCTATCTGCAGGGCATGGCGACGAGACGAGCGGTGCTCGGCGACGGCCATGTCGATCGTGCCCAGCAGGGAGTGACGGAGTTCGACCGGCCTTTTCAGGAGTTGATCACCGAAGCGGCCTGGGGCCACGTTTGGTCGCGCCCGACGCTCAGCCGGCGCGAACGCTCCATCGTGACAATCGCCCTGCTGGCGGCGCTCGGCCAGGACGAAGAGGTCGCGATGCATGTGCGCGCCACCAGCAATACCGGCGCGACGCGCGACGATATCCGCGAGGCGCTTTTGCATGTGGCAATCTATGCCGGCGTGCCGGCGGCCAACCATGCGATCAAGATCGCCAAGCAGGTTTTTGAACAGATGGACGCCGAAAGGGCGGCTTGAAGCGAGGCAGACATGTCCGACAGAACCAACAGCAAGCCCGAAACGGGCGCCTTCTTTGCCAGGGATCGCGCCTGGCATCCGCCGGCCTTTGCGCCCGGCTATAAGACTTCCGTGTTGCGTTCGCCGCAGCGGGCATTGCTTTCGCTCGACGGCACGATCTCTGAAATCACCGGACCGGTCTTCGGCCACTCCATTATAGGCGAGCTGGACAATGACCTGATCCATAATTTTGCCAAGCACGGCGAAAGCGCGATCGGCGAGCGCATCATCGTCCATGGCCGCGTGCTCGACGAGCGTGGCCGGCCGGTGCCGGGCGTGCTGCTCGAATTCTGGCAGGCCAATGCCGGCGGGCGCTATCGCCACAAGAAGGAAACCTATCTCGCCGCCATCGATCCGAACTTCGGCGGCTGCGGCCGCGCGATCACCGATGACGAAGGCCACTATGCCTTCCGCACGGTCCGGCCAGGCGCCTATCCCTGGCCGAACGGCGTCAACGACTGGCGCCCGGCTCATATTCATTTCTCCGTCTTCGGCCATGGCTTTGCCCAGCGACTGATCACGCAGATGTATTTCGAGGGCGATCCGATGATCTGGAAATGTCCGATCGTCGGCACGATCCCTGACAAGCAAGCCATCGAGCAGCTGATCGCACCGCTCGACTGGGGCAATACGATCCCGATGGATGCGCGCGCCTACAAGTTCGATATCGTGTTGCGCGGTCGTCGCTCGACCCTGTTCGAAAACCGGCTGGAGGGCAACTGATGGTACAAGAACTCGGCTATCTGAAGGAAACACCTTCGCAGACGGCAGGTCCTTACGTTCATATCGGCCTCACGCCGAATTACAGCGAAATCGGCGGCGTCTATGACGCGGATCTCGGTGCCTCCATGGTCAATGACAAGACGCATGGCGAGCGCATCACGGTGACGGGCCGCATCCTCGATGGCGCCGGCGGGCTGGTCAGGGATGCGGTCATCGAGATCTGGCAGGCCGACAGCGCCGGACTTTACAATAGTCCTTCGGAACTGCGCGGCACGGCCGATCCGAATTTCACCGGCTGGGGTCGTTGTCCGACGAGTTCGGACGATGGGATTTTTCGCTTCGAAACGATCAAGCCCGGCCGCGTTCCCTTCAAGGACGGACGCAAGATGGCGCCGCACATCACATTCTGGATCGTAGCGCGCGGCATCAATATCGGCCTGCATACGCGCATGTATTTTCCTGAAGAGACGAGCGCCAACGCCGAGGATCCCTTGCTTGCCCGCATCGAACACAAGGATCGCCTGGCGACGCTCGTCGCCACCAAGGAGGGTTCGGTCTATACCTTCGATGTGCATTTGCAGGGAGACAGGGAAACGGTTTTCCTCGATATATAGGCTATGAGCATTTCTCCCTTCGATCACCCTTTTCTGTCCGGCCTCCTCGGTGACGCGGAGATTTCGGATTATTTTTCGGCCACGGCCGACATCCGCGCCATGCTTGACTTCGAAGCGGCGCTTGCCAGGGTGGAGGCGCAGCATGGGTTGATCCCGCAGGCATCCGCGCGGCGTATCGAGGAGATCTGCGCCAGTTTCGAGCCCGATCTCTCGAGCCTGAAGGCTGCAACGGCAACGGACGGGGTTGTCGTGCCTGATCTCGTCAAGCAGCTGCGCAAAGCCGTCGGCGAGGATGCCGGCAGCCATGCCCATTTCGGCGCCACCAGCCAGGACGTCATCGATACCAGCCTGATGATGCGCCTGAAGGCGGTGGCCTTCCTCTTGAGCGGCCGCCTTTTTGCCGTCTCTGCAGGACTTCAAAAGCTTGACAAGCAGTTCGGTTCGAACAGGCTCATGGGCCGTACTCGCATGCAGGCCGCAATCCCGATTACCGTATCCGACCGGCTGCGTGCCTGGCGCCATCCGCTCGATCAATATCGGGACCGGTTGACGCAGGAGAGCTTTGCCCTGCAATTCGGCGGTGCGGCCGGCACGCTGGAAAAGTTCGGGCCGAGGGCGGAAGACATCCGTGCCTCGCTGGCGCAGGCGCTCGGTCTGACGGATGAGCCGCAATGGCAGAGCCAGCGCGGGCGCATCGCCGAACTGGCCGGGCTGCTGTCGATGATCTCGGGCAGTCTCGGCAAGATCGGTCAGGACGTCGCGCTTCTGGCACAGGCCGGCGATGAGATCGAGCTTGCCGGCGGCGGCGGCTCCTCCGCCATGCCGCACAAGCAGAATCCGGTTGCGGCGGAGATGCTGGTGACGCTCGCTCGCTTCAACGCCGTCCAACTCTCCGGTATCCATCAGTCGCTTGTTCACGAACAGGAGCGTTCCGGGGCCGCCTGGACGTTGGAGTGGCTCCTGTTGCCCCAAATGGCGGTGGCGACGGCTGCGTCGCTGCGCCACACGCTGGAGCTGATCGGTATGATCAAGCGGTTGGGGACGGCAGCATGAGCGAGGTATTCGCCTTCAATCATAACCCATGAATTATGGGTTATGATATTTATTTCATTTTACATCACTATTTCCTATGAGAAATTGGCGATGATCGAGATTTGAAGATCAGGTGCGGCTCGGAATCCGCGCCGCCGGGAGGAGAAAGAATGAAACGGTTTGTCTCGGCCGCCATCGCGGCCGTTGCCCTTGGCGGCGCTGCCTATGCCGATACCATCAAGGTCGGGGTCATCGGACCCTTTTCGGGGCCGTTTGCGCTGCAGGGAAAGAATTTCAAGGCCGGCATCGATGCCTATATGGCTGTGAATGGCAAGAAGGTCGGCAATGACGAGGTGGAGGTGATCTACCGCGACGTGCCGCAGGCCGATCCCGCGCAATCGAAGGCGCTGGCCCAGGAACTGGTCGTCAAGGAGCATGTGCAGTACCTTGCCGGTTTCTATTTTACGCCGGATGCCATGGCGGTGACGCCGATCCTCAAGCAGGCCAATGTGCCGATGGTGATCTTCAACGCCGCGACATCGGCGATTGTCACCAAGAGCCCGCTTGTCGTTCGTACCTCTTTCACAACCTGGCAGACATCGACCCCGATCGCCAAGGTTGCCTATGACGCCGGCGTCAAGAAGGTCATCTCGGTCGTCAGCGATTACGGCCCCGGCGTCGATGCCGAAAATGCCTTCAAGGCCGGTTTCGAGAAGCAGGGTGGCGAAGTGGTGCAGGCCATACGCATGCCGCTGTCGACGAATGATTTCAGCCCGATCATGCAGCGCATCAAGGATTCCGGCGCGCAGGGCGTCTTCGCCTTCCTGCCCTCCGGCCCGACGACGCTCGGCTTCGTCAAGGCCTATAATGAAAACGGCCTGAAGACGGCCGGCATCAAGCTGTTCGCCCCAGGTGACCTGACGCAGGAATCCGACCTGCCGGCGCTTGGCGATGCGGCCCTCGGCATGCAGACGACGTTCCATTATGCGATTTCGCACGATTCCCCTGAAAACAAGGCTTTCGTCGCGGCTGGCGACAAGGCGATCGGCAATCCAGCCGAATTGACCTTCCCGGCCGTCGGCGCCTTTGACGGCATGCATGTCATCTACAAGATGATCGAGGCGACCGGCGGCAAGCAGGATGCGCAGAAGGCTGTCGATGCCGTGAAGGGTCTTTCCTGGGTCAGCCCCCGCGGTCCGGTCACCATCGATCCCGAAAGCCGTCACATCACGCAGAACATCTATCTGCGCGAGGTCACCAAGGGCGATGACGGCAAGTACTACAACAAGGAGATTCAGACCTTCGAAAAGCAGGGCGATCCCGGCCTCGCGGCAGTGAAGTAGGACGCTCTCACCGATAGCTTCTATCTGAGCGGAATTGGTTTCCGCTCAGATAGAGACCCAAAGGTCGGCGCCGCAATAACCGGACCAGTGATTTCGATGCAAACCGTGCTCAGCATAGCAGTCGATGCCCTCGCTTACGGCATGGTGCTGTTCGTGATCTCCATCGGCCTCTCCGTCACCATGGGGTTGATGCGCGTCGTCAATCTGGCCCATGGCGCCTTCGCCATGATCGGCGGCTATATCGCCTCCTATGCGGCGCACGATCTGGGATTGGGCTATGCCGCTGCCGTATTGCTGGCCGTAATCGGCACGGTGATTATTTCCATCCCGATCGAGCGACTGCTTTACCGGCGTATCTACGGTGCGCCGGAACTGACACAGGTGTTGATGACGATCGGCATCACCTTCTGCATCATCGGCATCGCCAATTATGTCTTCGGCCCGACCTTGAAGACCATACCGTTGCCCGGCAGCCTGCAAGGCTCTGTCGACCTCGGTTTCCGCACCATCGGCACGCATCGTATCTTTGCGATCGTCTGCGGCCTCATCGTCGCTCTGGCGCTCTGGTACACGATCGAGAAGACGTCTTTCGGCGTCAAGCTGCGCGCCTCGGTCGACAATGCCTCGATGGCGGCGGCTCTCGGGGTGAGGACCGAGATCGTCTATGCGGTCAGTTTCGCCATAGCCGTCGGGCTTGCCGCCTTTGGCGGTGTGGTGGGCGCCGAATTGCTGCCCGTCGAGCCCTATTATGCCCTGCGTTACATGGTGACTTTCCTTGTCGTCGTCTCGGTCGGCGGTGCTGGCTCCATCTCCGGCGCGTTGCTTGCCTGTCTCGTCCTCGGCTGCATTGATACGACCGGCCGCTACCTTATGCCCGAGTATGGCGACTTCTTTTTCTATCTGGCCGTCATTGCTATCGTCTGCGTCTTCCCGCGCGGCTTTGCCGGGAGGATGAAGTAAGATGGCGCTGACACTGGAAAAAGAGGCCACCCCCGCCGTGACCAGACATCGTACTGTCGGACAGGATATGATTGCGGTCGCTGTTATCGTAGTGCTGGCCGCCGTCGGCTACATCCTGTTTCCGGACAATCTCGCGCTTCTGACGCGCCTGATCGCCATTGGGCTTCTGGTTCTGTCGCTCGATCTGGTCACCGGCTATTGCGGTGTGGCGACGCTCGGTCACGCGGCCCTCTTCGGCGCCGGCGCCTATGCCGCCGGCATCGCGTCTGCGCATTACGGCATCAACGATCCCCTGCTGATGACGCTTGCCGGCATCCTGGGCGGCGCGGTCGCTGGCCTGGTCTGTTCCATCGTCATTCTGCGAGCCCATGGCCTGCCGCAGCTCGTGCTGTCGATCGCGCTGATCTACCTCTTCCATGAATTCGCCAACAAGGCCTCGAGCTGGACCGGCGGCAGCGACGGCCTGTCAGGCATTTCTCCGGACCCGCTGTTCGGCAGTTTCGAATTCGATCTCTATGGGCATACGGCCTACATCTATGGCGTCGCATTGCTGCTGATCGTGCTCGTGCTGCTGCGCTTTCTCGTGCGCTCACCGTTCGGCATGCTCTGTCGCGGCATCCGGCAGGATCCCTTGCGTATTCGCGCCATGGGCGCCTCGCCGAAGGCGGCATTGATCAAGATGTATGTGATTTCCGGCGCCGTTGCCGGCGTCGGCGGCGCATTGAACGCGATTTCGACGCAGGTGGTTGGTCTCGACAGCCTGTCCTTCACGCAGTCGGCCGAGGCGCTCGTCATGCTCGTGCTAGGCGGCACCGGATCGCTGTTCGGCGCGCTTGTCGGGACGCTGATCTTCATGCTCTTCGAAGACTATGTCTCGGCAGCAAATCCCTTCCATTGGCTGACGATCGTCGGCGCACTGCTGATCCTCGTCGTTCTCTTCGCGCCGAAGGGCATTTACGGCACGGCCGCCGCCTATGTCGCTCGCCGTAGGGAGGCGCGGTCGTGAGCGCGATTTTCGAGGTCAAAAATCTGAGGAAGGCTTTCGGCGGCTTGACTGTCACCAATGACGTCAGCCTGTCCATGGCGCCGGGGGATCGCGTCGCGCTGATCGGTCCGAATGGCGCCGGCAAGACCAGCTTCGTCAATCTCGTCACCGGCAATCTGCGGCCGGATGCCGGTGAGATCCATATCGCCGGTCACAACGTCAACCGGATCGACGCCATCGGCAGAGTCCGGCGCGGATTGGTGCGTTCGTTCCAGGTGACGCGGCTGTTTCAGGATATGACCCCGGCCGAACATATCGGCATGGCGGTCCTGCAGCGGACGGGTCGCTCCGGCCGCATGTTCGGCAACTTCCTTGCCATGCGCGACGTCATGGCCGAGACGGAAGAACTGCTCGGCACGCTCGGTCTTGCCGGCCTGGCGCATCGCAAGGTCAGCGAGATTGCCTATGGCCAGCAGCGGCTCCTTGAGATCGCTGTCGCCATGGCCCTGAAGCCTAAGGTGTTGCTGCTCGACGAGCCTGCCGCCGGCGTGCCGCAAAGCGATACCGGCCGCATCGAGCAGGCGCTTGCCGATTTGCCGCCCGATCTCGCCGTGCTGATGATCGAGCATGACATGGATCTGGTTTTCCGGTTCGCCAAGCGCGTGGTGGTACTCGCCGCCGGCACCATCATTTTTGACGGTTCGCCGAAAGACGTGACGCAGGATGCGCGTGTGCGCGAAGCCTATCTCGGGAGCTATGCCCATGCCGGCCACGCCGCTTGAAGTGGAAAATCTGTCGGCCGGCTATGGACCGACACGGGTGCTTGAAGGTGTTTCCTTTTCCGTGCCGGCCGGCGGCAGGCTTGCCGTGCTCGGCCGCAACGGTATGGGCAAGAGCACGCTGCTGGCAACGCTTGCCGGCCAGACGCGCCGTTACGATGGCCACATCCGACTGGGTTCGGCCGAGATTGCCGGGCTGCCGAGCGCCAAACGAGCCCATCAGGGTCTTGGCTACGTGCCGCAGACGCGCGATGTCTTCCCGACGCTGACGGTGGAGGAAAACCTCTCCGTCGGGCTGAAAGAACGGCCGAAAAGCGCGATACAGGAAGCCTACGACATGTTTCCGCGCCTGAAGGAGCGGCGCAAGAACCTCGGTGGTCAGCTGTCCGGCGGCGAGCAGCAGATGCTGTCGACTGCCCGCACGATCCTCGGCCGCCCCTCCGTCCTGCTTCTGGACGAGCCGCTGGAAGGGCTTGCGCCCGTCATCTGCGAGGAACTGATGACGGCGTTCGCCGAGCTCGCCAAAACAGGCGACATGACCATTCTTCTGGTGGAGCAGCGCATTCAAAGCGCGCTCGATTTCGCGAGCGACGTCATCATCCTGGAGCGTGGGCGGATTGCCTGGAAGGGGACGCCCGAGGCCCTTGCTAAGGATCACCAAGCCGTCGAGCGCTTCCTCGGCGTCGGCGGATTGCACTAGGTCACATACCCATAAAATAGTTTTTGTTTTTAATGGATTGTGATTCACTGCTTCCGTTGATTTGGAGGCAGTGATGGCTCGCTTTGATTTGACGG
>Ga0209677_100509_pt1 | contig 21760 bp, 17 predicted proteins | sample AraplaCvi_mCL_r2_2_FD_184285 | JGI IMG/M metagenome (GOLD analysis project Ga0209677, IMG submission 184285) | Arabidopsis root microbial communities from North Carolina, USA - plate scrape CL_Cvi_mCL_r2 (SPAdes) (version 2) | ecosystem: Host-associated > Plants > Roots > Endosphere | place: USA... | reverse complement strand
TTGCGCGCAGGACAGCGACAGCGGCACCGGGGCAGGCGGCATGGCGCCGCTGGCGAGCATCTCGCGCAGCCTGGCCACGTGGTCGGGCCCGGGCGCCGCACCCGCATCGGCGCACGCGTGCGTCCAGGGCAGGACGATGTCCGCGATCGTCGCGGTGACCACCTCCGGGCCGGCCGCGGCGCGCAGCTTCGGCCACTGCTCGCGCCACTGCCCGGAGGTCGTGAACGTCCATTGCACGACGAGCTCGTCGGCGCTCGGTCGGTGGCCATGCGCGAACAGCGCCGGCCAGGCGTCCTCGGGCACGAAGGTGATGGGTAGGATGCCGGCCTGCAGTGCCAGCGGCGCGGGCAGGCGGTCCAGCAACGCACCCCACAACGCGGCGGGTGCGGCGACGCGGCCACTGTCCGTCGAGAACCCCGGGCTCGCGGGCACGCCTGCCAGGCCGGTGACGGCCGCCTGGACATGCCGCCGCAGGGTCGCGTCGTCGATCTGCGCCAACGCGGCCGATGCGCGCGGCGGCGGCAGCGTGGCCAGCATCGCCAGCCAGTCGTGCAGCACGATGTCGTCGTCGAGCGCGAGGCGCAACGCGTCCGGGGGGATGGTGCGCAGGCCCGTGTCGCGCGTCTCGGGCGTGGGCGCATGCAGGAACGCGAGCACCACCGGACGCGCGAACGCCGCGTCCTGCCACGGGCGGCGCAGGGGCAGCGCCGCCCAGGCCTTCGCGTCGGCGGGCGTGTCGACCAGCGGCGCCAGCAACTGCAGCAACGGTTGCGCGACACGCGTGTCGGCGCTCGCGAGTTCGGCGGGCTTGAAGCGCCAGAATCGGCCGGCCGCATCGCGACGACGGTGCGCCGGCACCCCCGTGGCGACCGACGCCGGCCCGCACAGCTCGGCGATCTCCCGGTCGCGGCCCTGGAGCGTCCGGGCCTGGAGCGCGTCGCGGCGCAACGGCGTGCGGTCGGTCGACTTCAGCAGCATCGGCACCACCACGGCGTCCTGCGCGGCGGCCAGCAGGCAGCCGCCATACCAGTCGGCGGGCCAGGCCAGACGGCGACCGAGTTCGCGCGCGGCATCGTCGATGGTGCCCGGTTCGGCCCGGCGGTCGAACACGGCCGTCCAGCGAAAGGCCAGATCCCGCGGCGTTTTCGGGGCGACCGCCGGGCGACGCAGCAGGGCGTCGACGACGCGCCAGCGGCGCAGCACGATCGCCAGCTGCAACGCGTCGCGGCCCACGGCCTGGGCGCTGCCCTCCTCGAGCACCTCGCGCCGCGGGTCGGCGCCATGCGCCAGCAGCCACAGCGCGGTGTCCTGCAGGTCGGCGCGCAGCGCGTGGTGCAGCAGCGTGCCTCCATGCCGCATGGCGTTCAAGTCGGCCCCGGCGGCGAGGTCGTCCTCGAGCACCTCGCGCAGCGCCGCCTCGGTGGCGAGCGGCTCGCGCGAGGTCGGAAATGCCGTGCCCTCGGGCAGATTCTGCGGCAGGGAAAACAGGGCGTCGAACGCGTCGTCGGTGGGCGGCGCCGCGTCCTGCGCGGGCAGCGCGGTCGACGCGACGACGACGAGCAACGTGGCAACGAGGCGGCGGGCGATGGCAGGCATCGCCCGATCGTATCGGGGTCAGCGGCGGCGGCGTTCCTGCAGCGGCGGAGCGTCGTCGGCGAACTCGGGCCAGTCGATGACCGGCGCGGGCTCGCTGACCATGTCGGACAGCCAATCGAGGCTGGGCGCGGTGCTGTCAGCGGACATCTCGTGCGGCATGGGCAGCGGGGGCTGGACGGGCGGGTGGGTGACGGGTGGGCGCATGGGCAGTCTCCTGGTCGACGCCTCACCAGCAAGCGGCGGACCCCGCGCCGCGCAAGGCCATGCGGCCAGCGTCCGCCTGCGCAGGGGCGGAGCCGGCACACTTCGCAGATGCCCCAGACGACCTGCTGCTGCTGCGGCGGCGACGCCCGCCTGCCGCCGAACGACGCCGCCCACATCGCTTCGCAAGAGGCCCCGGCCGGATGTGCCTTCACGCTGGGCCACTCGACCCGCCCGATCGACGAGTTCCTCGGGCTGCTGACGGCGCACGGCATCACGCAGCTGGTGGACGTGCGCACGGTTCCCCACTCGCGCCACAACCCGCAGTTCGACACCGTGGCGCTGGGACGCTGCGTGCGCCGGGCCGGCATCGGCTACGCGCTCGCGCCCGGCCTGGGCGGCTTTCGCCGCACCAGCGCCGAATCGCCCAACGGCGCCTGGCGCAACCTGTCCTTCCGCGGCTATGCGGACTACATGCTCACGCCCGACTTCGACGAAAGCATCGTCGCCCTGCTCGAGCTGCTCAGGACCGACCGCGTGGCGCTGATGTGCTCGGAAGCCGTGCCCTGGCGCTGCCACCGCTCCCTCATCGCCGATGCGCTGCTGGTGCGTGGCCACGCGGCCTGCGAGATCGCGAGTGCGACGCGGCTGCAGCCGCATCGCATGACCCCGTTCGCGCGCGTGCAGGGCCAGACGATCACCTATCCGCCGTGAACGCGCGGCGCTTGCCGCAGGACAATGCCAGTTGCAAACCATTGCCTCTATCATTGGAATCCACGCAACGGATCCCCATGACCTCGCACCGCTGGCTCCCTTTCCCGTCGTCCCTCGCGCTGGCCGCCGCCGTGGCACCGGCCAGCGCCATCGCCGCCAGCTATGCCACCGCCGACGACGTCGCGCACCGCACGTTCAAGTCGGCCACCGCGTTCGCCGACGTGCTGGTGGCGCCTTCGCCCGAGGACGCCCTGGCGCTCGCGCCCGCTGGCGGCCTGCCGCACGGGCCGCTGCGCACGATCGAGGCGCGCCAGGGCGAGGCCGTGCTGGGACGGGTGATCGTCGACGCCGTGGTGGGCAAGTTCGAGCAGATCGACTACGCCGTGGCGCTCGACGCGTCCGGCAGGGTGCTGGGCGTCGAGATCCTCACCTACCGCGAGAGCCATGGCGCCGAGGTGCGGCTGCCGGCCTGGCGCAACCAGTTCGTCGGCAAGACGGCGGCCGACCCTGTCAAGCTGGGTGCGGACATCGCCAACATCAGCGGCGCCACGCTCAGCTGCACCCATATCACCGACGGCGTCCATCGTCTCGTGGCCTGGGCCGCCAGGCACCCGATCGGCGGCAAGGCCAGGGCCGCCTGATGGACAGGGTGGCCGCGCCGTGATGCGCAAGCGGGCGCGCCCGCTACTGGGCACCTTGGTCGAGGTGCGCGCCCAGGGCGCCAGCGCCACCGCGTTCGAGGTCGCGGCCGACGCGGCCTTCGACGCCGTCGCCCAGGTGCATGCGCTGATGAGCTTCCACGAGCCGGGCAGCGACCTGCGCCGCATCGCGCGTGCCCACGCCGGCGAGCGGCTGGCAGTGCACCCGCACACGGCCGCGCTGCTCACGCGCGCGCAGCGCTGGGCGCGCGTCAGCGATGGCGCCTTCGACGCCGGCTGCGCGCCACGCGCGGTCGAAAGCGGCTGGCTGCCGCTGCCCGACGACGCCGCGACACCCGGCCAGATGCCGTTCGAGGAGGCGCTGGAGGTCGAGGGCAACGACGTCCTCGTGCACGCGCCGGTGTGGCTTGATTTCGGCGGCATCGCCAAGGGCTACGCCGTCGACCTGGCCGTGGCCAAGCTGCGCCGTGCCGGCGTGCACACGGGCGCCGTCAACGCCGGCGGCGACCTGCGCGTGTTCGGTACGCTCGAGGAAACGGTGCACGTGCGCTCGCCGTTCGACCCGTCCGAGCTGTGGCCGCTGGCCGCGCTGCGCGATTCGGCCTGCGCCACCAGCGCGAGCGGCGAGGTGGTGGCGCGCATGTCCGCCTCCGATCACACGCCCGCGCCGTGCTCGGTGACGGTGCTCGCGCCCACCGCGTGCGCCGCCGACGCGCTGACCAAGATCGTCTGGCAACAGGGCGAACGCGCCGGCTCCCTGCTGCGCAAGGCGCGGGCGCGGGCGCTGGTCGTGCGGGCGGACGGCAGCGTCTGGCGCTCATGATCGACTCGAGCGACCACCTCGTCGCCCACGGCCAGGGCCGGCGCGTCCGCCACCTGCTGGTGTGGGGCTGCGTCGTGCTGCTGCTCACCGGGGTGGCCTGGCTCGTCGGCCACGACGTGTGGCTGCAGCAGACCGCGTTCGGCCCGCAGCCGCACCCGCTCGTGGCCTGGCTGCTGCGCGCGCACGGTGCGGCCGCGTGGTGCACGGCGGTCGTCGGCGGCGTCGTGTGGCAGGTGCACGTGCGGCCCGCCTGGCGCGTGGTGCGGCGCCGGCGCGCGCATCGGCGTCGCGGCGGCAGCCGGGCGCGCACCGCCAGCGGCGTGGTGATGGTGGTGGCGCTGGCGGTGCTGCTGCTGTCGGCCATCGGGCTGCAGTACGCGCCCGAGGAGGCGCACGCCGCGTTGTCGGTCACGCACTGGGTCGACGGCCTGGTGCTCACGGTTGCGTTGCTGTGGCACTGGATTGCCCGACTGCGCCACTGAGGCGTCTCCGCGCAGAATCGGCGCATGACACTTCCGACGCCCGACTTCAGCCGCTTTCCCCGCCACGCCGAACTGACCCTCCTGCTCAAGGCCTACGCGGCCGCCCGGCCCGACGTGGTCGAGCTGCGCTCGATCGGCAAGAGCCACGAGGGGCGCGACATCTGGCTGCTCGTGCTCACGCGCAAGGCCACCGGCGCCGACTCGGACAAGCCCGCGTTCTGGATCGACGGCAACATCCACGCCGCCGAGCTCACCGCCTGCACCGCGTCGCTCTACTACCTGCACCACCTGCTCTCGAACGACGCCACCGACGCGCGCCTCGCCCACCTGCTCGACACGCGCGTCATCTACCTCGTGCCGCGCCTGAACCCCGACGGCGCCGAGCTGGCGCTGGCCGACGTGCCGCGCTTCATCCGCTCGTCGACGCGTCCGTACCCGTTCGAGGAGGAGGCGCCCGACGGCATGACGATGGAGGACGTCGATGGCGACGGCCGCGTGCTGTACATGCGGATCCCCGACCCGCACGGCACGTACAAGAAGCACCCGGGCGAGCCGCGCCTGATGGTGGCGCGCGAGCCCGGCGAGTTCGGCGGCGAGTACTTCCGCGTCATCCCGGAAGGCACGATCAAGGCCTGGGACGGCGTGAACGTGCGCGTCAACCGCGACCGCGAAGGCCTCGACCTGAACCGCAACTTCCCGTCGCTGTGGCGCCAGGAGTTCGAGCAGGTCGGCGCCGGCCCGTACCCGACCAGCGAGCCCGAGGTGCGCGCGATGGTCGATTTCTGCGTGACCCACCCCAACATCGGCGCGGCCGTCAGCTTCCACACGCACTCGGGCGTCATCCTGCGGCCGATGGGCACCACGTCCGACGACGACATGACGCCCGAGGACCTGTGGATGATCAAGCGGCTGTCCGAGCTCGGCGAGAAGCACACCGGCTACCCGTCGATCAGCGCGTTCCACGACTTCAAGTACCACCCCAAGGAAGTCATCACGGGCACGCAGGACTGGCTGTACGAGCACCAGGGCGCGCTGTGCTGGACAGTCGAGATCTGGGCCCCCAACAAGGAAGCCGGCATCGACAAGTACGACTGGATCCACTGGTACCGCGACCATCCACCCGAGGACGACCTCAAGCTTCTGAAGTGGAGCGACGAGCAATGCGGCGGCCGGGCGCACGTCGACTGGAAGCCGTTCACGCATCCGCAGCTGGGCGACGTGGAGATCGGCGGCTGGGATCGCATGAACTTCTGGCGCAACCCGCCGCCGCACCTGCGCGAGCGCGAGGCCGCGCGCTTTCCCGCCTGGCTGACGCAGCTGGCGCTGTCGCTGCCCCGGCTCGAAGTGCTGCAGGCCAGTTGCGAGCCCCTCGGCGACGACACGTGGAAGGTACGGCTGGCCGTCGGCAACGCGGGATACCTGCCGGCGTACGTGACGCACCGCGCCAAGGAGCGCCACGTGGTGCGCGGCACGGTGTTCGAGATCACGCTGCCGCCGGGCGCAGCGCTGGTGTCGGGCAAGCAGCGCGAGGTGGGCGCGCACCTGGAGGGCCACGCGCCGCGCAGCTCGCTGCAGGCGTTCCTGCCCGACCGCGACGTCACCGCCGACCGCACGCTGCAGGAATGGATCGTGCGCGGCCCGCGCGGCGCCGCGGTCGTGCTGGCCGCGCGCGCCGATCGCGCGGGCGCGGTGCGCGCGTCGGTGACACTTGGTTGAGCCGCTGATGCCCTCCTGACGCCGGCCCGGCGGCGCCGGACCAGAATGAGTGCCGACGCCATCGCCCGTTGGCCCTGAAAGCAACCCAAGGATCCCGCCCATGTTCATCCTCAGTCTCGTCGTCCTTGCCCTGTGCCTCGCGCTCGTCGCCGTGCCGGTGATGATCGCCGCCCGCATCGTCGGCGCCGGCCGCACCGGCTTCTGGATGTGCCTGCTCGCCGCGATCGTGTCGTCGATCATCGTGGGCGTGGCGGTGCGCCTGTTCCACGGCGGCGGCCTGCTGGCGTTCTTCGTGGCGCCGCTGGGCTACATGTGGATCCTGGACACGACCTACCTGCGCGGCCTGCTGATGGTGGTGCTGCAGTACGTGATGGCGGCCATCCTGGTCACGATCCTGGTGTTCACGGCGCTGGGCTCGATGCTTCACCTGGACAAGCCGCTCAACGAGTTCCGCGGCGGCGCCAACTCCTCGCAGTCGGTCTGACGCGGCGCGCGAGCGGCGACAATCGGGGCGCTCACGTTCCCGAGGATCCCCGCCCATGTGGCTTCTGTTTTCGCTCGTCGCGCTCGTCCTGTCCACCGTCCCGGTGGTGATCGGCGCGCATGTGGTCCGCGCCCGCCGGCGCGGCTTCCTGGTCTGCCTGGCGGCGCTGCTGATCTCGTACCTGATCACCGGCTTCGCGTTCCGTGCCCTGCACCACCTGGGCTTCCTGGCGCTGTTCGCGTCGGGACTGGGCTACATGCTGGTGCTGGACACCACGTACTGGCGCGGCCTGGGCATCGCGGTGATCCACGCGGTGCTGATGGCGGTGCTGTTCTTCGCGCTGGCCGCCACCATGTTCCACGGCGTGCGCGACATGATGCGCCACCTGCCGGCGCAGTTCAACGCACCGGTGCAGTGGGTCTGATCGTTCAGTGCGCGGACTGGCTGTCGCGCACGTTCTTCTGGATCGCGATCGTCGCGAACAGGGCCAGCACGAAGGCCATCGCGTAGAAGCCCTTCTCGGCCATCGGCAGCGTCGCGTTGTACAGGCCCACGCCCATGAGCGCCACGCAGAGGGCCATCGACAGCCAGCACAGGCCCGCGTACAGGCCGGTCACGGGCACGCCCTCGAGGCGGTCGCGCACGGTCTTCTGCAGCGAGACGGCCGCGAACAGGCCGTACATCAGCAGCACGAAGTAGTAGCCCTTCTCGTTGAGCTGCATGGCGGTGTTCCACAGTCCGAACAGGTAGGCGCCGGCACCGGCCAGCAGCGCGACCCAGGAGGCGCCGATGAAGGCGGCGGTGGGCTTGTTGACAGTCGTGGACATCGTGTGTTCTCCCTCGGTCGTTATTCGGCCTCCAAGCGCACCTCGTGGGCGCCGGCCTGCGCGCATTGTCGTCGCCGGCGGCGTCGACGGTCATCCGGTGCGGGTCCGGATCGGCGCGGTGGCTCGCGGCGCGCCCGGCGGGCGCGCGCGACGCCTCGTTTCACTCGCCGGGATAGCGCAGTCCGAACTGGGCGCGCATGGTGTCCATCCACCCGACGAGGCGAACCGTCTCGTCCAGCGGCATCACCGGGCTCTCGGCCAGGCCGGCGCGCAGGCAGCGCTGCACCTCCTCGACCTGCGCCACGTAGCGCGTGCCGCGCCAGGGCTTGTCGATGGTCTCGACCGGCGTCTCTTCCCACGGCCGCGTGCCGCGCGCCACGCGCAGCTGCTGCGCGGCGTAGAACGGCGGCGAGATGTCGATGCGCCCGTCGGTGCCGAGGATCGTCGCCTGGCAGGCGGTGGTCGAACGCAGCGAGCACATGCCCTGGCTGCGCTGGCCGCCGGCGTGGCGCAGGTTGAAGACGGTGTGGACGTCCACGCCGGTGGGGCCGAGCTCGGCGTCGGCCTGCACGCCGACGATGTCGCCCAGCACGAAGGCCGCGAAGTTCAGCGGATAGATGCCGATGTCCAGCAGCCCGCCGCCGGCGAGCTCGGGCGCGAGCACGCGATGGCTGGTCGGCAGGCCGGCGGTGGCAAAGCCGAAGTCGGCCGACACCGACACCAGGTCGCCGATGGTGCGCTCGGCCAGCAGGCGCTTGAGCTCGACCATCGCCGGCACGTAGCGCATCCACATCGCCTCCATCAGGAAGGCGCCGTGCTGGCGCGCGAGCGCGACAGCCTCCTCGGCCTCGCGCCGGTTCAGCGTGAACGGCTTCTCGCACAGCACGGCCTTGCCCGCGGCGAGCGCCAGGCGCATCGAGCCGAGGTGGTCGGGATGCGGCGTGCCGATGTAGACGACGTCGACCGCCGGGTCGTCGACCAGCGCCTGGTAGCTGCCGTGGGCGCGCGCGGGGCCACGCGGCTGCTCGCCGCCGCGGGCGCGATCGATGAACGCCTGCGCCTTGGCGACGTCGCGCGAGCCGACGGCCGCCAGGTGCGCGTCGGGCACGTACGAGAGCGCGCGGGCGAGCTGGTCGGAGATGCCGCCGGCGCCGACGAGGCCCCAGCCGATGGACTTGGTGGTGACGGGTTGCATGCGCGAAGTTTAGCGACCCTACCCCGACTCCGTCACCGTGCGCGCAGGGCGACCGCCGATGTCAACGCGCGACAAGGCTTCAGCGTGCCTCCGCCGAACTCGCGAGCACCCGCAGCAACGTCTGGCGCAGCCGGTCCGCATCGATCGGCTTGGTCAGGAACTCGTTCATCCCCGCGGCCATCGCGTCCTCGCGCTCGGACACCAGCGCCGCCGCCGTCAGCGCCACGACGGGCAGCACGTTGCGGTCGTAGCGGTGGCGCAGCTTTCGGGTGACTTCGTGGCCGCTCATGCCGGGCATCTGCACGTCCATCAGCACGATGTCGAACGGATCGCCCGACTGGTACGCATGGTCGATGGCGTGCAGCGCGGCGGCGCCGTCGCTGGCCTGGTCGACGATCGCGCCCCAGCGTTCGAGCAGCGCGACGGCGATCATCATGTTGACCGGGTTGTCCTCCACCATCAACACGCGCGTGCCCTGCAGGGCGTCCAGGCCCGTGGTGCTCTCGTGCTCCTCGAGTTCCTGCGCGGTGATCGGCGCGAGCGGCAGCTCGACCCAGAACACGCTGCCCTTGCCGGCCTCGCTGTCGACGCCCACGGTGCCGTCCATCAGCCGCGCGAGTTCGCTGCAGATCGACAGGCCCAGCCCCGTGCCGCCCACCTTGCGCGTGATCGAGTTGTCGACCTGGCTGAACGGCAGGAACAGCATCGACAGCGCGTTCGAATCCATGCCCGGCCCCGTATCGGCAACCTCGAAGCGCACGCGGTGCCCCACGCTGCGCTGCACTTTCAGCAGGATGCTGCCCGTGCTGGTGAACTTGAGCGCGTTGCCCAGGTAGTTGGTGAGCACCTGGCGCAACCGCATCGGGTCGCCCAACACGTGCTGCGGCACGTCCTCGTCGATGTCCACGTACAGCGCCAGGCCCTTGGTGTCGGCGAGGGCGCCGTACGCCTGCTTGAGGGTGCCGATGAGCCCGCGCAGGTCGAACGCCACGCTGTCGACGATCAGCTTGCCGGCCTCGATCTTGGACAGGTCGAGGATGTCCGAGAGGATGGCCGACAGCGTGTCCGCCGATTCGCAGATCTGCTCGATGTACTGCAGCCGCCGCCGATCGTCCACCTCGGGCGTGCGCGCGAGCTGCGCCAGGCCCACGAGCGCATTGAGCGGCGTGCGGATCTCGTGGCTGGTGTTGGCCAGGAACGCGCTCTTGGCACGGTTGGCGGCCTCGGCCTCGTCGCGCGCGCGCGCCAGCGCCTGGTCGACGAGCCGGCGCTCGGTGACGTCCTCGGCCAGCCAGATGGTGCCGCTGGCCGGCTGCGTCGGGTCGAGCGCCTTGGCCAGCAGGCGGCCGGTGAAGGTGCTGCCGTCGCGGCGCATCATCGACATCTCCAGGTCCACCGAGTCGCCGCGCGACAAGGCCGGCCCGACCTGCTCGACCATCGCGTCGAACGCCTCGTCGGAGGGCCACACCACGCGCTGCTGCTGGTTCTGCAGCGCGCCGCGCGGCCAGCCGAACATCTCGTCGAAGCGGGCGTTGGTCATCACGATGCGGCGGTCGCGCGTGAAGGACACGCCCACCAGCGCGTTCTCCAGGATCGCCTCGCGCTCGCGCCGCACCTGCTCGCTGGCGGTGACGTCGCGGGCGCTGGTCATCAGGTAGTCGATGTCGTCGATGGTGAAGCGCGCGGCCGACACCAGCATCGACACGCGCCGCCGGTCGCGCGTGATCATCGTGGCCGGAAAATTCTGCACCGCTTGTTGCTGGTCGAGCATGCGGTTGATGCGATCGCGCTGCGTCGCGTCGGCCCACAGCCCGAGCTCGCTGGGCGTGCGCCCGATGACCTCGTCGGCGCGGTACCCCGTGGTCGCGAGGAAGGTCGGGTTGACCATGGCATAGCGGCCGCTGGCGAACTCGGTCAGCGTGATCCAGTCCGGGCTGGTCGACACCAGGTGCGACAGCAGCGTCTCGCTGCGCCGCACCTGGTCCTCGGCCGCGCGGCGCTCCGTGTCGTCGATGATGATGGACAGCGTGGCGGCCTCGCCGTCGGCGTCCACGCGCACGCTGCTGGCGCGCACGGTGAGCCGGCGGTCGGGGCCGGGCATCAGCGTGAACTCGGCCTCGGGCAGGCCCTCGCCGGTGGCCAGGCCCTCGAGCCGCTGCACGTGCTCGGACGCGCGATCGCGCGAGGCGCCGGCCTCGAACAGCGTCACGAGGTCCTGCCCCAGCAGCGCGCGCAGGTCGGCGAACCCGAGCAGCGCGACGCCCGCCGGGTTGGCATCGAGCACGCGGCCTTCGCGGTGCAGCACCAGCGGCGTGGGGATGCGGCGGAACAGGTCCTGGTAGCGCGTCTCCGTCGACCACAAGGCCTGGCGCGCCTTGACGTCCTGCGTGATGTCGCGCAGCACGCCCCAGTAGCCCGCGAACTTGCCGGCCTCGTTGGTGCGCGGCTCGGCGCTGAGCGTGAAGTGGCGCACGCGGCCTGCCGCGTCGGCCCAGCGCAGCGGCACGTCGCGCATCGGCAGGCGGGCGTCCAGCTCCGAGCGCAACGCCTCCAGCACCACCGAGTCGAACATCACGCCGCGCGTCTCCCACAGCAGCTTGCCCATGCCCGCGTCCACGCCGTGGCGGCGCAGCCCGACGAAGTTGCGCAGCTCCTCCTTGGCCGAGAAGCGGATCAGGCGGCCGTTGCCATCCATCTCCCAGTACGCGTCGGCCGCCACGGCCAGCAGGCCCAGGAAGCGTCGCTCGCGCTCGTCGGCGCTGCGCAACGTGCGATCGAGCGTGCGTCCGAGGAGCTCGCCGCCGCCCAGCGCGATGCCCAGCACCAGCGCGTGCGTCAGCAGCGGGCGGACGAGGTTCAGCGGCGTCTGGCCGGGCCAGATGCCGGCCGGCGCGAGCCAGTCGAACGCCATCGTCAGCGCCAGCAGCAGCAGCATGCTCGCGCCCACCGCGGCGGCGAGCAGGCCGGCGCGCAGGCCGCTGATCACGGTGAACAGGCACAGGAACACGCCCACGACGGCCAGCGCCGGCGACATCAGGCCTTCACCGGCGACGGCCGCCGCCACGCCCGACAGGCCGATGGCCGCGCCGATCACGAAAGGCAGCGCGCGCGTCTGCACGCCGGTGCCGGCGTCGCGCCGAAGCGCGAAGGCGATGCCGGCCAGGCCCAGGAACGCGGTGGTCAGCGACAGCCGCGCGACCCAGTCGAGGGGATGGCCGAAGCCCAGGAACATCAAGGCCGACGCGAACGCGACTCCTGACGTGGCCGCCAGCAGGTGGCGCGTCAGCGACTGGCGCAGGCGGTGCCTGGCCTCCTTGTTGGGCGTCGGTTCAGCCATCGAAGTTCTTATGGCGACCCATTCTCGGCTCGCCCCCCGGACGCGTAGTTTGACCGCAATTGGCCGGTTCCAGCGAACGCGGGCCAATCCGGGTCGGGCGGCGCGCCCGGCCCGGGGCGCCGCCTGCGCATGAAGCCGGGTTCAGCGCACGCTGGCGATCGCGCTGTTCAGCGCGGTGCGCGTCGCGATCGCCACCTGGCGCGCCGCCGACGCGAAGTCGTCGCCCGCGCCCGCGTACAGGATCGCGCGCGAGGAGCTGACGATGATCGGGCCGTTCGCGCGCCAGCCGGCGCGCACGGTGGCCTCGATGTCGCCGCCCTGGGCGCCGATGCCCGGGATCAGCAGCGGCAGCGTGGGCGCCAGTTCGCGCACGCGCGCCAGTTCGGCGGGGAACGTGGCGCCGACCACCAGGGCCAGCTGGCCGTTGCGGTTCCAGCCGCCGGACGCCAGCCGGGCGATGTGCTCGAACAGCTTGTCGCCATTGGCCAGCACCTGCGCCTGCAGGTCGGAGCCGCCGGGGTTGGACGTGCGGCACAGCAGGATCAGGCCCTTGCCGTCGTGCTTCAGGTACGGCTCGATCGAATCGAAGCCCATGAACGGGGACAGCGTGACGGCGTCGGCCTGGTAGCGGACGAAGGCTTCGCGGGCGTACTGCTCGGCCGTGGCGCCGATGTCGCCGCGCTTGGCGTCCAGGATCACCGGCACGCCCGGCGCGGTGCGGCGGATGTAGGCCATCAGCTCCTCGAGCTGGTCCTCGGCGCGCTGCGCGGCGAAGTAGGCGATCTGCGGCTTGTAGGCGGAGACGACGTCCTTGGTCGCATCGACGATGCGCGCGCAGAACTCGAACACCTTGCCCGCGTCGCCCTTCCACGCCCCGGGAAACTTCGCCGGTTCGGGATCGAGCCCGACGCACAGCGTGGAGTCGTTGCGCAGGCAAGCGGCTTGCAGGGTGTCGGTGAATCGCATCGTCTTGGTCCTTGGTGTTGTTGCGTGCCGGATGAAAAACGCGGCCCGGAGGCCGCGCTGCTCAGAGCTTGATCTTCGCCGCCAGTTGCGCGCCGATGCCGGTGTAGCTGCCCGGCGTCATCGCCAGCAGCCGCGCCTTGTCGGCCTCCGGCAGCTCCAGCGCATTGACGAAGCCCAGGATCAGCTCGCGCGTCATCGGCTGGCCGCGCGTGAACTTCTTGAGCTGGTCGTACGGGTTGTCCAGGCCGTGGCGGCGCATGACCGTCTGGATCGGCTCGGCCAGGACTTCCCACGACGAATCGAGGTCCTCGGCCAGGCGGGCCTCGTTGAGCTCGAGCTTGTCCAGGCCGCGCGTGAGGCTGTCGTAGGCCAGCACCGCGTAGCCGATGGCCACGCCCATGTTGCGCAGCACCGTCGAATCGGTGAGGTCGCGCTGCCAACGGCTGATCGGCAGCTTCTGCGACATGTGCGTCAGCATCGCGTTGGCCATGCCCAGGTTGCCTTCGGCGTTCTCGAAGTCGATCGGGTTGACCTTGTGCGGCATCGTCGACGAGCCCACTTCGCCCGGCTTGGTCTTCTGCTTGAAGTAGCCGAGGCTGACGTAGCCCCAGACGTCGCGCGACCAGTCGATGACGATGGTGTTCAGGCGCACGATGGCATCGAACAGCTCGGCCATGTAGTCGTGCGGCTCGATCTGGATCGTGTACGGGTTGAGCTTCAGGCCGAGGCGCTCCTCGACGACCTTGCGCGAGAACTCTTCCCAATCGGTCTCTGGGTAGGCCGACACGTGCGCGTTGTAGTTGCCCACGGCGCCGTTCATCTTGGCCAGCAGCACCACGCCCTCGATGCGCGCGCGCGCGTGCACGAGGCGCGCGAGCACGTTGGCCACTTCCTTGCCCACGGTGGTGGGGCTGGCCGTCTGGCCATGCGTGCGCGAGAGCATCGGCACCGCGGCGAAGCGGTGCGCCATGGCCTGCATGCGCGTGAGGATGCCGTCGATCGCCGGCAGCACCACCTGCTCGCGCGCGGCCTTGAGCATCAGCGCGTGGCTGGTGTTGTTGATGTCCTCGCTGGTGCAGGCAAAGTGGATGAACTCCAGCTTGTCGGCCAGCTCCGGCACGTGGCCGATGCGCTGGCGCAGCCAGTATTCGACGGCCTTGACGTCGTGGTTGGTCTCCTTCTCGATGTCCTTGATCGCCTGGGCGTCGGCCTCGGAGAAACGCACCACCAGCGAACGCAGCAGGCCCTTGGCGGACTCGGGCAGCGTCGGGAACTCGGCAAAGCCGGCGTCCGACAGCGCGATGAGCCACTCCACCTCGACCTGCACGCGCCGGTGCATCAGTCCGTACTCGGACAGCAGCGGCCGCAGCGCGGCCAGCTTGGGGGCGTATCGGCCGTCGAGGGGCGACAGGGCGGTGAGAGCGGAAGAAGGCATGGAAGGACTCGGTCTGGCGCGCGCGTGTTGTCGGGGACGGGCTCTGCGGCCGGGCGCGCGGGGCGCCGCGCGGTCGGGACACCACGGCGCTCTGCCAACCGCAAAACCCGCTGATTTTACAAGTCACGGACCTCCCGGGCTAGGGGCAACCCGGAGACGAGCCCCGGATTCAGCCCGACGGCAGGTCGATTTCGAGACCTCCTGCACACCCGGCCGGCGGGGTCCCGAGCACGGCCCGCGCGCCATTGACGCGCCCCCCGGCCCCTCGCACAATCACGCCCCTTTCGCCTCCCGCACCCGTTTCCATGTCCTCCTCGGCCGCTGCACGCGACTACTGCGCCATCGATTTCGGCACCTCCAACTCGGCGGTGGCCGTGCCCGTGGGCGCCGGCATGGAGCTCGTGCCGCTCGAGCCCCGGCACGGCGAGCGCGGCCGCACCATGCCCACCGCCGTGTTCTACGTGGCCGAGGGCAAGGAGCTGCACACGCTGCCCAAGCTCTACGGCCGCGCGGCCATCAGCGCCTACGTCGACGGGACCGACGGGCGCCTGATGCGCTCGATGAAGAGCGTGCTCGGTTCGGCGCTGATGGAGCAGCACACCGACATCGGCGCCGGCCGCTCGGTGGCGTTCGGCGACGTCATCGCCAGCTACCTGCTGCACCTGAGGAAGGCCGCGCAGGCGCACGCGGGGCACGACATCGACCGCGTCGTGCTGGGCCGGCCCGTCTTCTTCGTGGACGACGACCCGGCGCGCGACGCCGCCGCGCAGGCCTCGCTCGAGTCGGCCGCGCGCGCGGTGGGCTTCAAGGACGTGCGCTTCCAGTACGAGCCGATCGCCGCCGCGTTCCATTTCGAGGAGCAGGTCACGCGCGAGCAGACGGTGATCGTGGCCGACATCGGCGGCGGCACGTCCGACTTCTCGGTGGTGCGCGTCGGCCCCGAGCGGCGCGCGCACCTCGATCGCCGCGCGGACATCCTCGCCAGCCACGGCGTGCACTCGGCCGGCACCGACTTCGACCGCCATGTCGAGCTGGCGCGCATCCTGCCCGCGCTGGGCTTCGGCGCGTACGGCCCCAAGCGCGGCGACCGCGCGCCGCTCGAAGTGCCCAGCCGCATCTACTTCGACCTGGCCACCTGGCACCTGATCAACACCGTCTACCGCCCGCAGCGGCTGATGGAGGTGGCGGCGATGCGCGACGACTACGCCGACCCGCGCCACCACGCCCGCCTGATGACGACGCTGCGCGACCGCCTGGGCCACGCGCTGGCCGGCCTGGCCGAGGACGCCAAGATCGCCGTGGCGCAGGGCGGCACGCACGAGATCGACCTGTTCGAGATCGAGCGCGACCTGGCCGTGGGCGTCAGCGAGGAGCAGGTCGTGGCGGCCATCGAGCACGACCTGGAACGCATCGTCCAGGCCGCGCGCGAGACCGCCCGGCTCGCCGGCCTGCCCGCCGACCGGATCGACGCGCTCTACTTCACCGGCGGCTCCACCGGCCTGCGCCTGCTGGCCGACCGCCTTGCCGCGGCCTTCCCCGGTGCGCAGGCGGTGCACGGCGACCGCTTTGCCAGCGTCGCCACCGGCCTGGGCCTGGACGCGAGCCGGCACTTCGCGCCTGCCTGAGCGACCGGCTCCTGTCGTGTTGCGCCGGGCACACAGGCGCCCCCCAATTCAAGGGGCATCGCATGGCGCGAAGCCTGCTTGATGAAAGCCGCAGACCGGGCGTCAGCCTGACGAGCGCGGCATCGCAGGCCAGCTCTACGTCATTTCCGACGCGCGCAAAACCCCCGCAAGGGCGCCCACGCCGGCGCATTTTTGCGAGGGCGCTTCTATAGAATGAAGATCAGCCCAAGCTCCCTGCTCACATGAAACTCATCGGATCTCTCACCAGCGCTTACGTTCGCAAAGTGCGCATCGTGCTGGCGGAGAAGAAGCTCGACTACAACTTCGTGCTCGAGGACGTCTGGGGCAGCGATGCCATCCTCGCGTCCAACCCGCTCGGCAAGGTGCCGTGCCTGGTGATGGAAGGCGCCGAGGCGGTGTTCGACTCGCGCGTGATCGTCGAATACGTCGACACCCTCTCGCCCGTGGGCAAGCTCATCCCCGCCTCGGGCCGCGAGCGGGTCGAAGTGCGCACCTGGGAGGCCCTGGCCGACGGCATGCTCGACGCCGCGGTCGCCGCGCGCCTGGAGGCCACCTGGTCCGGACGCACCGATTCGCAGCGCAGCCAGGCCTGGATCGAGCGCCAGGAAAAGAAGATCGCCGCGGCGCTCAAGGCCATCAGCCAGGGCCTGGGCGAGAAGGCCTACTGCGTCGGCACGCACTTCTCGCTGGCCGACATCGCCGTCGGCTGCGCGCTGGGCTTCCTCGACTTCCGCTTTCCCGAGAACGCGTGGCGTACCGAGTACCCCAACGTCGCCCGCCTGGCCGACAAGCTCGCCACGCGCCAGAGCTTCATCGATACGGTGCCGCGCCTGGCGTGACGCCGCCCCACGGCACAGCGGCCTGCGGGCCGCTTTTTCGTGCCCTCAGTCAAAGCTCGGTCGACCCGCTGAAGATCGCGCGCATGCCATGTGCCTTTTTTCATGGCGGGCGCCGCCTCCTCGCCAACCCGCCATGCCCGCACTGCGAGAATGCCCCGAAACAAGCGAGGGAGCCGTGATGGGAATGGACAAGTCGGCCTGGGCGTTCGGCCTGGCCCTGTGCGTGGTGGCCGCCGGCGCGCACGCGCAGACGACCGCCGCAGGCCATGCCAAGCCGAAGACGCCGCATGCGCCAGCGGTCGCCGCGTCGGCGCCCCGGTTCACCATCGAACGCACGCCCGCGTGGGTCAAGCCGCTCGCCTGGGATCCGGCCGCGCCCATCGCCGCCGCGCCGTACCAGTTCCTCGTGGCCGAGGAGCAGGTGCGCGTGAGCGACGGCGGCGTCGAGCGTTACTGGCACACGCTGCGCCAGATCAACGACACCTCGGCGCTGCAGCAGGGCGGGCAGATCGAGCTCGACTTCGATCCGGCGTACCAGCACCTGGTCTTCCACAAGATCGAGATCGTGCGCGGCACCCAGCGCATCGACAAGCTCGACGCCGCCAAGGTGCGCCTGCTGCAGCGCGAGCCGCAGCTCGAACGTCAGATGATCGACGGCCGCGTGACGGCCTCCATCGTGCTGGATGACCTGCGCGCCGGCGACCGCGTCGACTGGTCGGCGTCGGTGGTGGGCGACAACCCCGTGTTCGCCGGCCGCTTCGTCAGCACCACCTGGGACGCGTACGGCAACGCCCCCATCGGCACGTGGCAGCTGCGCGTGCTCGCGCCGGCCGGGCGCGACATCCACGTGCAGGTGGGAGACCCGGCCGTCACCACTTCCAGCAGCGTGCACGAGGGCGTGCGCGAGACGCTGTTCCGCCACGTGAACGTGCCGCAGATGCAGGTGGACGAGCACATGCCGCCGGCCGAATTCCTGAAGGCGCAGGTCGAGCTCAGCGAGTTCGCCGACTGGCAGGACGTGGCCGCCTGGGCCGCGCGGCTGTTCGCACGCGCCATGCAGGCGAGCCCCGCCGTCGACGCGCAGGTGGCCGCGCTGCAGGCCAAGGCCGGCGGCGACCGCGACGCGCTGCTGCGCGCGACGCTCGACTTCGTGCAGCGCGACATCCGCTACTTCGGCACCGAATCGGGCATCGATTCGCACCAGCCCGCACTCGCCGACACGGTCCTGCGCCAGCGCTTCGGCGACTGCAAGGACAAGGTCGCGCTGCTGGCCGAGCTGCTCGCCCGCATGGGCTTCGACGCCACGCCGGTGATCGTGTCGGCCAACTACCGCGCCGCGAGCCGCCTGCGCGTGGTGGGCCCGCTCGCGTTCGACCACGCGATCGTGCGCGTGATGGTCGATGGCAAGCCCGTGTTCCTCGACGCCACGCGTTCGGAGCAGACCGGCGCCATCGCCGCGCGCGAGGCGCTCGACCTCGGCTGGGGCCTGCTCGCGCGCGCGGGCGAGACGGCGCTCACCGAGCTGCCCTCCGGCCGCGACAAGGTGCAGGCCGAGACGATCGACACGTTCTCGTTCCCCAAGCTGGCCAAGGAAGGCACGCTCACGTCGGTCAGCATCCTGCACGGCGCCGGGGCCGAATGGTTCCGAGCCAGCCTGGCGAGCCAGCCGCGCGCCGAGATCGAGAAGGCCGTGCAGGGCGAGACGGTGCGCGCCTATCCGTCGCTGGTGGCGTCCGGGCCGACGGAGTTCGTGACGGTCAGCGAGGACAACACCGTCAAGATCACCTCGCACTACCGCACGGGCGACTACTGGACGCTGCCCGAGGGACGCGCGCTGGCGGGCCGCTACGTGCTCAGCGGCCTGGTGGCGCCGCTGCGCCTGCCCGACCAGGCGCGCCGCACGCACGCGTTCCGCATCACGCCGGGGCGCTACCTGCACCAGGTCGTCTACGGGTTCGGCGAGACCACGCCGGGCGCGCCCCGCAACGCGCACTTCGACGAGGTCAACAAGGTGTTCGAGCTGCACACGCGCTCGGACACGCAGGCGCAGCGCCAGGTCATGGACGGCGAGCTGCACGTGCTCACCGACACCGTGCCCGCGGCCGACTGGCAGGCGCATCGCGACAAGATCAACAAGATCGTGTCGCACCTGGCCGGCAACGCCGTCGTCTCGCCCTTCTCCGTGGCCCAGTACGACGCGTTTCGCGCCGAAGGCGATGCGTTGATGGTGCGACTGCGCAAGGGTGAACTGAAGGTGAACTCGCGCGCGCAGGCCGCGGCCATGATGGGCCTGGTCGCCGACGACCGGATCCTCGACTCGGACCGCCTGCCGCCCGCGCTGCGCGCCAAGATGCTGCTGTCCAAGGCGACGCGCCTGGACGACCTGGACCGCCTGGACCTCGCCAAGGGCGCGTTCGACGCGTCGCTGGTGCTCGATCCGACCAATGCCGACACGCACGAGGCCCTGGCGGCGAACGCCGTGTTCCGCAAGAACGATGGCGAGGCGCTCAAGGAGGCCGCGGAGGCGATCCGCCTGTCGCCGCCGCGACCCAAGGCCAACGCGATCCGCGGCTGGGCGCACTTCTTCGGCGGCGACCCGGCCGCGGCGCGCGACGACTTCATCGCGGCGCTGCAGTCACGCGAGGAGGTCGAACACAGCTACGACGCCATCTGGCTGTACCTGGCCACCCGGCGGGCCGGCGGCGACGGCGTCAAGGCGGTGCAGGGCTACGAGCCCACCAGCAGCTATCCCGAGTGGCCGTTCAGCGTGCTGCAGCTGATGGAAGGCCGGGTCACGTTCGACGCCGCCCTGGCGGCCTCGCAGGAAGACGGCCAGCGCAACGCCGGCCGCGAGAGCGAGCTGTACTTCTTCGCGGGCGAGAAGGCCGTGGCCGACGGCGACCTCGCGACGGCGCGCAAGTACCTGCGCCTGAGCGTGGCCACGGGGATGTCGGAGTACGTCGAGTACCACGCCGCGCAGCGCGAGCTGGCGCGGATCGGCGACAGGTAGCCAGGTCGGCCCCGGGACGCGCGATCGCATACCCGGAAACCCCGCTCCCGCCCCGGCGGCGTTGCGCTAGTATTTCGCCACGGGGAGAGACGCTGCTCGCGGCGTTCGCGAACGTCCGCACACGGGGGCAATGGGCCTTTCGCGAGGCCGCTGGAGACCAGCATGAAAGGCTTGCTCCTGGCAGGGGCCTTGATCGGCGCGCCGGCGTTCGGGGCCGTCCAGGCCACGTCGAAGGCGCCGGAGACGGCGGCGTCGGAGGCGCTCGCGGCCGCACGGCGCGTCGTCGACGAGGCCGCGCAACCGGCCGCTGCATGGAACGGTCCGCTCACCGGCCCGCGCGCGGCACCCGGCAAGCAACTGGCCGTCGTCAACGAGGACCTGCGCAACGGCGGCATCCTCGGCGTCAACGACGGCGTGCTGGAGGCTGCCCGCGTGGTGGGCTGGAAGGTCAAGGTCTACGACTCCGGCGGCACGCCGGACGGGCGTCGCAAGATGCTGGCGGACGCACTGGACAGCCATCCCGACGGCCTGGTGATCGTGGGCGTCGACGCGCGCGCCCTGGCGCCCTGGTTGCAGCCGTTCGCCGACCGGCGCATCCCCATCGTGGGCTGGCACGTCGCCGCCAAGGCGGGCCCGGTCCCGGGCACCCCGGTGGCGATGAACGTCTCGACGGACCCGCTCGACGTCGCCCGCGTCACGGCGCTGGCGGCCGTCGTGCAATCGGGCGGCCGGGCCGGCGTCGTCATCTTCACCGACACGAGCTTCGAGCTGCCCAAGGCCAAGGCCGACGCGATGACGGCCGTCGTGCGCGCTTGCAGCGGCTGCACGTTGCTCGAAACGCAGGACATCGCGATCTCGCGCAACGCCCAGCTGATGCCGGCCGCCACCAGCGCGCTGCGGGCCCGCTACGGAAAGCGGTGGACGCACGCGCTGGCGATCAACGACATCTACTTCGACTACGCCGCGCCCGTGCTGACCCAGGCCGGGGTGCCCAGCGACGGGCTGGGCATGCTGTCGGCCGGCGATGGCAGCGAGTCGGCGTTCCTGCGCATCCGCGCCGGCACGTTCCAGACCGCCACCGTTGCAGAGCCGCTGAACCTGCACGGCTGGCAGCTGGTCGACGAGATGAACCGCCTGCTTGCCGGGCAGCCGGTGACCGGCTACGTCTATCCGGTGCACCTGGTGACGGCGGGCAACATCCATGAAGACGGCGGCGACCGCCTGCACTTCGACCCGGCCAACGGCTATCGCGACGCCTATCGCCGCATCTGGAAGCGTCCATGAAGATGCCGTTCCCGCAATCGCTCGCGGCGCAGTTCGCGCTCGTGGTGTCCTGCCTCGTGGCCCTGGTGGGCGTCGTGGGGACGACGACGATCTGGTCGCTAGCCAACTCGGCGCAGGCGGTCAGGCAATTGGCCGAGGAACGCCTGGCTCGCCTGCAGCAGGCGCAGGACCTGCTGCAGCACACCACGGCGATCGAGCGCATGGCGCTGCAGCTGTCCTCGATCAACAGCGTGGCCGCCGTGCGCGAGACCCATCGCCAGGTCATCGACCATCTGGCCTCGTTCGACCAGCTGGTCCAGGGGCTGGCCGCGGCCCACGGCGCCGGCGACGATGTCGACGTGCTGGCCCTGCAGCGCAGCAGCCAGCGGTTCCGCAACACGATCAACGTCGCCGCGCAGATGCGCGAGACCGTGCTTGCCGGCGCGAGCCGCGCCCCCGCCGCGACGAGTGCCGGTACGTCGCTGGCGAGCCTGGACGACGACCTGCGCCTGCAGGCCGACACGCTGGCGGTGGCGGCGCGCAGGCAGTCCGATCTGTTCACGCGCG
>Ga0209677_100508_pt1 | contig 21770 bp, 25 predicted proteins | sample AraplaCvi_mCL_r2_2_FD_184285 | JGI IMG/M metagenome (GOLD analysis project Ga0209677, IMG submission 184285) | Arabidopsis root microbial communities from North Carolina, USA - plate scrape CL_Cvi_mCL_r2 (SPAdes) (version 2) | ecosystem: Host-associated > Plants > Roots > Endosphere | place: USA... | reverse complement strand
AGCCACGGTCGGGCGTGACGTTCACCTCGACCGCGGCGTCGTCGAGCCCGAGCAGCGCGACCGCGTCCGTGCCGACCTCCGGATCGAGACCGAGGGTGCTCAGGCGCAGGATGCCGTCGTGTTCCTCGCCCAGCCCGAGCTCGCGTGCGGAGGCGATCATGCCGTCCGAGACGTGGCCGTACGTCTTACGCGCGGCGATGGGGAACGGACCGGGCAGCACGGCGCCGGGCAGCGTCACCACGACCTTGTCCCCGGCGAAGAAGTTGCGGGCGCCGCAGACGATCCCGCGCACGTCTGCACCGCCGTCCGCTGCGCTCCGGCCCTCGGGCGCGACGCGCACCTGGCACCAGCGGATGGTCTTGCCGTTGCTCTGCGGCTCCTCCTCGAACTCCAGGACCTGGCCGACGACGACCGGTCCGGAGATCTCGAAGGTGTGGACGTCCTCCTCCTCCAGTCCCACGGAGACGAGGGCGGCGTGCACCTCCTCCGGGGTGGTGCCGGGCTCCAGGTCGACGAACTCGCCGAGCCAACTCAGAGGGACGCGCATCAGACCACCATTCCGAACTGCTGGGAGAACCGGACATCGCCCTCGGCCATGTCACGCATGTCCTGGACGTCGTTGCGGAACATCAGGGCCCGCTCCACGCCCATCCCGAACGCGAACCCGGAGTAGACGTCGGGATCGATGCCCGCGGAGCGCAAGACGTTCGGGTTGACCATGCCGCAGCCGCCCCACTCGATCCAGCGTGCACCGCCCTTGAAGGTGGGATGCCAGAGGTCGAGCTCGGCGCTCGGCTCGGTGAAGGGGAAGTAGTTGGGACGCAGGCGCACGCGCGCCTCGTCGCCGAACAGCGTCTTGACGAAGTGGTCGAGCGTGCCGCGCAGGTGCGCCATGGTCAGGCCCTTGTCGACCGCGATGCCCTCGGTCTGATGGAACACCGGGAGGTGCGTCGCGTCGAACTCGTCCGTGCGGAAGACGCGGCCGGGCGCGATCCGGTACACCGGGAGGTCGTCACCCAGCAGAGCGCGCAGCTGCACCGGCGAGGTATGCGTCCGCAGGACGAGGTGCGCATCCGTGGGCTCCACGAAGAAGGTGTCCTGCATCGCCCGGGCCGGGTGGTCGGCGTCGAAGTTCAGCGCGTCGAAGTTGTACCACTCGCTCTCGAGCTCCGGCCCTTCGGCCAGCTCCCAGCCCATCCCGACGAAGACGTCGGCGATCCGCTCCTGGAGCAGGCTCAGCGGGTGCCGTGCACCCGGCGTCCAGCGCGATGGCAGAGCCGTCACGTCGACGGTCTCGGCAGCGAGCTGGGCCGCCTCCTCCGCCGCGGCGATCTCGGCCTCCCTGGCCGTGAATGCCTGGGCCACGCGAGCCCGCGCGCCGCCGACCAGCTTGCCGGCAGCGGCCTTCTGGTCGCCGGGGAGCGAGCGGATGCCGGCGTTCAGCCGGGCGAGGGGCGAACCTTCTGCCGTGTGGTCGTGGCGCACCGTCTTCAGCGCGGCCGAATCGGCGGCGGCATCGATCGCGGCGAGAGCGGCCGTGACGGCCGCTTCGACCGCGGATTCGGTGATCTGCGTGGAATCTGACACGGTCACCCAGTCTAGTCGGGGAGCATCGCGCATCCCGGTCCCGGCCAGCGCCTGTGGACAACCGCCGGGCTGTGCGCAGGGCGGGTCAGGAACGCTGTGCGAAGGCCGACTCGTACAGGCAGACGGAGGCCGCGGTTGCGAGGTTCATGGACTCGGCCCGGCCATAGATCGGGACCGTCACGACCCGATCCACCAGCTCGAGCAGTTCGTCGGCGAGTCCGCGCGCCTCGTTGCCGAAGACCCAGGCGGTCGGGCGTGCCAGCTCGCCATCGCGACGCGCCGAGAGGAGATCCTCGCCCTTGACGTCAGCGGCGAGCACCTGCAGGCCGGCGGTGTGGGCGCGGCCGACGACGTCGGCGAGGTCGGCACCGACCGCGACCGGCAGGTGGAAGAGGGACCCGGTGGTCGAGCGGACGACCTTCGGGTTGTAGAGGTCGACCGTGCGGCCGCTCAGTACGACCGCGTCCGCGCCGGCGGAGTCGGCGGCGCGGATGATCGTGCCGGCGTTGCCGGGATCTCGCACCTCCTCCAGCACGGCGACGAGGCGCGGCGCGCCGGCGAAGATGTCGCGGACGGAGGTCGGGAACTGCCGCGCGACCGCGACGAAGCCTTGCGGAGTGACGGTGTCGGCCATCGCATCCAGCACGTGCTCTGAGACGAACTCGACCTCGAGCTGCGCCTCCGCTGCGGCACGGGCGATCTCGGGGTAGCGCTCGAGAGCGGTCGGCGTGGCGAAGAGGTCCACCATCAGCTCGGGCCGGAAGGACAGCGCCTCCGTGACGGCCTGCGGCCCTTCGAGGAGGAAGAGCCCGGTCTCCGCGCGTGCTGCGCGTTTGGCGAGCTTGGCGACGGCCCTGACGCGCGGCGAGCGCGGGTTGTCCAGCATGTCACCAGCTTAGGGGTCAGGATTCGTCACGAATGTCCCCTCCAGCACAGCCCAGGGCGACATTCGTCGCGAATGTCCCTTCGGCGGCGCTGCCCCCACGAAACGACGAACGGCCCGGTCGAGGTGACTCGACCGGGCCGTTCTGACGATGGGGTTACGCCGCGGCGTCCGCCTTCGGGGCCGACGTGTCCGCCGGCAGCGCCTTCTTGGCCGTCTCGACGAGCGCCGCGAAGGTCGCGGGCTCGGTGATGGCCAGGTCGGCGAGGATGCGACGGTCGACCTCGACACCCGCGAGGCCGAGGCCCTGGATGAAGCGGTTGTACGTCAGGCCGTTCGCACGCGAGGCGGCGTTGATCCGCTGGATCCAGAGGCGGCGGAAGTCGCCCTTCTTCTGGCGGCGGTCACGGTACGCGTAGACGAGGGAGTGGGTGACCTGCTCCTTCGCCTTGCGGTAGAGGCGCGACCGCTGGCCGCGGTAGCCCTCTGCGCGCTCGAGGATGACCCGACGCTTCTTGTGGGCGTTTACCGCCCTCTTCACTCTTGCCATTAGTCGATTTCCTTCTACTGATTCACAAAGTCTGCGAGTGTCGAGTCGTTACTTGCCGAGCATCCGGCGGATGACCTTGGCGTCCACCTCGGGGACGACCTGGTCCTGGTTCAGCCGGCGCGTACGGCGGCTGGACTTGAGCTCCAGGTGGTGGCGCATGCCGGCCTGCTGCTTCATGACCTTGCCGCTGCCGGTGATCTTGAATCGCTTCTTGGCGCCGGAGTGGCTCTTCTGCTTGGGCATTACTTCTCCTCGTTCGTCGCCTGGGCGGGCGAACTCTCATCGGACTGAGCAGCGTCGTCTGTCTCAGCAACCGCATCGTGGTCGCGCCCCTGGGCGCGCGCCTTGGTAGCGGCACGTTGTGCGTTGGCCTCGGCCTTGGCCTCGGACTTGTTCTTGAGCGGACTGATGATCATCACCATGTTGCGCCCGTCGATCGTGGGGTTGGACTCCACGGTCCCGAGCTCGGCGACATCCTCCGCGAAGCGCTGCAGCAGGCGCACGCCCTGCTCCGGACGCGACTGCTCGCGGCCCCGGAAGAGGATCATGGCCTTCACCTTGTCGCCGGCCTTCAGGAAGCCTTCGGCGCGCTTGCGCTTGGTCTCGTAGTCGTGCTTGTCGATCTTGAGGCGGAAACGGACCTCTTTGAGGATCGTGTTCGCCTGGTTGCGCCGGGCCTCCTTGGCCTTCTGCGCAGCCTCGTACTTGAACTTGCCGTAGTCCATGATCTTGGCGACCGGCGGCTTGGAGTTGGGCGCGACTTCGACCAGGTCGAGGTCGGCCTCCTGCGCGAGTCGCAGTGCGACCTCGATCTTGACCACGCCGACCTGCTCTCCGCTGGGGCCGACAAGTCGAACTTCGGGGACGCGGATACGGTCATTCGTACGGGGATCGCTGATGTCTGTCTCCTCTGATCGAGCGATGTTCTTCGCAGCCACGGGCCGTCTGCGACGGTCCGGCGAAAGAGGAGGTTCCACGCACCAGCAGAGCCTGCGATTCCCAGATCTCGGAAGATCCGGTTCGCAGGCCTGGTACAGCACCCTGACTACCCCCGCGTTCACACGCGATGGCGGAGTGCAATGACCCGGTAACCTGTAAAACGGTCAAGCGCGGGTGGGAGGAATCTCCACTTTCGTACCGGGACAGAAGTCCCGGAGCCCGGACGATTCTAACAGAGGAATGCAGTGAGCGACACATCCTTCACCTTCGACGACACCGGCGACGATCGCGACAGCGTCGCGGACGCCACGCGGGACATCGCGGAGGTCCCCGCGGTCGAGGTGATCACCACGACCGCCGTCCACCTGATGAGCGCAGCCGCGGTCAAGTGCGGACTGGCCGACGACCCGGAGCATCAGACCGACTTGGATGAGGCGCGCAAGCTCATCGACGCCCTCGCCGGCCTCGTGACGGCGAGCGCCCAGCACATCGGCGACCAGCACGCGCGCAGCCTGCGCGACGGGCTGCGCTCCCTGCAGCTCGCCTTCCGCGAGGCGTCCGCGATCCCCGACGAGATCGGGAAGGGCCCGGGCGAGAAGTACACCGGGCCCGTCAGCTGACGCTCGAGCGCTCCCGGATCGCGGACGGCTACCAGACGGGCGGGCGGCGGTCCTGCCAGTGGATGCGTCGCTCCAGCTGAGCGGCGAGTGACAGGAGCGTCCGCTCGCCTCCCGGCCGGCCGATCAGCTGCACGCCCATCGGGAGCCCGTCCTCGGTCTGCCACACCGGGAGCACGATGCCGGGCAGCCCGGTCACGTTGAGCATCGACGTGAAGGGCGTGTACTGGACCTGCTGCTCGAAGTTGCGCTCACCGTCCCCCTGGTCGTACCAGCCGAGGGGCCGCGGGGTGAGTGCCATCGCCGGCGTCAGCACGGCGTCGAACGACGACAGCTGCGCGAGGAACGATCGCTCGTACGCGGTGAGCGCCGACAGAGCCTCGCTCAGCTCGCGGGCGCTCAGCGCGCGTCCCCGTTCGACCAGCCAGGCGGTCAGCGGCTCGAGCAGGGAGAGCGTCTCGCCCTCCGCCGGGATGCGCGCAGCGCCTGCCTGCCAGATCGTCCGGAAGGCGGGCGCATACGTGTCATCGGGCGTGAGCGCCGTCTCCTCCACTCCGTGGCCCATGGCGGAGAACGCCTCCACCGCGGCAGAGAGGGCCTGACGCGCCTCGGGGGCGATGGCGATGTCGTAGGCGCCGTCCCAGGCGGACGTGGTCATCACGCCGAGCTGGAAGCGGCCCTCGCCGCGCACGGCCGCTCCGAGGAACGGACCGTCGTCGTCATAGGGGGCTCGCAGCGTGAAGTGATGGTCGATGCGCCCGTTGCGCTTCGCGATCATGCCGTCGAGCAGCAGGGCCGCATCCGCCGTAGTGCGGGCGATCGGGCCGGCCACGACGAGGCCGGCCAGCGACTCGATGCCGCTTCCGGCCGGTACCAGTCCCCTGGTCGGCTTGAGTCCGACGAGTCCGCAGGCTGCGGCCGGGATGCGGATGGACCCGCCGCCGTCGGATCCCGGCGCGAACGGCAGCATCCCGGCTGCCACCGCCACAGCCGCTCCGCCGCTCGATCCTCCCGCTCCGCGCCCGGGGTCCCACGGATTGCGGGCGGGTGGCGCAGCGAGCGACTCGGTGTAGGCCGGCAGCCCGAACTCGGGTGCGTTGGTCCTGCCGAGACTGACGCCGCCTGCCGCATCCATCGTCTCGACGAGCTCGTCGCTCGTGTCGGGCACGAATCCGGCCATCGAGCGGGAGCCGAATCCCGCCGGGACGCCGGCGCGCATCCACAGGTCTTTGTCGCCGAACGGGAGGCCCCACAGCGGGGCGGTCCTCGGGACGCGCTCCGCCACCTCGTCCGCGCGCGCGAGCGCCTGGTCCCGGGTGACGGTGACGAAGGCGCCGAGCTCCGGGTTCAGCCGTTCGATCCGGTCCAGGAAGTGGGAGGCGACCTCTCTCGGGGAGACCCGTCCGGACTGCAGTTCCTGCCAGAGCTCGAGCGCCGTCAGCTCGTGGAGATCGGCCATGCGACCAGGCTAGCCGAGCCGGCGCGATCCCTCCCGGCCCGAGCCGAGGAAGTCGATCACGGCGCTGTTGAAGGCCGCCGGATCGACGTTGTACTCCCAGCAATGCTCCGCAGGTGAGAGTTCGACAAGCCGCACCAGGGTCGGATTCGCCATGGCGAACATCACGGAGCAGGACAGCGGCACCTCCCGATCGCCGTCCGAGTGGATCACCAGGGCGGGAACCGTGAGGCGACCGGGACGTGCCCAGCCCAGCTGCTCGAAGTCGATGGGCTCGACGAGTCCGATGCGCGCGCTCAGGGACCGGTCGCCGAGCGCGCGGACGGCGAGCCCGCCCACCCAGCTCGGCAGACCGCGCGCCAGGGCGCCGGTGCGCACCGCAGCCCGCCAGTCGGTGACGGGCCCGACGAGGACCAGGCGGTGGATGGCTGCGCGATGCGCGCTCAGCTCGCTGAGCTGCAGCGCGATCGCTCCGCCGAGGGACCATCCGACCAGGATCACCCGCTGCGCTCCGTGGTCAAGCGCGTAGCCGATCGCCGCATCCACGTCCTCCCACTCGCGCAGCCCCAGCGTGGACGCGCCCCCGTGAGCCGCCGGCCCCTCGCTGTCGCCCCGGTACGAGACGACCAAGGACACCATCCCGAGTGCGTCCGTGGCGTGCACCGACGCGAGTGCCGTGGTCCGGGTGCCGTTGCGGCCGTGGATGTGGATAGCCCACGTCGACGGACCCGCCCTGGACGAGCCCGCCTTGGACGAGCCCGCCGCCTCGCGCGGCTCGATGAGCCACGCCGGGGCCACGCCGCCCGGCGCGGCGATCCGCACCTCGCGGTGGCGCCGCCGAAGGGATGCCGGACCCGGGTGCAGGTGCCCGGTCCACTGGCCGAAGCGTGCGGACCCGAGATCTCCGTCGACATCGAGCAGTTCGCGGGTCACCGTCCGGGCGGCCGGGTCGTGAGCGATCACGTGGCCGATGACCGCATGCCCGCCCTCACCGAACCAGAGCCCGAACTGACCGCGATGGAGGGTGCGGCGGTCCGCAGCGAGCGTGACGCTCGTGCCGGTGCTCGAGTGGATGGGCGTGACCGCACGCGGGCGCGGGTGGACGACGGCGCGCGCCAGCGCCACAGCGGCGCGGCGCAGGCCCCAGCGGCATGCCCAGCACAGCAGCCCGGCGGCCGCGGCCGCGACGAAGATCCACCCCATACCCTTCAGGACGACACGGACGCCGGGTTCATGACGCCAGGTCATGACACCGGGTTCAGCACGCCGGGCATGGACGTGGCCGGGAGCGTTCCACTCCCGGCCACGGTTTTCATGCCATCGGCCTCACTCGGCCGGCGCGGTGTCCGCGCCGTCCGACGATGTCGTCGCCGCCAGGCTAGGACGGAACCGCCGGGAGAAACAGAACCTGCAGCCAACTCATAGCCCACTGCTGCCGGGTACCTGTCAGGCCGAGCCGACGAACGCCTCCAGCGCCTCGTCCAGGGTGCGCGCGGGCGCGACGTACTCGTAGACCGCCCCGACTCCCGATGGCACGTACTCACCCTCGGGCGTGAGCGTGATCGCGCCCAGGGGCCGTCCGCGGCCGAGTTCCGCGTCGGCGTCCGGGAAGGAGTGGTCGTACACGTCGTACCGGTCGCCGTCCTCGTAGACGGTCAGGTCTTCCAGCAGCGGCATCTCAGAACCTCCTGGTGAACGGCAGCGGTTTGCGCATCCTGATGAGCAGCAGGAGCGGGACGAGCACGTACGGCCCGTTGTACAGCAGGAAGCCGACCGGGTTGGGCGTCCGCTCCCCCACCGGGCCGAAGAACTCGACGCCGAAGATCGGGATGGCCGTCAGGCTGATGATCATCGTCGCGTAGATCACCGCGAACAGCTGGATCCCGTTGACGCCCTTCGCGAGGCAGACAACGAGCACGACGTAGAACGGCAGGTAGACGAAGGCGCTCGTGCCGGTGATGAACCGCAGCCAGAGCGGCTCGTGCATGTAGAGGGGGTCGTACTGCGACGAGTACGTGTAGTTCCACTGCGCGAGGATGTTCGTCGTCGTGGCGGTCTGCGGGATGCCGAGGGTCGGGATCGCGTCGCTGATGATGCAGGTCACGATGAACAGCGAGAACATCACGATGAAGAAGATGTCGACGGGGCGCCTGCGCAGCGGCAGGTTCGCCGGCGTCGCCGGGGCGGCGGAGGCGACCTGGCCGGTTCCGGGTGTCGCGGTGCTCACGAGGGCGAGCCTAGCGCCGCATCCATTCGCCGCGGTGGAGCGTCGCGCCTATTTCAGCGACTTCTGCATGAGGATCGTGCCGAGCCAGCGGTCGAACTTGTAGCCGACGTGGCCCATGCGGCCGATCTCGGTGAAGCCGAAGTTCTCGTGCATCCTGATCGACGCCTCGGCTCCCTTGTCGGCGATCACCGCGATGATCTCCTTCAGCCCGGCGGCACGGGAACGGTCGATGAGCTCCTGCATCAGCACGGGTCCGAGGCCCTTGCCGGTGGAGGCCGCGCCCAGGTAGATCGAGTTCTCGACCGTGAACCGGTAGGCGCGCTTCTGCTTCCACGGCTGCACGAGGGCGTAGCCGAGGATCTGCCCGTTGGGCGACTCGGCGACGATGAACGGCATCCCGAGCTTCTTCAGGTAGGCGAACTTGCTCTTCCACTCGCGCAGGGTCATCGCATCCTCGTCGAAGGTGACGGTGCTGTTGGCGACGTAGTGGTTGTAGATCTCGCGGACGTGCGGGAGGTCCTCCGGACGCGCATCGCGCATCGCGTACTCGAACGGCGCCTCCGGCGGCTCCGGTTTGCGCAGGTGGCGGGGCAGGGCCCGGCGCTGCTCGTATTCCTCTTCCAGCACGCCGACAAGCCTACGTCGCGCTCATTGCGAGCGCGTTACGGTTCGAGCGACCAGTCCACGGGCTTCTCGCCGAGGCGCTCCAGCAGGGCGTTCGCCCGCGAGAACGGCTTGGACCCGAAGAACCCGCGGGAGGCGGACAACGGGCTCGGGTGCGCCGACTCGATCACGGGGTTGCCATCCAGGAGCGGCTTCAGCGTCGAGGCATCCCGGCCCCACAAGATGGCCACGAACGGCCGGCGACGCGCGATCAGCGACCGGATGGCGTGCTCGGTCACCGCCTCCCAGCCCTTTCCGCGGTGCGAGGCCGGCTCCCCCGGCCGGACGGTGAGAACGCGGTTGAGCAGCATCACCCCGTGATCGGCCCAGGCGCTCAGGTCGCCATGGGGAGGCGGGACGAGGCCGATGTCGTCGCGCAGCTCGCGGTAGATGTTCTGCAGGCTCCTCGGCAGCGGCCGCACGTGGCGCTCCACCGCGAACGACAGGCCGATGGGATGCCCGGGAGTCGGGTACGGATCCTGGCCGACGATCAGCACGCGCACCTCCGACAGCGGCGCACGGAAGGCGCGGAGGACGGCGTCGCCGGCGGGCAGGTAGGGGCGTCCGGCGGCCACCTCCTCGCGGAGGAACTCCCCCATCGCGGCGATGCGGCCGGCGACGGGCTCCAGCGCCGTCGCCCAGCCCGGGTCGAGCGAGCCGTCGGCGGCGAGCTCCGTCAGCGTCTTCGGCACGGCCGGCCTCAGTGCGTGGAGGCGGTCACCGGCGGCAGCGCCGACCACGGGAACGTGATCCAGCGATCGGTGCGTCGCCAGACGAAGTCGGGCTCGAGCACGGTGCGCGGCTTAGAGTAGAGGCACACGGTGCGCACGTCCGCGCCGGAGGCGGCGATCAGGTCCACCACCAGGGCGAGTGTGCGTCCGGAGTCGGAGACGTCATCCACCAGCAGCACGCGCTTGGCGTCGAGGGCGGCCGAGTCGAGCATCGGGGGAAGCACAACGGGCTCCGGCAGCCTCGTGTCGACCCCCGTGTAGAACTCGACGTTCAGGGCGCCGCAGGCCTTGATGCCGAGCGCATAGGAGATGGCGCCGGCCAGCAGCAGACCGCCCCGCGCGATTGCCACCACCATGTCGGGCTCGAAGCCGGACTCGACCACCTCGCCGGCCAGATGTCGCGCGGCCTCACCGAACTCCAGCCAGCCCAGGACCTCCCGGTCCGTCTCCACAAGGACGTCTGCACCGGAATCGTCGAGTTCGCTGGCCATTCGTCTACCGTACCCGCGCCGCGCCGCGCCGGTGTTAGCATCGCGCATGACCTCGGAGAAGACGTCAGCCCAGCGTCGGGCGACGGTCGCGATCGGCGTGACCGCGGGCCTGATCGGCTGGCTCGCGCTGGTGGAGCTGACGAGCGGAATCCTGCAGGGATACTACGTTCCGCTGATCTCCGACATCGTCCGCCATCTGGGTATCCACGACGCCGACTACAACTGGTTCGAGGCCGCCCAGCTGCTGGTCTCCGCACTGGTCGTGCCCGTGCTCGCGAAGCTCGGCGACATGTTCGGGCACAAGCGGATCCTGCTGGTCGCCACGGCACTGACCGCGGTCTCGACCTGGGTGCTCGCGTTCTCCGGCGACTTCGTCAGCTACCTGCTCGCCTTCGCCCTGCAGGGGTTCTACGTGGTCTGGCTGCCGCTGGAGGTCGCGCTGATCTTCGACCGCGGCCGGCGCACCGGCACGGCGGCCTCCGGAACACGCCGGGCGGCCGGGCTGCTCGTCGTCGCGCTGGAGCTCGGCGCCATCCTCGGCGCGGTGGGCGCCGGGCTGCTCTTCGAGGCCCTCGGCGGGAACGTCACGCTGACCCTCCTCGTCCCCGCATTCGCGGTGACCCTCGTGTTCTTCGCGATCGTGTTCGGGGTGCCCGAATCGGAGCCCGTGCCCGGCCGGACGCTCGACGGCATCGGCTTCACCCTGCTGGCACTGGGGCTGCTGCTCATCACGTCGGGGCTGACGTTCCTGCGCCTCGACGGTGTCGGAGCCTGGTGGGTCTGGGGGCTCATCCTGCTCGGCGTGCTCGCCTTCGTTCCGTTCGGCCGGTGGGAGCTGCGGCAGACCGATCCGGCGATCGACCTGCGCGTGCTGCGCCGGCCATCCATGTGGCCGGTCCAGCTCACGGCGGGACTCATCGGGATCAGTCTCCTGGGCGCGCAGGCGCCGCTGAGCACGTATGCGGGCACGGACCCGGCGAACGGGTACGGGCTGGGGCTCTCGGCCGGCCAGCGCAGCATCCTCATCGGCGCCTATCTGATCTCGATGATCGCCGGCGCGCTGCTGTTCCCGCTGGTGTCGTCGTGGCTGAGCCCGCGGGTGACCCTGATCGGCGCAGCGTTCCTCGTGGCGACCGGGTACCTGCTTTTCCTGCCCTTCCACCTGCAGACCGGCCAGGTCTTCGTCAACATGGCCGTCGCCGGGATCGGGTCGGGCGCCCTGGTCGGAGCCCTTCCCGCTGCCGCCGCTGCAGCGGCCCCGCGCGGCCAGACCGGCGTCGCCACGGCTCTGACCAACACCACCAAGACGGTGGGCGGATCCTTCGCGTCGGCGGTGTTCGGCGTCGTGCTGCTCACCGGAGCGGCGACCGTGACGGCGACAGCCGCCAGCCTCTTCGGCTACATGCTCGTCTGGACCATCTGCGGCCTCGGTGCCCTCGTCGCCGCAGTCCTCCTCTTCTTCGTCCCGCGGTCGGCGTTCGCGGACGCCGGGACCGCGCGGCCCGCATCCACCCTGGAGTGACCATGTCCACGCAGCTCCCGACCGAGGTCGCCCAAGCGCTCACCGCCTTCCTGCTGGAGCAAGCGCGAATAGCGCCGGGGCTGGTGAGCAGGGCGATCGTCACAGGCTCGGCGGCCGCCGGGGACTGGCATCCCGGTGTCAGCGACATCGACGTGGTGTTCGTGGTCACGCGGGATCCTGCGCAGGACCTCCCGGCGCTCGCGGAGTTGCACGCCGCCTCCGATCCGCACATCGACGGCGTCTACCTGACGGAGTCGGAGCTCGCGCACGGTCCGGACACCGTGCAGACGGCTCCACAGGTCGTCGAGGGGGTGCTCGTCTCGGCGCTGGCCGGCGCACAGCTGAGCTGGATCACGTGGCGCGAGCTCGAATCCGGCGTCCAGGCCATCGTGGACGGCGGGGACGTGATCTGGACTCCTGTGGCAGACCGTCACCCCGGGGCGCGGGAGGGCGTGGTCGCACACTCCCGGGACAACCTGCTCGACTACTGGCGCCCCATCGGCGACGGTCTGCAGAAGGAGCTCGACGACCGCGAGGAGGATGCGCCGCTGCGATCGGAGACGGTCCGCTGGGTGACGCTCGGCCCCATCCGCCTCGTCGCCACCCTGGAGACCGGCGAGGTGCTGTCGAAGACGGCCGCGGCGGCCTTCGCGGCCGAGCGCTGGCCCGAGCACGCCGAACTGCTCCGGCGGGTCGCGAGGGACCGGGCGGGGCACCGGCAGCTCTTCACGGTGCGCGACGGGCGGGAGGCGCTGGCGCTGCTGCGGGCGTGCGTGGCGGTCGCGGAGGGATGAGGCCGCTCAATCGCCGTCGTTGCCGCCGTCAGGCGGCGGCTCGCCGTCCGCGCGGTCCGATTCGGACTCCTGCGCGGCGCGCAGCAAGCGCGTCCTGTCGGTCAGGTAGCTGACGATGGTCGCACTCGAGATGCCCACGATCGCGATGCCGCCGATCATCAGCACCACCGCCAGAATCCGCCCGAGGATGGTCACCGGGTAGAAGTCGCCGTAGCCGACGGTGGACATGGTCACGCACGCCCACCACACCGCGTCACCGAAGCTGACGATGGTCGCGCCGTGCGCGTGCCGCTCCACCCGGAGCTCCGTCAACGAGATCACGTAGAGGAACAGCACGACGGACGCGCCCGCCATCACCAGCACGCGGCGCCGTAGGTGGGACGCGCTGCCGCCTCCCAGGGCGGGGATGCGGCGGAGAGCGGTGAGGAGCCGGAACGGCCGGATCATCGGGACGAACACCGACAGCAGATCGATCGGGTTGCGTCGGATGAAGGCCAGCTTCTGGACGGAGAGGACCAGCCGCACGACGAAGTCGACCAGGAAGAAGGCCCACACCAGCAGCAGGACGACGATCAGCGCCCCCTGCACGACGGGAGTCTGGTGCTCGTCCAGGACGCTCCACGAGTAGGCGATGAGGAACGCGAAGGACGCGACGATCGCCGGCCACCCGGTGGCGCGCTCCCAGCGCTCACGCTTCGTGTCGTCCGCGACCGCCATCGTGCCGGCCCTTCCGGGATGCCGCCCTCAGCCCCGGACCGTGAGGGCGCCCTTGTGGAGCCGGTAGGGAGCGGCCTGCGCCACGGGCTTGACGACGATCAGGTCCAGATCGACGTGCCGCGGCAGCGTGAGCGCGTGCACGATCGTCTCGGCGATGTCCTCCGCGGAGAGCGGCTCGGGCACATCCTCGTAGACCGCGTCACGGCGTTCCTTGTCGCCGCCGAAGCGGACGAGCGAGAACTCCTCTGTCGCGACCATCCCGGGGGCGACCTCGACCACCCGGATGGGCTCCCCGTTCAACTCGAGCCGCAGCACCTCGGTCAGGGCGTGCTCGGCGAATTTGGCCGCGTTGTAGCCGCCGCCTCCCGGATATGCGGTGAGACCTGCGATCGAGGTCACGACGAGGATGTCGGCGTGCCCGGTCTCGGAGGCGCCCCGGCGCAGCAACGGCAGCAGGGCGGAGATCACCCGCTTCGTGCCGAGGACGTTGATCTCGTACATCCAGGCCCAGTCCTCGAGGCTGGACTCCTCCACCGACTCGAGGCCGCGCGCCCCGCCGGCGTTGTTGACGAGCGCATGGATGCCGCCGCTCGCGGCCACGTGGTCGCGCAGAGCATCCACATCGTCCTGCTTGGTCAGGTCCGCCGCGAACACCTCGGCGCCGGTCTCCTCGGCGAGCGCACGCAGACGGTCCTCGCGGCGGGCGACGCCCAGCACCTCCCAGCCCTCCTGGCGGAACCTGCGGACCGTGGCCGCACCGATTCCCGAACTGGCTCCCGTCACGACCACGCGTCTGCTGCTCATGCCCCCATTGTCGCGGGTTACGGCGTGTTTCGGATACGTTGCCGGGTAGCCCCCGCGCGTCTAGCCTGCAGGAGTCGGCGGTGGCCGACCGCCGCACACGGTGCGCTCCGCGCATCACAACACCCGAAGGAGAGACGCCATGACCGATGCCGCCGACTGGCAGTTCGAGACCAAGCAGATCCACTCAGGCGCCGCACCGGACCCGGTGACGAACGCCCGGGCCACGCCGATCTACCAGACCACGTCGTACGTCTTCAACAACGCCGAGCACGCGAAGAACCTCTTCGCACTGGCCGAGTTCGGCAACATCTACACGCGCATCCAGAACCCGACGCAGGCCGTCGTGGAGGAGCGCGTCGCCGCGCTCGAGGGCGGCACCGGAGCCCTCCTCGTCGCCTCCGGCCAGGCCGCCGAGTCGTTCGCCGTGCTGAACATCGCCCAGGCGGGCGACCACATCGTCTCCTCCAGCTCCATCTACGGCGGCACGTACAACCTGTTCAAGTACACGCTGGCGAAGCTCGGCATCGAGACCACCTTCGTCGAGAACCAGGACGACGCCGACGAGTGGCGCCGTGCGGTCCGGCCGAACACGAAGCTGTTCTTCGCCGAGACCATCGGCAACCCGAAGATCAACGTGCTGGACATCTCCCTCGTCGCGGACATCGCCCATGAGGCGGGCATCCCGCTCATCGTGGACAACACGATCGCGACTCCGTACCTCATCCGCCCGTTCGAGCACGGCGCCGACATCATCGTGCACTCGGCCACGAAGTTCCTCGGCGGCCACGGGACCGTCATCGGCGGCGTCATCGTCGACGGCGGCACGTACGAGTGGTCGAAGAACGTCGAGAAGTTCCCCGGCCTCACCCTTCCGGACCCGTCGTACCACGGCGCGAGCTACACCGCGGCCGTCGGCGACGGCCTCGCCTACATCATCAAGGCGCGCGTCCAGCTGCTCCGCGACTTCGGTGCGGCCATCGCCCCGGCGAGCGCGTGGCAGCTGATCCAGGGCATCGAGACCCTCTCGCTGCGGGTGGAGCGCCACACGCAGAACGCGCAGGAGATCGCCGAGTTCCTCGAGTCGCACCCCGATGTCGCCTCGGTGAACTACTCGGGCCTGCCGACCAGCCCGTGGTACGCGGCCGCCAACAAGTACGCCCCCAAGGGCGTCGGCGCTGTGCTGTCGTTCGAGCTGAAGGGCGGTGTGGATGCGGGCGCCGCCCTGGTGGACAACCTCTCGCTGTTCAGCCACCTGGCCAACATCGGCGATGTCCGCAGCCTCGTCATCCACCCGGCGTCGACCACGCACTCGCAGCTGACGCCCGAGCAGCAGCTGACCGCGGGCGTCACCCCCGGTCTCGTCCGCCTCTCGGTCGGGCTGGAGAGCATCGACGACCTCAAGGCCGACCTCTCCGCCGGTCTCGCTGCCGCGCGCTCGGTCGCGGAGGCAGCGCGCGCGTAACCCCCTCCATCCAGCCCCACCCTCGAGTACGCAAAGACTGCACGCGGAGAACGTTTTCCGCGTGCAGTCTTCGCGTACTCGAGGGTGGGGCTCGAGGGTGGGGCTCGGGAGTGGGGCTCGGGAGTGGGTGCTCGCAGGGCGCGGGCGACGGCGGGACGTAATAGAGCGATGGGCGCGGGCGCGCTCCGGGAGAATGGGCCTATGGAGTGGCAGACATCCGCCGACACGGCGCCGTCGAGTTTCATCACGGACGCCCAGGCGCGGACGCTGCTCGGAAAGCCGCCGGCGAGCGGCGCCTGGAAGGAGTCCGACCATGCCGGCGGGCGCCAGTTCGCGGGGATCGGCGCGTTCACCTTCGAGAGCGGCGAGAGCCTCCCCTTCGTCCGCATCGCGTACGAGACGTGGGGCGAGCTGTCGCCGGACCGTGACAACGCGGTGCTGGTCCTGCACGCGCTGACCGGCGACTCCCATGCGGTCGGCCCTGCGAGCGCCGGCCACCTCACCGCCGGCTGGTGGCAGGGCATCATCGGACCGGGCAAGGCGATCGACACCGATCGCTGGTTCGTCGTGGTGCCCAACATGCTCGGCGGCTGCCAGGGGACGACCGGGCCGGCATCCCTCGCTCCGGACGGGGCGGAGTGGGGCCCCCGCTTCCCGTTCACCTCCATCCGCGACCAGGTGAATGCGCAGGCCGCCTTCTCCGACGCGATCGGCATCGATCGCTGGGCGGCTGTCGTCGGCGGCTCGATGGGCGGGATGCAGGCGCTGGAGTGGGCGGTGATGTTCCCGGACCGCGTCGAGCGGCTGGCCGTCCTCGCCGCGCCGCCGCATTCCACCGCCGACCAGATCGCCCTCAACTCGGTGCAGATCGAGGCCGTTCGCACAGACCCCCTGTTCCGCGGCGGTCAGTACTACGACGCCGGGGACGGCGAGGGGCCGCACCGCGGGCTGGCGCTCGCCCGCCGGATGGCGCTGCTCAACTACCGCAGCCCCTCCGAGCTGAACGTCCGGTTCGAGCGCGCGTGGCAGAGCGGGATCAGTCCGCTGGGCGGCGGCGGCCGCTTCGCGGTGGAGTCGTACCTCGACTTCCACGGCAACAAGTTCACCCGCCGGTTCGACGCCAATAGCTACATCACCCTCGTGGAGGCGATGAACTCCCACGACGTCGGCCGCGGCCGCGGAGGGCAGGCCGCCGCGCTCTCCCGGGTCGCGGCGCGCACGCTCGTCGTGGGCATCGACAGCGACCGTCTGTTCCCCGTGGAAGGACAGGAGCAGATTGCCTACCATGTTCCGGACACGCTGGACGGTAGAGTTCCAGTGGTGATCCGGTCGGACTTCGGCCACGACGGGTTCCTGATCGAGGACGATGCGGTCAGCGCTCAACTGAGGCGGCTGCTCGCAGGCTGACGATGGTTGGAGGGGCATGTCGCGCATCCAGAAGGAGCGTGATCGTCTCCTCGCCGCCACAGCCCGCACGGTCGGGCTGACCGCCACGGCGACCGCGCTGCTCTGCCTGAGCGTCCCCGGTTCGCTCCCGCTCCCCCTCTACTTCGCCTCCCTGGTGCTCATCCTGTGCCTCGGCTACGCGCAGTGGCAGCTGGCCGGGCTGCTGCGCCTGACGATGTGGATGTGGATCATCGTCGCCGCAGGCAACGCCCTCATCCTCGTCCACCTCCTCCCGGGGACCGCCCTCGGCCCCTCGGCGATCAGCGCGGTCGGCGTCATCGGCGCAGCGTCGGTCGCCTGCGTCTGCGTCCTTGCCGTCACCTCCCGTACCCGGCTGATCCTCCTGGTCGCATCTGCCGCGCTGACGGTGGGTTCGCTGGGCGTGACGCTCGGGATGACCGGCTCGCGGATGGCCGAGCCGCTCGTGTTCACGGTGACCGGCTGGATCGCGCTGACCGCGACCGGCGTCTGGCTCTCGCGGACCGTCCCACGGACGCTCAAGCGCATCTCGACCATGAGCCGCGCCTACCGTGTCGAACGCCAGGCGAGCGAGACGGAGGCGCGCCGCCGGCAGAGCGCCCGGCTGCTGCACGACACCGTGCTCGCCACGCTGACGCTGCTCGCCCACTCCGGTGTCGGCGTCAGTCACGGTGCGCTCCGGGAGCAGGCGGCCGAGGATGCTGCCCTGCTGCGCCAGCTGCGGCTCGGCTTCACGCCCGACCCGTCGCGGTCCGGCGACTACAAGCTGAAACCCGTGGAGCAGTCCACGCTCGGCAACACCCTCGAGTCGGTGAAGCAGCGCTTCCGGCGAATGGGACTGGAGGTCAACTGGCACGGCGCCGGCCAGGTCCTCCTGCCCAGCGACGTGCTCGACGCCTTCCTGCTCGCCCTCGGCGAGTGCCTCGAGAACGTGCGCAGGCACTCCGGGGTGAACGAGGCGCACGTCACCATCACCGACGACGACGCGAACGTGCGGGCCATGGTGACGGATGCGGGCAAGGGGTTCGATGTGTCGACCATCGACGCCGGCCGTCTGGGCTTCACCGAGTCGATCGTGGCGCGCCTGCGGGATGTCGGGGGCAACGCACGCCTGTTCTCGTCGCCCGGCAGCGGGACGACCGTGGTGCTGGAGGTGCCGAAGTGACCCGGATCGACGAGCGGACGGTCCCGCGCAGCCCGCTGGCACGCGGGGCAGCCGGGGACGAACGGGATGCGCTCAGCCGCGCCCGCCTGGATCTCGGCTTCAACGTCGCAACGGTCGCGCTCATCGCGTTCCTGCTGGTCCTGTTCTTCCTCGACATCGGGGACTACCCGCTGCTCGGCCTGACGATCGCCGCCTGGGTCCTCGTCGCCGTGACCCTGGTCGCCGCGCTCGTGCTGCGCTTCCGGCTGCCGGACGAGCTGCCGCTGTGGCTGTACCTCGGGGGCCTCGGGATGTGGGCGGTCGCCCTCGCCCTCGACATCGCGGGCAGCTGGCCGGGAGGAGGCGCCGCCGCGCCACTGACCGCGGCCGCGGCCATCGGGCCCGCCCTGCTGCTCTGCGTGCCTGTTCGGCCGGCCCGCGACATCCTCCTCGCGGCTGCGGCCCTCGGCGGGGTCCTCGCGATCGTCGTGGTCTGGCGCGCCCTCCCCGACCTCCAGCTGCTGGGGCCGGGCATGGTGACCGTCGCCATCGCCGTCGCCCCTCCCGTCGTCGGCACGCAGATCGTGCGCTCGCTGCGGACGCTCGTACAGCTGGAGCTGGATCTCGTCCAGGTGCAGAGCACGGTCGTCTCCCCCGGCTACGCCATCGGGATGCTCGCTTCGGAGGAGCTCGCCCGCCTGGACCTCGCCGCCGAACGGCTGCTCGACGGCGTCGCCACCGGCCGCACGGAGCTCCCGCTGGACGAGGACACGGCGGACGCGGCGGCCGGCATCGCGACGGAGCTGCGCCTCCATCTCATCCAGGGCCGCACCGAGACGTGGCTGTACCACGCGGTCACCGAGTCCGCCCTGCTCGGGCCGTCCGTGACGCTCAGCGACCCGGAAGGCCTGGCCGCGGGCCTCAACCGGACCAGCGCGATGGTCTCCTCACCGCCGTCTGGCTCCTGATCAGCGACCCCGTACGCGCCGGGACAGGGCAGCCGCGCACGCTGACCCTGGAGCTCGCCCGGCCGGTCGGCACCTACCCGCGGACCTCCAACCCGGGCGCGACGATGAGTATCGTGATCTCGACCAGCGGTGTGCCGCGAAACGGGGTAGACCCGGCGGCATGGCAAGCTATCCGTAAGGTGGGACGCTATGTCGAGTCGTTCTCCGGATCGATCCTGCGCATCGAGGTCACCACCGTGAGCGACACCTCCGCCGAGCTGGTCTGAGCCAGCGGGACCGCTACAGAGAAAGGCAGCCCATGGGAGAGCAACCGCCGATTCGGATCGCGATCGTCGACGATCACAAGATGCTCCTCGGAGCGCTGACCGAGTGGATCCGCAACGCAGCGGACGACATCAACATGGTGGCGGCGGTGGCCAGCTGGCCGGAGCTGCTGACCCATCCCGAGTTCCCCGTCGACGTCGTCCTGCTCGACCTGGATCTGAAGGACAACATCCCGATCTCGCTCAAGCTCTCCACACTGAAGACGACGGGCGTCGCGACCGTGCTGATGAGCACCTACTCGGAGCCGGCGGTCGTGCGCGAGGCGCTCGCGGCCGGTGCCCTGGGCTACCTGGTCAAGAGCGAGGATGCGGAGATGATCGTCGAGGCGATCCGCGCGGCCCGCATGGGCGAGTCGTTCATCTCGGCCGAACTCGACCTCGCGCTGAACGCCGGCGAGGCCGGCGGCGCGCCGAAGCTGAGCGCGCAGGAGCGCCGCGTCATGGCCCTCTACGGTGCCGGAGAGCCGGTCAAGGCGGTCGCGTTCCAGCTCGGTATCTCGGACGAGACGGCAAAGAGCTACCTCAAGCGCATCCGCGAGAAGTACCGCGTGGCCGGCTACGACGTCGGCACGAAGGTCGCCCTCCGCAAGCGCGCCATCCAGGACGGCATCCTCCTCCAGAACGACTGACGCCTCGGCGCTCCGCCCCACCATCGAGTCCGCAGAGACTGCACGTTTTCGACGCGATTCTGTGCAATCTGTGCGGACTCGGCGGTGGGGGCTCAGTCGGCGGAGACGGAGATGGGGACGGGGTCGGGGCGCTGAGCACGGATCGCGCCGGTGTGCACGCCGCGGCGGATGCGGGAGCGGTCGATCCCGAACGTGAGCAGAGCGAGGGCGATGCCCCCGAGGGCGAGCACGCCGCCCACGATGACGGGTGACACGTAGCCGAAGCCGGCCGCGATGGTCAGACCGCCGAGGAAGGCGCCCGACGCGTTCGCGATGTTGAGCGCCGAGTGGTTGAGCGCCGCCGCGATCGACTGACTGTCGCGCGCCACATCCATCAGCCGGGTCTGGATGGTCGGCGAGAGCGCCGAGCAGGCGCCGGACACCACGAAGACCGAGATCAGCAGGCCGGGGACCGTGGATGCGGTGAGCCAGAGCGCCGCGAGCCCGAGCACCAGCACGACGAAGAAGAACAGCATGCTGCGTGGCACGCTGTGGTCGGCAGCCCGGCCGCCGACGATGTTGCCGATGGTCATCCCGAGACCGGCGAGGATGAGGACCAGCGGGACCGTGGCCTCCGGCATCCTGGTCACGGAGACGACGATGGGCGCGATGTACGTGTACATCGCGAAGAACCCGCCGAAGCCGACGGCGCCGATCGACAGTGCGAGCCACACCTGCAGCCGGGTGAAGGCCCGCAACTCGTTCCGCACGCTCGCGGCGGTGTCGCCGGCCTGCCACGGCACGAGAAGGGCGACGGCGACGAAGGTGAGGGCGAAGATCCCGGCGACGACGAGGTACGCGATGCGCCAGCCGCTGTGCTGGCCGATCCAGGTGATCGTCGGGACTCCCACCACGTTGGCGATCGTCAGTCCGGACAGCACGAAGGCGACGCCGCGTCCCCGCTTCCCCGGACCCATCAGGGAGGCGGCGACCAGGGATGCGATGCCGAAGTAGGCGCCGTGGGGCAGGGCCGAGACGAAGCGGGCGAGGATGACGAGCGGGAAGGTGGGCGCGAGAGCCGAGGCGATGGTTCCGGCCGTGAACGCCACGAGCAGCCAGAGCAGCAGCTTCTTCCGCGGCCAGCGGGTCGCGAACGTCGCGATCGTGGGCGCGCCGACCACCACGCCGAGGGCGTAGGCCGAGATGATCCAGCCCGCCTGGGCGTTCGCGTCGGTCGGCGAGGCGGCATAGAGCTGCGGCAGGAGGTCGTGCGCGATGTTGGGCAGGAGACCCATCGCGACGAACTCGGTGGCTCCGATGCCGAAGCCCCCGAGGGCGAGGGCCAGCAGGGCAAGACGAGTACGGGCCGACGACAGCTTCGTCGGCCCGTCGATGAGGAGGGTCACCGACCCAGCCTATATCGAATCGTTTCGACCCGCCGTCGCCGCCGTCGCCTGCTCCTCGAAGAACTCGGTCACATCCACGTCCTGCGTCTCGTCCGACGGCGCAACACGGGCTCCGGCGGCGCCGGCGATCGCGAAGACGACGCAGCCGAGGAGCGGTCCGCCGACGAAGACCACGACGACCACGACACCGATGACGACGACCGGCCAGAAGGCCACCAGCAGCTCGCCGATCAGGACGAACGGGTTGTCCACGTCAGTCGGTCTGCTCGAGCGCCGCCTCGAGCCGTTCCAGCTTGCCGTCGAGCTCGCCTGTGTAGCCGGGACGGATGTCCGCCTTCAATACCAGGGAGACGCGCGACCCGTAGCGGCCCACCGCTTCGGTCGCCCGGCGGACGACGTCGAAGACCTCGTCCCACTCCCCCTCGATGGTCGTGAACATCGCGTCGGTGCGGT
>Ga0209677_100507_pt1 | contig 21817 bp, 19 predicted proteins | sample AraplaCvi_mCL_r2_2_FD_184285 | JGI IMG/M metagenome (GOLD analysis project Ga0209677, IMG submission 184285) | Arabidopsis root microbial communities from North Carolina, USA - plate scrape CL_Cvi_mCL_r2 (SPAdes) (version 2) | ecosystem: Host-associated > Plants > Roots > Endosphere | place: USA... | reverse complement strand
GGCGACATTGAGGGTTTTTCACCATGGCCGAGCGCAAGAACGGGCTGACTTACGCGGATTCGGGCGTCGACATCGACGCCGGCAACCGCCTCGTCGATCTGATCAAGCCGATGGTGCGCGCCACCGCGCGCGCCGGGGCCGAGGCCGAGATCGGCGGCTTCGGTGGTCTTTTCGACCTCAAGGCGGCCGGCTTCAAGGACCCGATCCTGGTGGCTGCCACCGACGGCGTCGGCACCAAGGTCAAGATCGCGATCGAGAGCGGGCTGCACAGCGGCATCGGCATCGACCTCGTGGCGATGTCGGTCAACGATCTCGTCGTGCAGGGCGCCGAGCCGCTGTTCTTCCTGGACTACTTCGCCTGCGGGAAGCTCGATCCGGAGACCACGGCCTCGATCGTGGCCAGCATCGCCGGAGGCTGCCGTGAGTCCGGCTGTGCGCTGATCGGCGGCGAGACCGCGGAGATGCCCGGCCTGTACAAGGACGGCGACTACGATCTCGGCGGCTTTGCGGTCGGTGCAGCCGAACGCGGCACGCTGCTGCCCTCTGGCGACATCGCTGCCGGCGATGCGGTGCTCGGGCTCGCGTCCTCCGGTGTTCATTCCAATGGCTTCTCGCTGGTCCGCAAGATCGTGGAGCAGTCGGGACTGGGCTATGACGCGCCGGCGCCGTTTGCGCCGGTCATGACACTGGGCGGCGCACTGCTGACCCCGACCCGGCTCTATGTGAAATCGTGCCTGCGCGCGATCCGCGAGACCGGCGCGATAAAAGGCCTTGCCCACATCACCGGCGGCGGCTTCACCGACAACATCCCGCGCGTGCTGCCGAAGCATCTCGGCGTCGGCATTGAGCTGTCGCGCCTGCCGGTGCTGCCGGTGTTCAAATGGCTGGCGGAGCAGGGCGGCATTGCCGAGCTGGAGTTGCTGCGCACCTTCAACTGCGGCATCGGCATGATCGCGATCGTGAAGGCGGACGCGGTCGAGGCTGTCACCGACGTGCTCACGGCCAACGGCGAAAACGTCACGCTGCTCGGCGAGGTCGTCCCGTCAGCTGGCGAGCAGCGCGTCGTGTATAACGGTCGTCTCGACCTGTCGCTGTGATCGGGTGATCCCATGAAGCGGCGCGTCGCCATCCTGATTTCCGGGCGTGGGTCCAACATGGCCGCGCTGATCCGTGCCGCGGCCGTGGCCGATTTCCCGGCCGAAATTGCCGTCGTGATCTCCAACCGCGCCGATGCGGCCGGACTGGAGCGGGCAAAGGAGAGCGGCATTCCGACCCTGGTGATTGAGAGCAAGCCGTTCGGCAGGGATCGTGCGGGCTTCGAGGCCGTGTTGCAGGCGACGCTGGACGAGCGCGGCATCGAGCTGATCTGCCTCGCCGGCTTCATGCGGCTGTTCACGGCGGACTTCGTCCGGCGCTGGTACGGGCGGATGCTCAACATCCATCCCTCGCTGCTGCCGTCGTTTCCGGGCCTCGATCCGCACGGCCAGGCGCTGCGCGCCGGCGTGAAGATCTCCGGCGCCACCGTGCATTTCGTGATCCCCGAGACCGATGCCGGCCCGATCGTGATGCAGGGCGCGGTCGCGGTCAGCGATCACGACACGCCGGATACGCTGTCGGAGCGCATCCTGGAGGTCGAGCATCGGATCTATCCGGAAGCCCTGCGGCTGCTTGCCACCGACAGGGTCAGGCTCGAGGGCGATCTCTGCCGCACCGAAGCCGGCGCGGGCGTCGGCAATTTCCTGATCTCGCCGCTCGCATAGTCGCTCGCATGAGAAGCAAAGGCTCGATAGGTCGTTTGAGAAACAAAAATCCCCCGGGGACGCCGGGGGGTGGATCATGGCTGCCAGCGCAGGCCGTGACGAAGTTTTAGTGATCCACCAAACGCTGTGGGTTTGCAGATCGTGCTGTTGTCGTTTCGGAGCGCGGCGCCGCCGCGATCCGGCTATCGAGGCCGGCCGCTCACGAGACCTTCAGATTTTCCGCGGATGTCTTGCCGCGGCTCTCCACGAGGTCGTACTCCACGGCCTGGTTTTCGTTGAGCGTGGTCAGCCCTGCGCGTTCGACCGCGGAGATGTGGACGAAGACGTCCTTATCGCCGCCAGCCGGTTTGATGAACCCATATCCCTTGGTCGGGTTGAACCATTTCACGCTGCCTTTGTAGGTCGGCATCGTTGTCTCCTCGTCTAGACGAAAAAAAGACGCGGCCACGCGCTACTCGCGTGGGCCACGCCACAAACGGGCTTCCCGAAGTCTGCTCACTATCCGCAATCACGAAACGCACAGTCGCACGGCCAGATCCGATTGTACCACTGATTGCAACACGAAATGCGCCAGATAGCAAGATTGAGGCGCTGATGAGGAACGGGTCCCGGGCTTCTCTTTCTAGTGGCCCCACCGCGACCGCCGATTCGGACGGCGGCGGGAACCGCGGACAAATCGGCGCAATCCGATATCCTGGCGTTTTTGGCCCCTGTCAGCATCGATGCGTCCGGTTGCAGCGGCTGCCAGTATCTTCGGGGCTAGCCAGGACGACGTGGACACCACTTTTTGCTTTGCGACCACCGTCGCCTCCGACTCCGGCGAAGTTCCGCGCCTCGCGCGATCACGCGAGGGGAGCGCTCCGCCTCGAGTTGCTCTGGTAATACGGCTAACGAAAAATGACGGTCTCAATCAAACAAGGCCTGCAGCCGCATATCCTCCCATGCCGAAACTACTTCTCGTATTCCTCATCAGTTCGACCAGATCCTTGGGGTGAATGAACTCGTCGCGGAAGCAGGGATAGGTCTTCGGGTCGAAGATCTTCTTCAGCCAGTCGATGACAATTTTATGCCGGTCGGAGTTCCTGAACTCCTTGTGGTAGGTGAGCCACAGATCGGCGTGGTGGTTCACGCCGAGATCGATCGCGACCAGCGGCGCGCCGAGAGCGATCGATGAGGTCGGCAGGAATCCTATTCCGGCGCCGCGCTCAACAGCATACAGCACGCCGATGCTCGAGTTGGTCTTGATGCCGCAGATGCCTTCGAGCGAGGGAAGTCCCAGCACGCGCGCGTAAGCGGAGTCATCGACCTGCGGCGCATGCTGCCTGATGATCCTGTGACTGCTGACCTCGGCGAGGCACGCCGGCACGCCGTGCAGCTTGCGATACTCCTCCGACACGAAAGCGTAGATGTGCAGCCTGCCGAGCTTGGTGACGATCAGATCGGGGTTGGTCGGCCGCTCCAGCTGAATGGCGATATCCGCCTCTAACCTTGCGACGTCGGCCTGCTCCATCGCGCAACGCAGGTCGACGGTGATTTTGCGATAAGTTTTCTGAAAATCGATCAATCTGGGAAGTATCCAGAAATTGCCGGGTCCTTCGGTCACCGCAACGCGGACAGTACCGCCAGTGTCGTTGGATGACTGTGCCGCGCGACGGAAGATGTTGAACGCATGCCGCTCCATCTCCATCGCGTCGCTGATCATCGCCGCGCCCTCGTCGCTCAGGGTTAATCCACTCTGATCGCGTAGGAACAATTTGCAGCCGATCCGCTCTTCCAGCCGATCGATGCGTCGCATGAGCGTCGTGCTGGTCAGGCGGAGTGCCTCGGCCGCATTACGGAAACTCTTGTATTTCGCACAGGCCAGGAACGATTTCAGGTCGTCCCAGGAGGCATCAAACATCTCGTCTGTTCGGTGCTGCGTGATCGCAGCACCCCGATGCAATAGTTGCTGCATACCCCAAATCCTCGCCCGTTATGCTGCATTTCTGCAGACTGGAGCGACGATAGATGCAGGAAACATTAATTGAAAGAGCCTCTTTCGCAGGGCGGCATGATTTCGATCTACTACCAAGAAGCGCGGACATTCAGGTGCGGCCTGCGGAGCTGCCCGAGCTGTCGGCGCTGGCGGAGATGGCAAATCGACTGGTTCCAGGAGTTCAGATCGGCGCAGACAGTCTCGGCCGATATTTCGAATTTGATCCAAATTGCATCCTGACGTTTTGCCGCAGAGGCAAGCTGCTCGGCGCAGTCGCGTTCTTGTATTTGAACGATGCCGGCCTGGATGCACTTGTGCTCGATGAGATGAGCTTGACGCATCCCGACATGAAATTCCTGGCAAGGCAGGACGAGGAGGTTTCGGCCATCTACGTCTGGGCGATCGCTGGCCAGGGCAGGGCGATGGCGGGCCTCGGCAACGTGTCGGAGCATCTCAGCCGGCCGCGCCTCGTCCTTGCTGATCTGTACGCCCATCCGGCAACGGCTGCCGGACGCGATCTGATGGTCACCCTTGGATTCAAGCCTATTCCGAGCTTTCAGCCCGACCTCTGGTGCTATCAGCGACCATGGAATCGCGTGCCAAAAGCGGGGAGTGGGGTCGAGACACTTTCCTGTCATTCAACGAGGAGTATCGCCGATGCACGGTACTAACATCGCATCGACGGCCAAGCAAAACCCACGCGCGATCACCGTTCGGATCGCGCGCGATCCGAACGACCTCATGCTGGTCACGGCGATCCGCTCGGCGGTTTACCTTGCCGAGCAGGACTGCCCGATCGAGGAAGAGTTCGACGGCAACGATCTCGTCGCGGCGCATTTCATCGGCTTCGTCGGCAAGGAGCCGGCAGGCTGTCTGCGTGTGCGCTTCTTCGGCGAGTTTGCCAAGGTCGAGCGGCTTGCGGTCCGCCATCAGTACCGGCGGTCGCGGCTGTCGTTCAAGCTGGTGCAGGCGAGCGTCGACTACGTTCGGCGCAAAGGGTTCAAGCGGATCTACGGCCAGGCCCAGGACCGGCTGGTGGACTTCTGGGCTCATTTCGGCGCCAAGCCGCTTGGACACAATCGAAAGCTGACTTTCTCAGATTTCTCCTACACCGAAATGGTGCTCGAGCTCGAGCCGGACGATGACGCGATCACGCTCGACAGCGACCCCTACATGATCATCCGTCCCGAAGGCGACTGGGACCGGCCCGGCGTGCTCGACATGTCGGCGGGTCGTCCGGCATCCTCTCCCTTGCGCAATATGGCGGTGGCGCGTCCATGACGACGGACAGAAATCTTTCCGGTGCATTCGACGCGGATCCGCCGATTCTGGTTTGCGCCGACCTGCAAGGTGAATATCTGGCGCAGGGACGCCGTCACCTGATCGCCGACGCCGACGCGATCATGCCGCGCTGTCTCGAGCTGATGACGCTCTGGCGCGACAATCTGTGGCCGCTGATCCATCTCAAGCGGATCGCGCAGGCCGCGTGGTTCAATCCGGCGTCGAACCTGACCAACTGGATCGCCGAACTGAAGCCGCAGCCTGGCGAGCTCACCTTCGAGCATCCGCTGCCTTCGGCCTACAGCTCGGCGCGCTTTGCCGAGTACATGTCCAACATGCGCAGCATCCGCTGCCTTGTGTTGGGTTTTTCGTTCGATGAGACCATCCTGTCGACGATCGTCGACGGTTTTCATCGCAGCCATCGCTATCAGGTGGTTGCAGATGCGGTGGCCTGCAGGCGCCCAGGGGTCGGTGATGTCGCCGCCTACAAGGCGGTCGTCACCAAGGTGATCGGCAACTTCGCCGGCGTGCTTCAGAGCGTGGACCTGACCGGGACGAGCGGGCGGATCGCCGTATAAGAGGACAGAGCCATGGCACGCTCATTGCGCTTGGCACGCTCATTGCGAGAGGCGTTCGGCGAGCTCGATCAAGAGACGGCGATCGGACGGATCCCTGATCCTGTTGAAGGCAACGACGAGCCGCAGACCTTCAACCACGTTCAGGTCGATGTGATTTTCGCTGAGCAGGCGCAGCAACTTCTCTCCAGGCGTCTCGCAATCGTCTGTGCCCACGCGTAAGCTCCAGAAGCAAGTATGTCATAACCGGTAAATCAAAACGAGTAGGTCGCAACGAGTTGGTCATGGGGACCCGAGAGGATGAGCTCAAAGAGCTGGCGAGCACCCTCCAGTTGGCCATCGCAAAAGCGCGTCGGCTCAACTTACCTACCAGCGCCTATATCCTGTCAATGGCCCTCGTCGAAGTTTCGCAGGTGCTTGAGGGGAAGTCCGACGACGCAAAAAATCCGAAATAGCCTCTGCCGGCGACAGTTGATCCAGGGCAGACACAATCGGCAATAAACGGAATTAATCCGGACCGCGGCTATCCGCCGCGATCGACCCTGACGACACGACCTTTTTCGATCGCAAGCGCGAGCTGGCCGTGCTTGAGCGCGAGCGCCGCCTCGCCGAACAATTCGCGGCGCCAACCGTGCAATGCGGCGACATCGGCATTGTCGTCTGCGGCGATCTGTTCGAGGTCGTCGACGGTCGCGATCACCTTGCTCGCCACTGCGTGGCGTTCGGAGGTCATGCGCAGCAGCACCTTCAACAGCTCGACGATCGCCGCGCCATTGGAATTGTTGCGCGGCTTCTCGATCTTCGGCAGCGTCGCCACGTCACGGGCGAGGCCGCGCTGCACGGCCGCGATGATGTCGGCGCCCCATTTCGAACGCTCGAAGCCTTTGGGCAGGGATCGCAGGCTGCCGAGCCGCTCCAGCGTGGTCGGCGCGTGGGTGGCGATGTCGCCGACGGCGTCATCCTTCATCACCCGGCTGCGCGGCACGTCGCGGCTCTGCGCCTCCTGCTCGCGCCAGGCGGCGACCTCCATCAGCACCGCAAGCTCCTTCGGCTTCCGGACGCGGGTCTTCAGGCGCTCCCAGGCGCGCTCGGGATGGAAGTCATAGGTCCGCGGCGAGGTCAGCACGTCCATTTCCTCGCTCACCCAGTCGTTGCGCTTGCGCCGCTTCAGGTCGGCATCGAGCGCCGTGAACACGTCGCGCAGATGGGTGACGTCAGAGACGGCATAGTGGATCTGCTCCTTGGTCAGCGGCCGGCGCGACCAGTCGGTGAAGCGATGCGTCTTGTCAGGGCGATGGCCGGTGATGCGTTCCACGAGCTGATCATAGGCGATACTGTCGCCGTACCCCAGCACCATGGCCGCGACCTGCGTGTCGAAGATCGGATGCGGCAGCAGGCTGGCGCGATGCCAGATGATTTCGATGTCCTGGCGCGCGGCGTGAAACACCTTCAGCACCTTCTCGTCGGCCATCAGCGCGAAGAACGCCGCCAGGTCGATGCCCTCGGCCAGCGCGTCGATGACGACCGCTTCCTCAGGGCTGGCGATCTGCACGACGCAGAGCAGGGGGTAATAGGTGGTCTCACGCAGGAACTCGGTATCGACGGTGATGACCGGGTGCTGGGCAAGACGGGTGCAGGCGGCCGCAAGATCCGCGGTGGTGTTGATCAAGTCCATGAACGATCCATGACGAAGCACTTACGCCGTCGTCCGAAAGCGCTGATCTGTCAAGGGTCTTGGCAATGATCTCAGACTAATTCGGGCCTTGCATTTGGGCCGGATCGTGACTCACGCGGGCGCAAGATCGGCCCCGACTCGCTCGCATGTTGGTGGGTGCGGTGCGAGGAGGCTCAATGATGACGGACTCGGCCCGACGGCCGCCGGCCGGATGGCACCGCCAGCGCGATGATACAGAGCCCGATCATCGCCAGACCTATGAATTCAAAAACCAGCGCGTCCACGACAATTTCTCCATGAAACATTGGGAAACTTGTCGGGGCTGTGTTGACTGTCTCTTAACCGATCGCGACGGCTCGTGCCGATGGTGGACGGCCGGTTAACAACGGCGTCAGGTGCCGCAGAAGGTCTGCAGCACCCGCTCCTCCGGCTGCGGCGGCTCGGCATAGGCCGCATAGGCCGGTTGATCGCGATAGGGATGTGCCAGCACCGCGATCAACTCCTCGAACGGGGCGAAATCGTCGTTCCGGATCGCGGCGGTGATGACCGCCTCGATCCGGTGGTTGCGCGGGATGAACGCGGGATTGGCGGCGTGCATCGCGGTGCGGCGCTCATCAGGCGTCTGCGGTTCCTGCGCGAGGCGCTGCCGCCAGCGCGGAACCCATTCGTCGAAGCCCGCGGCGTCCTGGAACAGGGCGCGGACTGGCGCATCGTCGCCATTGCCGGCCGCCTCGCCCAGCCGGCGGAAGGTGAGGGTGAAGTCGGCCTGGCCTGATGTCATCGCCTCCAGCAGAGCCTGCGCCAGCGCCGGATCATCGTCACGCGCGGTGAACAGGCCGAGCTTGCGCCGCAGGCCGGCCTGATAGGCATTACTGAACGCTTCGGCGAAACTGTCCAGCGCCGCTTCCGCATCCTTGATGGCCTGCGCCTGATCGTCGGAGAACAGCGGCAGCAGGCACTCGGCGAACCTGGTCAGGTTCCAGAGGGCGATCCGCGGCTGGTTGGCGAAGGCATAGCGGCCCATCTCGTCGATCGACGAGAACACGGTCGCGGGGTTGTAGGCATCCATGAAGGCGCAGGGACCGTAGTCGATGGTCTCGCCCGACACCGAGGTGTTGTCGGTGTTCATGACGCCGTGGATGAAGCCGATGTCCAGCCAGCGGGCGATCAGCCCGGCCTGGCGGGCGATCACGGCCTCCAGCAAGGCATGGTAGGGGCGCTCGCGGCCGGCAAGCTCCGGGTAATGCCTGATGATGACGTGGTCGGCGAGCCGCCGGATGGCGTCGATGTCGCGGCGGGCGGCGAAATACTGGAATGTGCCGACCCGGATATGACTGGTGGCCACCCGGGTGAGCACGGCGCCGGGCAGTGCGGTCTCGCGGAACACCTGCTCGCCGGTGACGACGGCCGCGAGCGAGCGGGTGGTCGGGATGCCTAAGGCATGCATCGCCTCGCTGACGATGTATTCGCGCAAGACCGGCCCGAGCGCGGCGCGGCCGTCGCCGCGGCGGGAGAACGGGGTCGGCCCGGAGCCCTTGAGCTGGATGTCGCGGCGCACGCCGTTGATGTCGACGACCTCGCCGAGCAGGATCGCCCGACCGTCGCCGAGCTGCGGCACGAACTGCCCGAACTGGTGGCCGGCATAGGCCATTGCGATGGGATCCGCGCCCGCGGGAACGGTCTTGCCCGCCAGGATTTCTGCCCCCTCCGGCGTCTCCAGCTGGTCGGGATCGAGGCCGAGCTCGACGGCCAGCGGCCGGTTAAGCTTGACCAGGCGCGGTGCGGCCACGGGGGTCGGTGCGACGCGGGCGAAGAAATTGTCCGGCAGCGCCGCATAGGAGTTCTGGAAGGGGAAATGCACGGTCATGGTGCCCAAGATAGGCGCGGCGGGAGCGTTTTTCGAGGTCTGAGCAGGGCGCATTTGGTTGCCGCAGCGGACCGGCTCGGCTAAACCCACGCGCGCCGGCTGCGCCCTTTAAGGGCTGCGCCGATTCCTTGCCCCGACAGCAGTTTCAGGACCACCATGCATCGCTACCGGACCCACACCTGCGGCGCGCTCCGCGACAGCCATATCGGCGAAACCGTTCGCCTGTCCGGCTGGTGCCATCGTATCCGCGACCATGGCGGCGTGCTGTTCGTCGATCTGCGCGACCATTACGGCATTACCCAATGCGTGGTGGACCCGGATTCCGCTGCTTTCAAGGATGCTGAGAAGCTGCGCTCGGAATGGGTGGTGCGGATGGAGGGCAAAGTCCGCCACCGTCCCGAGGGCACCGACAATCCAGAGCTGCCGACCGGACAGATCGAGCTCTATGTCAGCGACATCGAGGTGCTGGGCCCGGCGGCCGAGCTGCCGTTGCCGGTGTTCGGCGAGCAGGACTATCCCGAGGATATCCGCCTGAAATACCGCTTCCTCGATCTGCGCCGGGAGCGGCTGCACCAGAACATCATGACGCGCGGCGCCATCGTCGATTCCATGCGCCGACGCATGAAGGAGCAGGGCTTCTTCGAATTCCAGACCCCGATCCTGACCGCGTCCTCGCCCGAGGGCGCGCGCGACTTCCTGGTGCCCTCGCGCATTCATCCCGGCAAGTTCTACGCGCTGCCGCAGGCGCCGCAGCAGTACAAGCAGCTTTTGATGATGAGCGGCTTCGACCGCTACTTCCAGATCGCGCCGTGCTTCCGCGACGAGGACCCGCGCGCCGACCGTCTGCCTGGCGAGTTCTATCAGCTCGACGTCGAGATGAGCTTCGTCACTCAGGACGACGTGTTCGCAGCGATGGAGCCGGTCATCACCGGCGTGTTCGAGGATTTCGCCAAGGGCAAGCCGGTGACGAAGAACTGGCCGCGCATTCCCTTCGCTGAGGCGATCCGCAAATATGGCTCCGATAAGCCGGACCTGCGCAACCCGATCGAAATGCAGGACGTCTCCGAGCACTTCCGCGGCTCCGGCTTCAAAGTGTTCGCGCGCATGTTGGAGGATACCAAGAACCAGGTCTGGGCGATTCCGGGCAAGGGTGGCGGCAGCCGCGCCTTCTGCGACCGCATGAACTCATGGGCGCAAGGCGAGGGCCAGCCGGGCCTCGGCTACATCATGTGGCGCGAGGGCGGCGAGGGCGCGGGTCCGCTCGCGAACAACATCGGCCCGGAGCGCACGGCCGCGATCCGCGAGCAGCTCGGGCTGAAGGAGGGCGATGCTGCGTTCTTCGTCGCCGGCGATCCAGAAAAGTTCTGGAAGTTCGCAGGCCTTGCCCGCACCAAGCTCGGCGAGGAGCTGAACCTGATCGACAAGGATCGCTTCGAGCTCGCCTGGATCGTCGACTTCCCGATGTACGAGTACAACGAGGACGACAAGAAGGTCGACTTCTCGCATAACCCGTTCTCGATGCCGCAGGGCGGCCTGGAGGCGCTGCAGACGCAGGACCCGCTGACCATCAAGGCGTTCCAGTACGACATCGCCTGCAACGGTTATGAGATCGCCTCCGGCGGCATCCGCAACCACAAGCCGGAAGCGATGGTGAAAGCGTTCGAGATCGCGGGCTATGGCGAGCAGGATGTGGTCGAGCGCTTCGGCGGCATGTACCGCGCGTTCCAGTACGGCGCGCCGCCGCACGGCGGCATGGCTGCCGGCCTCGACCGAATCGTCATGCTGCTCTGTGGCACCACGAACCTGCGCGAGATCTCGCTGTTCCCGATGAACCAGCAGGCGGTCGATCTCCTGATGGGCGCGCCGTCGGAAGCCACGCCCAAGCAGCTCCGCGAGCTGCACATCCGGACGAACCTGCCGAATAAGTAGTTCGAGATGTCGGCCTTTGCTGGGATTGAGGCGAAGGCCGTGCAGCGTACTCGGTTGTAAACCTCGCCCCGCTTGCGGGGAGAGGTCGGATTGCATCTTCAGATGCAATCCGGTGAAGGGGTACAGGTCCAACTAATTTGCACTGGTCGGGCGTCTGCCCCTCACCCCAACCCTCACAGCGCGAGCGAAGCTCGTCGCGGCCGCGTAAAGAACCGGGGAGAGGGAGCACACCGCCCGCCATGCCAAAGCTTGCAAACAACGACTTACAACCCCGTCGACGCCTCGATCTTGAACTGCGCGGCGGCCGAGGGAGGATCGCTGCCGATGAGCTGCACGAGCTGCATCGCCGGCACCTTCGCGCGCGGGATCAGCTTCAGCGTCAGCGTCTGGTGCGGCGTCTCGATGAAGTGCGAGATCGCCTCAACCGCGCCGGCGACGTCCGGATTGTCGCTGCCGAACCTGTCGCCGCCCGCCTTGATGGTGGCAAGGATCGTCTGCCGCGCATCCTCGCGGCTGATGCTTCGCATGCGCGCGAACTGCGCGACCAGGATGTCGACGCCGCCGAGATCGTGCAGGGTCAGCTCCAGCCCGCCGGCTTCGATCTGTGTCGCCTGAGCCATCGCCGCCTGCGGGTCGACCGTGAAGACGTCGCGCGGCACATGCGCGAGCGAAACGCTGGCGGAGGCGCTGAGGATGTTGCCGACGTCGAGCTTGACCGGTGACAGCGCGAAGGTGCCGGCGCTTTCGGTCCACCCGGCGCCGAGATCGGCATCGATAGCGGCGCTGTCGACCCCGGCGGCGAGTAGGGGCAGCAGCGCCGGATTCGACGCGTCGAGCGGGCTGTTCAGCTTGGCCGTGATATGCGCTTGCGTCGGGATCGGGCCGACGAACTGGCCCCAGTTCAGGCTGATATTGTCGATCTTCACCTGCTTGTTGGCGGACTTGTATGGCGCGACGAGCCCCTTCAGCTCTGCGCCTTCGAGCACCTTGAACAATTCGAGCGCCTGGGCGGCCGGCGGCCGATGCGCCGGATCGGCGAATTGTCCGGCGATCCGCATCGAGCCCGCGACATCGAAGGATTTGAGCGCAAAGCGTCCGAGCTTGATCGGCCCTTGCGGGGATTTGCCGTCCAGCCCCTCGATCGTCAGATTGGCTTTGCCGTCCTGCAGGTCGGCGCGCGTGCTCGCCAGCTTGAGCGGTCCCTCCGGCGTTGTAATGGACAGCCCGCGCATCTCGGCATTCTTGATGCTGAGGCCTTCGTACAGACTGGCAACCTTTTCCATGAGGTCGCGCATCTGAGCAGGCGACGGTGGCGTCGCCTGTGCTGTCACCGACGCCAGGAGGGCTGGCAATTGCAGCTTCGACGGTCGCATTCCGACTTCGTCAACGCTGATGCCGTCCATATGCATCTGAACGCCGAGCGACGAGGTGAGTTCATACGGTCCGGCCGATGCCTGCCGATAGACGCGATGGATACGCTCGTCATCAGCACTGTTTGGATCGAGCACCGCGGCGATCGCAGTCGTATCGATGTCGGAGCAGATGATGTCGACGAGGTGGCCTGACATCTTCTGGTTCTGAGCCTTCGCGGCCTGCTGCACGTCCATCGTGAACGAGACGTCACTGATCTTCTCGGCGGCGATTCTGCCGTCCTTAATGCCGTCGAGCACGAGGTTCGCATAGGTAAATTCGCCACGGCCGAGCGCGGCGGACCCGAGATCGACCTGGCCGGTGATGCTGGGCACCGTCATCGACGACATGCTGACGGCGGCGAACTGTTTGAGCAGCAAGCCGTAGATCTCGAGCGGAGAGGCGCCGGCAGGCGGCCGCTCGCCGTGGGCCGGCCCGGCGTAATCCTTCATCACGATCTTCGGCGCCTTGTAGGTGACGTGGAAGGTCGACGGGGCAGGAGTCTGCGCTTCGATCTCGAGGCCGTTGGATTCGATGCTGGCGGCGGCGACCCGGTCCGCATCCGGCTGGCTGATGCCTGAGGCGACGATGTTGCCGATCTTCACCGTGACCGGCGGCTGGCTCGCCGTTTCGCCCGTGATATCGGCGATCGAGAGCGTCCGCGTCCACAGATCGAACGAGACCTTTCCGTGGGCCGCCTTCGCGCCGGTGCTGCGGATCTGGTCGAACGTGGTCTCGACCTCGCGCGCCGCGCGGTTCTGCGCATACCAGTTGATGCCGAACAAGCCGGCGATGGCGACGACAGCCAGCGCGAGAACGCCAATCAAGACCCGTTTCATGCAGTCAACTCCTGCCCGCGGCTAAAATCCCCTGCTTGGTCATACTCCCGGCGGAACCGATCGGGTAGGGGATGAGCTTCAAAGCTCTTAATAATCTGCTAGTTCTGCTACGTTGACATCAAGCTCGGACGACGAGGCTTTCTTTCCTCAGGTGTTCGAGCCCGGTGAGCACCGGGTCGAAGTCGCCAACCGGCGCGGCTGGTGCGCGCGCCGGACTGGAAGCGGATCATCTGAACGGAGGAGGAGCGGAAGAAGCTCCTCGGGGGCGGAAGACCGATCGGGGGTTTTCACACCCACGGCATGCCCCGCTGTCCGACGAGAGCGAAGAGGGCTCCGACAAGGGCATCGCGTCGTAGCGGGCCAGTCTTTTAGAGTGAGGTTTCGCTACGTCGCTCGACCAGATGTGCGCGCGACGGAGCAGGGTCGAAGCGGTCGGCGAAATATTGCGTTTCCCGGGCCACCAGTCCGTCGCGGAATTCCATGATGCTGACCGCATATGACGGTACGCCGTCATAGCTCAGCACGAATTCGGTGACCCAGAGATCGCCGCTGCCGATCATGCGCCGGACCGTGAAACGCTTCTTGTTCGGCTGGAGGAAGCGGCTCTGTTGAATGTTGCGCCGGCCGCGAATGCGCTCGCCCGATTGCGGATAATCGAGCACGGCATCCTCGTGATAGATGTCATGCTCCGCCTCGAAGTCGCCCGCGTCAGACGCATCCCAATGGCGCTGCAGCGCCAGCTGCACGGTTCGATCGTCCATATCTCGATCTCCCATCGACGCTCCCGGCCTCATCGCGCAATGTGGGGCGTGCTGGCCGGGCTCGACAAGCCCCCAGCGCAAAGTGACCAAGCCTTTAACGCGTCCCGCTCTGTTCTATCGTCTCGCGTCAGCGCCGGTTAGGGCTGCAAAGAACTTCGTCCCATTCTTCTGATCGCGCCTGATCAGGACCGGAGGCATCTGATCATGGCGCGCATTTCATCGACCGGCACGCCAAGGCTGATTGTCGAGCAGAATGGCAAGCCATTGATTCGAAGCAATAATCGATAATTTTGCTATTAGTCCGGCGTTTTGAGAAACGGAGCTCCAAACGGGTGGGGGACGTTGCGCGCAACAAATTTGTAACCATACCCTTCAGCCCGAGAAGCCGGCGGTAGGGATTAGTTTCGGCGTTTACGAAACGTGTCCTTAATACGAAAGCTGTCCGAATGGTGCGGTCAATATGGCCAACCATTCAGAAGAAAACGGATAATTCAAATGACCGTTCGCTGGTCTGTGCTCCTCCTCGGAACGTGTTTCGTCGTGCCTGCGGGCCTCGCTGTTGCAGCTCCCGCCGATGTCGTTCGCGATCTTGCCTCCCGCGTCGGCCCTATCGTCGGTCAGGCCTCGACCTGCCAGAACATCGCACAGGGCCGCGTCCAAACCATCATTGATCAGTTCGGCGAGGTGATCCGCCAGGCTTCTTCGAACAACGGAGAGCGCGATCTGCTCATCCGCGGCTTCAACGGCTACATCGCTGACGGCCGCAGCCGAATGGCTGCCTCGCAGGTGAACTGTCAGACCGCGGAACGCCAATTGGCGGAGCTCGAGCGGTCGCTCGGTCAGCAGCAGTCGGCGGCTCCCACCATCCCCTTCGCGCTGGCGCCCTCGAGCGCGGCAGCGGCAACGCAGCCCACTGCCAACCTGCCGGCCCCCCTTCCGCACGGCGTCAGCGACACCGAGATCCGTTTCGGCACCGTCATCCCCTTCTCAGGCGTCCGCAGAGAGCCTGCGCGCCAGATGAAGCTCGGCATCGAGACTGCGTTCAACCGCGCCAATGACGCCGGCGGGATCAACGGCCGCATGCTGCGACTGATCGCCGCCGACGATGCCTACGATCCCACCCGGACGCTTGCTGCGATGACGCAGCTCTACGAAAAGGATCAGGTGTTCGGCTTCATCGGCAACATGGGCACCGCCAACAACGCGGTCGCGATCCCCTATGCGCTGGAGCGCCGGGCGCTTTTCTTCGCGCCCTATAGCGGCTCGGCCGTCGTCCGCCACGATCCGCCCGACCGTTACGTCTTCAATTATCGCGCGAGCTACGCGGAAGAGACCGCCGCAATCGTGCGCTACCTGATGAAAGTCCGCCGGATCCCGGCGAAACAGATCGCTGTCTTCGCCCAGAACGATGCGTATGGCGACGACGGCGCCAACGGAGTCGCCAAGGCGTTCCGCTCGCTCGGCATCAACGATCCGATCATCCGCTACGGCTTCCCGCGCGGCACGCTGGACGTCGACGGCGCCGTCAGCCAGCTGAAAGCGCAGACGAAGCCGCCGATCAAGGCCGTGATCATGATCGCGACCGACCGCGCGGCCGCGAAATTCATCGAAAAGACCCACGACACGGTCCCGGGATTGATCTACGCCAACATCTCGGCCGTCGGCTCGACGTCGCTGGCCACCGAGCTGAAGCTGCTCGGCACCAAATACACCGATGGCGTCATCGTCACCCAGGGCGTTCCATCGGTCGCGGGCTATTCGAGCCTCGTGCTCGACTATAAGAACGCGCTGGCAAAATACTTCCCCGGCGAAGCGCCGGACTACACCTCGCTCGAGGGCTATATCTCGGCGACCATCCTGATCCAGGCGCTGAAGCAGACCACCCCGCTCGAGACCGAACGGCTGGTCGACACGCTGGAATCGATGCGCAGCATCGATCTCGGCCTCGGCAGCTCGCTCTCATTCGGACGCGCTGAGCATCAGGCATCGCACAAGATCTGGGGCACCTCGCTCGACGAGACCGGCACCTACCAGGCGATCGAGCTGGAATGATGCGCTTCCAATCGAGGGACGCATCAAGCAATCGCTAGCAGTGCTGCCGGCTGTCCTCAGCCGGCAGTTCGCGCGCGAACGTGCACAGGCTGCTCAGGCTTGCGATCGGGGCGTGTTGAGATGGTTCGCACGCGGCGCTGGCGGCGATCCCTCAGCGCGGGGGATACTTACCTGCTCGCTCCTGCGAGGTCGACGTGACCCGCAACGGACGTGGGAGATGTAAAAACCCGATGTGGTGCGGTCTCAAGTTGTGAGCGTTGGTTTGCTCGGACGACCGCCTCACGGACTGACGCCCCTAACGCCTGCCATACTGGTCTTGATCGTAGACCTGCAGGATACGGACAAAATCGGCCATACTGGATCGATCTCGGGTTTCGACCCTAACCGCAACCTGGGTATTGGATGCGGGCCGGTTCCCTTGCCAAAACCGCATGAACAGATCAGCGACGTTTCTCATGGCGTACTCTCTGCAGCCAACTATGGCAGTAGGTACCACTTGCTGGAGCGGCAAGGCGCCGCTCGATCAGGAGAAAGGGCGGCGGGAGCTACGCCGCCGACCTCGTCCCGCAACTGCCGGATCGTGAGGCCGGTTCCGTTGCTCTTCACTCTGCATTCGTGGGTAGCACCGAGCACTTCGTTGGCGCCATTGTGCACGGGTATGAAGGGAGCATACGAAGGTAGGCTCGAACTGGTGACTCGGGATAAGTCGACCATGCGTCGGTTTGGTCAGAGGCCTGGCTGGCATCGATACCTCCGCCAGGTGCCAACGAGGTGATCGAACAAGGTTGGCGATTCCTGTTGATAACCCGTCTCCGACCTTGCGGCCTGCACACCGAGGATGTCGGCTCGCCGTGCTTATCCGGAACTCATCGTTCGCGGGCTCAAAGGGTGCTTTTCACCCGGAGCCGGATGTAAAGCGAGCCCGTATGTGCTCGATTGGCTGCCATTGAAACTGGAGGCGCGATTGGCGCAACTACAAGAGCAGCAGCACGCCGGACAATAGCAACAGAGCGAGGATGATCCGCCGGAACGCCGCTTCATTGACGCAGCGGAAAGCGAAAATTCCCAGCGCCGCGCCGGCCAGGAGTGCCGGAATGCTGGCGACGAACTCACCCACGACCGTCGCCGACAAATCATTCTGCAACAGCATCAGCACCAGCGCGAAAACCTGCATGGCGGCAATGAAAGGCTGAACCAGCGCGCGCTGCTCGGTTTTCGGCACGCCGTGGATGTCGCACCATATGGTCGGTATTGCGCCCGGCATTGCCGTCAACCCGCCGACAAAGCCGCCGCCGAAGCCGATCAATGCACTGCGTCCGACATTCATGTGCAGGCGACGGGACAGCACCGGCCGGAATAACGTGTAGGCCGCATAGCACGCGATGGCGAGACCGAAGCCCGCCCTGAAGATCCGCGTGTCTGCAGCCTGCAGCAGCCACACGGCGATCGGAACGCCAAGCAGTCCGCCGACCACCAGTGCCGAGCTCTGCCTCCAACGGATGCTGCTTCTCAACGCCCAGAGATTCGTGGCCTGCACGGCGATGCTGCAGGCCATCATCAGCGGGACCGCCTCCAGAGGTGGGAGAACGTGAAGCAGTATGGCGCCGGCCACCGCCGAAAAGGCAAAGCCCGCGAGGCCCGAGACGAAGGCGCCGCAAAACACGGCGATGCTGAGCAGGCCAAACGGCGCAATGTCGCCCATGAACTGACCCTCGGTCGGTAAAATCCTTAAAATAGCGGCTCGGCGATCAATCGCCGGACGACACTCCGGTCGGCTCGGGCGCAGCCTCGGCATCGCCCGGGGCGGAGGTCATGATCGTACCGGCAAGGATGTGCAGAATGACGAAGCAGATGACGATCGTTGCCAGCAGCCAATTCTCGCTCGGTGCCGAAATCTGCAGCCTGCGGTCGGACGACTTTTCACCGAGCGACATTGTCACGTCCTCCGACATCGGACCGGGCGTCAAACTGATGCCACCTGTTGTCGATCAGGCGACGATGCTGTCGAAGGCTGCGCTCTGCCTGCAGCCGGCGCGAAGCGTGCAGCGCTTGAAGCAGGCGCCCAAGCGAGCCTTGCTTTCGAAACAAACTTCCGGAGGCGGCAAACGAATTCGCGGAAAGCGGTACATCACTCCTGGTTGACGCTCTGCCGTCAAACAATGATACGTAGGATGTCTCGATCGACTGAAACATCTTTTGAAACAACAACCCATAAAACACGTGCGTGAGACGCCGTGCCCTGTCTTCCCTATGCATGACACAAACACCTTGTGTGAGTGACTGGATGCGGCTGGAAGTATCGAACGGGACAGCGCGCCACGCTTTAATGCGAGCTTGATTTGTCCTTATCGTTCCCTTGATTTGTGAACCATTTCCTTGATTTCGGGCCGGCGTACCGGTTGAATATCCACCTCGGCATTGCTGCGAAGGCATTGTTTTGCAATATTTATTCGACGATTTTTGTCTCGACACCGACCAGCGGGAGTTGCGTCGTGACGGATCTGCGATTCCCTTGCAGCCTCAGGTGTTCGACCTCCTCGAATACCTGATCCGCCACCGGGCCCGCGTGGTGACCAAGGACGATCTGATCGGTGCAATCTGGGGCGGTCGCATCGTCTCGGAGTCGGCGCTCACCACCCGCATCAACGCGGCTCGCACGGCAATCGGCGATTCCGGCGAGGCGCAGCGGCTGATCAAGACCTTGCCACGCAAGGGCGTCCGCTTCATCGGCACGTTGCGCGACGCAGCCTGGGAGATCGAGACCGCGGTCGCACCTCGGAAGGTCGAGATATCCAATCTGGTGGTCGGCCGGACAACTCCGTTCGAGACCATCGACCAGATGTCGCGGCACGCTTTATCAGGTCAACGACAGATGGCCTTTGTCACAGGCGAGGCCGGCATTGGCAAGACGGCCTTCATCGCCAAGGCGATCGAGCGATTGACGGAACAGGGCTTCGACCTGCTCTACGGGCGCTGCACCGAACGGTTTGGAACGGACGAAGTCTTTCTGCCGCTCATCGATGCGCTGGTGACCCGTTATCGGGCGAACGGCCCGGAGCTGATTTCAGCGGTTCGCGCGCATGCGCCGACTTGGCTGTTGCAATTGCCAGGCGCGATCGACGCATCCGAACGCGCGGCTTTCCAGGATGCAGTGTTCGGTGCGACGCGCGAGCGGATGCTGCGGGAGTTTTGCGATCTTCTGGAAGCGCTGAGCGCCGGCCGCCCGTGGGTCCTCGTGCTCGAGGATCTGCATTGGAGCGACTTCGCGACGATCGACGTGGTGTCGCGTTTCGCGCGCGGCAACGGCAAGGCGCGCGTGCTGGCGCTTTGCTCCTATCGTCCGGCCGACAGCGCCGCCGACGGGCATCCGATCCGTCGCCTGCATCGTGATCTCGAGATCCATGGCTGCTGCAGCGAAATGCGCCTCGATCGATTGTCGCGCGCGGAAGTCGAGCGCTATCTCGCATTGCGCTTCGACGACGCGGAATTGGCGTCTGCGCTGTCAAAGCCGGTCTTCGAGCGAACGCTGGGGAACCCTCTGTTCGTTGCCTCGCTGCTCAAACACCACATCGACCAGCAGTCGATCATCGAAATGGACGGCAGATGGCGCCTGTCGTCGCAGGCGGCATTTGCGCAGGATCGCATTCCAGACAGCCTCCTGAACATGATCGGCCATGAGCTCGACCGCCTCACCGATCGCGAACGACGTCTGCTCGATGTCGCCAGCGTCGCAGGCGAGGAGTTTTCCGCGGCTCTGGTTGCAGCCGGCCTGTCCGATGATGCGGTCGATGTTGAAATGAACATCGAAGCGTCGATCCGGAACGATCAGATCCTGGTTCGTTCGGGGGTGTCGGAGTGGCCCGACGGCACATATTCGGGCTGCTACGCTTTTCGTCACATTCTCTATCAGAACATCATCTACCAGAACCTGCCGCCCGGGCACCGCGCACAAACGCACAAGCGCCTGGGCAGGAGGCTGGAGCAGGCCTATGCCGGCCGCACCCATGAAATAGCGCCCGCGCTCGCACTTCACTTCGAGCAGGGTCGTGACTTTCCGAGCGCGTTGCGCTACCTCGGCGAAGCGGCGGAGAACTCGACGAAACGCCTCGGCCATGCGGAGGCCGCGAGCTATCTCACGCGCGCGCTCGGCATCCTCGATCGTTTGGATGCTGCCGACAAATTCGCGACCCGCGTCGCGCTGCTGCGGCAGCGAAGCTGGGCGCTTCGCTCGTGCGGTGACCTCGCCGGCTCGATCCGTGATCTGCGCGACATGATTGCCTGTGCCGAACAGACGGGCGAGATCAGGCAGCAGCTCAACGGCCTCACGGCGGTGAGCAGTCTCTGCCTGCGTGTGGATCGCCACGCCTGCCTCGAGGCTGCTGAGGATGTGCTGTCGCGAAGCCAGGCGCTTGCGGACGACACATTCAAGGCGCTGGTCCAGGCCAGCAGCGCGAGCGTCAACCTGTTCCTCAACGGCTGGCGCCCACAGGACGCCAAGCTCTGCGACAGGGCGATCGAGCTGAGTACCGGTGCCACGAACTATGGCAGCCTGATCAGGCGCCATGGAATATCCGGCATCGTTGATTGCTGGAGGTCGCGGTACCAGGAATGCCGCCGCGCCGGCACGGAAGGCAAGCGGCTGGCGCGTCTGGCCGGCGACATCTACACGTTTGTTCTGTTCAACGTTCTTGAATCGATCGCGCTCATTCATCTCGGCGAATGGCGCGAATTACGACGTGAGATCATGGCCGGCCTCGAACTGGCCGTCAGGAACGCGAACGGCCCGAGCAGCGCATTGTGCCGGATGACGCTGGCATGGCTGCACGTCGAAGCGATGGACTTCGATGGCGCCCGTGAGCTCTGCGAAAGCGTCGACGATGATCTGCTGCTCGGCGATCAATCGACCTATTTCCAGAAGCGGGCCGTGCTTGCCAAGGCCTATGTCGGCCTGAACGATCCGTCGGGAGCCCGCAGGCAATTCGACGACATCGAGCGCCGCAGGCATGAAGGCGTCGACATCGAGTTCACCGCCGCGACCCAGGTGTATCATTGCCTCGGCGAATATTACCTGCAGCTTGACGACTTCACGCAGGCCGAGAGCTGTGCACGCCAGCTCCACGACTATGTGGCATCCGCGCCGGATCTCAATCATTTGGCCCAGGCCCACGGACTGCTCGCGCGTACCGCGCTCGGCCTGGGCGGTGCAGCGGCGGCGCGGCTGCATCTCACCCGCGCACTTGAGATCGTCGACAATGCCGACTTCCCGATTGCGTCCTGGCGGGTGTACCGCACGGCCGCTGAGATCTTCGCGAGGTGCGGAGACCTCGACAGCGCCGCGAATTATCGGCTACGCTTCGCCGAAACCGTCCGAAGGCTCGCGCAAAATTTCGAACCAGAGGATCGCCTGCACAGGAGCTTGCTCGCCGGGTTGGCGACGCGAACAGCGCAACTGGAAGCGATGACATCCCTGCCTTCGCGGCCCGCTTAGCTATTGGTCGCTAACCAGACGAAACGATGCGCGCCAGATAATCTCGCGCAAAGTCGAGATACCACTCCAGGCAGGCTGGATTGGCCATCGCGTCCTTGTTGACGACCTTCTCGATCGGATGGCCGAGCAGGAGCTTCTTGATCGGCAGCTCCTGCTTCTTGCCCGAGAGGGTGCGGGGGATCTCCGGCACAACGAAAATCTCGTC
>Ga0209677_100506_pt1 | contig 21824 bp, 23 predicted proteins | sample AraplaCvi_mCL_r2_2_FD_184285 | JGI IMG/M metagenome (GOLD analysis project Ga0209677, IMG submission 184285) | Arabidopsis root microbial communities from North Carolina, USA - plate scrape CL_Cvi_mCL_r2 (SPAdes) (version 2) | ecosystem: Host-associated > Plants > Roots > Endosphere | place: USA... | reverse complement strand
CCGGAGTTGCATGGGCACAAGTCGTTGCGGCCGAGCTTCTCGCTCAGCTCGACATGACCATGGACGAACCGTCGCCCGCGCTTGACGTGGGTTTCTGAAGGGAAGGACTTCCGCCGCTTACGCGTGACGCTGAAAGCTGGGGAGGCTGTCGAGATCATGGATCTTGCGCATGATGACCTCCATCGGTTGAGCGCGCGGCCGATCGCCGCGCGCATCTCCTATCAGGCGATGGCCGATTTTGCAAAGGCTGTTTCAACTAAGGTTAGTCGTCGCTCCGTCATTGCGAGGAGCGTCAGCGACGAAGCAATCCAGACTTTCTTTGTCGTTTCTGGATTGCCTCGCTTCGCTCACAATGACGGGCACAACAGGCGCGCCAGAGAACGTCGCCCTCAGTACGGCCGCCCCTTCGGTGCCCGGGCGTCATAGTGAAAGCTCTTCCCGCCTTCCGTCACCCCATCCAGGAAAGCGCCGACCTCCCGATTGAGATACTCGACGTCGGCCGGCAGGAAGCCGCCGGCCGAGGCGTGGCCGTTGACGCTGCCGGGCGAGATCGTCTTTATCGTCACGTCCGGGATGTTCTTGCCCATCTCGATCGGCTCGAACTCCGGATTGAGCAGGTCCTTGGTGCCGGTGAGGATCAGCGTTTTCGCCTTGATCGAGGCCAGCGCCTTGGCGGTGTCGCCGCCGAAGCCAGGCGTGGTGCCGACATCATGCTTCTCATAAGCCCAGGTCTGGTAGATCCAGTCGTTGGCATCGAACGCCTTCAGCGCGGCGGTCTCCTGCTGCTCCATCCAGGGCAGCACGTCGAGCCCGTTCTTGAACTGCGCCGCATACATGTCCGGCGTGCGTGCGGCCAGTAGCATGACGATGTCGCGCCAGACCCGGATGCCCTGCTCCGGCGGCGTTTCGTAGTTGCCGCCCTTCCAGGCGGCGTCCGCCGTGATCGCCTTGCGTGACGCCGCCATCACCGCAACCGACCAGGCCGGCGTCTTGGTCAGCGGCACGATCGCCACCAGCGCATCCATCATGTCGGAATGGCTGACGCCCCACTGCAGGGTCTGCATGCCGCCCATCGACGGCCCGACCACCGCGACGAGATGGTCGATGCCGAGCTTCTCCTTGAGCAGCCGGTATTGCGATTCCACCATGTCGCGGATGGCGAATTTCGGAAACGCCATGCGGGGCTGCTGCTTCGAATTGCTCGGCGACGTCGTCAGCCCGTTGGCGATCGCGTCGGTGCAGATGACGAAGTATTTGTCCGTGTCGAGCGCCTTGCCCGGCCCGATCATGAAGTCGAGCCGATGGTGATTGCCCGAGATCGCCGTCACCATCAGGATCGCATTTGACTTCTGCGCGTTCAGTGCGCCGTGCGTGACGTAGGAGATCGAAAAATCCTTGATCGCCTCGCCGCTCTCGAGTCTGAGATCGCCCTCATTGTAGAGCTGGTGCGGTAGCTGCTCCGGCGTATGCGCCACGGCAGGCTGTAACAAGACCGGGTGCACCAAGAGACAGGCGATGGCCGCTATCGCAGCGAGATAGTCTCTCATCATCACGTTCGTTCTCCCCATGCGATCGGGCGCTCTCGGCGCTCTTGTTGGCACGGAAGAATAGAGGCTGCAGGCATCGCGACAAGACGATCGCGCCAGAAATTGCGGTTGTTACGAGAGGAATAAATCAATTCGCATGCTGTTTCGCGGCGCGCCTCACCCGCTTGAAGCATCGTTCATTCGGCTGACGACATGGCTGAGAGGTCGTAGGATGGGTTGAGCGCAGCGAAGCCCATCAATCCCATCGCTGACGGCACGATGGGTATCGCTGCGCTCAATCCATCCTACGATCTACAAAATACGATCACCCAACGAAGTGTGACGTCCTGCGTGACTGCCCGTCGCGTTATCGTGTCGCACCTCGACAGCCTTGCCACGTCGGGCAAATCACGACGATCTTTCCGCACGTCCCGCCTCGATATGAGGGGCGTATCGCGGTCGTCACGAGCGTGGAGTGCGGGGTGCGGTGGACGCAACGGTGCCGACTGACGAGCGGCGCTGGCGCGGACGGCCAAGTCGTGTGGTCCTGATGTCCCGGTGCTGACATCAAGGTCGCGGTGCTCGACGAGCATACGACCGACGGGGGCAAGAACGCCGGTCCCCGGGGAGAGCGCGAAGGACGCCGTAAACCGTCGCGCAGGGAAGGCCGGTTGTCCGGCTCGTACCTGTGGTTCTCCCGCGTGCTTTTTGTTGCACGCGGACCATGGGTGCGGTCGGCACCCGGCCTTCCCTGCACCCTCTGCTAATTCGGGGGTGAGACGAAACTCATGGCTCGGGCAATTCGTGTCGCGAGGACGCTGTCGCATACTCAGTCGTCATGCCCGCCACCCGGTCCGGCCTTCGGCTGGCCGGATGACGGGCTCCGGCGGGCATCGAGTACGCCGTGACATCTCGGCTTCGCAACGGCTGTCACGGCATACTGGATCGTTCGCCTTCGCGGACGATGACAGTGAGTATGAAATGCGCTGTTTGAATCTGTGAATAGGATTGTGCGGACAACGCATACGGCCCACCGGGGCCGAAAGCGCCGCCGCTCGGCGCGACCGCCCGATGGCCGGGCACGGCCCGGCCATCGGTTTACGAACGCGCAAGCTGCGGCCTAGATGCGGCCCTGGCTGTTCTGCTGGCTTTGCTGCTGCTGTTGCTCTTGCTGCCGCTCCTGCTGCTTGGCGTGGTGACGGCCAACGAGGCAGCCGGCTGCGGCGCCGAGCATGCCGTGGTGGCCGGCATAATGGCCGGCGACGCCGCCAACAATGGCGCCCTTGATGCAGCCCTTGGCCTCGGCGGCCTGCGTCGAGGCCAGCGCGAGCGCGGCAACCGACACGACGATGATGGTCTTCATGATGCGATGCTCCGGAAAGATGCCGCCCCACCAACCATCAGGACGGGCCGCGGTTCCCGCGCTCGGCGTGCCTGTTGCGCCTGTCGGCCGCCACGCGCCCGACGATCACATCTGGCGATGTGGATCTCGCCCGATGATAGCGCCATCGCAAATGTTCACACGTCGAACCCGGCTGCCCCCTGCCACGACTGATCACGACGCCGATGCGTGCACTGCAAAATAATGTGACGTGCTTCGCCACATTTTTGGCGCCAAGATTCGACCATATTCGAGCAAGAATTTCCGAGGGGCGGGGGTTTGACTTTCCATGACAGTTCGCGATCGCGCGCTGGCGCTGTGTCTTGCAGCCGGTGTAGTCCTCGTCGTGCCATTGGCCAGCGTATCATCGGCCCTCGCGCAGAGCCTGCTGCAGCAGCCGCCATCCAAGCCGCTACCGCTCACGCCGTGGGGGCAGATCGCTCCACCGCCGGAGGAGAGTGCGGATGAGGAGGCGGACGGGGCGCCAGCCGCGCAGACCGCCGAAGCCGATCCCATGAAGGACGTCGACGTCTCCAAGCTCGATTGGAGCCTGATCAATATCGATGCCAACACCTTTTCCGATCGCCCAGAGGCCAAGGCGCGATCCGGCAAAGCAGCGGCAACCGCAAGCGGACCCGACCTGAACTGGTCGAACCAGAACAATGCCAACGGCTCGTCAGGCGTCACGGTGAAGCAGAGCATCTCGCCGTTCTGGGACGCGCGGATCGGCGCCGATATGACGGTGACCAAGCAGCCGACCACGATGTCGGAGCTGCTCGCCGAGAAAGCCGAGAACGGCGGCAGCGTGCCGCAGAATGGCGGCACCGCATGGGCTGCGGTGACTGCGCCCGGCGCCGGCTCGATCTGGGACAAGACCGCGGTCGAGGCACGGGTCGATCCGGGCTCGGACCAGAGCAAGATCGGCGCCACCATCACCAAGGCGGTGCCGCTGATCGATGAGTATAATCTCAGCCTGCAGAACGGTTACAACGTCACCCAGCAGGGCATGGTGCCCCTGCCCGGCGCAGCCCCGCGCACCAACCGCAGTTTCGATACCGACCAATCCGCCAAGCTTTCGATGGGCAGCACCGGCACCAGTCTGACCGCCGGCCAGACCCTGTCATCAGGCGAGGACAAGTGGCTGCGCCATGTCGGCGCCGAGCAGAAGCTCATCGATGGTGTCACCGTCTCGGGCGCGATCGGCGAGACCGCACAGGGCACGACGAGCAAGAGCATCACCGCAGGCTTCAAGAAGAGCTGGTGACGGTTTTGCGGTTAACGTGAGGCACGCGCCGCGAATCGTCGATTCATTGCCGCATCTTGGCCGCGATGCGGCCAAATTTGGCAGTGCAGATGCGGTGCCTCTTAGTTCGCCGTGCGGGGACACCGCGCTCAATTTCACGCGAAACAGGGAATTAGCCGATGAATGTTATTCGTCCGGACAAGATCGAAGGAACTGAAGCAGAGCTGGATAGTGGCGATCTGGCGGCGGTCTCCGAAGTCGAGGCCGGCATTCGCGATTTCGTCCGCAATGATATCGCCTATTTGCGCCGGCCCGTCTCGGGGGCCAGCCCGGAGCCGGTCGCCGCTGAAAATGCCGCCAGCACCGACGCCGCTGTCAACAACGTCAATTCGCTGATCCAGCGCGTCGCCGGCACCTCGCTGTCGGAGATCGAGAACCTGATCGCGGAGCTGGAAAGCCTGCGTGACGTGCTGCATGCCGAAGGCCAGCGCGTCCAGCGGGAGATCTCGAGCTATGCCCAGCTCAGCCAGGCTGCGATGAAGTCCACGCGCATGATCGCCGAGAATGTGACGCAGTGGAAGCGCACTGCCGACGGGCTGCGTAACAGCTAAGGTCGGCAGGCGCGAACCGCCAAGCACGACCGCATCGCCATCTCTTTGCCGCCGCGCAGCCCGCCTGCGCGGCGGTTTCGATTATGGCGGCGGCGGGCTGAATTTCGAAAGCTTCGACGTCGCTTTCGAACGTCGGATCAGATGTCCGCGACCAGGCACCGGAGCATCAGGATTTGACCGATGTATCCCGCGCGACGATGCGCCGATCGACGCGCGTGGTTAACGAAGTCTCAACTACTCGCTGACCGTCGCGGTGGTCTCGAGCGAATAGGAACCATCGGCGTAGCCCTTCACCACCATGCCGGTGGCCAGCATCACCGCGAGCGTCACGCTGGCAAAGATAAAGCCAAGAAGTTTCAGGCCGCCGCGATCCGCCATGTTCGTCCCCACTCAAACTCTGTGCTAGTGGCTGTCTTATAGAGTCGGGGTTCAAAATGCGTTAGCGAGAAGTTGGTTCCGCCCGCACAATCTGATGCGCCGTGACCTTTTCGCCTCAACCATTGTTCCGCCTTGGCACGAAGGCCGAGGCAAGAAACGAAAACACCAATTCGCCGCGCTGATTAGTGCCGGTGTTGCGCGCCTGCACGATGCCCCATTGCGGGCGCGAAGATGATGTGCGCAGAGATTCGATTTCGCTGGCGAAGCTGATGGTGTCGCCAGCGAGCACCGGCTTGAGCCAGCGCAGCTCGCGAAATCCCGGCGACGGCCCGCCGATCGCGACCTCCTCGCCGCGCGCACGCGCGAGTGCCGCGAGACGTTGATTGTCTGCGACCAAAAGCTTCATGCACACCGAGCCGACGTGCCATCCGGAGGCGGCCAGACCGCCAAACAGCGAATTACGGCCGGCTTCCTCGTCGAGATGAAAGGGCTGCGGATCGAACTGGGTGGCAAAGCGTTTGATATTGTCGGCTGTGAATGTAAAGGAGCCGATGTCGCGCCGCTGCCCCACCTCGAGATCTTCGAAGAACCGCATCAGCCCGCTCTGTTGTTGGCGTCGCGCCGCTTGATGATGATCGGCGAGACCATCTCGCACAGCGCCTCGCCGGCTTTATTACGCACCGTGCTTTTGAAGGTCACGATCCCGGTCTCGGGCCGGCTGTTCGACACCCGCGCTTCGATGACGTCGACCTCGAGCATCAGATCATCCCCGGGTCGTAACGGCGACAGCCAGCGCACCTCGTTCACGCCGGGCGAGCCGAGCGATGCGGTGCGGCCGATGAAACCGTCGAACAGCATCCGCATTGTCAACGAGCACAAATGCCAGCCGGAGCCCGACAGGCCACGCAACATTGATTCGCGCGCCGCCTCTTCGTCGAGATGCATGGGCTGGGGATCGAACTCCGCGGCGAACGCGATGATTTCCTCGCGCGAAACGTGTCGTGGACCGAAGCTGCCGAAATGGCCTTGCGCGAAATCTTCGAAGGTGAGTGTCATGGATCGATGAATTGCCGAAAGAAGCCCGATTGTGGCCGCACTTTGCAGCAATCACAACCCGCCCGCTCCGCATGGCTCGTGCTCCATAATGCCGGAAAAGACAACGGAGCGAGGCTTCACCGCCGCCACCGGGACGGGACTTGGACCACAGACTTGTTGGACCAGACTTGGACCACAATTCGACTTTGCCGGGGGATAAGGATGTTCGAATTTCGCGACCTGTTTCAGTGGGACCGTTTCATCACGCCCACCATCATCAAGACGTTTTACTGGCTGGTGATCGCGCTGGTGATGCTGTTCGGAATCTCCGGCATCTTCTCAGGGCTGGCCGCGATGGCCATTAGTCCGTTCGGCGGCTTTCTGATGCTGCTGTCCTCGATCGCCGGCGTGATCGTCGGCATCGTGTTCTCGCGCATTACCGCGGAGTTCATCCTGATCGTCTTCCGCATCAACGAGCATCTCGGCGCCATCCGCGATCAGGGGCGGATGCACTAGCCTATTCGCTTTTGTGAAGAGCCGAGAGGCGTCATCGCGGATGCGGACATAGTCCGCATAGACGGTGGTCTCGACACAGGATAACCGAAGCCGCGCAAGTAGGCGTGGCTTCACTCGATGTGATATGTCAGGGATCTCGAATTCGCAGCCTCGATAACAATGGTTTGTCCCAACATGGGCACGCGCGGATCAGCGCGCCAATCTACGACAACTGAAATGACGGGTTGTTGGCTGCTCACGCTGGTCACGCGGCTGCGACGAGAATGGGCCGTTCCACCGGTTGTCGCCCCGGATACGAGGACCGAGCCGGCCGTGCCGGAGATATTGCTCTGCGGCTGTGTCAGCACCAGTGAGCCCGTGCTATTCAAAGTGGTGGCATTCGACTGAATTGCGACGTCACTACGAAGCAGAATGGCCTTGTTGTTTTGCAAGCCGCCGTACTGGATTGTCGTGAAACCCGTTGGTCTTGTGCGTCCAAAAATATCGGCGCGGCCAATAACGTTTGGCAGGCTCTCCTTGCCTTCCGCCCTGAGAACCGTATCTCCGATACCGGCCACAAGTGATTGCCCGACCGGCGTTGTCACAACTGATTGCTGCTGCACAGAACTGCAGCTGCCCAGCAGCACTGCGAGCAGAAGCACACATCCCCGCCGCATATCCACATTCCCCCGCGCGACCGCCCCATCGTGTCGCTCCAGCAGGGTCCTATTATACCGGCAAGGTATTCGAGTTCAACAACTCCGCAACTTCTGGCTGCTGGAATCGTGCAGCCCTCGTGGCGACAAGAGTCGCCGTTCAGGCCTCTGGTCTCGAATGGCTCCGAGGCGCTCGTTGATCCGGAACGCCAGGATCGTTTCACACATCACTCGGACGGTGGCCGCCGCGCCAAAAGCCTCAATTATTGAAGCGGAAATGCATGACGTCGCCGTCGGCGACGACGTAGTCCTTGCCCTCCAGCCGCAGCTTGCCGGCATCGCGCGCGCCAGCCTCGCCGCTGAACGCGACGTAGTCGGCATAGGCAATGGTCTCGGCGCGGATGAAGCCCTTCTCAAAATCAGTGTGAATCACGCCCGCCGCTGCCGGAGCCTTGGTGCCGCGGTGGATGGTCCAGGCGCGCGCCTCCTTCGGCCCGACGGTGAAATAGGTGATGAGATCGAGCAGCTGGTAGCCTGCGCGGATCAGCCGGTCGAGGCCAGCCTCTTCGAGCCCCAGCGTCTCTAGGAAATCCACCCGCTCCTCGCGCGACAAGGTCGCGATCTCGGATTCGATCTTGGCGGAGATCACGACGGCGACCGCGCCCTCCTCCTTGGCGCGCGCGAACACCTCGCGGGAGAAGTTGTTGCCGTCCTTGGCCGAGCCTTCCTCGACATTGCAGACATAGAGCACGGGCTTGGAGGTCAACAGGCCAAGCATGCCGAAGGCGCGCTCTTCCTCCGGCTTCCGCTCCAACAGGCGTGCCGGCTTGCCGTCACGCAGCAGCACCAGCCCGCGATTGACCAGATCGAGCTGCTCCTTGGCGTCCTTGTCGTTGCCCTTGGCCTTCTTGGCCAGATTGTCGACGCGCTTCTCGAGACTGTCGAGATCGGCGAGCATCAGCTCGGTCTCGATGGTCTCGATATCGGCGATCGGCGCGATCTTGCCCTCGACGTGGGTGATGTCGGAGTCCTCGAAACAGCGCACCACATGGACGATCGCGTCCGTTTCGCGGATGTTGGCGAGAAACTGGTTGCCGAGGCCTTCGCCCTGCGAGGCGCCGCGCACGAGACCAGCGATGTCGACGAAGGTCAGCCTGGTCGGGATGATCTGCGCCGACTTGGCGATGGCTGACAGCTTGTCGAGCCGCGGATCCGGAACGGCGACCTCGCCGACATTCGGCTCGATGGTGCAGAACGGATAGTTCGCCGCCTGCGCCGCGGCGGTCTCGGTCAGCGCATTGAACAGCGTCGACTTGCCGACATTGGGCAATCCGACGATCCCGCATTTGAATCCCATGATCCGTCCCTGACTATTGGTTTTGCGCAGCTCGGCTAGCCGGCGTCGCCCTTGTCCAGAAATCCCTTGGCCTGCAGCACCAGATGCACCTTGTTGGCAAAGGTGGAATCGCGCTTGGCCGTCAGCAGCCCGGCATTGTCGGCGACCGCCTCGCACAGCGCCTCGACCCAGGGCATATCGGCCTTGGCGAAATCCGACAGCACATGGCCGTGCACCAGTTCCTTGACGCCGGGATGACCGATCCCGAGCCGCACGCGGCGATATTCGTTGCCGATATGCGCCGAGATCGAGCGCAGCCCGTTATGGCCGGCGATGCCGCCGCCCACCTTCACCCGCAGCTTGGCCGGCGGCAGCTCCAGCTCGTCCTGGAATACGGTGATGTCGCCGGCGCCGATCTTGAAGAAGTTCGCGGCTTCCTGCACCGCACGACCGGACTCGTTCATGTAGGTCATGGGCTTGAGCAAGATCACGCGTTCGGTGTCGAGCGCGCCTTCCGAAGTCTCGCCCTGAAACCGACGGCGCCAGGGTGAAAAGCCGTGACGCCGCGAGATCTCATCGACGGCCATGAAGCCGATATTGTGCCGGTTGCGCGCATATTTCGCGCCGGGATTGCCGAGGCCGACAAAAAGCAGCATGACGCGGCATCCACGCTCGTTCAGTGCGCCGCATCAGCGGAACAGGCCCATAGGCCTGCCCGCTGAGGACGGCTGGATACCGGCTTACTTCTTCTTGTCGCCACCCGCAGCCGGCGCCTTGGCGGCGGCAGCCGGAGCAGCGGCAGCGGCAGGAGCCGCAGCACCCGCGGCCGGAGCAGCGGCGGCAGCCTTCTGCTCTTCGGCGTAGCCGGACGGCGGCACGATGGTCACCAGCGTGGCGTCATCGCGCGACAGCGTCTTCACGCCGGCCGGCAGCTTGACGTCGGAGATGTGCAGCGAATAGTTGATCTCGAGCGCACCGACATCGACCTCGATGTACTGCGGGATGTTTTCCGCCAGACACTCGAGCTCCAGCGTGTGGGTGACGATGTTGACCGTGCCGCCGCGCTTCACGCCCGGCGAGGTTTCGCCGTTGACCACGTGCAGCGGCACGCTGACGCGGATGGTCGCGCCCTCGCCGAGCCGCATGAAATCGACATGGATCGGGAAGTCACGCACCGGATCGAGGTGGAAGTCGCGCGGAATCACCCGGTGCTTCTTGCCGTCGAGGCTGATGTCGACGATCGTGGTCAGGAACCGGCCGGCAAGAATGCGCTGGCGCAGTTCGCGGTCCTCGACCGAGATCGGCAGGGGGGCCTGGTTGTCACCGTAGATTACTCCGGGCACTCTCCCGGCGCGACGCTCTGCCCGTGCGGCCCCCTTGCCGACTGACGGACGGGCGGTCGCCTTCAATTCCTTGACGGTCGCCATAGTCATAAGTCCTTGTTTCTAAAAAGCTAAAGGCCGCATTGCGGCCCATCTTCACGGTTTCGGATCACGTCCACGGCAAGCCTCCAGGGGTGCGGGGGCCGCGGACGTGGCGGCGTTCTAGCCGCAAAGCATCAAAATGACAAGGAAATGAAGGGAATTTTGTCGCCCGGCCGCTCCCCGGCGCCCCTTTACCCCTCGGTCTTCGGTCCGCCGGCGTCCGCCCCGGCGGAGGCACCGCCGAGCTTGCCCTCGAGCACTGCGATGCGCGCCTTCAGCGCCTCGTTCTCCTCGCGCGCCAGCCGGGCCATCTCCTTGACCGCCTCGAACTCCTCGCGCTTGACGATGTCGAGGTCGTTGAGAATCTTTTCGGCCTGCGCGCGGATCACCGCATCGACCTCGCGCTTCATGCCTTGCGCCGCACCCGCGGCATCGTTCATCAGGCGACCAATTTCATCGAAAAAGCGATTGGTGGTCTGGGTCATGCACATACTCCGCGTGGCGATGCTGTCGATCACAGAATGGCGATCCAACGGGGCGCATTCAAGTCCGGCCTTGCCTTGTCACGCTGCGGTTTCCTTGCCATCGTATTCCCCGCGCAACGGATTCCAAGAACATCGGCAACGCTGTAGAGAGGCCGGCATGATCGACCAGCAGATCGAGATTCCGACCAATGACGGTCACACCACGACCTTCATCACCCATCCCGAACGTGGCGGCCCCTTTCCGGTCATCCTGTTCTACATGGATGCGCCGGCGATCCGCGAGGAGCTGCGCGACATGGCGCGCCGGTTCGCTACATCAGGCTATTACGTGATGCTCCCAAACCTCTATTACCGCTCCGGCGTGATGGAGCTCGGGCCATTGCCGGCCGATCCGGAATCGCCGGAGCGCAAGCGGATGTTCGAGCTGATGGCCTCGATCAACATCCCCATGGTGATGGAGGACACGCGCGCGCTGCTCGCCTATGCCGAAGGCCAGGCTGCGGCCAACACCGGGCTGGTCGGCACCGTCGGCTATTGCATGAGCGGCCGCTATGCGATCAACGCGGCGACGCATTTTCCCGATCGGGTCAAGGCCGCCGCCTCGATCTACGGCACCCATCTGGCCACTGACCAGCCGGACAGCCCGCATCTGGCGGCCGCGAAAACCAAGGCCGAGCTCTATTTCGCCTGCGCCGAAACCGACGTCTACGCGCCGCAGGAGATCATCGACAAGGTTGCGCACGCGATGCGCGGCGCCAATGGCGAGGTCGAGATCTATCCCGGCACGCATCATGGCTTCGCCTTCCCCAAGCGTCCGGTGTATGACCGCGACGCCGCCGAGCGGCATTGGGAGCGCCTGCTGGCGCTCTACCGCCGCAATCTCGCTTGAACCGCGACCTGCATGCCCTTTCTCCTGATCGACTTTCCCGTCTTCGACCCGGTCGCCATCTGGCTCGGGCCATTCGCGATTCGCTGGTATGCGCTCGCCTACATCACCGGCATTGTGCTCGGCTGGCTCTACGCGCGCATGCTGTTGAAGAACGAGCGGCTGTGGGGCGGCCCCGCGCCGATCTCGCTGCCGCAGCTCGACGACTTCATTCTCTGGGTCACGATCGGCATCATCCTGGGCGGGCGCACCGGCTACGTGCTGTTCTACAACCTGCCCTTCTTCATCAAGAACCCGGTTGCCATCTTCGAATTGTGGAACGGCGGCATGTCGTTCCATGGCGGCTTCGTCGGCTGTGTCGCCGCAGTGATCTGGTTCTGCCGCGTCAACCATCTGCCGATCCTGTCGCTCGGCGACATCACCACCGCGGTCGGCCCGTTCGGGTTGTTCCTGGGACGCATCGCCAATTTCATCAATGGCGAGCTGTGGGGCCGCGCCGCGGATCCGAGCCTGCCCTGGGCGATGATCTTTCCGAGAGATCCCTTGCATCTGCCGCGCCATCCGAGTCAGCTCTACGAAGCCGGCCTCGAAGGCATCCTGTTGCTGGTCGTGCTCGCGGTGATGATCCGTTTCGGCGCGCTGAAACGGCCGGGTCTGATCCTCGGCAGCTTCATCACGCTCTATGGCCTGGCCCGCATCACCAGCGAACATTTCCGCGAGCCCGACCCGCAGCTGGGCTTCCTGTGGGGCGGTCTCACCATGGGCATGCTGCTGTCGGTGCCGATGCTGATCGTGGGCGCGATCCTGATCATGCGGGCGTGGCGCAAACCTCACGTCCATGAGGCCACTCCTTCGGCGCAGGCGCAATCGTGATCGAGCTGTCGCCACTGCACACCGAGATCAAGCGCCTGATCAGGGCGTCCGGTCCTATGCCGGTCCGACGCTACATGGAGCTGTGCCTGTGGCATCCGCAGCACGGCTACTACATCTCGCGCGACCCGCTGGGCCGCGAGGGCGACTTCACCACCGCCCCGGAAGTCAGCCAGATGTTCGGCGAGCTGCTTGGGCTGTGGGCTGCCTCGGTGTGGAAGGCAATCGGCTCGCCGCAATCGTTCCACTTGATCGAGCTTGGCCCCGGCCGCGGCACCATGATGTCGGACGCGTTGCGCGCCCTGCGGGTGCTGCCGCCACTGTACCAGACGCTGTCCGTGCACATGGTCGAGATCAATCCGGTGTTGCGCGAGAAGCAGAAGGCGACCCTGACCGGCCTGCGCAACATCACCTGGCACGAGCGCTTCGACGAGGTGCCCGACGGTCCTTGCGTGATCCTTGCCAATGAATATTTCGACGTGCTGCCGATCCATCAGATGGTGCGGCGCGAGACCGGTTGGCACGAGCGCGTGATCACGCTCGATGACGAAGAAAACTTCATCTACGACGCCGCGTCCGATCCGACGCCCGGTTTCGAGGCCCTGCTGCCGCCGCTGGTCAAGGCCGCGCCGCTCAGTGCCATCTTCGAATGGCGGCCCGACACCGAGATCATGGCGCTGGCCCGGCGCGTGCGTGACCAGCGTGGCGCCGCGCTGGTCGTGGATTACGGGCATGTCCGCAGCGATGTCGGCGACACGTTCCAGGCGATCGCACGCCACAGCTTCGCCGATCCCTTGAAGACGCCGGGCCTCGCCGATATCACGGCGCATGTCGATTTCGACGCGCTGTCGCGCGCCGCGGAGGCGGTCGGCGCCCACGCCCATGGCCCGGTGACGCAGGGCGAATTCCTGCAGCGGCTCGGCATCGAAACACGCGCGCTGACCTTGATGCAGAAGGCTTCGCACGAGGTGTCCGAAGATATCGCCAACGGGCTGAAGCGGCTGATCGGCGGCGGCCGCGGCGGCATGGGCTCGCTGTTCAAGGTGCTCGGCATCTCCGATCCCGGCATTCCCATGCTGGCCGGGCTCTCCGACGACAAGACCAACTAAATAACGGGAGCGCCATGATGCTGCTGTCATCGGATCTGCTGTCCGGCATTCCGGGCCTGCGCCACGCCTTCTTCACCCGCGAGGGCGGCGTCTCCGACGGCGTCTATGCCGGGCTCAACGGCGGGCTCGGCTCCAGCGACGTGCCTGCCAATGTCCTGGAAAATCGCCGCCGCATGGCCTCGCATATGGGGGTGGCGCCGGAACGCTTTCTCAGCGTGCACCAGATCCATTCGCCCGACGTGGTGATCGCGACCGGCCCCTGGGACGGCCCAGCGCGCCCGAAGGCCGATGCGATCGTGACGCGGACCGAGCAGCTTGCGATCGGTGTCACCACGGCCGATTGCGGACCGGTGCTGTTCGTCGATCCGGCGCGGCGCGTGATCGGCGCCGCACATGCCGGCTGGAAAGGCGCGCTGACCGGCGTGCTGGAATCGACGCTCCAAGCGATGGAAGAGCTCGGCGCCGAGCGCTCTCAGATCATCGCCGTGATCGGCCCGATGATCCGGCAGCCGAGCTACGAGGTCGGCGCCGAATTCGTCACCCGCTTCCTCGACGCGGACGCCGAGCACGCGATGTTCTTCCTGCCGTCCTCGCGCGAGGGCCACGCGATGTTCGATCTCGCCGGCTTCATTCGCATGCGGCTGGAGAAAGCCGGCGTGCTCATGATCGACGACCTCGGCACTGACACCTATGCCGACGATCGCTTCTTCAGCTACCGCCGCTCAGTCCATCGGAAGGAGCCGGATTATGGCCGTCATGTGCACGCGATCGTACTGGAAGGCTGAAGCTGGACCGAACTACGGCGCGAACTTGATTGCTTAACGTTTTCTCTACAACTAAGCGCATTCTGTCCCGTTCTGTGTCAGCGGCGATCTAGACGTTAATCGATTTTAACGATATCGCTGCCGACGATGAATGGCGCGTCGGTACTACTACAACGAATCTGCCGGACACCGTTGCACGCTTGCGTTGCCGCGGCGCTAATGCTGTCTGCCGCCACGCTCGGCGGCTGTGCGGCCAATAGCGCGGGCCCGAGCAATGCCATGGCAATGGCGCCTGCATCCGATGGTGCGACGGTCGCCTTCGACCAGATCGATGGTCCGCCGCCGCAGGTGTTCGACCGCATGGTGAATGTGCTCGACAGCGAGTCGAAGCTGCGTAGCCTTGCCGTCGTCTCGCGCGAGGGGCCCGCGGCTTATCGCGTGCGCAGCTATCTCTCGGCTCAGGTCGTCGCCGGAAAGACCGTGATCGCCTGGGTCTGGGACGTCTATGACCGCAACCAGGAGCGCGCGCTCCGCTTGTCCGGCACCGAGCAGATCGCCGGCAAAGCGTCCCGCGACCCGTGGTCTGCCGCCGATGATCTCGTGCTGCGCAAGATCGCGCAATCCGGCTTCAGCGGCCTGTCGGCCATGCTCAATGGAACTGCACCTGCCGACGGCGCGCCGCAATCGGCCCCTGCACCATCACCGACGGGGCCTGCGATCGCGACCGCCACGCCTGCTCCGGCGGGCTCGGGGAACAATAGCGTCGTCGCGCTCGGCTATACCGACCATTAGCCACGCCGCTGCAATTCGCACCCATTTTTGCAAGGGAAAACACCGCTGCTGGGTTGCCAGCCACACATTCTCCCTGATATCTGCACGCCCGTGCAACATTGCCGGTCCCACGGGTACCCGATATGCTGAATATAGTCTCCAGCAAGGCGCGGGGAGAAATCTCGATGTCGGCCAAGAACGGCTCCATCAAACTCGTCGCCGGCAACTCCAATCCAGCGCTGGCGAACGCGATCGCCGAAGAACTCGGATTGGCCTTGACGAAGACGGTGGTTCGGCGGTTCGCCGACATGGAGATCTTCGTCGAGATCCAGGAGAACGTGCGCGGCTCCGACGTGTTCATCCTGCAATCGACGTCGTATCCGGCCAACGACCACCTGATGGAGCTTCTGATCATCACCGATGCGCTGCGCCGCGCCTCCGCGCGCCGCATCACCGCGGTGGTCCCTTACTTCGGCTATGCAAGGCAGGATCGCAAATCCGGTTCGCGCACCCCGATCTCGGCCAAGCTCGTCGCCAACCTGATCACCCATGCCGGCGTCGACCGCGTGATGACGCTCGACCTGCATGCCGGCCAGATCCAGGGCTTCTTCGACATCCCGACCGACAATCTCTACGCCGCGCCGCTGATGGTCCGCGACATCAAGGATCGATTCGACCTCAGCAAGATGATGGTGGTGTCGCCTGACGTCGGCGGCGTGGCACGAGCCCGCGCTCTCGCCAAGCGCATCAACACCCCGCTGTCGATCATCGACAAGCGCCGTGAGCGTCCGGGCGAGTCCGAGGTGATGAACGTGATCGGCGATGTCGCCGGATTCACCTGCATCCTGATCGACGACATCGTCGACTCCGGCGGTACCCTGGTGAATGCGGCTGACGCGCTGCTCGCCCACGGCGCCAAGGACGTCTACGCCTACATCACCCATGGCGTGCTGTCCGGCGGCGCCGCCGCCCGGATCACCTCGTCTCGGCTGAAGGAACTCGTGATCACGGATTCCATCCTGCGGACCGACGCCGTGCGCAATGCGCCGAACATCCGCTCGTTGCCGATTGCGCCCTTGATCGCGGAAGCGATCGGCCGCACCGCGGCTGAAGAGTCGGTGTCGAGCCTCTTCGACTGAGGTCGAACGCTCCGCGCGACGCATTGCCCGCGTCCGCCCGTCCATCGTCCTGTTGCGATGGCTGCGGATCAGGCTAGACTTCCTCCCCAACAAGAAACATTCGGGGAGGACACCATGACAGCGATCACCCGCCGCGCCATGCTCGCAGGCTCCGCAGCCGCCGGCGCCTATGCGCTCGCAGGCAGTCCGGCGCGCGCCGAGCCGCAATGGAAGAAGTATGCTGGTACCAAGCTCGAGGTGATCCTCGCCAAGGGACCGCGCGGCGACAATCTGCAGAAGTACATCAAGGAATTTACTGCGCTGACCGGCATCGAGGTCGAGTCCGAGCAGATCCCCGAGCAGCAGCAGCGCCAGAAGGTCGTGATCGAGCTGTCCTCCGGCAAGCCGAGCTTCGATGTCGTACATCTCAGCTATCACGTGCAGAAGCGGCAGTTCGAGAAGGCCGGCTGGCTCGCCGACATCACCGACTATATGAAGGACCCGAACCTCACCGCGCCCGACCTCACCGAAGCCGATTTCTCCGCCGCTGGGCTCACTTACGCCAAAAATGACAAGGGGCGGATGCTCTCGCTGCCGTGGTCGGTCGACTACTTCATCCTCTACTACAACAAGGAGATGTTCGAGAAGAAGGGCATCGCGGTCCCCAAGACGCTGGAGGAGATGGCTGATGCCGCGGAGAAGCTGAGCGATCCCAAGACTGGCACCTACGGCTTTGTCGGCCGCGGCCTGCGCAACGCCAACGTCGCGCTGTGGACCAACTTCTATCTCAACTACGGCGGCGAATTCCTCGACGGCAAGGGCAACATCCTGAGCGACGGGCCGGAGGCGGTCGAGGCCACCAAGCTGTACCAGCGCCTGCTCACCAAATCTGCGCCGCCCGGCGTCGCCGGCTTCAACTGGATGGAGTCGATGGCCTCGTTCACGCAAGGGCGCTCGGCGATGTGGATCGACGGCATCGGCTGGGCGCCGCCGCTGGAGGACCCGAGCGCCTCGCGGATCGTCGGCAAGGTCGGCTACACCGTGGTGCCGGCGGGTCCGAAGGGACAGTTTTCCTCGACCTATGGCGATGGCATCGGCATTGCCGCCGCAAGCCCGAACAAGGAAGCCGCCTACCTGCTCTGCCAATGGGTGGTCTCCAAGACCCAAGGCGCCCGCCTGCTGCAGGCCGGCGGCGGCGTCCCGTTCCGCAATTCCATTCTCGGCAATGCCGAGGTGCAGAACGGCGTCAAGCTGCCGAAGGAATGGCTGCAGGCTGGTATCGATTCCGCCAAGATCTCTAAGCTCGGCCTGCCCGTGGTGGTGCCTGTGGCCGAATATCGCGACATCATCGGCTCGGCGCTGACCGCGACGCTCTCCGGCGGCGATCCGGCGACCGAGTTGAAACGGGCGCATGAGCAGTTTCGCCCGATCCTGGAGCGCAGCGAGAAAGCGTGAGCACGATTACCGACCAGGCCGCCGGCGCGGCGCAAGACATGACCGTGCCGGCGCAGCCATGGCGACCGCCGTCCTATTGGCCGTTCGTGCTGCCCGCGCTGATCGTGGTGCTCAGCGTGATCATCTTCCCCTGGCTGTTCACGATCTGGATGAGCTTCCAGGAATGGAAAGTCGGCTCGCCCACCACCTTCGTCGGCTTTGCCAACTATCTGCGATTACCCGCCGATCCGCGTTTCGTCGAGGCGGTTGGGCATACGCTGTCCTACACCGCGCTGTCGGTGGTGCTGCCGCTGGTGCTCGGCACCTTCGCGGCCGTGATCTTCCACATCAAGTTTCCCGGGCGTGGCATCCTGCGCGCGCTGTTCATCATGCCGATGATGGCGACGCCGGTCGCCATCGCGCTGGTCTGGACCATGATGTTCCACCCGCAGCTCGGCGTGCTGAACTATTTGTTGTCGCTGGTCGGCCTGCCGCCGCAGCTCTGGGTGTTTCACCCGGGTACCGTGATCCCGTCGCTGGTGCTGGTCGAGACCTGGCAATGGACTCCGCTTGTCATGCTGATCGTGCTCGGCGGCATCGCCGCGCTGCCGACAGAGCCGTATGAGAGCGCGCAGATCGACGGCGCCAGCACCTGGCAGATGTTCCGCTACATCACCCTGCCCCTGATCATGCCGTTCCTGTTCATCGCGGCGATGATCCGCGCCATCGACGCGGTGAAGAGCTTCGACATCATCTTCGCGATCACGCAAGGCGGGCCCGGCACGGCCTCGGAGACCATCAACCTGTACCTCTACAGCGTCGCCTTCGTTTACTACGACCTCGGCTATGCCTCGGCGATCGCGCTGGTATTTTTCGCGCTGATCGTGGCGCTGACCGCCGCGCTCCTGATCCTGCGCAAGCGCGCGCAATGGACGGGGGTCGACGCATGAGCGTCCGTGATATCCTCGGCCGCATCGGCCTTGCGTTCGGCGTGTTCCTCATCGTCTCGCCGGCGATCCTGTTCTTCCTCTGGATGATCTCGCTGTCGGTCAAGTTCGAGGTCGATAACGCCGCCTATCCGCCTGTGTTCATTCCGGAAAATTTTGCCTGGAAGAACTATGCCGACGTGCTCGCCTCCAATCGCTTCTTCACCTACTTCACGAACAGCGTGCTGGTGACCGGCGGCGCCACGCTGCTGGCAATGCTGGTCGGCGTGCCCGCCGGCTACGGCATCGCACGCATGGCGGCGCACAAATCAGCGATCGTGATCCTGGTCGCGCGCATCACGCCGGGCCTGTCCTATCTGATTCCGCTGTTCCTGCTATTCCAATGGCTCGGCCTGCTTGGCACCTTGTGGCCGCAGATCATCATCCATCTCGTCGTCACGGTGCCGATCGTGATCTGGATCATGATCGGTTATTTCGAGACCACGCCGATCGAGCTGGAGGAAGCCGCGACCATCGACGGCGCGACACGCTGGCAGGTGTTCCGTCATGTCGCTTTGCCGGTGGCCAAGCCGGGCCTCGCGGTCGCCTTCATCCTCGCGGTGATCTTCTCCTGGAACAACTTCGTGTTCGGCATCGTGCTGGCGGGACGCGAGACCCGTACACTTCCGGTGGCGGTCTACAACATGATCTCGTTCGATCAGTTGAGCTGGGGCCCGCTCGCCGCCGCCGCGCTGATCGTCACCGCACCGGTGCTGGTGCTAACCATGTTTGCGCAGCGCCAGATCGTCGCCGGGCTGACCGCCGGCGCCGTGAAGGGCGGATGAGAGCACGGAGTCAAGCCGCTCAGCTCTCGACTGATTTGCCAGCGGGCCGCGCGACCCTCACCAGAGCAAGGGCGGCGGCCGCCGCGATCAGCGCCGGGATTGCCGCGACCATGAACAGCGTGTCGACGCCAACCTGGGCCGCGAGCAGGGCGCCGCCGATGAGCGGCCCCACGATCGAGCCGATCCGGCCAACGCCGAGCGCCCAGCCCATGCCCGTCGAGCGGATCGCGGTCGGATAATAGGTCGCCGTCAGCGCGTTGGCAGCGATCTGGCCGCCGACGATGCAGAAGCCCGCCGCAAAGATCACTGATGTGACCAGGGTGATCGAATGGCCTGTGAAACCGATCGCGGCGATCGTCACGGCGGCACAGAGATAAGTGAGCGCCAGCGCACGAAACGAGAAACGATCGATGAAGCGGCCGAGCGCGAAGGTGCCGACCACGCCGCCGAACTGCAGCATCGCGCCAATCACCGCGGCGACCGAGACCGAGACGCCGAGATCATTGAGCACGGTCGGCAGCCAGTTGGACAGCAGATAGAGATCGAGCAGGCTCATGAAGAACACGCTCCAGAGCAGCAGCGTGACTCCGCCGCGCTGTTCCGCGAACAGATGCGCGACCGGCAGGCCCGGCAGCTTCGGCTCGCGCACCACGAAATGAGCGTCGGCTGGAACGTCCTCCTCCGGCGCGACCTGCCGCAGCAGTCCGGCGACGTCGCGATCGCGCCCGCCGACCAGCGCGAGATAGCGGATCGATTCCGGCAGCACCATTCCGAGCAGCGGTGCAAGCAGCAGCGGCACCAGCCCGCCGACCAGGAAGACCGAACGCCAGCCGAAGGCCGGGATCAGCGCGGCCGCAAGCAGCCCGCCCAGCGCGGCACCGATCGAGAAGCCGGCGAACATCATCATCACCATGGTGGCGCGGCGCCTGATCGGGCTGAGCTCGGAGATCAGCGCCACCGTATTCGGCATCGCACCGCCGAGGCCGAGCCCGGTGAGAAAGCGCAGCACCATCAGCCAGGTCGCATCCTGCGCCAGCATCGTCAGCAGGCTGCCGATGCCGAACGCAACCGTGCTGAGCACGATGATGCGCTTGCGCCCGATCCGGTCGGCGATGGTGCCGAACAGGATCGCGCCAATCATCAGGCCGAACAGGCCGGCGCTGAACACCGGCCCCAGCGCGCCGCGCGCCAGCTTCCATTCCTGCGCCACCACAGGCGCGACATAGCCGATCGCCTGCGTATCGAAGCCGTCGACGAACAGCACCGCCGCGCAGATCAGGAGCACGCGAATCTGAAAGCCGCCGACCGGCAGGCGATCGATGGTCTCGGAAATATCGATGACGGCCGCAGCCGTGCTCGCTCTGCCGTCGAGCTCCATCTGCGTTATCCCCTCCCATGAGACGGACTCATGCCGCCTCGAATATTTATTATAAATCTCTTATTATGAGATTTTTCTGAGTCAAGCCGCTCGTCTACAGGGCATTTTCGCGTGCCACGCGCTGCGGTATCAGGAGGTCGGCGCGGCATGCAGTGGGGCGGCAGTTGAAGAAGACCAACAGTCAGGACCGCGTGCTCGCGTTGCTCGACCTGTTCAGCGAAAGCCGGCCGCTCTGGACCCCGGACGAGCTGATGCGCGAGCTCGGCTACACCCGTCCGACACTCTATCGATACCTGAAGAGCCTGAGGGACAGCGGGCTGCTGATGTCGACGCGTGGTGGCCGTTACGCGCTCGGCCCGCGCGTGGTCGAGATGGACTACTTGAGCCGCCGCGCCGATCCGCTGGTCGCCGCCGCGGCGCCGCATCTCGCGCGCCTGACCGCCGCCCATCCCTGCACCGCGCTGATCGTGCGCTGGTATGGCGACAAGATGCTGTGCGTCACTTCCCAGTCCTCCGCGCCCAATCCGGTCAGCAGCTACCCGCGGGGACGGCCAATGGCGATGGGACGCGGCGCCATCGCCCGCTCGATCATGGCGTTCCTGCCGAAGCCGCAGCTGATGCCGCTGCTCGAGCGCTATGCGGGCGACCTTCGCCAGATTGGCGTCGGCGCCACGCAGGAGGAGGTGCTCGCGGCTTTCAAGCGCATCCGCCGCGCTGGCGTTGCGGTCGCCTTCGGCGAGGTGACGCCCGGCGCCGTCGGCATCGCCGCGCCGATTCTCGATGCGGGATATCCGACGGCGAGCCTGTGCGTCACCATTGGTGGTCAGCAGGCGCGCGGCGAGCTGATCGACCGCATCGGCGCAGAGGTGCGTGAGGCCGCCCGCCTGATCGCCGAAGAGGCCTCCGGAGTTAGTGAGTAAAAAATCTCACATTGTGAGATTTATATTGACGGCCTGCTTTCCCGGCGCGATGGGACAGATGGGAGCGGCGGCAGGACGGAATGACCGGAGCGATCGTCAAGGGAGCGAATAATGACGGACACAACAGCCCCGGTGGTGATCGTCGGCGGCGGCCCGGTCGGCATCGGGCTTGCGATCGATCTAGGCTTGCGCGGCGTCCGCGTCGTCGTCGTCGAACGGCATCTCGCGCCGCA